>Ga0310912_10000390_pt1 | contig 21417 bp, 16 predicted proteins | sample GREbulkMGOX080_FD_203443 | JGI IMG/M metagenome (GOLD analysis project Ga0310912, IMG submission 203443) | Lab enrichment of tropical soil microbial communities from Luquillo Experimental Forest, Puerto Rico - GRE.bulkMG.OX080 | ecosystem: Environmental > Terrestrial > Soil > Tropical forest >...
CGACCCCGACCACCGAAAGCCCCTCGGTCTCCGGCCAACCCAGCGCCAGGTTCATCGACTGCAAGGCCGCGCCGCCCGTGCCCTTGACCAGGTTGTCGATCGCAATGATCGCCACGAACGTCTCGGCCGCCTCGTCCACCGCGACGGCGATGTGCGCCGCGTTGCTGCCGATCACCGCCCCCGTGCGGGGCAGCTGTCCATCGGGCATCAGATAGACAAAAGGCTCCGTGTCGTAAGCCTTTTCGTAGGCGGCCCGCAGCTGTGACAGCGGCGACCGGGTGCGGGCGGTGCAGGTGGCCAGGATGCCGCGGGACGTCGGGATGAGCACCGGGGTGAACGACACCGTGACGTCGTGGTCGGTGAGGGCCCCCAGTCCCTGAGCGATCTCGGGGGTGTGCCGGTGGGCGCCGGCAATGTTGTAGGCCCGCGCCGATCCGATGACCTCCGAGCCGAGCAGGTCGGTTTTGGCGGCGCGACCGGCTCCGGAGGTGCCGCTGACGGCGACCACCGTGACCGCCGGCTCGATGAGGTCCTCGGCCACTGCCGGGAACAGCGCGAGCAATGCCGCGGTTGGATAGCAGCCCGGAACCGCGATGCGGCGGGCACCTCGCAGCCGCGCCCGCCCGCCGGGCAGCTCGGGCAGCCCGTACGGCCAGCTGCCGGCGTGCGGGGATCCGTAAAACCGCTCCCAGGTGTCGGCGTCGGCGAGCCGAAAGTCGGCACCGCAGTCGATGATCAGGGTTTCGGGGGCGAGCTGTTGGGCCAGCGCGGCCGAATGCCCGTGCGGGAGGGCCAGGAACACCACGTCATGGTTTTCCAGCACTCCCCGATCGGTGGGTTCAACCATCCGCTGGGCCAACGGAATCAGGTGCGGGTGGTGCTCACCCAGGGTGCTGCCGGCACTGGCCGCGGCGGTCACCGCGCCGATCGTGAGCCGGCCGTCGACGTATGCCGGATGCCCGAGCAACAACCGTAGGATCTCACCGCCCGCGTAGCCGGTGGCACCGGCAACCGCCACATTTAACGAGTCGGCCATTCCGACGATTCTGCATGATTATGCAGTAGTTTGCAAATCCATGCTACGGGTTGGGTTGGGCACTGCGGCGCCGTGAGCGCTGTCGGTTAGCCCCGAGTTCAGACGCAGTCTAAGCAGCCTCGGCTGCGCGTTGATGATCGCGCCGATGTCAGCGCGCAGGCAGCGTGCGGGGCGTGCAGAAAACGAATCGGCAGCAAACAGCGAAAATTCAAGCGTGACAAGCTCTTTCGAGATCGCCAGGGTTTGGAAGTTGTTCGCCGTGTTGGCGACGAGCGCTTCGTACGGCCCGAAGATACCAATAGAGCCGGTGCCCGTGGTCCCGCCGACTCGTACATTTAGCAGCCCGGGCAGCAACGAATTGACACCGGGGCAAGTGAATTCCCAAGGCCGCCAAGCAGCCCACCGGTCATCCCGCCGGTCAAACCACCAAGCAGCCCGCCGCTCGTCCCACCGGTCAGGCCCCCAAGCAGCCCACCGCCACCACTCGTCCACCGATGAGGCCTCCGGAGCCGCTGCCACCACCAAGAAGCCCTCCAAGAAGGTCCCCAGCCCTTGGGGTAACGGCAGCCGCGGCCGCGAAGCTCGCGCCACCACCGATCGCGTGCACCACAGCCTACTCGATTGAATGCAGCTCGTTCAGGAAAGCCTGCTCAAGTGCACGCAACTCGCGCACCAGTGGGGCAAAAAATCCGCCAAACGGACCCGTGTGAACCGTGGGGATCAAGCCAAGACCACTCGGACCGAGCAAACCACCAAGCAGCCCACTGGTCAAACCACCAAGCAGCCCACCGGTCGAACCACCAAGCACCCCACTGGTCAAACCACCAAGCAGCCCACCGCCACCAGTCGTTGCGGCGGCCAAACCACCAAGCAGCCCACCGCCACCACCCGTCCCACCGATCAAACCACCGACGAGGCCGCCGGAGCCGCTGCCACCACCAAGAAGCCCTCCAAGAAGGTCCCCAGCCCCTGGGGTAACGGCAGCCGCGGCCGCGAAGCTCGCGCCACCACCGATCGCGTGCACCACAGCCTGCTGGACTGAATGCAGCTCGTTCAGGAAAGCCTGCTCAAGGGCACGCAGTTCACGCACGAATGGGGCAAAAAATCCGCCAAACGGACCCGTGTGGACCAAGCCAAGACCACTCGAACCGAGCAAACCACCAACCAGCAAACCAAGAGGACTCGGACCGAGCAAACCACCAAGCAGCCCACTGGTCAAACCACCAAGCAGCCCACTGGTCGAACTACCAAGCAGCCCACTGGTCAAACCACCAAGCAGCCCACCGCCACCAGTCGTTGCGGCGGCCAAACCACCAAGCAGCCCACCGCCACCGGTGCTACCCGTGAGGCTGCTGACGACCCCACTGACTCCACCGCCGCTCCCGGTCAACCCACCAAGCACCCGTCCGAGAAGACCACTGCTCCCGGCACCCGGGGTAGCGCCGGCTGCGGCCCAGCTCCCGCCGCCACTGATCGCGTTCGCCACGGCCTGCTGCGCATTCGCGAACTCGGTGTTGACGTAGGCGCCCGCGCCGGCATTCATCAACTCGACGAAGTTGGCGTGGAACGCTTGAGCTTGGGCGCTGAGCGCCTGAAATTCTTGGCCGAAGTTGCCGAACAGCGCGGAGATCGCCGCCGATACCTCGTCGGCGGCCGCCGGCACCACGCCCGTCGTGGGACCGGCAACACTGGCCGCGGCCTCGGCCAGGGACGCCCGTATACCTGCCAAATTCTGGGCCGCACTCTGAACCAGGTCCGGCGCCGCAATGACATACGACATGGCCATTCTCCTCGGCTCGTGAAGCGATCAGTTTGGTGATGGGAGTTAACTTGAGCGTAATAGGCCTAACTACCGTGCGGATGCAAATCTGGAGTTTTGATGCCGTTAGGTCTGTGGCAACCACTTCAGGCAGACGCCCAACCACGGCGAGAACGTGGCCGCCCCTCGGGGGCCGTCACTGTCACCGTCTCTGCAGCGGCGGGCCGGGCACCCATGGAGATGCTTCTCGTTCCTCTCCAACCCTGACGGCGACGGTGCCCTCGGCGAAAAAAAATAGATAGGAAACGGGTGCGCCAATTGCCGCCGCAAACTGTGCTGACAGAAAACCGCTAGGCGCGCAGTTCGGCGCCGACCGCCTCAGCGGCGCGTCGCACCGCGGCATCGCGAGCGGCGCTGGCGTCGTCTTCGGTCAGGGTGCGGTCGGGCGCGCGGAAACGCAAAGCGAAGGTCAGCGATTTGCGATCCTCGCCAATCTGCGGACCGGTGAAGACGTCGAAAAGTTGGATGTCCTCCAGCAGTTCGCCGGCACCCTCCCGGACTGCGTCCGCCACCGCCTGAGCGGGCACGTTGACGGGCACCACGAGGCTGACGTCCTGGAACACGGCCGGAAACGGCGACACCCTGGGCGCCGGCAACGCGTCGACGACGGGAATCGCATCGAGGTTGAGCTCGACTGCGCAGGTGCCTGTGGGTAGGCCCGACCGCTCGATCACGGCGGGATGCAGCTGCCCCGCGTGACCGACGGGCGTTTCCCCGACGAGCACTTCGGCACATCGACCCGGATGCCACGGCAGATGCTGGGCCGCCCGGAAACTGACGTCGATTCCACTGGCGCGCGCAATGATTCGCACCGCCTCGAGGGCGTCGGCAGTTTCGGCTCGCCGGCCGGGACCCCAGGGTCCCCGCCGTTCACGCAGGCCGGCCAGCACCGCGGCGACGTGCTGCGGTTGCCGCGGCAATGACGAGTCCAGCAAGGCGATCTCGGCGTCGGTCGGCCGCCGGTGGACGGGGATGAGCTCGACGCCGTGAGTTTCCTCGGTGGGCTGGACCACTTGCGCCAGGGCGTACAGCGCGACGTCGGGGAGACCGCGAGATACGTTGCGCACCAAGGCTTCCAGCAAAGCGGGCAGCAGCGTGGTGGCCAGGTGCGGACGGTCGGCCTCCAGCGGATTGAGAACTTGCGTCGTTGCGCGTCGCAGGTCTTCGGCCGGTAAGCCCCAGAGGTCGAAGACGCCCGCGGGCAGGAACGGGGTGGGCAGGATCTCGACGTAACCGGACTGGGCCAGTGACTTACCGATTCCGCGCCGGCGCTTTTGCACCGCGGTGAGCCCCGCGCCCGCGGGAGCCGAGGGCAGCACCGGCGGTATGACCTCCAGCCCCTCCAGCCGCATGACCTCCTCGACAAGGTCTGCGGACTGCAGCAGATCGGGTCGCCAACTCGGCGGTGTGACGATCAGGATGTTGTCGTTCTCGGCCACCGCAGCGCCGATTTGGGCCAGTCGCCTGGCGGTCGTGCCCGGGGCGTAAGCCACGCCGGCGACGCGGTCCGGCAGGTCGACGGCGATCCGGATCGGCGGCAGCGACCAGTCATCGCGCGGCGGGTCACCCCGCCAATCCGTCAGAGTGTCCGACACCGCTCCCCCGGCGACGTCGACGAGCAACGTGGCGCACCGGTCCAGCGCGGCCACCGAAATGGCCGGGTCCACCCCACGCTCATAACGACGCGCGGCCTCGCTGGGCAGGTGCAGCCTGCGCTGGGTGCGCGACACCGCGGCCGGGTCCCACACCGCGGCCTCCAGCAAGACGTCGGTGGAATCGGCACGCACTTCGGTGCTTGCCGCCCCCATCACGCCGCCGATCGCCGCGGTCGCCACCTCGTCGACGATGAGAACATCGGCCGGATCGAGCCGGCGCTCGATGTCATCGAGGGTGACGACGGTCTCGCCGGGCCGGGCGAACCGCACCCCGAAACCGCCGGTGATGCGCTTGCGGTCATGGGCGTGCATGGGGTGGCCCAGTTCCAGCATCACGTAATTCGTGACGTCCACTGCCGGGGAGGTCGCGCGGATGCCGCACAGCAGCAGCCGGCGCTGCAGCCACCACGGCGACACGGCGCCGGGGTCGATGCCGATGACCGGGCGCAGCGCGAACCGGCGCACGCCCGTTTCGGCCTGCACCCTCAGCGGCCAGGCCTCTCCTGCCACCGGCAGGGGCTTGACGTCCGCAGGGTCGACGAAGTCCAGCCCGTAGGCACACGCGATCTCGCGGGCCAGGCCACGCACCGACATGCAGTAGCCACGATCGGGGGTGATCGCCAGGTGGAAGACCACGTCGTCTAGCCCCAGCACCCCCGCACCGTCGGCTCCCGGCGCGGCGGTTTCGGGCGGCAGCACCAGGATCCCGGAATGGTCGGCGCCCAAACCGAGTTCGGCCGCCGAGCAGATCATTCCGTCCGAGTTACGGCCGTAGGTCTTGCGGGCGGTGATGGCAAAGCCGCCGGGCAGTGTGGTGCCCGGCAGTGCCGCCACAATCAGGTCGCCGACCACGAAATTCGTCGCTCCACAAACGATCTCGCGTGGCCGATCCTCACCGACATCCACCACGCAGGCCCGGATCGGCTTCTTGAACTCGGTCAGCTCTTCGATACCGGTGACTCGCCCCACGGTCAGCGGGCCGTCGACCGGACCGAGGGTGACGACCTCTTCGATCTCGTGGCCAATGCGCACCAGCGTCTGCTCGAGGTCGCCGGGGGCGACGTCCCAGCCCGGGGCGCCCGCGGCCACGGCTTCACGCAACCAGCTATAGGGAACGCGCATCAGGCACCCACCCCGAACGGCAACGAAAACCGGACATCGCCCTCGACCATGTCGCGCATGTCCGGGATCCCGTTGCGGAACTGCAGGGTGCGTTCCAGGCCCATTCCGAATGCGAAACCGGAATAGACGTCCGGGTCAATCCCCGCGGCCCGCAACACGTTCGGGTGCACCATTCCGCAGCCGCCCCACTCCACCCAGTCGGCGCCGCCCTTCTTGTCGGCAAACCAGACGTCGACCTCGGCGGACGGCTCGGTGAACGGGAAGAAGTGTGGCCGTATCCGGGTGCGCGCGGAAGGACCGAACTCGGCGCGCGCGAACGCGTCCAGCGTTCCTCGCAGGTGCGCCATGGACAGGCCGCGGTCCACCGCCAAGCCCTCGACCTGGTGGAACACGGGCGTGTGCGTCGCGTCGAGTTCGTCGGTGCGGAACGTGCGGCCGATGGAGATGATGTAGACGGGCAGCTCGTGCGCCAGCAACGTGCGCACCTGCACCGGCGAGGTATGCGTGCGCAGCAGCTGGCGTGAATCCTCCGGCGCGATATAGAACGTGTCCTGCTCGCTGCGCGCCGGGTGGTCGGCGGGGAAGTTGAGAGCATCGAAGTTGAACTGCTCGGTTTCGACTTCCGGCCCCTCCGCCAGTTCCCATCCCATTGCGATGAAAGTATCGGCGATGTGTTCGGCCAATATCGTGATCGGGTGCCGGGCGCCCGGCGGCTGCCGGGTCGACGGCAAGGTGACGTCGATGCCTTCGGCGACCAGCACCGCCGCGTCGCGCTCGGCGCGCAGCGTCACCAGCCGTTCGTCGTAGCTGCGCTGGGCCTCGACGCGCGCGGCGTTGACGCGCTTCCCGGCATCGGCGCGCTCCTCCTTGGGGACGCTGCCCAGCGCTTGTCGCGCCAGCGCCAGCGGCGAGCGGTCACCGAGGTGCTCGGTCTTGACGCGCGCCAGTGTGTCCAGACCGTCGGCAAGTTCGATGGCTCGTTGCGCGGCGGTGACCGCCTTAGCCAAGGCTTCCGGCGATAGGTCGACGGGTTGATCGCCCACGCGGCGACACTCTCCTTGCTGACGAGGCTATTCGGACAGGCGGCGCGACACGGCGGCGGCGCAAGTGCCGATCATAAGTTATGCGGTGCACGGCGCTTTGCGCGTGCTTCGAAGGTCGCCGGCGAGGCGCTCAGCCGGCCAAGACCGGCTGCGGACCGGTCAGCACGTGGTCCGGCGCCGGCGTGACCGGCAGCGCACTGCGTCCGGCGACTAGTTGAACGATCTTGTGGGCCGCCAACGCGCCCAGCACGCCGAACGCCGGCGCGGCGGCCATCGTCCCCCAGTGGTGGGCCAGGATCAGGAAACCGAACCCCGAGGACGCCGCCAGCATGAGGAACCGCACCGGCGTCCACCGGACCGGCTGCCGGAACCGTGCGGACACCAGCACGCCCAGGACCACGGCGACGGTGTGACCGGCGTCGGTGAAATCGCCACCGATGATTGCGGCGGCCAGGCCCGCCGAGACCCACCAGCCGACCCACGCCGCCCGCCAGCCCGACGGAATCACCGCCGTCATCGCTCCCAAAGCGGCAAGGGCGCCGTAGCTCATCCCGACGTCGCTCGCTCGTGTGATCGACGACGGCATCCAGCCGAACTCGACCGCGGCGGCGAGAGCAGCGGCCACCACCAGCGTCGCGCCGATATGGCCGACGAGGAACGCCACGACGAGCCGGATGGTGCGTAAATGCAGTTCCGCCAGTGCGAGCAGGCAGGTCAGGAAAGGCAACCAGAAGTAGAGCGGACCGGCGTCGACGACCAGCGCGCTGCCCAGCAGGGTTCCCACGTGGCCATGGGCCAGGTTGTGCAGGTTGGTGCTGGCGCGCTGCACGAGTACGTCATGCGCGTGCGGGCCGAGCACCAGGATGGCGCAGCTGATGGCAAGCAGAACCGCCGCGTACCCTACCGTGAACTGAACCCGGGCCAGCCGGGCGAAGATGCCCCCAATCATTGCCATCCATTATGTCAGCTAATTTGTTTCGGAAGTGTGATCAGAGCCTGTCAACTCCTTAAGAGTCCTGATCCGGTATATCCCCAGGTCTGTCGGAACGCCGGTGGTTTTGGGCGCAAAAATGGGTTTACGTGCACGTTTGGCGACGACGCCCAATGCCTCCAGCTCGTTTTGCGATATCAGATCCAGCGTCGAGCTTGACACCATGATTCCGCCTTTTGTGGCGCGTTCCATAACGCGCGCGGCGATGTTGACGTCGACACCCAGCCAGTCCGCGGCCATTCGCTGCGGCCGGCCGGTGTGGATACCGACCCGCATCCGCGGTGTATAGCCGGCCACCTCGACCGATTTCAGCGCCGCCTTGGCGACCAGCACCGCCCGCAGGGCGACCGTCGGATCGCGGAAGACCGCCATGATTCCGTCGCCCATGCGTTTGACGATGTGCCCACCGGCATCGAGCAGCGGCGGTTCGACGGCCCGCGCCACCTGGCGAAGCAGGGCAAGGGCCGCCTCGTCACCGGCTTGCAATGACCACGTCGAGAAGCCGACCAGGTCGGTGAATACCAGCGTCACCTCCGGGTTTGCCGGCCGCCGCGAAACCCCCTCGGTCAACGCCTGCCACACCTGCAACACGCCGAGGCTGACCTCGCGCGACGCCGCACCGCGATCCCCCAGCAGCCGGTCGGCAGCTCGCGCCGCCGCTCGCGGACCACCCTCGCCCGCGGTGGACAGCGGGTCACCGAACTCGGGGTCTCCCGGCAACAGCCGTCGCGCACGCCGGAAAAACGCCACCACGCCGGGGCTGCGATTTGTGCTGTGCAACCACTCCGCCGGGGACCGCCGTTTAGCGTCGGCAGGCGGCGAAACCGTGGTCACCGCCTCTTCGGACGCGCCCGGGTCCGGATCGGAAGGCGCGAGTTCCACTTGGCCAGGGTAGGTGGTTTCGGGAGAGGCGGGCAATCACGATCCCCCGTTTGTGTTACAGCTCGCACGATTCGGCCATGGGCTCGCCGCATAGGGCTCCGCAGCCCTCAGAACCTAGGGAATGCACCAACCTGCCGCGGGGCTGGAATGAAGCCGCCCAACTCTGTACCGCCCAATGTGACGGTCACAAGCGCGATGAGTTGAGGCGCTCCGCCACCGCCAGCGGCACCGGTCCTCCGAAGGAGAAGGGGTTCCCGAAAACCGATCCGTCCACGGCGACGAAAACCGATCCGTCCACGGAGACCGTGGCCGCCCCGTCCGGAAATATCGTGTCCCTTACCCTCACCACACCGACGGGAGTTCGAACGCGACCAAGAGTGGTGACTTTTGGGCCCGGATTGCTCGGAGGCGGATTGCTCGGAGGCGGAGGGGCGCTGTCGGTGACGGCGGCGGGAGTGCCGCCACTGCCCAGTGTCTGCTGGGCGTTGGCGATCTCGGTGCTCAGATAGGCGGCCACGCCACCGTTCAATAAGCTCACGAACTTCGAGTGAAAGGCCGCCGCTTGGGCGCTGACGGTTTGGTACCCCCGGGCATACGTGGCGAACATCGACTGCACGGCCGCCGACACATCATCAGCCGCCATGGCAGCCGCCCCCGTCGTGGGGCCCGCCGCCGCCGCATTGGCCGCGCTCAGCAACGAACCAACGGCCTCCAGATGCCCGGCCGCCGACGTCACCGCATCAGACGTCACGCTCAGAAACGACATTGGTCCCCTTTCGACTCACACGAGAAATCAGGACGTAATTGCGGACGAAGGAGCATATCGCCATCAGACGCACGTAACAGTCAAAATCCCTGTGGCACTTGAAGCCGGCTACAGCACTCCTCTGGTGGGTGTGCGCCGAGCTGGTCACTGAGGCCGACCACATGCCGTCGACGCCCGCGCACTCCGCGTGTACTCCTCATGCTCGGCGGGCGCACGAAACCGTGTGGTTACGGGCTTGCGACGCGGGCGTCGAAAGTGGATAACACCCCTGGGGATATGTCCCGAAATCGTAGACAACGTGCGTTGTCAAAGTTATCGTGAGCGCAGTTAGGAGCAGGAGGTCGAGATGACTGCCATTTCAACGACATCCGCAAATCCGCTCGGGCCTGACTCACTGACTTGGAAATATTTCGGCGACCTCCGCACCGGCATGATGGGCATCTGGATCGGCGCGATCCAGAACATGTATCCGGAACTGGGCGCGGGCGTCGAAGAGCATTCGATCCTGCTGCGCGAGCCTTTGCAGCGGGTGGCCCGGTCGGTGTATCCGATCATGGGCGTGGTCTACGACGGTGACCGGGCAGCCGAAACCGGCCAGCAGATCAAGGGCTACCACCGCACCATCAAGGGCGTCGACGGCACGGGGCGTCGTTATCACGCCCTCAATCCGGACACCTTCTACTGGGCCCACGCGACGTTCTTCATGCTGGTCGTCAAGGTGGCCGAGTACTTCTGCGGAGGCCTGACCGAGGCCGAGAAGCGACAGCTGTTCGAAGAGCACGTGCAGTGGTACCGGATGTACGGGATGAGCATGCGGCCGGTCCCCAAATCGTGGGACGAATTTCAGGAGTACTGGGATCGGGTCTGCCGCGAGGAGCTGGAAATCAACCAGGCGACGCTGGACATCTTCCAGATGCGGATTCCCAAACCGAAGTTCGTGCTGATGCCGACGCCCATCTGGGACCAAATGTTCAAGCCGCTGGTGGCAGGCCAGCGCTGGATCGCGGCGGGACTATTCGAGCCCGCGGTTCGCGAGAAGGCGGGGATGCACTGGACGCCGGGCGACGAGGTGTTGCTGCGCATGTTCGGCAAGTTCGTCGAGCTGGCTTTCCTGGCGGTTCCCGACGAAATCCGTCTGCACCCGCGGGCGCTGGCCGCTTACCGCCGCGCCCAAGGACGGGCTGCCAGCAACGCGCCCTTAGTCGAGGCCCCGGCGTTCGTGGCACCGCCGCGTGACCGCCGCGGGCTGCCGATGCATTACTTTCCGCCAGGTTCCCGGTCCCCCCTCGACCCGGCCCGAGCCCTCATGGAACGCGCGGGATCGCTGGTGCACAGCACGCTCTCGATCGCGGGCCTACGTCCCGCCCGCGGCCGCAGCAGAGCTGCATAAGGCCGCCTGGGCACCTCGGCCCGGCGCCATCGAGTCTGCGATGACAGCGCGATTTCCGGCTTCGGGTGGCCGTACACGCAGAGTCGAATCCCTCACCGCAGGCTCGATGGTAGGCAAGCCGTCACGCGCTTAGCCGCAGCGCCGCTCAGCCAAAGCAGCCCAGCGCCCGCGCGCTCTGGTAGAGACAGATCGCCGCGGCGGAGGCCACGTTCAGGCTCTCCGCGGCGCCGGACATCGGAATGCGCACGCGGTGGTCGGCGCCGTCGGCGATCTCGGCTGACAAGCCGTGCGATTCAGGCCCGAACAGCCAGGCAGTCGGCGCCGCGAGTTCGGCGTCGGCGAGGGACGTCTCGCCGTCCACTGTGGTCGCCAGCACCTGCAGCCCGGCGGCTCGCAACGTGCCGACGGCGGCGTGGGCGTCGGGCGCGACGACAACCGGAATCGCGAAGATGCTGCCCGCGGAAGCGCGCAGACACTTGCCGTTGTACGGGTCGACGCTGTGCCCGCCCAGGATCACAGCCGCCGCCCCCATCGCATCGGCGATGCGGATTATCGTGCCCGCGTTGCCCGGCTCGCTGATCTCGACAGCGACCGCAACCAGCCGCGGTGAGCCGGCCAGCACGTCCCCCAGCCCGGTCGCCGGCATGTCGCACACCGCGACCAGCCCCGCCGGAGTGACGGTGTCGGAGAGCGCTTTTGCGGCCCGCTCACTCACCAGGTGAACCGGCCACTGAGCGGTGTCGAGTAAGGACGAATACCGCTGGGCCGCGGACTCGGTGACGAAGACATCCCGAACCAGCCCGCGCGCTGAGGCGGCCTCAACGAGGTTGACGCCTTCGGCGAGAAAGCGTCCGGCGCGCCGTCGGGCGACTTGTCGATGCAATTTGACCGCCGCGGCCACCCTGGCCGAGCGTTCGGTGAGCACCGCCATCGTCGACGAGCTAGGCAGCCTCTCCCGAATCCGAGGGCGCGTTGACGTCCTCGGGCAGCGCCGCCCGCGCGACGTCGACGAGCGCGGTGAACGCCGCCGGATCGGTGATCGCGATGTCGGCGAGGTTCTTACGGTCCACCTCGACTCCCGCGGCCTTCAGGCCCTGGATCAGCCGGTTGTAGGTGATGTCATTGGCGCGCGCGGCCGCGTTGATCCGCGAGATCCACAATTTGCGGAACTCGCCCTTGCGCGCGCGGCGGTCGCGGTAGGCGTACTGCAGCGAATGCAGCTGCTGCTCTTTGGCTTTGCGGTAGAGCCGGGATCGCTGGCCGCGATAGCCTTTCGACGCCTTCAGGACGCTGCGCCTCTTCTTGTGGGCGTTGACTGCCCGCTTTACGCGTGCCATGGATGTTCCTACTCTCGTTCAGACGTAAATGGTCAGGTGCCGGAGGTCCGGGGCTCGCTCAATCGAGGCTCAGCCGTTCAGCAGCGAGTTGACCCGCTTGGTGTCGTTGGCTGAAACCGTTGTGCGGCCGTCCAGCCGCCGGGTTCGTTTGGTCGGCTTGTGCTCGAGCAGATGCCGGCGATTGGCTTTCTGGCGGACGATCTTTCCGGTGCCGGTGCGCCGGAAACGCTTCGACGCCCCGCTGTGGGTCTTGGCTTTGGGCATATTTCCTCTACTTCTCGCTGTCAGGTCAGTTGGGCGAAGGCTGGCTTTCGGCGCCCTCATCCGAATCCGGGGCCGGCTCGGCTCCAGGTGCTTCGGGATGCCGCGCCCTGGCGCGAGTCTTCGCGCCGCGGTGCGGTGCCAGCACCATCGTCATATTGCGGCCGTCCTGCTTGGCCGACGTTTCGACGAATCCGTACTCGGCGACGTCGGCGCCCAGCCGCTGGAGCAATCGGTAGCCCAGCTCGGGCCGCGACTGCTCACGTCCGCGAAACATGATGGTGACCTTTACCTTCGATCCCGCCTCCAGGAAGCGGACTACGTGACCCTTCTTGGTCTGGTAGTCGTGATCGTCGATCTTTGGTCGCAGCTTTTGTTCTTTGACGACGGTCTGCTGCTGGTTGCGGCGGGATTCGCGCGCCTTCTGCGCCGCCTCGTACTTGTACTTGCCGTAGTCCATGATCTTGCAGACCGGCGGCCTGGCGTTGGGGGCAACTTCGACGAGGTCGAGATCGGCGTCCGCGGCGACGCGCAGCGCGTCTTCGATCCGCACGATGCCTACCTGCTCCCCCCCTGGGCCGATCAATCGGACTTCAGGTACGCGGATGCGCTCGTTGACGCGGGTCTCAGTGCTGATGGGGCCTCCCTTGTTGGGCTTCTGTCTCCTCCAGTCGCGCCCAGTCCCCAAGCCCGTCCGGATTCAGCGGTGGAAGCACCACACCATCAGCAAAAAGGCCCTGCACAAGCAGGGCCCAATGCCGACCGATCGCGGCTTGAAATCGTTCAAGCCGCCCGCACTTCTCGCGGAACAGGCATACACGATGCCTGTGACCGGACCGCATAGCCTTGACACGAACTCGTGGCTAGCGGTGGGAGTGGGACTCCACTTAACTGTCCCCGGCCTTCGCCGGGATGGTCGCGATCGCTAGTTTAGCAGCCATGAGGCGTCTTCCAGCACTTCCGCGGCCGGATGGGCGTTTGGTGTGAGTTACCCCTGCTCGGCAAACCCGGCTAACCACTTCCGGAGCGACTTGGCGCTTCGCCAGGATTTTCACGGGTTGAAGGCATATCCTCGCGGTCTGTGACAGTTGCGACGCGCCGTTCGGGCAGCCAGTCGAGCTCCCGGTATCGCTGGGTACCGGCGGCGGCTGGCTGGACGGTCGGCGTCATCGCGACGCTGTCACTGGTCGGCAGCGTGTCACCACTGTTCCGTTGGGTGATCAAGGCCCCACGGGAATTCATCAACAGCTACCTGTTCAACTTCCCCGACACCAGCATCGCGTGGTCGTTCGTGCTGGCATTGCTGGCCGCGGCGCTCACCGCGCGCAAGCGCGTCGCCTGGCTGCTGTTGCTCGGCAACATGGTCCTCGCCGCCGCGTTGAACGCCGCGGATATCGCCGCGGGGGACAACACCGCGGAAGAGACGTTCGGCGAGAACCTCGGTTTCGCCGTGCACATCGTCGTGATCGTGCTGCTGCTCCTGGCGTATCGGCAGTTCTGGGCCAAGGTCCGCAAAGGCGCGCTGTTCAAGGCCGCGGCAGTGCTGGTCGTCGGGGATGTGATCGGAATCTTGGCATCCTGGGGCCTGGTCGAAATGTGGCCGGGAACGCTCGCGCCGGATTCGCGCTTCTGGTACGTGGTCAACCGGGTGGTCGGATTCTCCATCGTCGATCCCGACGCGTTCACCGGCCGGCCGCACGTCATACTCAACGCGATCTTCGGGTTGTTCGGTGCGCTCGCGCTGATCGCGGCGGCGATCGTGCTGTTCCAATCCCAACGCGCCGACAACGCCCTGACCGGAGAGGACGAGTCCGCCATCCGCGGGCTGGTCGAGCTGTACGGCAGCAACGACTCCCTGGGCTACTTCGCCACCCGTCGCGACAAGTCCGTGGTGTTCGCGCACAGCGGCCGCGCCGCCATCACCTATCGCGTCGAAGTCGGCGTCTGTCTGGCCAGCGGCGACCCGGTGGGCGACCAGCGGGCCTGGCCGCAAGCCATCGACGCGTGGTTGGGGTTGTGCCAGACCTACGGCTGGGCGCCCGGGGTGATGGGCGCCAGTTCGCAGGGGGCCCAGGCGTTTCGTGAGGCCGGCCTTAACGCCCTCGAGCTGGGCGACGAGGCGATCTTGCGGACGTCCGACTTCAAGCTGTCCGGCCCCGACATGCGCGGGGTGCGCCAGGCGGTGACGCGAGCCCGACGAGCCGGGCTGACGGTGCGCATCCGGCGACACCGCGACATGTCCGCCGACGAGATGGCCGACACCATTTCGCGCGCCGACGCCTGGCGCGACACCCAAACCGAGCGCGGATTTTCCATGGCACTGGGCCGGCTCGGCGATCCGGCAGACGGGGACTGCTGGCTCGTCGAAGCAAAAGACCGCGACGGCCAAGTGGTTGCCATGCTGTCGCTGGTGCCGTGGGGAACCACCGGCGCGTCCCTGGACCTCATGCGCCGTTCCCCACGATCTCCCAACGGCACCATCGAACTCATGGTCAGCGAACTGGCCCTGAACGCCGAAACGCTTGGGCTCACGCGCATTTCACTGAACTTCGCCATGTTCCGGTCCGCCTTCGAGCAGGGCGCCCAGCTTGGTGCCGGCCCGATTGCCCGGTTGTGGCGCGGGTTCCTGCTGTTCTTCTCGCGGTGGTGGCAGCTCGAGACGCTGTACCGCTCGAACATGAAATACCAGCCGGAATGGGTTCCGCGCTACGCATGCTACGAGGACGCCCGACTGATTCCCCGCGTCGGCGTCGCCTCGGCCCTCGCCGAGGGGTTCCTCGCATTCCCGTTCAGCCGACGCAAAACGCACACCGGTCACCACCCGGCCGTCCCACCCAGGCTGGCGGAGTCCGGGCTGCTGCATGAAGACGGGTCGGCCCCAGACGTGAGCGGGCTGCAGCGCCGCGCGGGCGCCGACGAGGACGAATCGCGATCCCGTCTTCCCGAACAGGTGCGGGTGCGCCTGACCAAACTGAAAACCTTGCAGCGCAGCGGCGTTGACGCCTACCCCGTCGGCTCACCCCCGACTCACACGGTCGCCCGGGCGCTGGACGCCGACGACCAGGACACCGTCTCGGTGTCCGGCCGGATATTGCGGATACGAGACTTCGGCGGCGTGCTGTTTGCCCAGTTGCGCGACTGGTCGGGCGAAATGCAAGTGCTGCTGGACAATTCGCGCCTGGAGCACGGCCGCACCGCCGATTTCACCGCGGCCATCGATCTTGGCGACCTGGTCGAGATGACCGGGCACATGGGCTTTTCCAAAAACGGGACCCGATCGTTGATCGTGCGCCACTGGCGCATGATCGGTAAGTGCTTGCGGCCGCTGCCGAACAAGTGGAAGGGGCTGACCGACCCCGAGGCGCGAGTGCGGACCCGATATGTCGACCTGGCCGTCAATCCCGAGTCGCGCGAACTGATCAAGGCCCGCAGCAGTGTGTTGCGCTCCGTCCGGGAAACACTGACCGCCAAGGGGTTCATCGAAGTCGAGACCCCGATCCTGCAGCAGATCCATGGCGGAGCCGTCGCCCGGCCATTCGTCACCCACATCAATACCTATGACATGGACCTGTTTTTGCGCATCGCGCCGGAGCTCTACCTCAAGCGGTTGTGCGTCGGCGGCGTGGAGCGGGTGTTCGAACTGGGCCGGGCATTCCGCAACGAGGGTGCCGACTTCAGCCACAACCCGGAGTTCACCTTGCTGGAGGCCTACCAGGCGCATGCCGACTACAAAGTGTGGATCGACGGCGCCCGCGAGATCATCCAGAACGCCGCGCAAGCCGCCAACGGTGAGCAGACCGTGGTGCGGCCACGCCGTGACGCCGACGGCACCGACGCCCGCCTCGAACCGGTCGACATCTCCGGCTTTTGGCCGGTCAAGACCGTCTACAACGCGGTATCCGAAGCGCTGGGGGAACACATCGACCCCGACACCTCCCTGACCGCCCTGCGCAAGCTGTCCGACGTCGCCCACATTCCCTATCGGCCACATTGGGACGCCGGCGCGGTGGTGCTGGAACTGTACGAGCACCTCGTCGAGGACCGGACCGAGCAACCGACCTTCTACATCGACTTTCCGACCTCCGTGTCGCCACTGACCCGGCCGCATCGCAGTCAACGCGGTGTCGCCGAGCGGTGGGACCTGGTGGCGTGGGGCATCGAGCTGGCCACGGCCTACAGCGAGCTCACCGATCCGGTCGAGCAGCGGCGCCGTCTGCGGGAGCAGTCGCTGCTGGCCGCCGGCGGAGACCCCGAGGCGATGGAGCTCGACGAAGATTTCCTGCAAGCGATGGAGTACGCGATGCCGCCCACCGGCGGGCTCGGCATGGGCATCGATCGGCTCGTCATGCTCATAACCGGCCGCAGCATCCGCGAGACCCTGCCGTTTCCGCTCGCCAAGCCGCATTAGCCGAGCGCCGAGCAGTGGTAGCCGTTGCGCGCATTCGCCGCGCGATATTCGCGCGGCACTGCAATCCCTGGAGCGCGTGGACACGTTGGGCGAGCACGCCGCTGCCACTCGTGCCCGCATGGACGCGGCGATGGAGCCATGCGGTGCTGATCGCGCTGTGGCTGGCCGTCAATCCGTTCGTCTTCGGCAAGCCGGCGCACGAACGCGCCTGGTCGACCCGGGCCATGCTCGGCGAGGAACTGTGGATCAGTCGTCGACCGCGGGACGCTGCCATGGCCGTGAGCGCGGTGACGTCCGTGACCGCCCTGAGCGCAATCGTCGCCGCCCGCCGGCGTCGACCCATACCGGCGGCCGTCGCCACCGCGGCGCAAATGGCTCTGACGCTGGTGTACTGGCAGCAGATGGTGCGCTATTTCGATCGCCAGTCGCAGTAGCGTGGCGGCATGCCCGACGAACCAACGATCCCCGACCCCGGGTACGACGACGCCGGCGTGCCGACCTTCGAGTCCGTCCGCGAGAAGATCGAATCCCGGTACGCGACCGCGGAGGGCGCGGCCGAACTCGACGCCGAGACGGCGGAGGGCCGCTCCGTCGAGGAGGAGTACGAGGAGCGCCAGCGCGCGGCGGCCGAGCGACTGGCACAGATCCGCGAATCGATGCGCGCGGATGAGAGCTCGCCGGGCTGATCGAGTCTGCGGCCACGGCGGGAAAACCGCAAAGCTAAGGCAGTGAGCGCAGGCTCGACGCCGTACGCGCAGACTCGACGCGTCCGGCGGTCAGTCGCGAAACTTGCACCACGACTTGGCTTCCCGGCGTGTCGTGTGCGTGCTGCACGTGTCGCGGTGAACTCAGGCGGAGCGGCCGACGACCTCGGCGAGGAACTTCCCGGTGTAGCTTTCCGGCACCGCGGCGATGTCTTCCGGAGTGCCTGCGGCGACAATCGTTCCACCCTCGGCGCCACCCTCCGGCCCCATGTCGACGATCCAGTCCGATGTCTTGATCACGTCCAGGTTGTGTTCGATGACGATGACCGTATTACCTTTGTCGACAAGGCCGTTGATGACGCTCAGCAGCTTGCGGATGTCGTCGAAGTGCAGCCCGGTGGTGGGTTCGTCGAGGATGTAGATGGTGCGCCCGGTCGAACGCTTCTGCAGTTCGGCGGACAGCTTGACGCGCTGCGCCTCGCCGCCTGACAACGTCGGCGCCGGCTGACCCAGCCGGACATAGCCCAGGCCGACGTCGACGAGCGTGCGCAGGTAGCGGTGGATGCCGGTGATCGGCTCGAAGAACTCCGCCGCATCCTCAATCGACATGTCCAGCACTTCGGAGATCGTCTTGCCCTTGTAGTGCACCTCAAGGGTCTCCCGGTTGTAGCGGGCGCCATGGCAGACCTCGCACGGCACGTACACGTCGGGCAGGAAGTTCATCTCGATCTTGATGGTGCCGTCACCGGTGCATGCCTCGCAGCGACCGCCCTTGACGTTGAACGAGAACCGGCCGGGTTGATACCCACGGACTTTCGCCTCGGTGGTGGCCGCGAACAGGGTGCGGATCTTGTCGAACACCCCGGTGTAGGTGGCCGGGTTGGATCGCGGCGTGCGGCCGATCGGCGATTGGTCGACCCGCACCAGCTTGTCCAGATGGTCCAGCCCGGTGACCCGGGTATGGCGACCCGGAACTTGCCGAGCGTTGTTGAGCCGATTAGCCAGCACCGCGGCCAGGATGTCGTTGACCAGCGTCGACTTGCCGGAGCCGGACACGCCCGTCACCGAGGTCAGCACACCGAGCGGAAACGACACGTCGATGTCGCGCAGGTTGTGCTCGCGGGCGCCGACGACGGTGAGCTGACGCCGCCGGTTGACCGGGCGCCGGATCGCCGGCATCTCGATGCTTTCCTTGCCGGACAGGTAGGCGCCGGTGATCGAATCCTCGTTGGCCAGCAGCTCGCTATAGGTTCCGCTGTGCACGATGCGGCCGCCGTGCTCACCGGCCCCCGGGCCGATGTCGACGATCCAGTCGGCATGCGCGATGGTGTCCTCGTCGTGCTCGACGACGATCAGCGTGTTACCCAAATCCCTTAAACGGGTGAGGGTTTCGATGAGCCGACGGTTGTCGCGCTGGTGCAGCCCGATGGATGGCTCGTCGAGCACGTAGAGCACGCCGACGAGGCCCGATCCGATCTGGGTGGCCAGCCGGATGCGTTGTGCCTCACCACCGGACAACGTGGCCGCGGCGCGCGACAGCGACAGATAATCCAGCCCCACATCGAGCAGGAAGCCGAGCCGCGACTGGATCTCCTTGAGCACCTGCCCGGCGATCGCCTGCTCGCGCGGCCCCAGGGTGAGCGCGTTCAGAAAATCCGAGCAGTCCGAGATCGACAGTTCGGACACTTCCGCGATCGACTTCGCGCCGCGCTTCCCCGCGGAAAGCGTCACCGCCAGGATCTCCGGCTTGAGCCGGGTACCCTCACACACCGGGCAGGGCACGTCACGCATGAAGCCCTCGTAGCGCTCCTTCATCTGCTCCGATTCGGTCTGGGACATCTTGCGCTGCAGGAACGCCAGCACGCCCTCGAAATCGGCGTAGTACGACCGGGTGCGGCCGTACCGGTTGCGATACCGCACATGCACCTGATGGTCGGAACCCTCGAGGATGGCCTTGCGCGCCTTCGCCGACAGCTTGCGCCACGGGGTGTCGACGTCGAATCCCAGCTCGTCGCCGAGCCCGGCCATCATGCGGGTGAAGTACTCCGCGGTGTGCCCGCTCGACCACGGCGCCACCGCGCCCTCGGCCAGCGTGAGTTCCGGATCGGGCACCACCAGGTCGGGGTCGACCTCCTTCCGAATACCCAGGCCGGCGCACTCGGGGCAGGCGCCGTAGGGCGAGTTGAACGAGAACGACCGCGGTTCCAGGTCGTCGACCGCCAGCGCGTGCCCATTCGGGCAGGCCAGCTTCTCCGAGAACCGCTGCTCGCGATGCGGCGCCCCCGGCTCGTGATCGACGAACTCCAGCACCACGATGCCGTCGGCCAGGTTCAGCGCGGTCTCCACCGAATCGGTGAGCCGTTGCTTGGCGGTGGCCTTGACGGTGAGGCGGTCCACCACCACCTCGATGTCGTGCTTTTCCTGCTTCTTCAGCTTGGGCGGATCGGTCAACGAATGCACCACGCCGTCGACCCGCACCCGGCTGTAGCCCTGGGCGTTGAGCTTCTCGAACAGATCCGCGAACTCGCCCTTGCGGGTGCGCACCACCGGGGCAAGCACCAGGAATCGGTTGCCCTCCGGCATCGCCAGTACTTGGTCGACGATTTGTTGCGGCGTCTGGCGGGCGATCCGCTCACCGCAGACCGGGCAGTGCGGTGTGCCCGCGCGGGCGTAAAGGAGCCTCAGGTAGTCGTATACCTCGGTGATCGTTCCGACCGTCGACCGCGGGTTGCGGTTGGTCGACTTCTGGTCGATCGACACCGCCGGGGAGAGACCCTCGATGAAATCGACGTCCGGCTTGTCCATTTGCCCCAAGAATTGGCGGGCGTAGGCCGACAGCGACTCGACGTAGCGGCGCTGGCCTTCGGCGAAGATCGTGTCGAAGGCCAGCGACGACTTACCCGATCCGGAGAGCCCGGTGAAGACGATCAACGAGTCACGCGGCAGGTCGAGATCGACGCCGCGCAGGTTGTGCTCGCGGGCGCCCTTGACGATCAGGCGGTCAGCCACGCTGCCCCTCTCAATGACGTGTTACATGCCGGAAGCGGTTTTAAAAACAAAACAGCGCACGGCGCATTCCATGCTATGTGTCCGTACCGACAAGCAACCCGTGACCAGTAACGTGGCCGCTATGAGCGCCCAGAACGAACCAAGCGACAACTACACCGGACATGTCGACCCTGGTACTGCGGCCCGCCGGACCCTACCCGGCGCCACGATTCTAAAGGCGTCGGTGGGCCCGATGGACAACAATGCCTACCTGGTGACATGTTCAGCCACCGGAGAAACGCTGCTGATCGATGCCGCCAACGACGCCGATGTCCTCATCGACCTGGTCCGGCGCTACGCCCCGAAGGTTTCGCTGATCGTGACCAGCCATCAGCACTTCGACCACTGGCAGGCGCTCGAAGCCGTGGCCGCCGCGACCGGTGCCCCGACCGCCACCAACGAGATCGACGCCGGACCGCTGCCCGTCAAACCCGACCGTTTGCTGGCGGGCGGTGACACCGTGCACATCGGCGAGCTGAAGTTCGACGTCATCCACCTGCGCGGCCACACCCCCGGCTCCATCGCCCTGGCCCTCGACGGGCCCGCGACCGGCGGGGTCACGCAGTTGTTCACCGGCGACTGCCTGTTCCCGGGCGGTCTCGGGCGCACCACGAAGCCGGCGGAGTTCGACTCCCTGTACCAAGACGTGACGACGAGGGTCTTCGACCGGTTCGGCGACGACACGGTGGTTTATCCCGGCCACGGCGACGACACCACGCTGGGGGCCGAGCGCCCCCATCTCGAGGAGTGGCGCGAACGACGCTGGTGATTGATGCGCCGTCGAGTAGTTGCACCGGTTTCGGGGGACACATCTCAACCATCAAGCTTCATCGGCCCGTGCTGAAATCCCCTCTTCTACAAGCTAATTCATGCCACCCCGATAAACGACGGGGCGGGTAGCCCATCGGACCACCCGCCCGTTTCGGGGGAACGCTCAGAGTTCGAGCGTCTGCGC
>Ga0310912_10000393_pt1 | contig 21388 bp, 21 predicted proteins | sample GREbulkMGOX080_FD_203443 | JGI IMG/M metagenome (GOLD analysis project Ga0310912, IMG submission 203443) | Lab enrichment of tropical soil microbial communities from Luquillo Experimental Forest, Puerto Rico - GRE.bulkMG.OX080 | ecosystem: Environmental > Terrestrial > Soil > Tropical forest >...
TGACCGGTAAGCCGGTCGGTTTCGCGATGGTCTCCGGACCGAACCCCGGCACAAAGGGGGCCGCCTGCGGCGGCGCCTGGGAGAGCTGATCGATGCGCTTCTGCAGGAGTTCCTGATTGGCCCGCAAATCGGCCAGCTCGTCTGCTCTCGATGCGGGAGAACCGATCAACAATGAAACAGCGGCGATGGGCCCACCGATCGCCGCCATGCTGCAGAGACTCCGCTTTCTGATCATCACTCCTCCCTGTTCATAGGGCATGAGCTGCCCGGAGGGACGCCCTTAATTCTCGGCTCAGAATACTGAACCGGGGGTTCTGATCAAGCGCGGTTTATCGCTTAAGTGGTGTTTTCATCTCAGCGTGGCCGAGATGCAACACACACAAATTCAGCGGCACATTTTATTCGTCAAGAGCCACCACCAATCGTCGCCCCGCAGGCGACCCACAAGTGGGAAGCTGTGGTCAGAACCGCACTCTGAACTCGGCCTCGATCGTGTTCGCATCGCCCTTGAAATTCGTCACGGTGACGCGGTGGCCCCAGGCATATTCGAGCCCGAAATCGACAAACGCGACCGGGCTCCAGAACAGATTGGCATGAGCGATCCCCAGCAGCTTGTTGTTGCTGTTAGTACACGGTGACGAGTTCAGACAGAGGATGCTCGTGTTCTGGTCGCGCCAGATACCGCTGACCTCCAAGGTCGACCGCATGTTTTCGGTCCACCAATGCTGGTACCAGATCTGACCACCCACGGTGCTGGAGTTCTGGGCGCGAACCAGCCGGTCATAGGCCTGCCTGACGATGATCCCGTTGACCGGGACCCGGGCGTTGATCCCTTGGTTCCATTGGACGTTGGTCAGCGGGTTGACGAGAAGCGGCGTCCCGCCGGGGCCCACACCCGGCACGAGGATCGGCGCGCCGAAATTCGTCACCACTCCGGCGCCGTTGGCGCACTGGTTGGCCGTGCCCTGGCCGCCGCAGGCCTTAAAGCCGAGATCGTCCTTACCCCACGTGCCGGGATAGCCCGAGAACGGGTGGGCGTCGCCGGACAGGGTAACGGCGCCGCCGAGGAAATGCCGATCGAGGTACTGTCCGTCGTCCAAAGTGTCCGTGCGGATTACGCCGCCGAGCTGGATATGGCCCCAGGGCTGGTTGATGCGGGCGGTCGCGGGCCACTCGGGCATCGTTTGTCGCAACGGGCTGAAAAACGCGTTGCTGCCGAGGCACGCATTGCTCGACGGGGTCAGCGCGGTCAGGGTCCCGCCGCTCCCGGTCACCGAGCACGCGGCGATGTTCGGGATCTGATTGTTATCGATATTCACCTCACCGAACGGGCCGTTGAGGCGGGGGACCGGGTTCTCACCGCCGACTACAAACACGGTGCCGTAGGGGCCCTGATAGGTGTATCTGACCTGTGTCTCGCGCCCGCGGCCGTTGCTCGTCGCCCCACCGCCGAAATCGACCAGCTCGGGGTCGGAGTCGGGGTCGTGCATGATGCCGGTATCCAGGCCCCCCTCAAACCCGGCAAACGTCCCGTACGCCTTGCGCAGCCGCGTAAAGAAGGATTGCGTGCTCGCCGACGCGCTGTTTTGGATCACATTGGTGTTGTTGTAGGCGAAATCTAATTCGAGATAGGCCCTGATCTGGCCCCAGGCGCTCGGCGTCCGCGCATCGATCAAGAAGCGCGAAACGCGCGGCGACATATCAAACGACTCGCCGCGCGACCGGTTGATCGAGTTGTTCAGCGGGATACTGGCCAAGTTCCCGGTGCCGCCCTGCCCATCAAAAAAGGTCTGGTTGTTGATGCCGCCCTGGCCATTGAGCTGGCTGCTTTGACTGGCGCCATTGATGTACCAGAGGACGTTCAGGTTGGCGAAGCCGCCGATGCGCAGTGAGGTATCCGTACCGGGGATCAGGAACGACCGTGGGAAGCTGCCGCCGCTGACCGGTAAGCCGGTCGGTTTCGCGATGGTCTCCGGACCGAACCCCGGCACAAAGGGGGCCGCCTGCGGCGGCGCCTGGGAGAGCTGATCGATTCGTTTCTGCAGGAGCTCCTGATTGGCCCGCAAAGCCGCCAGCTCGTCGGCCAAGGCCACAGGCAAACTGATTAGCAACGCGACCACCGCGCCGACCGCCGTCGCGGTGCGCAGATCCCGTCTTCTGACCATTGATCCCCCCCTGTTCAAGGGTATGGACTGCCCTTAGGGCGCCGTTTTTCTCAGTTCAGAATACGGGACCGGCGGTTCTGATCAAGTACGGCTTTTCGGCTCAGTGGTGTTTTCATCGCAGCGTGGCAGAGATGCAACAGGCCCCCTAGTGGATCCCGCCGAATAGGCGCAACGCCTTCCAGCGCGCCGACCAGCGGTGGCGGCCGAGCTCGCGCCGAACCACCGAAGGGTCGATTACCCAGTTGAGCTGCAGCGAACGGCGCTCACCGACATGCGCGCGATGACCGTGAAACGACCGCTCGCTGCGCCGAAAGGCCAGCATGGTCCCGGCGAGCGGCGCCACCTCCGCCGCATAATCATCAAGATCGCGCGGACCGCGCAGCAGCCGCAATCGTCCCTCGGCATGCTCCCACACCGGATTCATGTAAAGCAGCAGGGTAATGATCTTGCTTGCCGAATCGGTATGAATCTGCCCATCCTTGCCATCGCTTCTGCCGCGCACTGTCAGCAAGGTCGGCCGATCGGTCAGATCGATGCCGAACTTCTCCTCGATCGCGCCGCGTAGCTCGGCACTCCTCAGCGCGGCGACGAGGCGCGCGAAAGCCGACCCATATTCCAGGCTCTCGATCGGATAGCTGCCGTGACCGCGGATCCGCGGAAAATCGGCGAGAAGCGACGCCAGCACGTCGCGCCCCAGAAACTCTTCGACGACGACGAAATCGAACGGGTCGCGGACGAGCGGCGTTGCATGCAAGCGATCAAGATCGAGGACGCTCAGCCGAACCTCCAGTTTGGTGAAACTGGGGAATAATGAACAGGAATGGGATCAGAGTCGATTTGGCTGATTTGGCTGCGAAATCGACTCTAACCCCTTTTGCTTTTGGGTTACTGGGAAGCCATGGAACAGCGTTGGGGCCTGCCGCTCATCGCCTGGCCGTCGCGGCTGCGCCCAAATTACTGGGATCTGGTGGCCTTGCCCCTGGTGCTCGGGCTCGTGGCGCTCGTCGCCTGGGGCGGCATGGCGATGAGCGTGCGATACCATGTCGGCGAGGTTCTGCCGATCAGCCTCGACCCGTGGCGGCTGCCGGAATACGCAGTGCGCACGGTGCTGCGCATGGGTGCGGCACTTATAGCCTCTCTCGCCTTCAGCCTCGCCTACGCGGCACTCGCCGCCAAGAACCGCCGGGCAGAAAAAATCCTGATCCCGGTGCTCGACATCCTGCAATCGGTACCGATCCTCGGCTTTCTGTCGATCACTGTCACCGGGTTCATCGCACTCTTTCCGGGCCGGCTGCTCGGGGTCGAATGCGCTGCGATCTTCGCGATCTTCACCTCGCAGGCCTGGAACATGACGTTCAGCGTCTACCAGTCGCTGCGCACGGTGCCGACGGAGCTGATCGAAGCAGCGCGGATGTACCACCTCTCGCCGTGGCGGCGGTTCTGGCGGCTCGAAGTGCCGCATGCAATCCCTGCGCTTGTCTGGAATATGATGATGTCGGTCTCGGGCGGCTGGTTCTTCGTCGTCGCCTCAGAGGCGATCACGGTTTCCGGGCAGTCGATTCTGCTGCCTGGTGTCGGCTCCTACATAGCCACCGCGATCGGGCACCGTGACCTCGCGGCGATCGGCGATGCCGTCCTCGTCATGTTCGTCGTCATCCTACTCTACGATCAATTGCTGTTTCGTCCGCTGATCGCCTGGTCACGCAAGTTTCTGGGCGAACCGCCGGCTGACACCGCCAATCTCCGACCGTGGTTTCTGATCGTGCTGCAGCGGGCGCGCCTCTTCGATCTTGTCCAGGCCGGCGTGCTCGCGATCAACCGCATCATCGACAGCGCCATTGCTGCCTTGGCCCGCCGGCGCAAGCCCGCAGCGGAACGCCGACCGCAGGCGGCGTTCGATCGAGCTTTCGACATCATCCTCCTGGCGCTTGCCGCCGGTGCTTCCGCCTGGTTAGTCGCCTTCATCCGCGAGAGCATCGACCTTGCCGAAATCGGCTGGGTGTTTCTGCTCGGGCTGGCGACCGCGGCACGGGTGCTGGTGCTGATCGGCATTGCGTCAGTGATCTGGGTGCCGATCGGGGTGTGGATCGGCCTGCGCCCACAGGTAGCCGACCTGGCGCAGCCAATCGTGCAATTTCTCGCTGCGTTCCCGGCGAATTTGTTTTTTCCGGCGGCGGTGGTCCTGATCTTGCGGTTTCGCCTCGATCCGGAGATCTGGCTCAGCCCGCTGATGATTCTCGGCACCCAATGGTACATTCTGTTCAACGTCATCGCCGGCACGACAGTACTGCCGACCGAGCTGCGTCTCGCGGCGCAAAATCTCGCGGTCAGGCGGCTGCTGTGGTGGCGGCGAGTGATGTTGCCGGCGATCTTCCCGGCCTATGTGACGGGGGCGGTCACCGCGGCCGGCGGATCGTGGAATGCCAGCATCGTCGCCGAGGTTGTGCAGTGGGGCGACACGACGCTGACCGCGACCGGAATCGGCGCTTATATTGCACGCACCACCGCCGAAGGCGACAGTGCGCGCATCGCGCTCGGGATCGGCGTGCTGTGCCTCTATGTGCTCGGCTTCAACCGGCTGCTGTGGCGGCGTCTCTATAACCTCGCTGCCGAGCGCCTGCGCCTTGATTGACAGGAACCGTGATGGCCGTTCCGCTCTTACGCACCGAAGCCGTTTCCAAGACCTATCGCATGCCGGACCACATCGGCAGGCTCGTCCTCGACCATCTGGACTTCACTTTGCGCGACGGCGAGATCGTCGCGATCCTGGGGAAATCGGGTTCGGGCAAGTCGACCTTTTTACGCATCCTCGCTGGCCTCGTGCCGCCGAGCGACGGTCTCGTCGAATATCGCGGCTACAAGGTCACCGAGCCGGTGCAAGGCCTTGCCATGGTGTTCCAGTCCTATGCGCTCTTTCCGTGGCTGACCGTGCTCGGCAATGTCGAACTCGGCCTCGAGGCGCTCGGCGTCTCCGGCGTCGAGCGGCGGCGGCGTGCGGTCGACGCCATCGACGTGATTGGTCTCGACGGGTTCGAGACTGCCTATCCGAAAGAGCTCTCGGGCGGGATGCGGCAGCGCGTCGGCTTCGCTCGGGCGCTCGTCGTCAACCCCGACGTCCTCCTGCTCGACGAGCCCTTCTCGCAGCTCGATGTGCTGACCGCGGAAACCCTGCGCGGCGATCTTCTCGATTTGTGGGAAGCCAGCCGCATTCCGACCAAAGGGATCGTTATGGTCTCACACAACATCGAGGAGGCGGTCGAAGTTGCCGATCGCATCCTGATTTTCAGCAGCGATCCCGGGCGCATTCGCGCCGACATCCCGGTTGCGCTGCCGCGACCACGCGCCTCCGACAGCGTCGGGTTCCGCCAGATCGTCGACCAAGTCTACACATTGTTGACGACGATGCCCGGGCGCGATGGGCGGCGCGGGGCGCGGCCCGAGCCGATTGGCATCGGCTATCGCCTGCCCGATGCCTCGGTGCAGCAGCTTTCAGGATTGATCGATACGTTGACCGAGGCGCCCTACCACGGTCGCGCCGACTTGCCGCAGCTCGCCGACGAGGAAAACCTCGTAATGGACGAGCTGTTCCCGCTGATCGAGACGTTGCAATTGCTCGGTTTCGCCCATGTCAGCGGCGGCGACATCGAGCTGACAGCACTCGGCCGCGCCTATGCCGATGCCGACATGCTGGCGCGCAAGCAACTTTTCGCCGAGGCGGTGCTCAAGCACATTCCGCTCGCCGCCCATATCCGGCGTGTCCTGGACGAGCGCCCAGGCCACCGCGCTCCCGCGGCACGTTTCCTGCGCGAGCTCGAGGATCACCTATCCGAATCCGAGGCGCAACGGGTGCTTGACACCCTCATCAATTGGGGCCGCCACGCCGAGATTTTTTCTTATGATTCGGACACCGAGGTGCTGAGCCTGGAGAATTTCTGAGCCGCGCTTCTCTGGAATCAGCTGCCGTAGAACGCGCTGCGCCCGACTTCGCCGCGGGCGGTCTCTGGCGGGATCAGCCAGACATAGAACGTGTTGCGCCCGTAGTCGCCGCCACCGCCATCAGGCCCGCCACCCCCGGCGGAAGTGATCCAGGATCTCAGCGACACAACTTCGACGTACAATTCTTGCCCGGCGACGAGTTGAACATCCTTGTCCTGGCTGTTATCGTCGAGGTAGCTGTCAACGGCTATGTGATACGGACCAGCCGGGACGTCGCGATAAGACGCACCCGCCGGTATCGATACGGCGACGATCGCGTCGTTCATGCGGATGTAGGGTGTCGCCGAGCTGTCGTAGGCATCGATCGGACGATAGAACCAGACCCGGGCATCGCCTGCCGGGATCGGCGGGATCGCGACCGAGGCCGTTTGTGGGGGCGCCCCGATGCAGGCCGACGTCGCGAGCAGGAAAATGGCGCTACCGACCTGGAGCAGCCAGGGCAACGGAGCCGTGGGGTGCGTCGACATGCGCTTCCTCCTCTACAAACGATCAGCCGCCGCCGTAAAACCGGCTGTGCGCGACATCGGCTTGCGCGACTTCCGGCGGAATTTCCCAGACGTAGAAGGTGTCGCGCGAGTAACCAGCGTCGTTCTTGCCGCCGCCCGTGATCCAATTTGTCAAGCACAGAACCTTGAAATAGGCCTGTTGTCCGGGAAAGAGGTAAACCTGCCTGGTCGAATTGAAGTCACCGAGATAATTGTCGGTCCTGACCAGATACTGCCCAGGCGGGACATCGCGATAAGAGGCGCCACCGACTTGCGATACCCCGACTATTCCCTCGTTCATACGGATATATGGGGTTCCCTGGCAATCGTATACCCACGGGTCGCGGTAGAACCAGGCGCGGGCTTGGCCCGCCGGGATCGGCGGCACAGCCACCGCCGCCGTCGGTGGCACCGATGCGCAGCTCGTCGTCGCAAGCAGAAGCAGACCCGCAACAGTCTTTAGCAGCCTGCGCAATAGAGCGGTCGAGGGGGACGGCATGCGGTTGCTCCGGTTGGATTTCCATATGGGATTCCGACCGGATCTTGTCGATCCTACGAAGGGTGGGAACTGTCAGCAAATCGGAATTGCGTCCGCGTTATGCCTCATTCTGGAATAACGCATGACTTGCGGAGTCGTAGAGATGGCGGAGTAAGCCGTTGGAGTTGGTTTTCTCGGCAAGGAGGACCAGATGACGAAGCTTAGACTCACCACTTTCTATCTCGCGATCTTGACGCTTGCCGGATGCACTCAAACGGCGACCGATCCCGCGAAGGCCACCGCCGGCAAACCGGGCGCAGCGCAAAGTCAGCCGCCAGCATCCTATGCACCTTCCGAGAGAGGAGGCGACGGCGGCGGCGGCTATTGAGCCTCACCTCGGCCGCAAGGTCGGGAAAGCGATCACGTCGCGGATCGACGGGCTATCGGTCAGCAGCATGACCAGGCGATCGATGCCGATTCCGAGCCCGCCACAGGGCGGCAGCCCATATTCGAGGGCCGCAACGTAATCCTCGTCCAGCGGTTGGGCCTCCTGGTCACCCGCCGCCCGCGCCCGCATCTGCGCTTCGAAGCGAACCCGCTGATCCTGCGGGTCGGTCAGCTCCGAAAAAGCGTTGGCGATCTCCCATCCGTAGATATAGGTCTCGAATCGTTCGGCGAGACGCGGGTCGGCGCGATCGGCTTTGGCCAAGGGCGAGATGTCGCGCGGAAAACCGGTGACATGGATCGGTTGTATCAGGGTGTCCTCGACACGCGCGGCGAAGGCCGCCTCTAGGGCGTGGCCCCAACTCTCGCTGCCTGTCAACACGGCGCCTAGCGCCTCGGCTTCCCGGCGCGCCGTCTCGGCATCTGCAAAGGCGAGAAAATCGACCCCAGTCGCTGATTGCACCAGCTCGACCATGCCGCGCCGCGGCCACGGCGGGGCCAAATCAATGCTGATGCCGCCATAGTTGATCTGGAGAGTGCCCAGCACGGCTTCGGCGACGGACGTCACAAGCTCTTCGGTCAGCCGCATCATGGCCGTGTAATCGACATAGGCCTCGTAGAGCTCCAGGGTGGTGAATTCGGGATTGTGCCGTGGCGAGATGCCCTCGTTGCGGAAACAGCGATTGATCTCGAACACCTTGTCCGCGAGTCCGCCGACCAACAGCCGCTTCAAATGCAGCTCGGGTGCCACCCTCAAATAGAGGTCAATGTCGAGCGCGTTGTGATACGTGACGAAGGGCTTTGCCGAGGCGCCGCCGGGTATCGTGTGCAGCATCGGTGTCTCGACTTCGAGATAACCACGCTCGACGAGATAGCTGCGCATCGCCGCGACCACGCGACTGCGTCCGCGCAGGGTCTCGCGGCTCCCTTGGTTCATTATCAGGTCGAGATAGCGCTGCCGGTAACGCAACTCGATGTCCGCCAGACCGTGATACTTCTCCGGCAGCGGACGCAATGCCTTGGCCAGCACCGTGACGGCAGCGGCATTGACGGTGAGCTCGCCGCGCGAAGTGCGCCGCACCAATCCCTCTACGCCGATCAAGTCGCCGATGTCTAAGAGACGCACCACAGCCAACCCGTCCGCCGACAGATTGTCTCGATGGCAAAAAATTTGGATCTTCCCCGAAGCGTCGTGCAGGTCGATGAACATGCCGCTGTTGCGTATCGCTCGGATGCGTCCCGCAACGCGCACACATTCGCTGGTTTCGCTACCTGCAGGCAGCTCGGCATAGATTCGTTCGAGCTCGGCCGTCTCTCGGTTGCGTGCAAAGCTATAAGGATAAGGATCTATCCCTTGTGCCCTGAGGCTTTCAAGCTTGCCAAGCCGTACCGCGCGTAGCGGATCGTCTGTGTCACTCATTCCACGGCCCCCACGGCGTCAACCGGCAGCCGCCTGGGCGACCGGCTGGTGGGCAAGATCGACGACCGTGTCGTGAAAGCGCTGCAACGAGGTGTTATGACCGATGCTAACGATCGTCGGCCGCCAGGGAGCATCTCGCAACAGGCGGTAGAGTGACATTTCCGCTGCTTCGTCGAGAGCCGAAGTCGCCTCGTCGAGAAAGACGATTTCCGGGCGCGCGAGGAGCACGCGGGCAAAGGCGACGCGTTGCTGCTCGCCGATCGACAGGCGTTGCGCCCAGTTGCCCTCCTCGTCGAGCCGGTCGACAAGCTGTGGCAGGCCAACGGCCCGGAGCGCCTCAACAAGATGTTCGCAGGGAAGCTCGGTCGCAGCGTGAGGGTAAGCGAGCGCGTCGGCCAGCGTCCCAAGCGGCAGATACGGCCGCTGCGGAAGAAACAACACCCGACCGTCGGTCACCCGAATGCGGCCGCGTCCGAACGGCCACAGGCCGGCGATCGCACGCAGTACCGTGCTCTTGCCTACCCCCGACGGACCAGTGATCAGCAGGGGGTTGCCCGGCCCCGCCGCCAACGCGATGTCCTGCCGCAGCGGACGCCCGTCGGGCAGATCGAGGTCGAGCGCATCGACCGCAACGCCGACCCCGCCGTATTCGATTTCTATCGGCCGGGCGCCTGCTCGGTCCGCGGCGATCTCGTCCATCCTGGCGCGGAACCCAGAAAGACGCTGGACCACCGCCTGATATTCGGCGATCTCGGTGTAAGAGGAGACAATGAATGACAGCGATTCCTGGACTTGGCGAAAGGCCGAAGCGATCTGCATGAGGCCACCGAGCTGGATGGTCTTGTTGAAATAGCGCGGGGCCGCAACCAAAAATGGGAAGACGATCGCGACCTGGTCATATCCGTAGGTAAACCAGCCAAGCTTTTTGCGACGTTTGATGATCCCCCACCAATTGGCAACGACGCGGGCAAAGCGCGCGCGAAACGTATCCAGCTCACGCGCCTCGCCGCCGTAAAAGGCGATATTTTCTGCGTTTTCCCGCAGCCTGACCATGCTAAAGCGAAAATCGGCTTCAAAACGCTGTTGATCGAAATTGAGCCTGACCAGAGGCTGACCGATCAATCGGGTCAGGACCGTGCCAACGACGGCGTAAATCAGCGCCGCAAAGACCATGTATCCGGGAATGGCGATCGATGCGTCGCCACCCAGCGGGATCGTCAAGGCCCCTGACAGCGTCCACAAGATCGACAAGAACGAGACAAGAGTGACGATCGCGCTCAGTAGGCCGAGCGACAAGCCGAGGGTTATCGTGGCGAATCGGTCTAGATCCTCTTGGATGCGCTGATCGGGATTATCGGTCATCGACTGGTTAAGCTGCATCCGGTAATAGGCCTGGTCATCGAGCCAGTCGCGCAAGAAGCGCTCCGTCAACCACCGTCGCCACCGAATGTGCAGTATCCGCTGCAGATAAGCGGCGTAAACGCCGACCACCATAAATGCCAGCGCAAGCCCCCCAAAAATCGCGAACTGCCGCCAAAACTCCGGCCAATCATATTGCTGGAGGGCGTTATAGAAATTGTTGTTCCAATAATTAAACCGAACATTGAGCCACACGGTTATTAGGTTGAGCGCAACAACAGCGCCGAGCAACCCGATCGCCGACCACTTTTCTTCCGACTTCCAATATGGCCAGGCGATATCCCAAGCCTGCCTCAGGAAGCCCCGCTCTGTCACTGCCGCCATCCCTCAAACTCCGTCGATCTCGCCGAGCGGCCGCATCCAACCTATGATACGCGGTCAGTGATCTCCGCTCCGCCCGCCATCGACTCCACGGCCACTGCCCCCCTTCTCGCGCGCGGTGTCTGCCGCGCGCTCGGCCAGCTCGGCTACGCCAGCCTTGTCGAATTTCCGCTAATCAACGGGCGCCGCGCCGACGTCCTTGGGCTTGGCAAGGCCGGCGACTTGCTGATCGTCGAGATCAAGAGCTCGGTCGCCGATTTCCGCTCCGATCGCAAGTGGGCGAGTTACCATGATTTTGCAGATCGTCTTTATTTCGCGGTCCCGAACCACTTTCCGCAAGGACTGATCCCCGAAGAATGTGGCCTGATGGTGACGGACCCGTTCGGCGCTGCCGTGCTGCGCGACGGCTGCACGACACCGCTCAATCCCAACCGGCGCCGCGCATTGACGTTGCGCTTCGCGCGAATAGGGGCTGCCCGGCTGCGCCGCTTTTTAGACCCAGAGGCTTGCTGCGTTGAAGGAATATAGCAGGTCAACGCGACCGCTCTGCCCGGCGTCGGCGCAGCAGTAGATAGAGCGCGCCAGCACCTCCGTCCCGCGGTTGAGCCGGCGCGAGCGCGAGGATTTGCCGTCGCAATTCCACTTCTTCGAGCCAGAGCGGAACCGCGCTCTTGAGCACCCCTGGTCCCTTTGGACTCAGCCCCCGGCCTGTGATGACGAGCACGCAACGCCGCCCGGCTTCGGACGAGCGGTGGATAAACACGGCTAGGGCGTGATGTGCTTCAGCTTGGGTCTTTCCGTGCAAATCGAGACGGGCCTCGATCCGGTAGAGGCCACGCTTGAGCCGTTCGGCATTGGCCCGATCGATCCCGGAGAAGCGGTCGAGGGCCGGGGGCTGAACCTGCCGGCGTGTCCGCCTTGCCTCCGTCGCTCTTGGTGTCGGGCCCGATCCTGGTGCAACCGCCGCGGCTCGCCTGCGCAGCGGTGTCACACTTTGCACGGCGTTGCGCCACAGCAGCCGGTCGTCCCGGCCCGGCACCGGGTCATTTACTTTGACCATCGCCTGCTTTCTGGCGGTCATCCACAAGAATGATATGGAGACGCCGGGGCCCATGCGCACCGAGCTCGATACGCTGCTCGATATCTCCGGTTCGCGAGGGACCAGTGATGAAATTGATCGCGCGCGGCACCCTGCCGCCACGCCGCAATCGATCCCAGCCATCCTCGTAAGTGGCAACAACCTGGTTGCCGTGCACGACCACGATATGGGTATCCGGCAGAAAATTTAGCGTTGTCGGGGTCGCGGCACCGGAGCTCAGCATCAACGTCCCGGTCTCGGCGATCGCAACGTCGCATGGGGTAAGACTGACCGCGTCATTCGCATCCGCCCGGCCGCGGCGAATCCGTAGCAGCGGCCGTTCGCTCCACGGCATCTCGTCGAGGCTAGGATCGGGCGCGATAATCAATTCCGCCGGAAGGTTTTCCGCGGCGAGATAACGCACAACCTCGTCGGGCACCGCGGCAGACGAGTTCACCTGAGCAACAGTTGCCTGGACCTCCTCAGCCATCGCAACAAACAGGTCAGTCCGGCTCGAGTGATCGAGTGTCGTGGCCCGCGCGGGGACCAATTTGCGGGGATGACCCGCAACCCGCTCACGTAGCTCAGCTTCACGTGCCGACTCGAGCCGACCTCGTTTAAGCGAACGGCGGATACCGGCGAGGATTTGCGCGCGCGCCTCGCTCATTTCCTGGCACCGCCTTTTTGCCGCTCAGCCCATAAACTCTGGAAGCTGCGGCCCTCCGGCGCCGGCATGTCCCGGACCGCGGTCCAGCCGTTGGCCAATGGCAAGGTACGGAACCGCCCCCGACGATAGCCGAACCACCCGAAGGTGCGGCAGGCGAGCTCGACGAGCGGATGGTAGAGGGCGGGTTGGCGCGCGACCCAGGCCCACAAGGATAACCCGGCGCGATAGACTGGCGGATTGAGCTTCTCGGTAAATTGCCGCTCTCGCCAATGCCGCATCAGCTTGGGCAATGGGATCTTGACCGGGCACACGCTCTCGCATTGCCCGCAGAAGGTCGAGGCGTTGGGCAGATGTCCGGCCTCGGCGATGCCAATCAGGCTCGGCGTCAACACCGCCCCCATCGGCCCCGAATAGACCCAACCATAGGCGTGCCCGCCGACCGCGGCGTAGACCGGACAATGGTTCATGCACGCCGAACAGCGGATGCAACGGAGCATGTCCTGGAATTCGCCGCCAAGCAGTGCGCTGCGGCCGTTGTCGAGCAGCACGACATGATATTGTTCCGGACCGTCAAGATCGCCCGGCTGGCGCGGGCCAGTCGACACCGTCGTATAGGCCGAGAACTCCTGGCCGGTGGCCGAACGGGCCAAGAGGCGCAGCAAGGTCGCCGCATCCTCCAAGGTAGGCACCAGCTTTTCGAGGCTCGCCATGACGATGTGGACGCGCGGCAAGGTCTGGGTCAGATCGCCGTTGCCTTCATTGGTGACGATGATGCAAGACCCGGTCTCGGCCACCAGGAAATTGGCACCGGTGATACCGACATCGGCGGCGAGAAAGCGCGGTCGCAGGACTGCGCGCGCCTCGTCGCACAGCTGGCGCGCCTCGGCGAGCGAGCGCGCCGGGTCGAGCGAGCGATGTTCGGCGCGGAACGTATCGGCGACCTGCTCCTTCATCAGATGGATCGCCGGCGCGATCAGGTGGCTCGGCGGCTCGTGGCGCAGTTGAATGATGTATTCGCCGAGGTCGGTCTCGACCGGGGTGATGCCGTTCTGCTCCAGGTATTCGTTGAGCCCGATTTCCTCGGCGATCATCGACTTGCCCTTGGTGACGACCTTGGCGTCGACCGAGCGGCAGATCTGGAGCACCGCGTGGCGGGCCTCGTCCGGCGTTCGCGCCCAATGGACTTGTCCGCCGGAAGCTACAACGTTTTCCTCGAAGAGCTCGAGATAGAAGTCGAGATGCTCAAGCGTATGGTCTTTGATGGATTTGCCGATGTCGCGCAGCGCCTCGAATTCGGGGAGCCGCTCGACCGCGAGCCGCCGGCGCTCGGGAAACCCGCTCCGCATCAAGCTCAGCGCCCGCTGCAGAATCGGGTTGCCGAGGCCGGCGCGGGCGTTGGCCTCGAAGGTGCGGCTGGTCGCGAGCATGTCTTAGCGCGGAACGCCGATCGGCGGGACTTCTTCGGTCATGCCGGCGAGCACCTCGGCGACATGGCGGACCTCCAGCCGCGCGCCATGGCGATGGAGCTTGCCGGCAATGTTTAAGAGGCAACCGAGGTCGCCCGCCAGGACCGCCTCAGCGCCGGTCTTGACGATATCTGCCTGCTTGTCGCTGACCATCTTGTCCGAGATGTCGGGGTATTTGACACAGAACATGCCGCCGAAGCCGCAGCATGTCTCGGCACCGGGGAGCTCTCTGAGCGTCAGCCCATCGACCGATGCCAGCAGCCGGCGCGGTTGATCCTTGACTCCGAGTTCACGCAACCCCGAGCACGCATCGTGATAAGTCACCCGGCGCTCCCAGCGTGCCCTTACGGCCTGCATACCGCAGATGTCGACCAGGAAGGAGACGAGCTCCCAGCTGCGTGCGGCGAGCTGCTGGACCCGCGGCAAGACCGCCGGCTCGTCGGCGAAAACCTGCGGGTAGTGCCGCCGGAGCATCCCGGCACAGGAGCCGGACGGGGCGACGATATGGTCATAACCCTCGAAGGCGTCAAGCACCTGCCGCGCGATCGCCATCGCAGTCTCCCGGTCGCCCGAATTATACGCCGGCTGGCCGCAGCAGGTCTGAGCGCGGGGGACCTCCACCGTGCAGCCCGCCGCCTCAAGCAGCTTGACGGCGGCAAAGCCGATCGTCGGCCGGACGAAGTCCACTAGGCATGTGACGAAAAGCGCTACCCGCATCGGGTTCGGCCATCCTTGGGAATCCCCCGCAAATTAGGAGCTGCGCGCTGGGCGAATCAACCGTGCTGGCCTCGAGTAAGCCCTCACTCCCAATGGCAAGCCACACCCCTCACCCACAAGAGGTTTCCGTTGTTTTCGCTCCCTGAGAGTGGTGCAGAATTCGTTGATCGGCGATGCCGATTTCGTTGTTTTTCGGCATCGCAAACTCCGACCTAACCTGCTGATCTATAGGATTATTCCGAGCCGCGGATCGAGTGTTTCGGGGGATGTCATTACGATTTTCGTTGTATCTTGTTCAGACCCATGGTCAGCGCCGGCCGAGGGATCGGAGGGGTTCATCCCGCGTGAGCGAGCCGGCTGGCGACACTGCGCGGCAGGAGCAGGTAATAGCGGCCGCGCGCGTTCATGATGCCGGCGCGCAGCGCCGCAGCGCTACCCGTGCCCCAGAAGAGATCGCCACGCACCGGACCTTTGATGGCCCCCCCGGTATCCTGTGCCACGACGAGGCGCCTCACGCCCTCGACCGATGCGAAACGCTCGTCGGCCTCGACCCAGATCGGAATACCGAGCGCGATAAACGCACGGTCGACCGCGATGCTCCGCTCCGCGGTCAGCACGACCCCTTCCGCGCCGATCGGACCGTCACCCGACAGCTCGCGAAAAAAGACATAGGACGGGTTCTCGCGGCGCAACGCGGCACCCGCCTCCGGATGCTGGGTCATCCAATCGCGGATCGTCACCATTGTCGCCTCAGAACGCGGGATTATGCCCCGCTCGACGAGCAGCCGCCCGACCGTCACGTACGGCCGCCCATTCTGCCCGTCATAACCCACGCGCACGGTTCTGCCATTCCCCAGGCGGACCCTGCCTGAGCCCTGTATCTCTAGAAAAAACGCGTCGATCGGGTCGTCGACCCACAGAAGCTCGAGGCCGCGCCCGGCGAGGGCGCCGTTCTCTATCTCGGCACGGGAATAGCGAGCGGCAGCTCCGGGCTCGAGGGGCCGCCGGTAGATCGGCGTCTGATATCGGCCCCGGCGCTGCCGCGACCCGTTCAGCTCGATCTCATAATATCCGGTGAACAGTCCTTCGCTGGCGCCGTACTCGGCGACAGAAACCGGGAAGAAGGATGTCTCGAAAAATCGGCGCGCGGACTCGTCGTCCTCAGGCGGCAGCGTCGTGGCGGTCTCGCACAGCTCTCGCCAGACGCCGACCCGTCCGTAATCCGCCACGCTCGGCCTTGCATCGAGCGGTGCTAAATCCGGCAGCGTCAACAACCGACCACACGATTTGAGAAAGGCAGGGATCGCTGCCGCAAGCCTATCATCAACCCATCCTTGAAACCGGGAGAATGCTACGGGCTCAAGCGTAAACCGTGACGGGCCCGTGTCGCGGCCGAGGCTTGCCACCAGAAATATGAGAACGGCCAGCGTCGCTGTGCGCCGAAGGCGGCTCCCTCCAACGCGCCGCGTGCGCTCAACCGCTGCTGGTTGCGACGAGGACCCAGTTCGGGTCGGTGGATCGAGTGTCGCGCGCAAAGGTCCAGTAATCGGTCTTCTCGACTGGCTGCCCCGGAGCGCCGTCCACGATACTTTCATCCATCGCCCGCGTCACATTGATCTGGTGCGAGACCAGTTTGAGCGTGACCTGCGCCGTCCGCTCAGCGACTCCAGCCTCGACGATGTCTACGCTGTCGAGCTTTTCGATCTGTGTCTCGAGTGTTTCCCGGGCGGCGACGCGCTCATCGATTGCCATAGCGAAACGCTGGAAGACTTCGTCGCTCAGCAAAGGCCGCAGCTCCGCCTTGTCGCCTTTTGCAAAGGCCGCGACGATCATCTCGAAAGCGGCACGCGCACCCTCGATGAAATGCGCGGGATCAAAACTCGCATCGGCGCGCCGAATTCGGTTCAGCCCTTCGGCGATCACATCGGGGGGTGGCGGGTCGCTGCCAGGCCCGGCGACACGCTTGTCCGGTTCAACCAGCGTCGGCACTTTCTCGGCGGCCGGCGCCGCGCGCCGCGGAAACAGGTCTCGGCGCCTCTCGTTTCCTGTCCGCCGACCGAGAACGCTACGCAGCCGCAGCACCAGGAACCCGGCGATCATCGCGAACAAGATGATGTCAAAATATTGAAACTCACCCATTGGCTTCCGTGCCCCGTCACTGTCTTGGGAGCACCGAGACCCGGCCTCACATCGACTCCAGGTCAAATAGGACGCTAGCGGCGCTACGACAAGCGCGACCAGTGGCGGCGGGTTCAAGGGGGCCGATCGGAGAGGTGTGTTGCCGACCCGACTCGATGTGATCGCGCTGCCGAACCGCCGTTACTCGGGCAGGTTGGTACGGGACGGCCAAGGACGGTTGATGGACGTTGCCGATCCATGCTAGCCAAGAAGCCCGGGTGGTCCTGACCCCGGCTCCCCGTGTATGCGCAGATCGAACCGGTTGTTCGCTCCGCGCCGAGGAGAGCTTGATGGCCGAAGAGACGACAGGCAACGGTGCGGACGGCGCACCGAAGATCCCTTCTGAGCCTCACCAACTGATCCTGAACGCGCAATACATCAAGGATCTGTCCTTTGAAAACCCGCGGGCGCCACAAAGCCTGATCCAACAGACCACCCAGCCGGATGTCGAAATTAACGTCGATGTAAAGGCGCGCAATCTCAGTCCAGAAGTTTTCGAGGTGGTTTTAACCATCAATGCAACCGCCCGGGCGCAGGGAGAGACGGTCTTCCTGGTTGAACTGGCCTACGGATCCGTCGTCACGGTCAAGAACGCGCCGGCGGAGTTGGTGTCCGCGCTGGTCTTGGTCGAGACGCCGCGCATCGTCTTCCCCTTTGCCCGCGCCGTCATCGCCAATGCGACGCGCGACGGTGGTTTTCCGCCGTTGATGATAAACCCGATCGATTTCGCCGAGTTGTTGCGCCGGCAGCAACCAGACTCGCAGACCCTCGGCGCGACTGGCTCCGCGCTCGCCTGAAGTTCACACTTCGGTGAGCCAGAGGGGCTCGCTGACCGTTTTGAGCATTGCTACGTGAGCGACCAACTCCTCCGCGGACGGCGCATGCGGCCTCGGCGGCCGCGCGACCCGTGCGACGTCGGTAGGGAGAGCAGTCGGAAGGGCAAAATCGAGTCCTGGCTGACGCCCCCCGAGCAGCTCGAGATAGACAGCGGCCAGGAGACGACAATCGATCTCCGCCCCGTGCTCGAGGCGACCCGACAGGTCAATGGCGAAACGCCTACACAACGCGTCGAGACTCGCCGGCGATCCAGGGAAGCGGCGGCGCGCCATCGCCAAGGTATCGACATAACCCGACGCGATCGGCTCGCGTTGCAGGCGTGCCAGCTCGGCGTTCAGAAAGGCCAAGTCAAACTCGGCATTGTGGATCACCAAAGGATCGGGTCCGACGAACCCGAGAAGTTCGTCCAAGACTGCGGCAAACGGCTGCTGGCGGGCGAGGAATTCCGCAGTTAGCCCATGGACGGCGAGAGCATCTCCCGGCATATCCCGACCGGGATTTACGTATCGGTGAAAACGCCGGCCGGTGGGAACATGGTGGACCAGCTCGATACAGGCGATTTCGACGATCCGATGACCGTCGCGCGGATCGAGACCGGTCGTTTCGGTATCTAGGACAACCTCACGCATTGGCCCTCCGCCGCCGCTCTTGGTACGGGCATCGCCTCCGCCCGGTGCCCGGCAACCGTTCAGCGCGCAGGAGCCTGATGATTGCACGCAGACGGCGCAAGCTCAGCCTTCGACTCAAACCCGTGGGAACGACGAAGTCAGCTCGCCGCCGCTTCTCGTAATCCGACATCTGATTGTTCAAGATCGCCGCCAAGCGCGTTTTCGTCATACCGGGCCGCCGCAATACTCGTTGGCGTTGCACCAGCCGTGGCGCGGAAACCACGAGAACATAATCACACCGGCGTTCGCTGCCGCTCTCGAAGAGAAGCGGAATATCAAGCACGACAATCGCCTCTCTCCGCCCGCGGGCAAAAGCAAGAAATCGCCTTTCACACGCTTCGACCATCGGGTGGATGAGCCGCTCAAGTCGCGAAAGAGCTTCGGGGTCAGAGAAGACACGCTGCCCAAGAAGCGAGCGATCAATACCGCCCGTGGGCGCGCGGACATCGGAAAAAGCCGCTGCGACCGATTCTACCGCGGCACCGCCGGGCGCCAACAGCCGATGTACTATACGATCCGCGTCAAACAGAGGGACCTGGAGCCGCTTCAGCGTCGACGCCGCAGTGCTCTTGCCCATGCCGATCGAGCCAGTGAGGCCGAGGACGATCACCGAGCGGGCGCCAGCGTTGCAAGTACTGCGGAACGTAGCTCATTAGTGACCCGCACCGGCGTGCCGAACCACGCTTCAAATCCGGGGCGGCCTTGATGAAGGAGCATGCCGAGCCCGTCGACAACAGGGTGGCCACGCCGCCGCGCGCTGGCAAGCAGATCAGTTTCGAGCGGAACATAGACGATGTCGACCACCGGCGTTAATGGCGGCAATGATGAAAGATCGAGCAGCAAAGCCGGCTCTCCCGCCATACCCAAGCTCGTAGCATTGATCAGGAGTCCGGCGTGCCGCTGTGCGATGCCGATCTCATTCCATGAATGGATCGTAATCGTTACCTTCGGCGTCGATAGGTCACGGGCAAGCGATGTCGCGCGGGTGAGCGTGCGGTTAACGATGCGAATCTCCGCGACGCCGGCGTCGGCAAGAGCGGCAACAATTGCGCGAGCCGCGCCGCCGGCGCCGAGAATCACTGCAGGACCTGCCGTCGGATCCCAATCCGGCGCTGCGTCGCGCAGGTTCTCACGAAACCCAAAGGCATCTGTGTTGCGCCCTGCGAGGCTACCATCCGACCCGATGATGATCGTATTTATCGCGCCGATTCGTCGGGCCAGCGGGTCGACGCGATCAACAACGGAAAGAGCTGCCTGCTTGTGCGGAATCGTCAGATTGCACCCCTTAAAGCCAAGGATCGGCAGAGCACGAAGCGCCTGTTCGATATTCTCCGGTCGCACCGGCAGGGGGAGATAAGCGCCATCTATCCCGGTTTCCTCGAGCCAGAAGCCGTGAAGCACTGGCGATCGCGAATGGGTCACCGGCCATCCCATGATACCGGCTAGACGCGTCATTCCGGAAATCCTCATGCGATCGCGGACCGTAATGACGGCTGATTTATGAGGTGAAAACGCCACGACTGCGCAAGAAACTGAGCAATTCGAACAGCGGCAGTCCTAGAATTGCAAAATAATCGCCTTTGATGCCCGCAAAGAGGTGGATCCCCCTACCTTCTATACGATAACCGCCCACAGATTCGAGAATCGCGGCCTGTTCGGCACCGAGATAGGCATCGAGAAACGCGTCGCTGAAATCCCGCATGGTGAGCTTCGCCGAGACTACGGTATGCCATAGCTTAACTGCCCCCCGAACGACGCAAACAGCGGTCACCAGACTATGGGTTCGGCCCCTCAGCGCCTGAAGCTGAGCACGGGCACCAGCGAGATCGGCGGGCTTGTTGAACCATATTTTTCCGCAAACTAGAATCTGATCCGCGCCGACAACGATAGCATGTTGATGGCCGCGGGCTACCTGCTGCGCCTTAGCCTCGGCGAGAGCAAGCGCACAGTCAGCAACAGCCCGTCGATCGGCCTTAAAGATCCGTTTGGTCGTTTCTTCATCGACTTGTGCAGGTTCGACCTGAACTTCGAGGCCGGCATCCGCAAGCAGCTTCTTCCGGGTCGGGCTCGCCGAGGCCAGAATCAACTGCTCACCCATCCGAACCGTGCCGCCGCGCCAACAATTTCATAATCGCCGCCGCAGTCTCCTCGATCGAGCGGCGCGTTACGTCGATGACCGGCCAATGTCTCTCGACAAAACCGCGCCGTGCCTCGCGCACCTCGCTCCGCACGGCCTCGATATCGGTATAGTCCGTGGAGTGGTCGTGGTGCAGCACGTCCAATCGATTGCGGCGCAGCTGGATCAGTCGCTCCGGATCATTGGTCAGGCCGACGATCAGCGGGCGCGTCGCTGCGAGCAGTTCGGGCGGCAGCGGCACCCCGGGCACAAACGGTACATTTGCAGCTTTGATGCTGCGATTTGCAAGATAGAGACAGGTCGGAGTCTTCGACGTACGCGACACACCGACAAGGCAGACATCAGCATCGTCGAGGTCCCAGCTTGATTGCCCGTCATCATGATTGAGAGCAAAGGTCATAGCGTCGATTCTGGCGAAGTACTCGTTGTCGAGAAGGTGTTGCTTACCCGGCAACCCCCGGCTCCGGCGACCGAGATAGGAAGCTAGCGCCCCGATAACCGGATCGAGGACAGGGATCGCCGGCACCTGAATCCTTCGGCAGCCTTCCTGTAGCAGCTGGCGAAGCGCGTCGCTAACCAAGGTGAATAGAACCATACCCCGGTTAGCCTCAACACCGGCGATCACCCGATCAATTTGGTTGCGTGTCCGCACCATGCTCCAGACGTGCTCGATCGGCTGCGCCCCGTCGAACTGTACAAGGCAGGCTCGAGCCACCGAATGCACAGTTTCTCCGGTCGAATCCGAAACGAGGTGGAGGTGAAACCGGGTCACAGCGGGCAAAGCAGCACCGACCGAGTTATCCCCGCGGCACTGTGCATTATCCGACCATCACAAAGGAAAAACCCGTCAGTTTGTGCTCGATCTTGGATCATCCCTCGCTTTCCACCAACCATTCCCTGTTGTCCCACGTT
>Ga0310912_10000406_pt1 | contig 21086 bp, 19 predicted proteins | sample GREbulkMGOX080_FD_203443 | JGI IMG/M metagenome (GOLD analysis project Ga0310912, IMG submission 203443) | Lab enrichment of tropical soil microbial communities from Luquillo Experimental Forest, Puerto Rico - GRE.bulkMG.OX080 | ecosystem: Environmental > Terrestrial > Soil > Tropical forest >...
AGCGGCGAGCGAAGTGCTTAGTGTGTTGCCGGTAAAGGTGACGCCTGGCTGAAGGCTGAGCAACTCCGGGACGTTACGGCCATCGAGAGGAATGTCTTTGACCTGATTTTCGCCGAAGGAATTTCCAATCGAGGCATCCACCAGGTTCAACGGGGGCGCCTCGCTTGTTACGGTGACGCTCTCGGTGGTCCCTCCGATTCGCAATTGAACGTTAGCGGTTGCTGGAGTGTTCACCAGGAGCACGAGGTCCTTGCGCTCGTATCTCGAAAAGCCCTGCTCGATAACGGCTAATATATAGCTCCCCGCGGGAAGCTGTTGAAATTGGTACCTGCCTTCGGTGTCTGTTGCAACGCTTCTCTCCATCCCCGATTCCAGGTTTTTCAGAGTCACGGTCGCACTCGGTATTCCTTGGCCGCTCGGGTCGGTAATGGTACCCCGCAAGGAGGTGGAGGACGTCTGGGAGAATACAAGGTGGCTGAAAGTCAGGAGCAACAGTGACAAAAATAGTGCAAACCGCTGCAGGCACTTCATATCGTACCTCCTGCCCGGATATTTCTCTGGACGTGGCTAAGGCTCGCGAGTCGCTAGAACTCGAAAACCGTCAGCGAAAACCCAGGCGGCGAATGTTCAAGATCCGTCGTAACATTCGGCTGAAAAGCCGACTACCCTGAGCGATACACTACTACATCGATGGCGAGAAAACTTGTCTCAGAGTGACTTCGGTTGTCTGACTGGAACTGCCCGAGTCTGCTTTTGAAAGCAATTTCAATGTGAATTTGGTGAGCTGATTTCTCCTTCAAACGATTTGCGAGCTGAAGTCACCCCATCGCTGATCATGCCAATATCTATACGCTCGATAAGCTCTCCGTTGGCTACCTGACCGTGGGCTTTGTCGCCAAATTTACATCCGCGGCAAAGCAATTTGATTTTCGGTAATTCCCCGCCGCTTTCCGTGTCCATACCTCGCCGTATTGTCGCAACTGGCCTCGCTAAGCAATGTGTTCAGAATGTCCTTCGCCCAAATCGGATTCGCCCCAAAGCCGTGACTTTTCCAGGGAGGGGGATCACTTCTTGGGTCTGATTTTTTCTCGCTCGCGAGTATGCGCGTATTCGTTTCTAGCCAAAACCAAGCCTCCGCGCACAATCAAGTAACATTTCTGCCTCCCAGCGCTGGCGTGTGGGGTTCTTCGGATGCGTTCGATGTGTAGGGATTCGCCCCGTCAGGTGAAGGAAAACTGCCGCGGAATGTTTGTAAGCAGGCAAGGGCTCGCGGAACGCAACATTGCCCAGATATTGCAGCGCGTCCGAGAGAGAGTAGTACGCAGGATCGCCCGATTCCCATAAATGATCGCGCTCGGCAAACTTCTCCGGTGCGAAAGTTGCCAGTCCCAGCAAGTAGTCCGAGCCATACTCGATCATGTTGATGCCCAGATCGTTCCCCGTATAAATGCAAAAGTCCGGTCGGCGCACGTCGCGAAGCGCGAGCCGCTGCAATTCGAGGGTGCGATCGAGCGAAGAATGCTTGATTCCCTTGATTTCTGGAATGTCCATCAGACGTCGGAAGGTCTCTTCGTCAAAAATCTCACCGTTCGGCGCAAACATCTGTCCCAGCTCGAAAGCCAGTACCTGAGAGAATCCCGCGCAGGCTTCCCTATAAATCGTCGCCTTCTCCTCTGCGGGCTTTCCGTGCAGCCGGCTGGTCTGAAACAAAATCGGAACGCCGCCAAAAGAGACGATGCACTCCATTTCCTTTCGGTAGAGGGCGACAACCTCTCCGGCGTGCCCCTCGATGTACGCGCCCGCTACAAACGGCACCCCTTTTCCCAAGGCCTCCCTCGTCCAGCGTAGAACGTCTTTCCTTTCGGCCTCGCTCAAGTGATTAACGTAACCCGTGTCCATGTTCACTGCGTTCGTCAATCCCGCGCGGTGTGTGGCTTGAAGATGTTTTTGCAGGGCTTCGACGGCGACTTGACCATCCGCTGCGTAGGGCAGCAGTGCGGCGGCTATTCCTTGTACCTTGCGGCACGGCTTCTGGCGTTGAAGGAGTGATGTGATGGTCATCGCTGCGCCTTTGCGGCCTTCAATCGCTCCGCCAATTCCGAAACCTTGTAGTATTTGTCCAGCGGATAGCAACCTGACGGCAAGCCCTTCCGCGGCGCCGTCGTACAATCGCTGAATGTTCGGCAGATCCGCTTATGCTGGATGGCTTTTCCATGGGCAGCCTCCCATAGAATCTCTGGATAGGTTAGAACCATGCGTCCCAGGCCGACAAAGTCCACCCATCCTTCACGCACCGCCGCTTGCGCCACGTGCGGCAGAAAATCCTGCAAGTAACTGTAAGCGCTTCCGACGAAAATCACGTTCGGAAAGAGCCTCTTCAGTTGGCGCGTGGCGCTCATCTGCTTCGCCACGCCCACCAGCGGATCTTCCGGAGGTTGATATCCGTCCGACGGCGGATAGAACGCCGGTCGCTGAATGTGCGGATTGTAATAGGGGCTCCCGGCCGTGACATTCACTAGTCGAATCTCCAGCTTTTCCAGCAAGTCAAGGAATTGGATCGTCTCGGTCAAATCCGTCTTTGTAGGGTCGTTGGGGTTCAGACCAAATCCCCACCGGTAAGGGATTAACTTGTCATGCTCTTCGGGAACTCCAGAACCCAGTTTTCCTTCGGTCGACTGCTTCGGGTCGGGCCGATACGGAATTGTGTCAAACGCTGAAAGTCGCACCGCAATGCGCAACCCCGGAGCAATTTCTCGACTACCCTTCAGGACTTCCCGTAGGAATCGCGTGCGATTCTCAAAACCTCCCCCGTAGTTCCCTGCCCTCGTGTAAGCGCTCAGAAATTCGTGCCCCAGGTACCCATGGCAATGTTTGATATCAATAAAATCAAAACCCAGCTCCCACGCCATCTTAGCCGCACGGTGAAATTGCTCAATGATGGCAACAATCTCAGCGTCGGTGAGAATCGGATAATCCCTTGGCAATCCCAATCTGCCGTCTAATATCGGATGGTGAAACAAAATGCGCGGTTCGGGCCGGTCGTTTGCGTTCGGCCGGCAAAACCGCCCCGAGTGTGTCAACTGCAATCCGACGAAAAGTCCGCCCTCCGAACCCGTCGTCCTGCGATGTTCTTCGACGAGAACCTTTCGCAGTTCGCCCAGGCCCTTGCGGGTGTGCGATGCCATGACAAGTTGATTCGGATTCGCCCGCCCTTCGTGCGAAACCGCAACTGCTTCCCCACCCCAAATGAGTTTCGCTCCACTCTGCCCGAATCGCCGCCAGCGGCGAACCGTATGTTCACTGGGCTTTCCGTCCGGCGTGCTATCCCAACCTTCCATCGGCTGAACGGAGATACGATTGCCGATACTGATCCCATCACGCAAAAGGGTCCTCAACAATGGGGACTCGGGTCCGTGCAGGATTTCGCTGTCACAAGGTACCGTCAGCCCGAGGGACTTCAGATGCCCCAAAAAGTGTTCTACGTCCTTCACGCTTCCAAGACGCAAAATGGGACGCGTGCTCATACACGCTTCCGCCCCTTGGGCAATGAGGCCGCCGCAAGCACGCCCAACAATCCCATTGCAATCAGCAGCGCGAGTCCGGCTGCGTAACTTCCGGTCGCGTCCCTCAAATGGCCAACGAGCCAGGGCGCCCCTGCTTCTGCAACTCCGTTGGCCGTCAAGACTACGCCGAGCAAAAGCCCAAGCCCTTGGATCCCGAAGATCTCCGCGGCCACCAGCGGAACGATAGCAACGGGGAGGGCGGTCACTATGATCATCGACCCGAGAGTGCGGAGCGCCGCATGCCAGTCAAAATGCTGCACGAGTTCGTGGGAAATCCACGGCACCATAGCGCCGCCAAGTCCGATCCCCAGATACGCGAAGCCCAAAGCCTTACCGCGCGACTTGTCAAACCAACGTGTCAGCAGCACCTGAATCGGCAGCGGTCCGCCGCATACATAGCCCAAAGCATTGAACATATAGAAAAGGTAAAACATCCCCATGGGAAATACTCCCTAAGCCGATGAGCGCCACGCCAGCCATGATAACTCCCGCCACCATCAGGCGGCGCGGTCCGAAGCGATCCACAACCATCCGGCGATAAATCCGAAGGCCGGTCCCACCAGTAGTTTGCTTACCGCGTTGCCGGGGGTGACTTGCGCACGCGTCCAGCCAAACTGCTCGACCATAAAGTCGTAGTAAAACGGAAGTCCCGAAAGCGTCAAGCCTACAACGCAAAACAGAACGACAAACGCCGCCGCCGTTTCCTTGAACTGATTCGTGATTCACCTCCGAGTGAGGACTTGATCCTGGCGAGAGTGAATCCGAAGAGTCTCGCGGGTTAGTGGTTGGCAACGCTCGAATCGGCTCGCTAACAGTTCAGTCAACATTTCAAATGCTGAACAAATTGCCTCTCTGATCAAATGAAGGCATGCTAATGATTCTCTCTTTCCGAGTCGAGAGGGTTTGTTGGAGAATCATGGCTGATTCCGGGGTGAGTGCTTCTTGCAAACAGCACAAGGGGGCAGAATGGCCTTGAAGCGTGTGAGTTGAGTTTGCCCCTTCCCTATATTTTGACATTCCTTTTAATAAGACTTCGGCAATTAGCGCGTTAACCGAGACCTCAAGACTCTGACGAGTTGCCAACGATCCGTTGAAGAACACAAACGGCAGTCGTGAGTCCCTGAGGCCGCACTTTTTTTTACCGGGCGGCAGTTTGCTTGAACAGGTTGATGGCGTGCAAGCCGACCGTTATAAGCCAGCCGAGGTACGAGGCGAGGAGCAAGCGGCCAAACAAACCTGCCAAAACGCCTGGACCGATCTTGCCATCATAGGGCAGAGTGAACATAAATGCCGTCAACGCAACCAGCGTGACGCCAGCGGTGATAAACAACCACTGGCGGATGGGTCGCCAAGCTTTGTTGCGAGCCAGGCTAAAACTAAGCAAGAGAGCGGCAACCGGTGTGTAGTCGAGCGAGGCGCCGAATACATGCATGCTGCCGCTGAAGGTCGCAGCCTCTCGACTCGTAGTCGCTGGGTCAGTTGCAAAAATGGCTGCGATTAGGATACCGATCGCAGCGATACCTAGACCGACGAGGCCAATGTATCCCGCAACGGTGCGGACCTGTGAAAAGATCGCCCCAGCCGCACTTGCCAGGCTCGTGGCCAGCGCCAGGAATGCGAGGCGCATCATCCAGCCAAAGCCGCCAAGTTCATACTCGCTGATAAGTGCCAGGGTCGGTTGAACTCTGGCTCAAGTTGATGAAGGGTGCCTACGAGCAGGGCGAACAGTACTGCGGAGGCGATGGACAGCCGCGCGGCATAGGCGGCAACACTGGTCACGGGGTTAGTAGTGATGAGCGGTTTAGTCATTCTCCTGACTCCACTTGCTCGCCCTAGCCCGGAGAGGATACCACTTCTACTAGCGTTAACCAGGTTGTTCCACACTCGGCGTGAGTGTAGGCCCTTGGGCATGCTCAAAGGTATTCAACAGCAGCCCGAAATTGGCATACGAGTCAAGATTCTCGGTGTTCGGGAACTTCTAGGCGCTCAATATCCGCCTGGAAATCCCCAATCGAAACACACGGGAAAGGCAGGTACTATCGGTCGCTGGGATCACGTTACCGAAAACATGCGGTCGCTCATCATCCACATCACAGGAGCAAATAGTGAGAACGCTGTTGCTGCCGGAATCCCTCAGCGCAGACAATCACGGATTCGGGTTCGCCGACGCCGCGGCGTTCTGTGGCGGAGGCGCGCAGTTTGCCACGCACTTCGACGCGAAGAACTCAACCTCTGCTTTCTTGTGTGGCACCTTCCCGATATCTTCCGGCACCACAATCAGCGATTGCGGTCCATCCGCTGCGTTGAACGTGCACTGGAACGTTTGCGACTGCACGCCGCGCTGCTGGCAGGATGTTTTTTCGAGCGCCGGTTCGAGCATATCCGGCTTGCCGTGCAGTTGATTCGCTACCGATGAAGGAACCACCGCCACGAGCATGGGTACCGGGGCCTTGATCTTGATGCTGACCACCTCGCCGTCGTGGTCCGGCGAGTACCCCCCGTAAACCTTCAAAAACCCAGTCAGCTTGTATTCCTCCTTCGCTTGCTGGATCCACTGAAACTGTGGCGGGAAGCAGTTGCTGATGCAAATCCAGTGATAGTATTGGATGTGCACATCGTTCGGTGCGACAAAGTGCCGCGGCGTCGCGTTGCTTTGGCGGCTTAACATGCCGGCGATGCCTGCGCCGACCGCGTCTACGACGCCCATTGTCCTGCCCAACTCAGGCTCGGCTGCTGCCACAGATTCGGTGCTCTTCAATACCGCCCCAAGCCCGGCAAACGCCGTGGAGCTTTGACTTTCGCGATCGTCGCGAACGATCAAATGCATCGGTTCCAGCGGAAGGTCGCAGGTGTACGTCACCTTGATCACGTGTTCGCGCGGGCACACCATCCGAATGCTGCTGAGCATCTCGGGGTTCTGCATCGCGCGATTCCACTCGCCTGCACCTGCCATGAAAATCGACACGGGCTGCTGCGCGTCGATGTCCACGCGGATCGTCCCGCCTTGCGAGCCATAGGTTTTGCCGCCATGGTAGTTGGCTGGGTCCAGCCGCACGGATTCCTCTGTGCCGCGCTGCCACTCGAATACCTTTTGCTGCGCAAGCGCTGGGCTGGTATACACGAATAGAACCACGGCTGGAACAATTTTTGTGATGCGCATAGTAAGGTCAGTATTTAAGCGGGAAAAATAGCAAGGCAATAGAACTAGGCCTGATTTGACGCCAACAAGTATCGTGCCGACAAGGGCACAAATCGCCGCCGGCACGTGTGTCGTTTGGTGCTGGTATTCACTTCTGCGGTTGATGTCATAACGAGGTCGGCCTGACCGGTGCGCGCGCTTAGGGCTCAGCCCTACTGGAACACTCGAGGCTTCCTCGTTGTAACTGACGCAATGACGGTGAGACGAGGCCACCCAGCCCGGCGAGGATGCAGGCGAGACCAGAGATAGCGATCACCAGAGGCGCCGAGAGATATTGCAGCAGCACGCCACCGAACGCGGCTCCCAGCGGCGCCGCCGCGACCACCAGCGAATGCCGCGCGCCGAAGACCTGGCCGCGTATCTCGGCTGGGACGAGCCGCTGCAGCAGAGTGGTTTCCATCGGGGTGTAGGGCGCCCAGGATGCCCCAGCCAAAGCGAGGAACAGCATCGCGAGCGGGAGTTGTCGGATGAAAAACAGGGGACACAGCAGCGCTCCCCAGAGCACCGCGATCATCGGTAAGGCAATGCTCGGTCGCCAGCGGTGCGACAGCCTGGTAAGCGTCAGCACACCGGCGAAGGCCCCCATGCCGAAGCCGGACCACAGCAACCCGTAGCCGTCGGCGTTGGCGTGTAATCTCTGGCCGCTATAGACCGGCAGGGCTGCCTCCAACGGGCCGTAAGAGAAGAAGAACACCAGAGAGAGGAAGGTGAGCGCAGGCACGTAGCGCAGTTTGAACAGTGCGCCGTAGCCGAGCCAGCGATTGGCTGCCGAAGGCTGTGCGACACGCGGTTCGCGAGTGATCGTGGGTAGGGTCAGCACCAGCAGACCCATCAGCAAGAAGCTTGCGGCGTCGAGAAACAGCGCCCACGGACCGCCCAACCTGGCCACGGCCATGCCTGCTACCACTGGGCCAGCGAGATACGAGAATTGCAGGCTGGTTGCGATGAGCGCATTGGCGCGATCGAGCGCGGCATCGTCCACCATGCGCGGCACAAACGCCCGTACCCCAGCCGTGGTTGCTGGCGAGAGCGCTCCGGCCAGCAACGCCAGCACGAAGACGTGCCAGAGCCGCAACGATCGCACGGCGTACAGCGTGGGAATCGCCGCGATGAGTGCCGCTCGAGCGAGGTTGTCGAAGCCCATCACCAGCCGCGGCTGGTAGCGATCCAGCAGACGCCCGAGGATTGCCCCGGTGACAACGCCGGGGAGGTCGAAGCAGAGGATGACGAGACCCACCGCCGCACCAGAGCCGGTCAACTGCAGCACGAACCAGAGCAAGGCGATGATGGTGAACTGGTCCCCGAGATACGAGATACTCAGCCCCAGCCAAAGCCGCTGAAACGGGGGATGGCGCAATGGAGCGCCAACAGCAGCGCTTCCCGCCATAAGCAGTGATCCTCCAGTCTGCATTGGTGCTCAATCAGTGAGAGATGTACACTCTGCTTGACATAGTAAGTGAGGGAAGCCTCATTTAAGTACGCGGAAGGTGGAACTGCCGGTTGCACCGCTCCTGTGAAATGCTGGCATGCTGCACGAGAACCGTGCACCGCCGATGTCGATCTTGAGGGGAGCTGTTCGTCTACCCAGTAGAAGTCTAGCGCAGGAGCGATGATTCAGGGAGGAACGAGATGCGATTCATGATGATGGTGAAATCGGCCGAGAGCGTCGCAGCCCCGCCTCAGGAGCTCATGGAAGCGATCGCCAGGCTGAGCACCCAGGAAACTAAAGAAGGCAAACTCGTTGCCAGTGGCGGCTTAGCTCCGACGGCGATGAGTTCGCGGGTGCGGCTTTCCGCCGGAAAGCTGGCAGTGCTTGACGGACCGTTCACCGAGACGAAAGAGGTTGTGGGCGGATACGCGGTGATGGAATTCACCTCGAGAGAAGCGGCCGTGCAGAGCGCGGTCGAATTCATGGAGCTTCACAAGAAACACTGGCCGGGCTGGGAAGGCGAGACGGAAGTTCGCCAGATCCTCGGACCTGACGATTACACACTTGAAACGGGACGCCTTCAAATCAAAGTAAAGCAACAGTGACGTACTCCCCTGGCTGAAAGCCCGGGGCTTCTCAGTCAACCGCAGCATTCCTGCACCGCGGTTAGCGGCTAAAGGCTCAGTCCGAGCCTCAGGACTTCCATAGTCGATGCGTGGTCTCGCGTGCATCGTGTTCTCAAGAGTGCTCGTTCAGCCATTTCAGGAGCGCCGTCAGGACTTCCTCAACGAAGGGATGGGGCTTGGACGGATCTAGGCGCCTGTTGAGAAACTCAAGCTGCGAATCGTACCGAGCGAAGTCGTGGCCCATTCCTTGTAACTCCACATACGTCGCTCGGCCAGCATGAAAACTGTTGATGAGCTCGGCGAGATAGCGGCCTTCGTCCGCGCTAGTTGCAGGATCGGAGGTGCCATAGATCACGAGTGTGGGAATATCAACGGACTTCCATTGCTTGCCCAAACTCAAATCGCCAATTTGTTGCATATAGGCAGAGGACATGCCTGCATAACTCTCGATCATTTCGCCGCACTGTTTGTTGAGCTTGCTTACTTCTTCGGCGGATTCATGATCGATGAAGAAATGAAATGCGCAAACGGTGTGAGCGCGCACTTCCGCGTCGACTTGATCGAGCGGCGTGCCAACGAGAGAGCTTTGGCGACGCACATTTTCGAGACCATATTCGAACCAACTTCGCCCAATCGTCTCAGCTGCGACGAACCCACGCACGGGCTCCTGCGGCAGGACCACCGATGCGACTAGAGGGCCAAGGCTGTGGGAAAAGATGAACACGCGAGTGGGATCTACGAATCCGTAGCTCTTCAGGGCGCGTAATCCTGCCACATAGCCCTGAGCCTCCAGTTCGACGGTGGCTTTCGGATCGGTGCACGCGGGGTCCTCGCTGTCACCCTCGCCGGTTTTTTCGACCCGCATGGTAACGAAGTTGTTTTTGGCCAGAGTGGCGAGAATGGGCCCATATCCGGAAGGTCTACTTATTTCTCCATCCAGCGAATAGCAACCAAGTCCGCCAATCAGCAGCACTGCTGGATGACGATCTGAAGTTTTGGGCCGAGTGACAATGACGCGTCGACGTGAACCCGCGGCCACGACAGATGTGTAAAGGACATCAGCATCCGGGCTGGTCTCGAAAGGGCGCGACTTCAAGACTACTGTTTTGGAGAGTTCGACGCCTTGACGTGACAGTCGGATGGACACGGAGTCGCCGCTGAGGTGACGTGAAATGCGTTTTGCAAAATCCATGCTGGTTCTGACAATCGCACCATCAACTGCTAGTAGGATGTCTCCCACCTGAATTCCTGCGATATCACCTGCGCCACCGGGAATGACGGATTTGATCGTTGGAGGATTCTTGACGGGATCCTCGGGCTTGTTGAGGTCCGGGGGAGCAACCTGCAAACCGATCACCGCGTGTCTTGGTAGGTCATTGGTTTGACCCCGGCGCAGTCAGCGATAGCCATCGAGACGCAGAAAGCAACTGTTGTAAGGCCCAAGCGAAGCTCAGTGATCACAGTGCTCCTCCTGTGCAATCGCAGAATCCAGTTAAGGCTTAGACGTTAGGGTATTTTCCACGCTTGGGATTCTAAACAGCGTTGCTATCACTGCGACTAGAAAAGTAGTGACACTCGTGCATTCGGCTCGATAAACCTGTCGCCACGAAAACGCCTGGATATACCCCAAAATGCTATGCCGTAGGCAAAAAACGACCGCTGTGACCTCTAAAACTGTCCCGAAGTTGTTCATTCTGGCCGAAGCTTAGCACCGATGAAGAGTGGCTGCTCGGATAGAAGCTCTGCGGTTTCGTTGCCAGTATGCGCTCCGTGGCGTGCAGTCGCAGGAAAAAACATGTGGATGCCGTTGCCATCTCTACCGAACCGTGGCTCTGACTGGCTATTCGTCATCGGGATCCACGGCCAGGCCCTTTTTGTTGAGGAACATGGAGGCGCTAGCCGAGGCCGGAATCGTCTGGAAAGGAATGGGGGACTGCGTGAGATTGAAGCAGTCGGAAAGGTCGTCGGCGTAGGCATCGGCGTAGCCAAGCGAGTTCAGACTGAAGGTGGTCTCGATATACTTCAGTATGCTGCCGAAGTCGTGTGTGGTATGGGAAATGTACTTGGCCTTGGCATAGGGTGAGACGACAATCAGGGGAACACGGAAGCCGTAAACATAGCCCGATCCCCAGCTGACACCGTCGTTGACGACTTTCGGGGCGACGTGATCGTACCAGCCTCCCCAATCGTCCCAGGTAATGATGATGGCAGTGTTCGCCCAATACGGGCTGTTGCCAATGGCATTGACGATGGCGGCGACCCAGGACGGGCCACTGCCGTTATTACTTAAGGCGTGATCGGAGGCCGCGCCGTCGGGAATCACCCAACTGACTTGTGTGAGTTGCCCGTTGACGATATCGTTCAGCACCTGCGACTCCGGAATTACAACGTTCCCGGACCAATCAGGGCCGGTGCAGGTGAGTGTGCCACTGACGGTTTGCGGCCGGCAAATATGCTGAATGGCATCGGGCGCGGTCCAGATCGAGCCGGCCGACGGCGCGTAATAGCGCCAGGTCACGGTCTTGGCATCGAGCAAGTCGCTCAAGGTCGGATGCTCGAAACAAGGGTACTGGGGAGGCTGGGCGCTCTCGCTGCCAGCGGCATTGATCATCGCGACGGTCGTTTTTGCGGCGGCAATGCAACCGGCTGGCTGGGGGGGATTCTCGGAAGCGAAAAGCGAGCTGCTGGCGGTTGGCGCTGAAGTGCCACCGTAGATGAACTGGTGCGCCGGGAAGCTTGGCCCCTGGTTGGTTTGGAACATGCGATCGCCGAAAGTGTACTGCTCGGCCATAGCGAAGTAGGGCGCGACGTCGGATTGGATGACGTACCTGAATTGCGGATTGGGATGCGCGTTCGGGGGGCACTGAGCCGCAGGCGAGCAAGGAATCTTGTCGGCGCCGTCCATTTTGCCACCGTCATACATGGAGGCAAAGGCGGAATGGGCGTGGCTGAGATCGTAATTCTGCGGGTTCGAGCCGGCCGTGCCCAGGTCGATCGGCGCGAGCGTAATAGTCTGCCCCGCGGAGTTCACCCCCTGCTGGGCAATATCGGCGCCGTGGGCGATCAGGACGGAGTCCTGGAAAAGATTGTCGGGCGTGCGGTTTTCCTGGAAGATGACAACAACGTGTTGGATCACTGCGGCGGCGGTAAGCGTGAGCGACTGCGAACCGTTACTGGGCGCAAGACTGTCGGCACCCTTCCCGGTGACGCCGATGGAGTAGCTGCCACCGGGCGTGTTGATGGTAGTGGAGACCGTAAGCATGGACGTACCGCCGCCACCCACGGGCACGGGATTGGGGCTGAAAGAACATGCCGGGGTGTTGGCACCGGAAATCGCGGCGCAGGAAAGAGTGACGCTGCCAGAGTAGCCGCCGGTGGGTGTCAGCGTGATGGTTGACGTGGATGTGGTCCCGGCCGCAATGGAAGCGGGATTCAGGGCCGTGGCAGCGAGGGAGTAGCCGGCGGCGGGGGGTGGCGAGGAACTGCCGCCTCCGCAGGCGTTCAAGCCGGGCAAAAGGGCGGCGAGCCCAGCGGTGGCCATACTGGTAGCAAGGGCGCGGAAGAAGCTCACGGGGATACCTCGCTCGTGGAACGGCATTTTCTCAGGAATGCAACCCAGCCGCGAGCGATTCCACTCGCACCGCGAAATAACTTCTTTCGGGCCTCGATCGCCGAGGCAACTTTCCTTCGTAGGTTAGGCAATCAACGTCACCATTCAGGGGCGTGCAATTGGACGGGGGAGTTGAAGGAGTTCGGGCCAATTTCGTTCCAAAGGGGGGCTTCTACCGTGGTGTTTCTATAGAACCATCAGAGACTTAGAGAAGGTTGGTCACTTCGAATTCTATCGGCTCCACTAACTTGTTTATTTTAAAATTCTTACAACAACTCCCCAGGGCCTCTAAGCCACTCCGGTACCAACACCCTGTGCACCACCACCCTTGTGCTTCGCGTTGCCCGTGTCCACGGCTTGGTCATCGAAGTTCGTTATAGTACGGATGTCCGCGTGGCGCATAACTTTCTGCAGCACTCCCCGTGGAATTCCGGTTTCCTCCCAGAGCGTCCGGGAGGCGTGTCGGAAGCTGTGCCAGCCGATTCGTCCAATACCATCGGGACCGCGCAATCCCTCGCGCTTTCAGCCAATGTGAGCTGCGAAAACCATAGGCCGCGGGCTAAGCCGTTTCACTCAAGCTCTGAGGAGAGATGTTGACGATGGTGATGACCGCGCAGTCGATCTTGTTCTCGGGGGTTCGATAGGGAAAGATTCGCAGCTGATAGAGGCCACCGTGACGATCCGATCGGAGGCTGGCCTCAGGAGCGTGGTTCTTCATGATCGCAGGAAAAACGAGGGACGCCTGATTCTTTGATTGAAACGTCGCACCCGGATGCGCGACACTCATCGTCACCGGCGGCTCTCATTCCATGTCGCCAATATCGGATCGCCACTGTCTTGGAGAAACACATGTCGATTCCGCCAGCATCCACCGCAAAAGATCTCGTGTGGCCGGCCCTGCCTTACGCCGAATGGAAGGATACCTTGCATACGCTACACATGTGGACTCAGATCGTTGGCAAAGTTCGGCTGGCGCTCAGCAGTCACCTGAATCATTGGTGGGAAGTTCCCTTCTATGTGAGCGCCCGAGGCTTGACGACCTCCCCGATTCCCTACGGCGGAGGCATTTTCGAGGCGGAATTTGATTTCGCCGAACATGTCCTGCGCATCGAAACAAGCAGGGGCGAAACGGAGCTGCTCGATCTTGAGCCCCGTAGCGTAGCCGACTTCTACCGCGAATTTATGGCCTCTTTGAAGTCGCTGGGAATCGAAGCAAAGATTTGGCCGATGCCGGTAGAAATCCCGAATCCCATTCGCTTCGATGCGGACACCGTCCATGCGTCATACGACCCTCTGTACGCAGAACGCTTCTGGCACATCCTGGTTAGTCTCCAACCGATTTTTCAGCAGTTTCGCGGCCGCTTCATCGGCAAAAACAGCCCAACGCATTTTTTCTGGGGCAGTTTTGATCTTACCGTCACACGGTTTTCGGGACGTCGGGCTCCGGAGCGTCCCGGCGCGGACAAGATGACCTGCGAAGCCTATTCGCACGAGGTGAGCAGCGTCGGATGGTGGCCGGGCGAGGCAGATCTGGCCGGACCCGTGCTTTATTCCTACGCAGCACCCGAACCGCCGGACTTCAGGGATTATCCCGTGAAGCCCGCACAGGCGCGATACGATGATCGGCTGAAGGAGTTCTTGCTCTTATATGATGACGCGCGAACCGCCGCCGATCCCCGCGCAGCGATTCTCGATTTTTGCCAATCCACATACGAAGCGGCCGCAAGACTAGGGAATTGGGATCGCGCCTCACTCGAACGCAGCGAGATCGCTGAGTCCGCCAAACAATAAGTTGTGAGCCGTTTTTTTGCCGCTGCCCCTTCGGGATGGCAAAAGCGGTAGCTCTCCGTTCGGAACGAAGGATCCACACAGAGTTGACAAAGGTCCTCGATGTGTTACCATGGTACATAGTTACCTAGGTTGGATACGGAGAGGAAACATGATTGAAGTCGAACGGGTACAGACCGGGGTTCGCATGGAAAAGCGGTTGCTCAAGGTGCTGAAGGCGTTTGCGGAACTGAAGGACATCACGCTAGGGGACTTGCTCGAAGGTATTGTGCTGCATGCGTTCGAAGGCAAGGCGCCGTTCGGGAAGGAATCGCTCGGGCAAATCAGCGAATTGAAGAAGATTTACCGCCTGACGCTGCGGGCGAGCGACAGCCACAAGTTGACGGAGAAAACGGCATGAAGGGGGCTTGGCTTTTCCTGATTGGAGCGCTCTGTGCCGTGGCAGTGATGGCGTTGCCACGGGTCGCGGCGCACCTGCACACGGCGCTACGCCGTGCGTCCGGGACCCGTTCGGGTCCTGGAGTCGTTCGGGTACATACCGAGGAAAAATTCGCGTTTATTGCGCTTGCGCCGATGGAGCAGGTAGTACCGCTCTTCGGCGCAGACAAAGAGCGGGTGTGGGCGCCGGGATGGGATCCGCACTTCGTTCATCCCGTGCCAGCGTCGGATGAAGAGGGCATGGTGTTTACGGTGGCGCACAGTGATTTGAGGTCGGTGTGGGTGAATACCGAGTTCGACCCAAAGGCCGGGCGAATCGAGTATGTGTACGTAATCCCGGACGCCATGGTCACGAGGATTACGCTGAGATTGATGCCGGAGGGCAATCAAACGCGGGTGGAAGTTGAATATGACCGCACGGCGCTGAGCCAGGAAGGCGACGCTCACGTGCGTCATCTGGGCGAGCAGGACCGGGGATCGGGACCGCATTGGGAGAAGCAAGTGAACGAGTACCTTCAGAAGGGCAAGGGATGAGTCCGGACTATCGATCACCGCGGTATGGGCAAGCGGCTCGAAATTCGAGGGGCAGGAGAAAGACATCAGGAAAGCTCCGCGGATCACCGGAGAGTAGCTTGAACCTCCAGTAGCGAGCGGTTTCGGCGGCGGTTCTGTCGAGGTCAAGCGAAGCGGATTTGACGACGGAGACCTGAGTTACATTGCCGCCGGAATCCACAGTTAGAGCTAGCACCATTCGTCCGGCGCCTCCCGCCTGCCATACCTGTTGGGGATACGCGGGCAGGTTTGAGTCAAGTTGATCGTCCACGCCGGTGACGTTGCCCTTTTCGCTCCTAAGCCGACCTCTCATGTCGATTTCTCCACGATCGCCTTCGGGACCGGTGCACGGCTTGGGGAAGGCGTAAGAGACGGAGGCGGTATCGGTAAAGGGAGCGGGGTTGGGAGGGACAAACTCCCAAAGCTTGGTGGAATCAAGGGCCGCCTGAATTAATTCCAGAGGCCCGCTGATTACCTTTGCATCGGATACCTTCCCTTGCTCGTTGACGGTGATGCTCAGAACTACTGTGCCTTCGATGTGTTTCTTGAGGGCCTCGTCCGGATAAGGAACGTTGGGAGTTTTGATGGGGACCAGTCGACTTGGCGGTTTCGGATTGGGCCGTGGGAAAGTTCTACTGCCTTTCTGCGGCATGGCATAGGGGGCACAAAGCAAAAGTGAGACGGGCAAGAGCAGCAAACCGAGGAAGGGGCGCATAGGCACCTCACATGGACATACATGCTATTTACGCGCCTCGGGCAGAGCAACACTGAAAAAACGAACCGCCCGACGTTTGGGTAAAATGCTGGGGCCATGGCGAAACTAACTTTTTTTGGTGCGGCTGGAAGCGTGACGGGCTCGAAATACCTGGTGGAAGCAGCGGGAAAGAAGTTGCTGGTCGATTGCGGATTGTTCCAGGGGACGGAGGACTTGAAGCAGCGGAACTGGAATCCGCTGCCAGCCGATCCAAAAACAATTGATTACCTAGTGCTGACGCATGCGCATCTGGACCACACGGGATGGCTGCCGGTGTTGGTGCGCGATGGTTACAAGAAAACGATTTTCGCAAACCCTGCGACGATCGAACTGCTGGGGATCCTGCTGAAGGACTCCGGTCACTTGCAGGAAGAAGAGACCGAAGACGCGCAAAAACACAAGTGGAGCAAGCACCCGCAGCCTCGGGCGCTGTACACGAGCGAAGACATTGATCCGGTTTTGCGGCAGCTGAAACCGATGCCAAGAAGCGGCGGATTCGACATTTCGCCGGAATTTCATGTGGAGTCCTACGACGCGGGACACATCCTCGGGTCCTCGAGCCTAGAGCTGACTATTACCGAGAATGGCAAGAAGAGCGTGGTTGTCTTTTCGGGCGATGTGGGCCGCTACGACCAGCCCATCCTGAACGATCCGAGGACGCCGACAACAACGCAGGTGGATGTGTTGCTTTGCGAATCGACGTACGGCGACCGGGAGCACGAAGCGGGCGACCCACTACAACGGCTCGGAGACATTGTGAATCGAGTAGTGAAGCGCGGTGGCTCGATCGTGATTCCGGCATTTGCTGTGGGTCGAACGCAGACGTTCATGTATTACCTGCGACAGCTGGAAAATTTGCAGCGAATTCCGAAAGTGCCGGTGTATATCGACAGCCCGATGGCTTTGAGCGCAACGGATTTGTATCTGAAGTACAAGGAAGATCACGATGTGGAATTTGCGCGGGAGGAGAGGAACGGAGGCGATCCGCTGAACGTGCACGAATTTCACCTGGCGCGGAGCGTGGAGGAGTCCAAACAGATCAACAACGTGAAGACGTGCATCATCATTTCGGCGAGTGGGATGGTGACGGGCGGGCGCGTGCTGCACCATCTGGCACATCGGATGGGTGACGCAAGAAATTGTGTGATTCTCGGGGGATTCCAAGCCGAGGGAACGCGAGGGAGAGCGCTGCAGGAAGGAGCCAAGTCGCTGAGCCTGTTTGCTCAGGCCGTTCCGGTCTTGGCCGAGATTGTAGAGATGGGCCAGTTTTCGGCGCACGCCGGAAAAAGTGAATTACTGCGATGGCTGACCGGTTTGCAGGTTCCGCCAAAGCAGGTCTACCTCACACACGGAGAACCGGCTGCCGCGCAATCGTTGCAGCAGGCCATTACGCAAAATTTTCGCTGGAAAGCGTCGGTGGCGCGCTATCTCGACACCGTGGAAATCGGATAATGGCATACCAAAAAATGGATGACTTGTTCGATAGTGAGACAGTGCAAACGAATCTATTGAAAGGAATTAAATTCGAAAAATCTTTGGATCGCGAAGAAACATTTGCCGGGGATGGCTCGTCTATAGTAGCAAGACCACTCGCGGGGTAGGAGACTGACCACCACAGGGCAACCGACCAACAGTCTCCTACCCCTATCTACAACAAAACAATACCGTAAGGACCGGGCGTGCGCTACTCGCGTTAGACCTGCTACGCCAAGACGACACGACGGCTCGCCGTCTCTCGTGACATCGGTGGAATTTCTTCCAACCGCAAGTCGACGACAAACATCGGCGTCGGGGAAACCCGTCCCCAACGATTTAATTCCCATTTGGCGCGCAGAAAAGTTACCTCCGGGCGCAGGGAAATGTCCAGTACCATTTTCGTGGTACCGCGGTAAAACTGTTGGGGAAGCTTGAGGAGTGGCTTCTTGCCGAAGTCGTTGCCATCCGTCGAACCCCAGATGGAAACATCGAGGGATTCCTGCTCGATCTGATCTGTAACGGCAAGGCGGCAGAGAAATGTGCGGGTCTTGCTAGCGGAGACATGGACAGACTCGCCGTGGCCGTTTGTTTCGAGTCTAGTGCCGGTGGGGATGAGAGCAAGTTCAAGCGCCACAGTCTGTTCCCTTCCCTCAATGCGAGTGTATCACAACCAAATTCGAGGTACTGTGATGTTTGCCACAAGAGCAACGGGCAAGAGGCCGTAGGCTCGCGACAAAAGATAAGCGGCGGCACACCAAGGCAGTGATTGAGAAATAATGGCTGCGCTTAGGGCTCCGATCTCGGCGCCGGCCCGACGCAGGTTCCAGTTTCCCTTGTAATTGTCACGGATGAGTTGGCGGATCGAGACCCAACGAGCGAGGTTCTGTAGGCTCCAGATGATAGACATCCGAGGGTTCAAAGAGCGACGTGGACAGTGATTTCAAATGATTCAGGCACAGGTAAGCAGCGAGGATTCTAACATGGCGTCCGCCGGCCGCGCGGACGCGCCTGAGTCCCTGTCTCCTACGCGGGCCGACTTAGTGCGAATCAGCGTCAGGCCGGGTGAAGGTTGGCGAGACGGGATTCGGCGGCAGCGAGAGTTTCTTCTTTTTTGCAGAAAGTGAAACGCACCTGGGAGGCGCCGTCTCGGGGATCGTTGTAGAAGCTGGAGCCGGGGACGCAGGCGACGCCGATGGTTTCGACAAGATATTTGGAGAAAGAGACGTCGCGGGTTTCGGCGGGGTATTTGGCCTCGTCGAAACGAAAACGCGATATGTCGGTCATGATGTAGTAGGCGCCGCGTGGCTTATAGACGGTGAAGCCAGCGGTTTCGAGAATGTGCATGAGGCGGGCGCGCTTTTTCGCATAGTTCGCGGCGAGACTGTCGTAGTAGGAATGCGGAAGTTTCAGAGCGAGAGCGCCGGCTTGCTGGAGGGGAGCCGCGGCTCCAACGGTAAGGAAGTCGTGGACCTTGCGGATGGCTTGCGTGGGTTCGGGCGGAGCGATGGCCCAGCCGACACGCCAGCCGGTGACGCTATAGGTTTTGGACATCCCATTGATGACGATGGTGTGGTCGCGCATGCCCTCGATGCGCGCCATGGTGAGGTGCTCGGTGCCATCGTAGACAATGTGCTCGTAGATTTCGTCGGTGATGCAGTAGCAGTTCCAGTGCAGGCAAAGATCACGAATGAACTCGAGTTCCGCGCGCGTGTACACCTTGCCGGTGGGGTTGTTGGGCGTATTGAGAATGATGGCCTTCGTCTGAGGCACGAAAGCAGCGGCCAGTTCCTTCTCGTCGAAAGTCCAATCGGGAGGGCGCAGCTTGACGAAGCGGGGAGTGGCGCCGGAGAGGATGGCGTCGGGACCATAATTCTCGTAGAACGGTTCAAATACGACAATCTCATCGCCCGGATTGATGATGGCCATCATGGCAGACATCATCGCTTCGGTGGAACCGCAGCAAATGGTGATTTCGCGCTCAGGATCGACGGTTATGCCCTGCGTTGCGGCAAATTTTTCGACGATGGCGTCGCGGAGAGGCTTTGCCCCCCAGGTGATGGCGTACTGATTAATGTCGTCGGCAATGGCGCGGCGCGCGGCTTCCTTGACCTCTTCGGGCGCGGCGAAATCCGGAAATCCCTGAGAGAGATTAACGGCATTGTGTTTCAGGGCCAGGCGCGTCATTTCGCGGATGACGGATTCGGTGAATTGCTCGGCCTTGGCGGACAGCATGCGTCGCGCGATGTGCGACATGTTGGTCTCAGCGGTGGACATGAGGAAGAGGATATCAGATCACGAACCGGACATCAGGCAGAGAGGTGAGACCAGCGAGCGGCGATCAGGAACCAAGAGGCGCTTTGAAAAGGGCCGAGGCCCCGCATGTCGGTGCGCATGCAGAGCCTCGGGTTCAGGTACATGCGGCAAGGAAACCTAATGTTGGGCGTTGTCTGCATCGTTGTCGTTGTCAAAAGGCGGAGTGATGCCCGTGTAATCGCCGATGCGCTTGGCGTCGTAGGGCGAGTTGAGTCCGTCGTGGGCAACGCTGTGGGTGTTGTAGCCGAGCGTAGCGATCTTCCCGAAGGTCCGGACAATCTGCTTGTCAGGGCTCACCTCAATGACGCGATGGTTGTATTGATCGCTGATCAAGGTGTCGCCGTTCTTCAAACGCAGAGCGCGAGTCGGGAGCGGACCAGTGCATGTGCCATTGATGCACCGCGGATTGCTCTTGGGATCGGTGTTGGTGAAGTACTGCCAGAATACAGTGCCGTTCTCATCGGTTTCCACAATGCGGGCGTTACCGGAGTCGGTGATCAGAGTATGCCGGTTCGGAAGGCGGCTGGCAAAAGCCACCGCACTGAAGAGCACTCCCCCCGCGGAAGTGTAGCTGTTGACGATCGTGCTTGGAGTCGTGTGTGTGACCTCGAGCGCCTGGTTGTTGTTTTCGTCGCAGATGAGGATGTGGCCGTTCTCAAGGAGCTCGGCGCAGTTGGGATTATTGAGGCCATCGTATTCCCAGACAATCTTCTTGTCGAAAACGCGGACTTCGATAATGCGGCCGTTGCCCTGGTCGGTGATGAGCACGTGCCAGTTGGGGAGCCAGGTATTTTGCACGGGGGTATTGAGTTGATCAGGGCCGTTGCCCGAGACGCCAAACTGGCCGTACTGCCAGACGATGTGCCCGAAGGGATCCACCAGGAGGACACGGTTGTCCGCGCAACCATTCGGGTTGAAATTGATGCAGTCGGGTGATTCGGGCTGGCCGGCGGGTGTGCCGGTACCGGCCATCAATGTGAACACGCCCACGCGCTGGGCATCATTGGTACCGATGATGGACGCCGGACTGAAATCCGCGGGACCGCGGCCAAATTGCCAGACGATCTTGCCGTTGCGATCGACTTCAATCACGCGATTGTTGAACTGGTCGGCGATCAGAATGTTGCCGGGGCGGTTGAATTCATCGTCTCCGCCATTTGCCGAGGTCGAGCTAAAATTGGTGGCAATACCCGCGACAAGCAACGCAGGGACAAGGAAGCGACCGAAGATCTTGAATCGTGAACCGGGCATTGTAATTCTCCTCTCCAAAAACGACGCGTAAACGGTCTCGAAATCCTGAGTGAAGAGCCGTGTCGCGGGTCCGCCGCAAAGGAGCGC
>Ga0310912_10000412_pt1 | contig 21049 bp, 15 predicted proteins | sample GREbulkMGOX080_FD_203443 | JGI IMG/M metagenome (GOLD analysis project Ga0310912, IMG submission 203443) | Lab enrichment of tropical soil microbial communities from Luquillo Experimental Forest, Puerto Rico - GRE.bulkMG.OX080 | ecosystem: Environmental > Terrestrial > Soil > Tropical forest >...
GGGGTCGACGACCGTCCCGGCGATGGACGCGAACGGTGTGGACGTCTACGTGTCGAGCTCGACGAACCAGCTCGGGACGAATTCGAGTGGGGCTTTCCAGCTCGTCCGATTCACCGCCTCGACGGGGGCCGGGGCCCAGCTGACGAACGCGATCGACGGGATCGGAAACGACAGGTTCGCGGTATCGGTCAGCGGCGACGATCAGTGGGTGGCGTTCATCTCCCGCGAGAATCCCACCGGCCAGAACCCCGACCGCAGCGGCGAGGTCTTCGTCGAAGCGCACGACGGCACCGGATTGCAGCAGATCACGAACCATCCCGGCGCGGGGCAGGGGGAGGCGCTGATCGCGGTCATCTCGGGGAACGGCAGCAAGGTCGCCTTCTCTTCGAACGGGAATCTCACCGGCGGGAACGCCGGGCACATCCAACAGGTGTACCTGATCAACCGTGACGGCACGGGGCTCTCCCAGGTGACGCACTTGACCGACGCCGAGATCTACTTTCTGAAGATCAGTGACGACGCGACCAAGATCGTCTTCGCGGCGGAGGCCAATCCGCTCGGCACGAACGCCGATGGGAACGTCGAGATCTTCGCGATCAACGCCGACGGTACGGGACTCAGGCAGCTGACCTCGACCACGGATGTAGCCGAGGGCCAGGCCGTGATTTGGATGTCGTTCGCCGGCGGAGGATCGAAGGTCGCGTTCTCGGGTAATGCCGATCCGTTCGGCACGAACGCAGACCACGGGTCCGAGATCTTCCTCGTGGACTACGCCGGGACGAATTTCAAGCAGCTGACCAACTCCGTAGGCCCGGCCAACATCCCCCTGGCGTCGGAGTACCCCGCCATCACGGGCGACGGGCTCACCGTCTTCTTCTCGTCGGACGTGTTCACGCTGACACAGAACACCGACCGATCGTACGAGCTCTGGAAGATCAAGACCGATGGGACCGGCAAGACCCTGCTGACGAACAACGGAATCGAGACCTACGAGCTCGTCGTGACCAGCTCGGGCAACCGGTTGGCATTTCGCGACGCGTTCGGCGACGGTGAGACGAAGATCATCGACGCCAACGGCTCCAACCTCAGGACGCTCACCTCGACGACGAAGTATTCCGCCGAGTACGCCAGCATCGACGGCGCCGGAAACAACATCGCATTCACCTCGAAGGCCGATCTCATTCCCGGGGGGAACACGGGACACACGGTGGAGCTGTTCCTGATTCACCCCGACGGGTCGGGTCTCGCGCAGCTGACCCACGGTCTCGACATTCAGTGGCCGGCGATCGCGGGGAACGGCGCGACGATCGCGTTCACGTCCTTCGCCGATCCCCTCGGCACGAACTCGAGCCACAGCGGCCAGGTGTTTCGCGTCAACAGCGACGGTACCGGTCTGGCGCAGGTCACCCACGCCACCTCGGGGTTCGCCTACCTCCCGAGGACGTCCCGTGACGGCAGCATCATCGTGTTCTCGGCCGAGATGAACTTGACCGGCCAGAACGCCGACCTGAGCGCCGAGGAGTTTCGGATCAACGCCGACGGGAGCGGTGTTGTTCAATTGACCAACTCCTCCGACGCGAACAGCTACAGCTACGCGAATTTCATCGACGACGCGGGTACGTGGGTCACGTTCACGAGCACCGCGAACCTCGATGGACTCCACGGCGCCGGGGTGTTCGACCAATGGCGCGTCCGGAGCGACGGAACGGGGCTCCAGGCGATCACCACCGGTGTCGCGGGCGACGATTCGGGCTACGGCGACATCAGCGGCGACGGCTCGACGATCTGCTTCGAGTCCAACAAGGATCTCACCGGCGGAAACCCGGACCACAACGATGAGATCTTCCTCTGGACCTCCGGAACGTTTCGTCAGCTCACGTCCACGACCGACGGCTCCTCCTACTACTGCCGCCTGAGCCGGAACGGACAGTGGGGCTACTTCCTTTCGTACGCGTCGATCTTCGAGCCGAACCCGGCGGGAGTGAACCAGTTCTACCGTGTCAACATCGGAACGGGCGCCGTCGAGCGCGTCGAGGGCCTCGGGTTCGGCGCCGCCTACTACTCGCCGGCGGCGGACTACGGGAACGGCAACGAGCCGGCGGTCGACGACACGGGTGTCCGCGCGGTCTTCGCGCAATGGACGGACGGCGCGCGGACAAACCCCGACCTCTTCAAGGAGGTCATGCTCTACGACTACACGAAAGCTCCCGCGATTGCCGTCGCATCGGGTCCCGCGCCGACGCGCGTGTCCTGGGACGTCGAGGCGGGTCCGATTCGTTACGACGTCCTCCGCGGCGACCTGGCGAATGTGCACGTCAGCGGCTCGTCAATCGATCTCGGCACGGTGGCCTGCGTGAAGAATGACTCTCCCGTCAATTCGACCGAGGGATCAGACGATGGCCTGACTCCCAATCCCGGCCAAGTTTTCTTCTACGTGTATCGCGGCTCGCAGGGACTCTCAGCGGGACCGGGATCGTATGGTCAGGGGAGTGGAGGCAAGGAGCGTTTGGCGAGTTCGGGGGATTGCCCACAGTAGGCACTGCAGTCCAACCGTCTCAGGCCGCGGCTCTCGGAGAACTCTCCGTAGAGCCGTGCGCCGTCGAAAAAGGATGGCCTTTCCTCAATCCCTAGCGTTCCGCTTCGGGTTCGAAATGCGTTACGTCTGCGGAGCCAAACGCTGAGTTTTCGAACTCCTGGCTCTCTGGTTAACAGCCCCCTCGCCATTCCAATCCTTCTCGCGTGAAAGAGGCCACGGGTGCGCACAAGTTGTCGGCGGGCCAATGGTGTGCGGGTATCTCAAGACAGGACGGGGCGCAGGCTGCGGTTAACAGTTGGGGAGAGCGTGGAAAGGCTCTCGGGCTCTCGTGCGCCGGACAAAACCGGCGAGAGGTTGCGAATGAAAGAGTCGTACGGTGAAGGAGTAGCGATCCACACCGGCCCCGAGTCATGCGCCGACGTCCGCAAGGGCGTAGGTGAAGCGTTGACAGGGGAACATGCAGGCTGGGCATTGAGCCGCGAAAATGAGAGTCCACATCGGGGCGCCGACGCTCTGAGAGTAAGCGGAAGGCCACACTCGTCGTGTCGCCATCGCGAGACACGCCGAGGCCCCGCGCGGTCAGAGACCCCAGGCATGCACGGAAACCTCTCGTCCGGGAACCGGGAGATCCCACGTTCGCCTGCCGCTTGGAGTGAGGCAGGCCGCATCGGGAAGTCCAAGGACACTCGCCGATGACGCACGAACGTGGGAAGTCGGATGGCCCCGTAGTACCGAGGAAGCTGCCGAACAAAGCCGTGGGACCGGGTGCGGAGGCAGTGGAGGGAAGGGGGCTGGCCAAGGGGAATCCGCACGGAGGCAACGCGTCCCGGACACTGAGCCGGGTCGGCGCGCCCAGCGCATTCGAGCGGATACGACACGCAGCAAGGAGGAACAGGACACAGCGGTTCACCGCGCTCCTGCACCACGTCTACGACCAAGAGTGCCTGCGCACGGCGTACCTGGGAATCAAGCAGGACGCTGCGGCGGGTATCGATGGGGAGACATGGGCGCACTACGGGGAAGGGTTGGAGTCGAATCTGGCTGACCTTTCCGACAGACTGAAGCGAGGAGCGTATCGGGCGAAGCCGGTTCGTAGGGTGTTCATCGCGAAGGCGGACGGGCGGCAGCGGCCGCTCGGCGTTCCCGCGCTGGAAGACAAGATCGTCCAGCGCGCCGTCGTCGAGGTACTGAACGGGATCTACGAAGAAGACTTCGTTGCGTTCTCACACGGTTTCCGTCCCGGGCGCAGTCCCCACAATGCTTTGGATGCGCTCGCGGTCGGGATCGAAGCGAAGAAGGTGAGCTGGGTGCTCGATGCCGACATCCGTAGTTTCTTTGACACTCTCGACCACGGATGGCTGGTGAAGTTTGTCGAGCACCGGGTAGCGGACCGGCGTGTCGTGCGCTTGATCCAGAAATGGCTCAGCGCCGGCGTGCTGGAAGATGGCAAGCGGATACGGAGCGAAGTGGGGACCGTCCAGGGCGGGAGCATCAGCCCGCTGCTGGCGAACATCTACTTGCACTACGTGTTCGACCTCTGGGCTCGGCAGTGGAGGCGGAAGCATGCGCAGGGCGACGTGATCGTCGTGCGTTTTGCAGATGACTTCGTGGCGGGGTTCCAGCATCGAACGGACGCCGAACGGTTCTTGGCCGAACTACGAGATCGATTTCGGCGGTTTGGCCTTGAGCTGCACCCCGAAAAGACGCGACTGATCGAGTTTGGTCGATTCGCCGCGGAACGCCGTAAGCGGCGCAGCGAGGGGAAGCCGGAGACCTTCAACTTCCTCGGCTTCACTCACAGCTGCGGGAAGACCCGCAAGGGGACCTTTGCGGTACTTCGGCAGACGATGCGAAAGAGGTTGCAGGCGAAGCTGAGGGCGGTCAAGGCCGAGCTTCAGCGACGGTTGCACAACGCCATCCCGGAAGTGGGTGCCTATCTACGCTCAGTCGTTGCGGGGCACATGAATTACTACGGTGTCCCGCGCAATGGGGCCGCTCTATCGAGCTTCCGTCGAGCGATTGGCTCCCTGTGGTGGCGAGTATTGAACCGCCGAAGCCATCGACGGGGGGTATCGTGGGCTCGCATGCTGCGACTGATCGCCAGGTGGCTGCCACCTGCCCGCATCTGCCGTCCCTATCACTCCTGGCGGCGTCTCGTGAGAACCTGAGGTGGGAGCCGGATGCGGTAGCGCCGCTCGTCCGGATCTGTGCGGGGGGCGCCGGGTGACCGGCGTCCCTACCGCGACCCGACGCGTCAGAGGGCCAGCCGGGGTTGGGATGCGCACGAGTTCTGAGCGCGAGGCGTCCTAGCTGGTCCAGCCGAGCAATGCCGCGGCGAGCGAGAACGTGTCCCGGAAGCCATGCGCGAGAATCGCGACCCACAAGTTGCGTCCCGAGAGCAGGTACGCTCCTCCCAGCACGAGTCCCGAGACGGTGGAGGCCACAACTCCCGCCGGCCCCTTATAGTAATGTCCGATGCCGAACAACACGCTCACCAGAACAAGCGCGGCCACGTAAGCAGTCTTCGATCGTCCACCGACGTCAGCCGCTCGCGTCATCAAGTACCCGCGGTATCCCATCTCCTCCCCGAAGGCCGCGAACAGCCAGGAAATCCCGAGCATTGCAAGCACCCAGGCCAGAGTTGGCTTGGCAGCGTCAAGATCCTTCGACGCGTGCTGAGCCCCCAGGAACTTCTCCGCAAACGGGCCGACGACAACGTCGGAGAGCAGGATGATCAGCGCCGCACTCGCCAGTGCCCAACCGACGGCCCGCCACCATGAGTCCGGTCGTTTCAGACCGATGGTTCTCCATCCGCCGTCGCGTAGCCGGATCGAGATCCACCCCAAGATGAAAAGTAATGGCACCTCGTTCGGCACGATGTGAAAGACATTGTGACCGATGACGATCGCGGCGCCGACGAGGAACTCCGCGAGAGACCACCACCGGCGCTCCCCGCTCGCTGACATCACCATGCTCGTCATCCTTGCCGAGGGGGCGTGTCCCGGCTGTACCGACAGGCGCTCTGGGCTCATAGCAGTGGAACGCATGCGCGCCCTCGGAAGTTCCGTATTCCACCCGCATGCGCGCCCCCCGGCCTCCGCTCCCCGCGCCGCCGTGGGCAAGTGCGTCCTACTGGCGAGCGCCTTCTCCATCTACGGGTGGCGGAACCTGCTTCGGGTGCTGCAGGTCGATCATGCCTCGGTAGATTCGCGACCGGACTTCGTTACGTTCGTTGGCTCGCGTGATGTAACGGATGACGAGCGTTGTCGCGGAGCCCGTCGGCCGGAGACTCAGCGCCGGCTCGCCGCGAGATGCATCGATCGTCGCGCCCGGCGCGACCTTTTGCCATTCATCGGCCGCGAGCTGCGCGTTCTTCTGAGTTTCCGCGGCCACGATCTGCCTTATGGCCTCGCCTGTCGCGAACGGATCGGTGTCGGCCGGCAGGGTGAACTGAACCTCGTCCCACATCCACTGACCGGACGTTGAGAAATTGAAGTAATTCCCTTCCACCGCGTAGCCGTTCATGAACACGACTTTTCGGCCGGTCGGATGCCCGGCATCGGACCAGCTCCCCGTTTCCAGCAAGATCGTGCGCAACGGCCCGATCTCCAGGACCTCTCCGGACACGCCGTTGATCTCAACCCAATCTCCGGCTCGGATCCCGTTACGGCCCATCAGAACGAACCATCCGATGAATGCGACGATGAAATCCTTCAGGGCCACCGTCAGCCCCGCTCCCGCGAGCGCCAGGACCGCGGCGAACTGCGTGGGTGGGCCGAAAATGACCAGCAGGATGAGAATCGCTCCCCCCGCTCGGATCGCGTAGCCGGCCACGGAGTGCAGCGTCTGGACTTGTCTCCGGTCCACCGATGGCCTTGCGAGCGATCGACTGACCGAGAAGTCGATGGCCGTCGTCACCAATGCGATCAGCAGGATCGACAGCAGGCAGTAGAGGAGGAGGTGCACGCACTGCCGCCCACGCTCTCGTATGAGGGTCCACCATTTCTTGTACATGTCGGCGAGTTGTGTCTCGTCTTCGAGCCGCTTGTCGAAGACCTGGAGGTTCTTTCGATTGGCCGCACGCTTCTTGAGCGCGGAGATCTTCGCGGCTCCCGAACTTGGAGAAGTGGGCGCTGTCGCCTGAGGCGTCTGTTTCTCTTCCTCTAGATCCAGCCGGTCGTGGCTGTTCTTGAGCTCGGTCGCCTGAGACCGTGCGTCCTGTTCGGCCTGCCGCAACCGATCGAGCTTCCCATGCAGCGCAAACCAGGCCCTTGCGAGGGCGACGACATTTCGTGCGGGCGCCGCTTCTGCCGAGCTCTGCGGGGTGGATGGAACGAGTGCCTGAAGCCCTCCGCTCGCCTGCTCCCGGGCTTCATACCGCTCCTTCATGCGTTCGATGATGCCCTGCGGATCGCCTCCGGCGCGGATGAGGTCTTGGTGGGCATCGTCGAGCTCGTCCTGATCCAGATCCGCCTGTGCTTGGGCGAGTTGCAGTTGCTGCTCGAGGGCGTCCTTGACGGATTCTTTGGCGCCGGCGAGGTCCCTCTTCACCCGCTCCACCTCGGCTTGATCCATGTCCGTCTGCGATCGCGCATTCTTCAGGCGAGCGGCGATGTCCTGTGCCTCGGGCGAGAGCGGTGCAGGATGGTCCGCCGCCGCTTGGAGCGCGTTGGCGAACGCGAGATCGACCTCCTTATCGGCGATCCGCAAGACCTCCCGTGCCATCCACTGCTCTTCGCGGGTCGCGGCGGACGCGGCCAGCTTTCGAGCCGCGTCGAACTGATCCTGAGTCGCCCTGACCAGATGATAGAAGGGTTCGTTTCGGTACGGAGATCCGCTCGTGGGCTCCGCAATTGGACGGTTCGTGATGACCAGGGCGATCACCGTCACGATCAGAAGAGCAAGAAGCACCTCGGAAATGACGCGGTGGTAAGTCTTCATGACGTCTGCTGAATTGTCGCATCGGAGGCATGCCGAGCCGTTTCATGCGCTGCGACGGACCCAAAGCCTTCTCGCATCGGCAGAGCATATCAGCGATATCGGCTAGAATATGCGGCACTCGGGTAGATGATCCTGGTGCGCGCGATTCACGTTAACCGCCGCGGTTGAGTAAGTTCGCGAGTAGCGCCAGATGAGGGCGTGACGCCAGCGATGGCAAAGTTCCTAACGGGTTTCGACACACGTGGCGTCAGGGTCCACGTGGGCTGGGACTTCGTCGTGGTAGCAGCAGTCGCCCCCTTTCTGATCGTTGGTCGCCGCTTTCTGAGCTGACGCCCCTGAGAGCAGCGAGGAACGTGAACAGCGTGAGTCAGACAAGACGAGCATCACCGGGAGTGTCGGGAGTTTCTGGATCGCTTTCCGCCATTGCGGACCCCCCACTCGCGTGGTGTTCCTCACCGTGACCTGCTTTGTCGTGGCCCTCGCGTCTGCGAGCGAACAGAGCTCGTATCGCATCCTCACCTTCGACTAACGATCGGGGCGCAGCGCGCCATTGAGCAGGTGTGCTGGAACCACCGGGTCTGGCCGAACGAGAACCCGGCGCTGGTGGAGTTCGGCGCGATATTGGATTGCGACGGGAACACTTATTGTTGTTAGCGCCCTCATCGGCGCCTCCCTGCCGTGGCTGGGTCGTGGCGCGGGACTCCTGCCATGGCTTCAAGCGATCCACGCTCAAGCGAAACCGTCGCGCCGTAAGGCAAACCTTCGCTGCCGCGGCGGCAATGCTCGCGCACCATCGCACAGCTGCTGCGCTCAGAAAATCACCATCGGGCGATGCACTCGATCCACGATGGTACGGCGCGGCCGTTCCTGCAGAACTGTCACCATTCCGCTGGCGGGCCGACTTGAGAACGGCGGATGCTCGATACGAGACGTCACGCACAGGCCCGACGAAACGGAGAAATCATGGACACCAGACAATTGATCCAGTCCGTGGAGAGTCACGCTCGCAGTTCGAAGGAGACGAAGCTTGGTCACGCCAAGATCGGCGCGGGGCGGCGAGTGGCTGCCATGGGACTTGCGGCAATCTTCCTCGGCGCTGCGGCAATCGCCGCCGGCGCGCGCGTGGGTTCGAAGATCGGGGTTTCGGAGAGTGCTCACGGCACACCACCCCGCTCCCACTTCAATCGACAAGGCAACATCCTTATCTCAGATCAGTACAACAACCGCGTCATCGAGATCGACCCGGCGGGCGATATCGTCTGGTCGTTCGGCAACGGTCCGGCGGACTTGACGTCCGGGGATTCTCCGGTCGGCGTCAATGACGCGCAGCGCGTCGGCGGCCTCACGCTCGTGGCCGGAACGGGAAACCCGGGCGGCTTCGGCGACTGTAACCCGGGACCTTGTCCCGACAATCGTGTAATGCTGGTCAATCCCGTAGGGAAGATCGTCTGGCAGTATGGTCAATTCGGTGTCAGTGGCTCCGATCAGAATCAGCTCAACACCCCGGTCCAAGCGACCTACCTGCCCAACGGCGACGTTCTCATCACGGACCAGGCCAACGAGCGCGTCATCCAGGTCACGCATAACGGGACGATCGCGTGGCAGTACGGACAGACCGGCGTCACCGGAACCGACGACAATTTCCTGAACAACCCGAACAGCGCCGAGCTACTCGCCAACGGCAACATTCTGATCGCGGACGAGAACAACAATCGCGCGATCGAAGTGAATCGCGACCACCACATCGTCGCGACCTTCAGCGCGAACGGCGGTGTGGGCGCGGTGGCGTTTGCCAGCCGACTCGACGACGGCCACACCCTGTTGACCGACGCGGGGAACGCACGCGCCGTCGAGGTCGACGCAGGTGACAATCTCTCGTGGCAGTGCGTGACGAACGCCGATCCGAACAGCAATCCGGATCCACAACCGTCACGCGCGATTCGCCTCGAAGATGGGAATACGATTATTAGCGACCAGTACAACAATCGCGTCTTCATCGTTGATCACGCGACCCCCTGCAACACCCTGACGGTCTACGGGCTGCCGCTCAACAATGGGCTCAACACCGGCTTCGGCAGTCAGAATGCGAATCAAGGGATGAACGGGCCCTACGACGCCAAAGTGATAGGTGACTTCACCGGGTTGACCCCTCCGGATGTGTTTGATCCGCAGTCGTCCGAGGAGCCCCGGACCGATAACGCACTCCGCATTCGGCGTCCGTAGGCAGTGCGGCTCGGCGCGGATCCGCGGCGCTAGTGCGGGTCGCCCGGGGACTGGACATGCCGGCTCTCGGGAGCGCGCGGGGTCGAGTCCGCAAGGCGGGCTGCTGCCGCCATGGAGGCCGGCGAGCGGCGCCCAAGCTACGCGAGTGTCGGAGCGACCTTCTGTCCAGGCCGGCCAACCTGCCGTGCCGTTCAGTTGTAGTTCAGTTGTTGGCGGCGACGGGCGTCGGCCTCGAGCCATCGGGTGGGGGTTGTGGCACGAGGCCGACGCAGACGGCCTTCGGAACACGTCCTGATACTGGAGTTGGCGCACCCGTCGCCGCCGCTTTCAACTTCCCGCGCGGCCATTCAGATCGGCGCGGCGTCCACCCGCACTACGGCTGCTGCACGCACGCCGGCAGCAGCGCCGGGTCCCTCCCGCTCAGCTTGTCTCCCTGGTCCTCGGCCCGTACCGCGTCTGGCCCTGATAGGCAAGCGAAGGGATCGGACGGACCGACCTGTGTCGAGAGCCATCGAGCTCGAAGAGGCCGGACGCCGACAGAGGATCGATCGCTCTGAGCTGAAGCTTGTCAAGGATCGCTGCGATAAGGCCGACGGCGTCGCCACCCCCGCGCACATGGAACGCGAACGACTTCACCTGTTCCGCGTGACCGAGATTTACCTCGATCGATAGGCCATCCCGGTCAATCACTCCCCACGCGGGATCGGAGAAGTCGACCTCGGGTGCGAATCGGGTAATCAGTTCGATCAAGGCTGCGCGTGAAAGGCGAAGCGACTTCGGCACGAAGTCTGGCGGGATATCACGTACCGATTGGATGTCGTCGGGAAGATCCTGAACGAAGATGTCCCAACTCATCACATCCACCAGCCCGTATGACAACAGCGCCACCGCACCCGTCCGCCGCAGCGCCCCGTGCCGCCGTGGGCAAGCGGAGGGACGGAGGAGGGCGCGGGGTTCAGCCCGCAGTTGGGCCGCGTGCCTCGCACTCGTTCACTCCTCGACAACGTCACGGAGCACCGCCTGCACCTTTTCGGTGATCGTCTTGGCGTCTATTCGGGCACGCCGACGGGAACTGTTGTTGGAGTTCCCACGAGCACAGCGGATTATCCACCGCACGGATGCGCTCACGCCCCGGCGTCGTCATCGCAGAAGCCGAGGAGCCAGCGCGCATGACCGCGGATGTGCCGTGCGCCGGAGGGGGCGGGGTGAGTGTGGATCGCCGTCGTGACCGGGTTCGCTCGCGGGCCAAGTACGGCGACATCACTTCACAGATCGGCGACGAGCGGGAGTACACTCAGCCGGAGGGGTCGCCGGTGGTCGAAACCACGTGTTGTCGACACAGAGTCGGAGGGCGGATCGCGCCGTTGGTTGCCGCCGCGCTCGCGGTCATCGCGGGGCGCGCCGCGCTCGCGCAGGTGACGGGTGGATTCAACATCAAGATCATCGACAACTCCGACAAGTCCGCGATCGTCGGGGCTGCGGTCACACTGAGCAACTCGCAGGGATTTCTCGTTCCGACGACGATCGTCACCAACGTCAAGGGCGAGGCGCTGTTCCCGGTGCTCCGGCCCGGACAGGTCTTTACCGTCGACGTCATCATGGACGGCTACGCGCGCATCAAGCAGGACATCAGGTGCGACGCGGGCAATGTCAAGGACGTCGTGATCGCGATGGCGCCCGAGCAGCAGGAGCGCGTCACGATCATCGACCATAAGACGATCGTCGACCTCGACAACAACGAGCAGTCGACGAAGTTCTCGTCGGAGTTCATCCAGGATCTTCCGGTCGCCGGCCGCTTCTATCAGAACGTGTTGGCGCTCGCCCCCGGCGTGCAGGATCCCGACGGGGACGGCAACCCGAACGTGAACGGGGCGCGCGAGCGCGACTTCAAGGCCACGGTCTCGGGCGTCAGCAACGTCGATCCGCTGACCGGGAAGTTCCTCAATCAGGTTGCCTCGGACTCGATCGAGGCGATCTCCGTCGTCACCGCGGGCGCCGGCGTCGAGTACGGGCGCGCGCAGGGCGGGTTCGCTCAGATCATCCAGAAGCAGGGATCGAACGACTTCGAGGGCGTGTTCGGGATGATCTTCAGCTCGCGCGCGCTCGATGGGACGGGTGCGACCGGACTCTCCCGCAACGAGCTGCCGGATTTCTTCCGGTACCAGCCGTCGCTGCAGGTGTCGGGCCCGATCGTCAAGGACAAGCTCTGGTACCGGCTGACGCAGGAGTACATCAAGCGTGAGGATCCCGTCGTGCTCGGGTCGGGCGGCGACGTGGCCACGACCGGCACGGAGCAGTTTTCGACGTCGGACCAGCTGACCTGGCAGGTTTCGAACCGGAACAAGCTGGCGCTCCAGTACCAGGCTGACCCGCTCACCACCACGAACAACGGCGTCAGCCCGCTGCGTCCGGTCAGCGCCACCCAGACCGTCAAGTTCGGCGGGCCGACTTACTCGCTGACCTGGACCGCGCCGTACTCCCCGAGCCTTCTCGTCGAGAGCATCGCCGCCTACCAGGACACGCGGCAGCAGATCATTCCGACGACCTCCGGCGTGGCGAACACGTGCATCGCCGGGGGATCGTTCCTCGACGACGCGCAGTGCACCGACCTCGACACCGGCCGCGTCAGCGGATCGTCGGGCTTCACCTGGAAGGATGAGCGGCAGCGCCTGACGATCAGGAGCGACGCGACGTACTACAAGGGCCGGATGTGGGGGATGAGCCATCAGTTCAAGTTCGGGTTCATCACAGAGAACGAGCGGTACTTCCGCAGCCTGGAGGAGGACCCGACGTTCGGCGCGCTCCGAAGCACCGTCAGCCTGCAAGACCCGACGCCCGAGCGCCTCCTCCTCGTCAACTTCTCCCTGCAGCCGTTCAGCACCTCCCGCGCGGTCGGCACGACGTGGGGGATCTACGGAGAGGACGTCGTCCGTCCGATCTCGAACCTCTCGGTCACGGTCGGCCTGCGCATTTCGCAGGAGGACATCAGCTCCGCGGGGGTCAAGCCGTTCGACCCGGCGTCCGAGGCGCAGAAGTTCCTCGACGCGGCGGGGTCGGGAAGCGGGCAGGACCTCGTCACCCTGCTTCAGAACGGCTTTGTGGCATACGAGGACATCCCCGGTGCGCTCGACTCGATTCGCGCGCAGGTCCCCGGCATCACGATCAACGGGGGCGGTCTGATCGGCCAGCAGGCGTTCTGGACGCACTTCAGGCAGCCGGACAACATCGACCTCCACAACACCAACCTCGAGCCGCGCTTCGCGGCGGCGTGGGATCCCTGGAACGACGGGAAGACGAAGTTTTCGGTGTCGGCGGGTCGGTACTACGACAAGATCTTCCTGGCGGTGCCGCTTTCGGAGATCGAGCCGGTCCACGTGTCGGACACATGGACCGCGTCGGAGGCGAGAGGCAGCGGCGAAGTGCCGTTCCAGCCGACCTTCGCCGTCTCGGTGGTCGATCGCAACCTGAAGACGCCGTACCAGGACGAGTACTCGTTTGCGGTCGAGCGCGAGGTGATGCAGGAAAGCTCGGTCTCGCTCCGGTACATCCACCGCAACTTCAAGGACCAGCTGCAGGACATCGACATCAACAACGCCCCGGGCGATTACGGCCGGTGCGCGTACCAGAACGTGCCGGGCGACCCGTACATCGTGCCGAGCCCGGGCACGGGGCCGGTGGTCGACCCGTACACGGGACAGACCTACCAGGACACCGATCCGGGGATCGGCGACGGGCGCATCGACGACTGCAGCGGCACGCTCCTTATCCAGAGAAACGATCCGAGGCTTGGGGCAAAATATGATTACGTGACCCGGCCCGACGGGATCCCCGACCTGTACGTGCTGAACCCGGCCTGGGGGCACATCTACAAGATCGGCAACTACAACGCCGCGAAGTACGACGGGGTGATCCTCGAGTTCGTCCGGCGGCAGTACAAGAACTGGCAGATGGAAGCCTCCTACACCTGGTCCCGGGCGGTCGGTGACGGGGAGGACTTCAACCTCGCCCTCGGCAATGACCGTTCGTTGCTCTCCGACGAGTACGGTTATCAGTCGTACGACCGCACGCACTCGGTGAAAATCAACGCGACGGCGATCACGCTCTGGGGATTCCGGCTCGGCGGAGCCGTGCAATGGCAATCCGGTCTTCCATACTCGCTACTGACGAACACGACCTCGCCCTCGGCGGCGCCCCCGCAGTACAACAGCATTGCGCAGACGTTCTTCACCACGCGGATCACCTACCCGACCCGCCAGCGGAACGACCAGCGCAACCGGTCTTACTGGAACGTCGACGCGAAGCTGGTCAAGGAGATGAACCTCCCGAAGGGGATGAACCTCCAGCTCACCGCGGAGATCTTCAACCTCCTCAACGACAACGTGTACATCATCTACAACCCGTACCTCGGCTACGGTCAGCAGCTCAACGGCGCGAACGACGCCTACCGGCGCTTCGGCCGGCAATACCAGCTCGGAATGCGCCTGGCGTTCTAGTCGGGAGGCAATCCCGAGCTCGAACCGGTAGAGCAGAAGCCTGGAGGTGCACCATACGCCTTCGGTGGTGCGTACTAGACACATCTCCGTGCTCTCGGGAAAGATACCCGCTCCGGTCCGTTGACCCGCTCGCGACGGCGGTATACGTGAGGTGTGCTGCTCGCGAGGACACAATGAGACGCCGCGCGCTCGCCGTCGTCGCGCTCTCGGCCGCCGCCGTCGCGGCCGCAGCGATCGGCTGCCGGTTGTCCGATCTCTCGGGCGGCGGCGGGTGCGGGTCCGGGCGGTGCGGGTACCTCGACCACCGGTACGACTCGATCTTCTATTGTCCGCCCCGGGACCTGATCCCTGGAGGCTGGTACGGGTACAGTTGGCGCGACCCGTCGCAGTGCCTCGGCGAGTGCGCCGCCGCCGCCAACTGGGGGTGCGATGCCAGCGGCTGCGACGCGAGCTGCGAGATCGACGCCGGCTCAGGGAGCTGGCTCCCCTGCGACGCCGCCAACGGCGGGACGCAGACCGCCAGCGGCTGTTTCCTCTCCGGGAGTGGCGTCAGCGGCGAAACCGTGCCGTGCGTTTGCAGGTAGCGGCTTAGCCCCAAGGGTTTGCCGGAGACACCGTGCGACTTGCTCGCCTGATCTCCAGCAGGCCGAGCGCGATGGTTAGGACGACCGAGACGAGAAGGAGGTCAAGAACGAAGTGCATCGCGTCAGGCGCAGGGTGGCCCGTCGATGTCGGGAAGGGCTTGTATGTGTGATCGAGGAACTTCTGATTGTCCAGAGCGCGCTGGTCTGCGCCGAAAATCCATGGTATCCACCAACTCTGGACCTGCAGCCAGAACCATGTACCGTACCCAACAAACCCCACCGACATCAACCAGAACCAGCGATGCCGGACCGCCAGTCCAAAGACCGATACCGGGAGCAACACCACGATTGATACACTCACCACTGCCAGCGCGTGACCCTCACCAAGCAGAGCAATAAGGCGCTTACCGGGCTGGTCGTTCCACGGGCCGAGCGGAAACCACAAAATCAGCTCGAAGTAAGCCGCCAAGATGATCTGCAGCAGGAGCGAAGCCCGGAGCCACTTCATCGACAACTCCGCCTGGTGGCCACGGAGCAACTCTGCGCCGCCATTCCGCGAGAATGACTGCTCTTGCCCCTCAGGCAAGAACACGTCCGCCGGCCGGCCGCCCTTGGCGATCTCCTTTCGGATGCGCACGCGGGTCCCGTAGACCCGGTCGAACCCCGCCTTACGCTGCCAGGGGGACCTCGGGCGCGCCCGCCCGCTAGTTGTGCTCGGTCACCAGGTAGAAGAAGCTGCCGCCCGGGGACAGGACGGTCGCGTCGGTAAAACTCCGCAACGTCGTGCTCGGCGCGACGTTCGTCGGGGCGGGCATCGGACCTGTCGTGTCACGGAAAACGTCCCACGGACTGAGGCCTCCGGTCGACCACCCGAGCATCGCCTCTCCCGCTGGTCCCTTGTCGATGGTCAATTGGATGGGGTCGACCACGGTGAGCGACCCGGTCATCCCGAAGGCGACGTGCAAGCGGCATCGGAACGTGCGCGCCGTCGGCGCAATCTTCATGTAGTGGCAGACGCTGAATTCGAGGCCCGTCGTCACGGCGTTGTCGATGTTCCCGGACTCCCAGTCGCAGGGCGGTGTCGTATTCGTCGCGGTGCACGCCGTCGCTGTGTTGCAGGCGGTGCCCCCCGTGTCGTCGGTGGCGGAGTGCCATGGGACGGTGGTGCTTCCGACCTTGTGCCATTGGATGCACTGGTATTCCCACGGAACTCCCGGCGTGGAGGATTCGCCTTCGAGCCGGAGAACCGATGGAATGAACCGAAGCGTGGCGCTGTCCATGTCCACCTTCACCATGCGTGGCGATGCAATGTTCTGACATTCAGCCGGAAGGATCGGATTGCCCGAGCCGTCCTTCCCGACCGCGCAGTTCCCGGTCTTGCAGGTGGTGACTTGAGCCGCGACCGGCGTCAGCCCAGAGAGCAGAGCAAAAGCGGCGATCAGACGGGCGAGCCCCTGTTGGTGATTCATGATCTGCTCCTTCGCGCGATCTCCGATGCTGCGCTCTTCTACGGACGACTAGGGCCGAGGGGGGGACGGTGAGTGGAAAAGAACACTCATGTCCCCGTGGCCGGGGAGCGGCAGAAGATTGTCGCCGGGACATACTGAGTCGAGGTCGTCAGTGTCTTGGGCGACGGCTCTCTGTAGAGCCACGCACGTCGAAATAGGAAGGCCGTTCCCTAATCCCTAGCTTTCTGCTTCGGGTTCGAGACGCCTGCTCGCGATATTTCCCTTGCAAAGGAGACTGACCGTTCTATATCTTCTCGGTGCGAGGGACCGGGATGATGAGCCAGGCGAGGGAGCGGATTCTTCAGACGGCGTCGGAGATGTTCTACCAGCGCGGGATCCGGGCGGTGGGTGTCGACGCCATCATCGCGGGCGCCGACGTGGCCCGCATGAGCTTTTACCGCCACTTCAAGTCGAAGGAGGGGCTCGTTCTGGCCTTCCTCGAGCGGCGCGACGAGCAGTTCCGTGCCTGGCTCGCGGCAGAGGTGTGCCGCCTGGCCCCGGCTGTCGCGGACCGGCCGCTCGCCGTCTTCGACGCGCTGGCGCTCCGCTTCGCCGCCGACGCCTACCGTGGGTGCGCCTTCGTGAACGCGATCGCGGAAACGGCCGACCGGAACGACGTGGTGCACAAGGCCGCCGCCGGGCACAAGTCAAAGATCCAGGACTACCTCGCGCAACTGCTCGAGGACGCGGGGCTGAGCGCGAAACACGCCCCCGATCTGCTCATGCTGCTCGACGGTGCCGTCATCACGGCGGTGAGGGAAGGATCGGCCGAACCGGCCTTGCGTGCCAAGCGCCTGGCCGCCCTGCTCCTCGATAAGGAGGTCCCCGCATGACTACCGCCATCGCCCTGCGCGACGTGGTCAAGTCGTTCAACGGCTTTCGGGCCGTCGACAGCATCACGCTCGACATTCCGGCCGGGGGGATCTTCGGATTGCTCGGGCCCAACGGCGCCGGGAAGTCGACGACCATCCGCATGATCATGGACATCATTCGCCCCGATTCGGGGACGATCCGAGTCCTGGGGGCGTCGTCGCACGCCGATGTCCGCAGCCGCGTCGGCTACCTGCCCGAGGAGCGCGGCCTCTACAAGAAGATGAAGGTCCTGGACATGCTCGAGTTCCTCGGGACCCTCACCGGTTCCTCCCCGCGCGACGCAAGGACGGAATCGCGGTCATGGCTCGAGAGGCTCGAGATCGGCGACTGGGCCTCGAAGAAGGTCGAGGAGCTCTCGAAGGGGATGCAGCAGAAGATCCAGTTCGCGGCCGCCGTGCTCGGAAGGCCGAAGGTCCTGATCCTCGACGAGCCATTCTCGGGCATGGACCCGGTCAACCAGAACCTGTTCAAGGATGCGATGCTCGAGATCAGCCGCGAGGGGACGACGATCGTCTTCTCGACTCACCAGATGGAGACCGCCGAGCGCCTCTGCAAGGAGCTGGCGCTGATCGACAAGGGGAAGCTCGTCCTGTCGGGTCCACTCGCGAAGGTCAAGGAGGGATTCGGCAAGAACTCCCTGCTGCTCGAATACGAAGGGGACGGCGCGTTCCTCGGCCGGCTCTCCGGCGTGGCGCGTGTCGACGAGTACGGCTCGTACTCCGAGGTGCGGCTCGAGGCGGGGGCCGACCCTCAGGCGATCCTCCGGTCCGTCGGAGAACGCTTGAGGGTGAGGAGGTTCGAGATCGTCGCGCCCACCCTCCACAACATCTTCATGGAAAAGGTCGGCGCGACGGCGGCGCCGGTCCTCGAGAGGGTCGGCGATGCATAACATCCTGATGATCGTGCGCCGCGAGTACCTCGAGCGCGTCACCAAGAAGTCGTTCTGGCTTGGCACGGCCGTCTTCCCGCTGGTGATGGTGGTGTTCGCGTTCGTCCCCATGTTCCTGGTCGGCCTGGGAGGCAACGAGCGGAAGTCGATTGCGCTGGTCGACGGAACGGGCAAGCTCGCCGCGCACCTGACCCGCGAGCTGGCCGGTGAGAAGCTCCAGAACGGACAGGCGCGCTACGCGATCGAGAGCGTGCCGATCGCGGGCTCGATCGAGGCGACGCGCGCGTCGCTCGAGGAGCGCGTCCGCAACAAGACGCTCTACGGGATCCTGTCGGTCGACGCGGACATCCGCACCAAGGACGCGTTCCAATTCTACGGGCGCACCGTGGGTGACGTTAAGTCGATCGAGGAGTTCCAGAGCGCTCTCCGCCGCGCGGTGGTCGCGCTCCGGTTCGAAAACGCGAACATCGCGGTCGACAAGAACGTCGTCGCCGGGCTCCTAGCGCCGGTCGACATGCAGACCAACGAGGTCTCGAGCCGGGGCGGCAGCACCAAGAAGGGGTTCACGGAGGCCTACCTCGGCACCTTCATGTTCGTCATGATCCTGTTCATGACCCTGCTCCTCTACGGCATCGCCACGATGCGCGGGATCCTCGAGGAAAAGTCCAGCCGCGTCATGGAGGTCCTCCTCGGCTCGGTGAGCCCCGGCGAGCTGATGACCGGCAAGATCTTCGGGATCGGCCTCGTCGGCCTGACGCAGGTGGCGATCTACGCCGCGACGGCCGGGGCGGTCCGAATCTACCTCGGCGCGCAGGGGAGCTCCCAGACGGCAGGGATCCTCTCGTCGTTCACGCCGGGGAAGATGACGTTCTTCCTGGTGTACTTCCTGCTGGGCTATTTCATGTTCACGGCGTTGTTCGCGTGCATCGGCGCCGTGTGTAACTCGGAGCAGGAAGCTCAAAACCTCCAGACGCCGGTCACGATGTGCCTCATGCTCCCCATGGCGGCGACGATCTTCTTCGTGGGCCAGCCCGACTCGACGATCTCGGTCATCGCGTCGCTCGTCCCGATCTTCACCCCGATGGTGATGTTCATGCGGATCTGTGTCGAGACACCCCCGGCATGGCAGATCGCGCTCTCGATCGCGCTGTCGATCGGGGCGATCTGGCTGATCCTGCGAGGCGCGGCGAAGGTCTTCCGTATCGGCATCCTGATGTACGGCAAGCCCCCGACGATCCCCGAGATCCTGCGCTGGGCGCAGGGTTAGGCTCGCGACGAAGCGATCCCGTCAGTCCTCCGGCGGCGTCAACTACGTGTAGTCGCCGACGACCTTGGCGTCAGTTTCGAATCAGCACCACCACCCCCCGCCATTCCAATCCTTTTCGGCATGAAAGAGGGCCACGGGTGCGGAAAAGTTGTCGGCGGGCCAATGGTGCGCGGGTATGTCAAGACAGGACGGGGCGAGGGAGGCGGTTAGCGGACCGGGAAGCATGGAAAGGCTCTCGAGCTCTCCCAACTGTCCGGAGAGCCACCGCACGCGATATCCATCCTGTGCTATCAAGTCCCAACCCGACACGGAGGGTGCGAAACCTCTCCTGTTGTGGGGCGGAAATACACGACCCTCGGTCTCACAAAGGAGCGGGGCGAGGAGGAATCAATCGTGAGAGCGTCTCCCACCTTCCGACTGGCAGCAGCATTTCTCATGGCCTTCATCGCGCGGGGGGTGGCGAGCGCCGATGACAGCTGCTCGTCCGCCGTGCAAATCAGCGCAGATGGGTCGCTCGTCGTCGTAGCAGACACGGCCCACAATTCACTGACCTTCTACCGGGTCAACGGAAACGCGATTGCGACACTCGGAAGGCGCGATCTCTACCCCGTTCCCGAGGCAGACAAGCGACCGACCACCAGCGCGCCGGCACCGACCAAGGACGTCCCCGGGGACGATCCTCCCAGCTTCCCTCGGCCAAAGCAGTCGGTTCGCATTTTGGCAACCTACTCGCAAGATGGGGCGAGGCAGGAATGGACAGGGTACTACCTCGTACCTGGCACGGTAGATGACATCTATTCCGGAATCCGCAATGCACTCAAGGACTGGAAGGTTGCAACCGCCGGCGTCAACTCGGATACGCCTTCGCCACGCGGGGATCTCAACATCTCGAAGGGCACGACGGAACTTCAGATCGGGGTCTTCAAGAACCCGTTCCTTCCCGAGGGGTGGGTCAAGATCCAGGTCAGCGAGCTCCAGAAGCGAGGCTGATGTCGCATCCTTCAGCCAGCACTCCTCCTTCTCCTCCCGGAGCGGCGGGCCGGACCTGCGTCTCAGCTCTGAATCAAGCAGCTGGGTCCTGACGACGCGCTACTTAGGTGCCGCTTGGGGTACTTCCGCCGCGCTGGACTTCGGCACAGCAAAGACCAGTAACATGTTGTCTCCCTCGCGGACGTCACCCGCGCCAACGCCTCGCAGGCGCAGGGTCATGCAATTGTGGGTGGTGCATGCCATCGCAAGGCGGAGCGCCTCGTCTCGCCTGACGTCTATCGGGCCTACGGTCGCCAGACCGGTGCCGTCCGTGAACACCTCACCCGACCTCGACGTCTCTCCCAAGAGCTGCAAGGGAATCCCTGGTAGTGGCTTTACACACTCCTTCTCCCTTGTTTCGAACTCGTCGTCCGCGACAAGCTCAAGCTTCTCGCCTTCGCAGACCCTTACCACGTAGCGAACTCTCACGGGATCTAGTGGAGACGGGCTTGCGGCGGCGAGGGCGAACGCGACGACGAACGGGGCCAGAATGTGGACGGGTGATCGCATCGCATCCTCCCTTGAAGAACGCCTAACGACAGATCAACGGAACCCGGTGTGCCTCCCTCCCCTGGGGCACGGGTCAGATTCGACTCCCGCTTCTACTTATACCGCCACTCCGGTTGAGGTGGCGTCCACCCCGCTACGGCTGCTGCACGCACGCCGTGAGCAGCGCCGGATCCGTATCGAGAAACGGTGTAGCCTG
>Ga0310912_10000421_pt1 | contig 20792 bp, 22 predicted proteins | sample GREbulkMGOX080_FD_203443 | JGI IMG/M metagenome (GOLD analysis project Ga0310912, IMG submission 203443) | Lab enrichment of tropical soil microbial communities from Luquillo Experimental Forest, Puerto Rico - GRE.bulkMG.OX080 | ecosystem: Environmental > Terrestrial > Soil > Tropical forest >...
TGCGGAACACCAGGCCACGCGGCGCGTTCGGGTACTCGGGGTCGAGACGCAGCCCGGGCAAGCAGTCCAGGAGTCGACCGATCGCGATCGTCGTCTCGGTCCTCGCGAGCTGCGCGCCCAGGCAAAAGTGCGGGCCCTGCGCGAAGGCAAGGTTTTCCCTAGCGTTGGCACGCCGGATGTCGAACCGGTCGGGATCGCTGAACACGGCAGGGTCTCGGTTGGCGCCGGCGATCGAGACGCTCACCAGGTCACCGCGCTGGATCCGAACGCCCGCCAGCTCGACATCGCGGGTGGCGTAGCGGTCGACGACCGCCGCCGCCGGCTCCAACCGGATGGATTCCTCGATCGCGTTCGGCAAAAGGTCGGGGTGGTCGCGCACAAGCGCGAGCGCGCCAGGATCGACGAGCAGGTGCCGGACAGCGTTGAGGATCATGCCTTCCGTGGTGTCGATGCCGCCGAACATCAACACGGCCGCGTTCGACGCGACCTCGTCCTCGCTCAGCCCTTCCGGCGCCAGAGTCCGTATCACTGCGGTCCGCAGCCGGGCGAACGCGTCCGCGCCGGCCGCGGTGACCGGCCCGCCGGCGGTCACCTCGGATACGGCCGCCACGATCGCGGCGTACCAGGTCAGCAGCGTGTCGACGTCGACGTGACGCAGCCCGAGCGCCTCGGTAACCACCGCCGCCGCGAGCGGACCGGCGAACTCGCGCCGCAGCTCGGCGCTGCCGGCGGGCCGGATCGCGGAGATCAACCGGTCGGCCTCCGCCTCGACGAACCCGGCGAACCGTGCCTGTACCGTCGCCGGGCGGAAAGGATGCGCGAACGCCTCCCGGTGCCGCGTGTGGTCCGCGCCGTCGAGCGAGAGCATGCTCGGGCCGACCACCCTTGAAGTGGAGAAGCGGGGATCGTCGACGGTGAAGGTGGCGGGATCCCGCATCACCCTCACCGCGAGGTCGTACCGGGTGACCAACCACCCGTCCCGGACGGCGAGCCACGACACTGGCTCCGACGTTCGCAGCTGTGCTAGCAGCGGGTGCGGATCCTCCTGCAGCTCACGCAGGGTCGCGCCGCGCCCGATAGGAAACTTTTCGATGGCCATCTCGTAGTCATGATCACATTGGCCACACGAGTCTCTCGGAAAGGGGACACATCGGCATATCCCTAACTTCTTGTGACGCGAGGGATTCCGAGGCCTCAAAATCCTTTACTTGCGTTAGGCGCTATCAACGCGAGAATTGCGCCATGCCCAGTGTGCGGATCAACGACATTCCCGAGGACACCCACCGAGTGCTACGGGAGCGGGCCGCCCGTGCGCATCAGTCCTTACAGGAATACCTGCGAAGCCGTCTGATCGCTGACGCTAATCAGCCCACGCTGGATGAGGTTTTCGGTCGCGTCGCCGCGCGCCGCGGCAGCCACGTTTCCTTCAAGGCTGCCGCTGAGCACGTTCGGGCAGAACGCGATCGTCGTTGATGCGCGATTGCTCACGACCCTTCCGCTGCAAAGAGAACGTCGGGATTGAGGATGCCCGCCGGGTCGAAGCTCTGTTTGATCCGGCGCATGAGGTCGATCTTGACCGGGTCTTCGAGGTGCAGGAAGTACGGGGTCTTGGCGCGGCCGAGGCCGTGTTCGCCGGAGATCGCACCGCCCAATTCCATTGCCAGCGCCAAGATGTCGGTCATCAGCTTCTTCTTTTTGGCCGGGTCCTTGCAGATGATGGCCAGGTGCACGTTGCCGTCGCCTGCGTGTCCGCAGCCGGGCGCGGCACCGCCGGCGGTCGCCGCCAAATCGCGAGAGGCGGCAAGAAATTTCGGCATCGCGCTGCGCGGCACCACGGTGTCGATGATGTCGTCCGCGCCGATCGCCTTTGCGGTCCAGAACGCCTTCTCGCGCGCCTCGATCAGCTTGCGCGCCGAGGCTCCCTCGAGCACGTAGGCGTCGACGGCGCCCGCCTCGGCGAGCAGCTCGCCGGCCGCTTCGACGTCCTCGTCCAGGCGGTCGGCGGTCCGGTTCTCAAGCGCCACAACGAGATACGCCTGGCAGCTGTCGCGGATCTTGTCGGGGATGCCCAGCTCGAGGTTCTGGGTGTGGGTGAGGGCGGCCATCGTCATGTTGTCGATGTATTCGAGGATGTAGGGCCCGAGCCCGCTGGCCAGCATCATGGGCACCGCCTCCATGACCTGCTCGAAGTCGGCGAACGGGGCGAGCACGGTGGCGGCGTGGTCGAGCCGCGGATACAGCTTGACGATCACCTCGGTGGCCAGGGCCAGGGTGCCTTCGGAGCCGACGATGAGCTGGGTCAGGTCGTAGCCGGTGGACACCTTGGCGATCTTGCCGCCGGTGCGGATGATCTCGCCGGTCGGCAGCACCGCCTGCAGCCCGAGCACGTTGTGGCGGGCGATCCCGTATTTGACCGCGCGCATCCCGCCGGCGTTGGTTCCGACGTTGCCGCCGACGCTGGAGGACCTCTCGCCGGGTTGGACCATGTAGCTCAGCCCGCTATCGACGGTCGCTGCGTCCAGCTCGGTCAGCGTCACCCCGGGTTGGACGACGGCGACCTGGTTGGTGGTATCGACCTCGAGGACCGCGTTCATCCGTTCGAAGGAGATCAGCAGCCCGTCCTTGCGCGGAATCGCGGCGCCCGACAAGCCGCTCCCGGATCCGCGGGCCGTCACCGGGACGCCGTGTTCCGAGGCGGCAGTCAGCAGCTGCGAAACCTCTTCCGCGCTAGCCGGTTTGGCGACATACGCGGGCTTCTGCGGTGCCGTCGTCAATACCTCGTCGTGCCAGTAGTCCTCGGGGATGGCGTCGCCCGTCAGCAAGTTGGGCGTCCCGACGATTTCCGCAAACCGCGCTGTGATGTCGCTCACGCGATTCACTTTATAGCTGGGTCAGGCCACCTTGCCGCGATGGTGACGGCGGGGGCACCGGGTATCGGTGGACCATAAATAACCGCAGGTCGGGCACTGCAGGTGCACCACCCAGGCCTGGTTGCTCAGCAGGTACTGCCAGTGGTCCGAGCAGTTGCGTGGGCTGTGGCATTCGGCGCAGTTCCTGCCGTGGTCGCATAGCGGGCAGGGCAGCCAGGCGCGACGGCCGCGGTCGGCGTGGGGATCAATCGGTAACACGGTCCACCTCCCGGTCAGGGAGTACTCCCGCAGCGACCAGCTCGTCGTAGATCCGCTGCTGGTCGTCGTCCAGTCCGCTGTACAGCAGGTCCCAGGCGCGCTCTTCCTCAGCGAGCACCTCAACTGGATCCCAGTCGTCGCCAATTGCCTCGAGAACGGCGGAGCGCCGACGCGCTTCGTCGAGGGTCAGGTCATACGCAAACGCGAAATCGCCAGGCATTTCAGACATGAGGTACTCCGGGGTCTTTGGGTGTCGCCGTTGACGGGTAGGCCAACTGATCTATCGACGCCTCACGTCGGAGATGAAACCCAGGCAAGCAACGACGTTCGTGGCCAAGCGAAAACGGGTCTCACATTGGCCACGGCGACATTGCCGTACCGGTTCACTGATCGAAAGATCGAGTTGCCAGAGCATAACTAATAGATGGCCGAGCTGAGACGTTAAGTGCACGAGATCACAATGGCCGCAGCCATACCTAAGCCCATTGCTTAATCCGGGCAACTTCGGCAAAGGTAATGGCTGGGGCTCATAAGGCGAACGGAGGACGGACTATATGAGCGACGACGCTGGCTACTACCGGGCGGATGTGCAGGGCCTTAATCCCGGAGACGCGACGACCCGAACGCTGGACCTCAGCGAGGGTAAGGAGTACACATACGCGACAACACGGCTCGACATTGCGCGTGGGATTGCCGCCAAGCACGACGATTTCGCTGTGTACAGCGTCACACTCGACGAGCCTATTGAACCGACCCCCGACGCTGTCCAAGAGAACCTCGGTGAATTGTTCGTCAGGGCTCCGTGGGGCGTGGTCGTTCAGGCCGTGGATTAGATCGGGGCAGCCACTGCAGAGTGGCATGCTTTTTCCATGGCGGCCGTCCCCCAAACCGTCTACGCGCGAGATGGCGACGTCCACCTCGCGTACCAGGTCGGAGCTGACCGCGGATCCGATCTCCTTTTCGTCCCCACCGCCACGTTCCCCATCGACTTGCTGTGGGACGACCCCACCGTCGCAGGCCACCTGCGCCGGCTGGCGTCGTTTAGCCGCCTGATCATGACCGACCTGCTCGGCATGGGCAGCTCCGATGCGGTGCCGATCCAGAACCTTCCGGCGATGCAGGCGTGGAGAGACGGGCTGGTCGCGGTGCTCGATGCGGTTGGGACCGAGTGTGCGTCGGTCTTCGCGATGGGGGAGTCGGCGCTTCCGGCCATGTTGCTGGCCGCAAGCCATCCCCAGCGCGTGCGCTCGCTGGTGCTGTGGAGCCCGTACGCGCGCTTCCTTCGAGCCGACGACTATCCGTGCGGAATGCCCGAGCCGACGTTCACGCGGTACGTCGACGCCTTCGGCGAAGGCGTCGGGACCGGTGCCGTCGTCGACAAGTTGGCTCCGAGTTGGGCCGGCGATGCCGGGAAGCGGCGCTGGTGGGCCCGCGGCGAGCGCCTGGCCGGCGGCCCCGGCTACTTCAAAGCCATTTTCGACCTCTACCTGCGCACCGACGTTCGGCCGGCGCTCGACAGCATCCAGGCGCCGACGCTGCTGCTACACCGCCGCGACGACCGCCACGTGAGCGCCGCTCACGTTCGCTACCTCGCCGAACGCATCCCCAAGGCGCGGTTGGTGGAGTTCGACGGGGACGATCACGTGTGGTTTGCCGGCGACACCGACCGCGTGCTCGACGAGATCGAATCGTTCGTCACCGGCGCGCGCGCCGCCTCGCCCACGAACCGCGTGCTGTCGACCGTGTTGTTCACCGACATCGTCGGATCAACCGAACGCGCCGAGGCCCTCGGCGACGAGGCCTGGACTGCCGCCCTCGACGCGCACAACGGCGTCGTGGAGAGGCATGTGGCCAGCGCGCGGGGCGACGTCATCAAGTTCACTGGCGACGGCGCGCTCGCGACGTTCGACGGCCCGGCGAGGGCGATCACCTGCGCGTGCGCGATCCGGGACGCAGTGCAAGACCTCGGGCTTGACATCCGCGCCGGCCTGCACACCGGCGAGGTGGAGATGATCGGCCGCGACGTGCACGGGATCGCGGTCCACATCGCCGCGCGCATCATGGCGCTCGCGGGGCCGGGCGAGGTACTCGTTTCGGGTGCGATCCCACCGCTGGTCCTCGGCTCGAGGATCGCATTCGACGACCGCGGCAGCCACGCGCTCAAGGGTGTGCGCGACCCCTGGCCGGTGCTGGCCGTGCGCGACGCGGCCAGGTAGGTGAAACTACGTTTCAGTTTGGGGATCTCTGGCTATCCCCGACCTGCAGGAAACTGCTGTTCGTAGCGGCAATCGAAAGTGATTGACAATCTTCGACAGGCGGGATCGACACGGAGCTCCAAGGAACTCAGCAATACCGCGCCCGGGGCACTAGCGGGGTGCTCTTACCGCAGGGCGGGGTCCTTGGCGGCGGTCGCTACGAAGTGCGAGGTGTTCTCGGCCGAGGTGGGATGGCCGAGGTGCGTGACGGGTGGGACTTGAAGCTGAGCCGCCCCGTCGCGATCAAGCTGCTCTATCCCGGCGCGAGTGTCCGGCCGGACAGCCGCCCGCGGTTTGAGTCGGAAGCGCGGGCGGCCGCGCAGCTGACCGGTCGGCACGTCGTTGTTGTCCACGACGTCGGCGAGCACGACGGGTTGCCGTTCATCGTCATGGAGCGGCTACCGGGAGTGTCGCTGGTCGACCACATCGCGCGCGGGCCGCTGCCGGCGCCATTCGTGTACGCCGTTCTCGACGGCGTCCTGGAAGCCCTTGCCGAGGCCCACAACGTCGGCATCCTGCACCGCGACGTCAAGCCGGGCAACATCTTGTTCACCGCCACGGGCGAACCCAAGCTCGCCGATTTCGGCATCGCCAAGACAGGTGGGGCCGCCTACACCAAGGCCGGCGAAATCATCGGCAGCATGGCCTATCTGAGCCCCGACCGGCTAGCTTCCAAGCCGGCCACGGTGGCCGATGACCTGTATGCGGTCGGCGTGGTGGGTTACGAGGCGCTGACGGGGCGGCGGCCGTTCCCGCAGGAGGACCTGGGTCCGCTGGCCCACGCGATTCTCCACGAGTCACCGCAGCCCCTTGCCGCGCAGCGCCCCGATGTGCCGCCGGGCCTAGCCACCCCGATCGAACGTGCGATGGCGCGCGACCCGGGATGGCGGTTCGGCGACGCCAACGAGATGCGAGCTGCGATGGTCGGCCCTTCCCCCCCGCCAGTGCCCGTCCGCCCGCCCACTCGGGTGATGGAGGCGCCGCCGCCCGCGCTGATGAGCTACACGGGCGTGGGCGCGGGACCAGGGCTGGACAAAACCCGGCGCAACCTGTGGGTGGCGGCGATCGTCGCGCTATTGGTCTTGGGGTTCATGCTGTTGATGCTTGATTCCCCGTTCTCGGCGCCGCCGCCAAAGCCCGTCGACACCAACACCACCACCACCACGCCGTTGCCGCCACCGACGACCACCCTCACCACGACTCCCAGCAGCATCGCCGAGCCGCCACCGCCCCCTCACCGGGGCCCGGGCCGGGGGAAACACCAACAAGGGGGAGAAGGCGACTGATCGGCGAAGAAATCGATCTTCGATCGGGTGGTGGCTACGACGGCCTGGTCGCGACACTCAACCCGAGGTCGGCTGCTCGAGCGGCGAGTTGATCGTCGAAGGTGGCGATAGTAGCGCTGTGCTGCTCCGCGCTGTATAGCACGCAGCAGTCCGGCATTTTCAGCTTGGTAGCAGCGCGCAGCTCTCCGAGGCGGCGAGCAGCGCCGGCCGGAAGGTCTAGGCTTTCGATCTCCAACTGGGTCACCAGCTGGTGAAGCTGGTCGGCTTGACCGGCTCGGGCGGCACCGACATAGACCTCGGCGAGGGTGATAACGCTGGCAGCGAACGACTCTGATGCGTGTGTCCTGAGCAGAGCGGTCGCGCCAGTGTGGTGAGCGTCGGCCAACTCGAAATGTCCGATCAAAACGCTGGCGTCGAGGATGATCACTCGGGCCAGTCCTCGCGGAGCTCCCTGAGGTAGTCAGCTCCGAAGACACCGGCCAGTGCGCCACTGGTCTTTTCAACCGCTTGCTGGCGTTTGCGGGTGGCTGCCGCGTGCTCGTGCGCGAGGGCGTTCCGGCCCACGAGGATGAGTTGACGCAAAAGTGCGCCCGGCTTGTGCGCGAGGTCGGGCCACGTGCGGCGGGCGATCTCCAGCGCGCTTCTGATGTCGTCGGTCTCTGTGATGGCGTGGCGCCGGTGGTTGGTCGGCATCTCCAAAGTGTAACACCGTCCATGCAGGTGTAACACTCGTCCGAGGCGGCGCCCAATTCACCCACGACACTGTGGCCTCGCCCGCCACACGAGTCACGGCGATGGTTGGTGACGGGTTTCTGTCCGCCTCGCAGCGACAACGCGTTGTCGCGTGGTAAACACCTTTCGGACTAGTCGCACTAGTTTGACTGGTGTATTTCGCTATGCTGGATCCGTGAAAGCGATCACGAGCACTGAGGCCAAGGCAAAGCTCAACGCCCTCCTGGCGGAGGTCGAACGGACCGGGGTGCCGGTGACTATCACCAACCATGGACGTGCGGTGGCCGTGCTCTCGCCAGCACGTCCCCGGCCGCGGAAATTCGGTCAACTGCCGGCGCTCGTCGTGCCCGACAATTTCGACGAAGCGCTTCCCGAAGCCGAAATCGCTGCGTGGGAAGGGAATTCATGACTGCACAGCGGCCTACATCCACGCCGCTGACGGTTCTCCTGGACACAAATGTCCTGCTCTGGCTGGTCGGTGCGCCGGACAAGGTTTCTGATTCGGCGCGTCAGCTGCTCGGCGATCCGGAGACCGAGATCATGGTTTCGGCGGCGTCGGCGTGGGAGATCGCGATCAAGACCCGGCTGGGTCGCCTGGATGGGGAGCCGCTGCTGTCGGCGTGGTCGGACATCATTGCCGACATGGCCGCTACCGACTTGGCGATCGACGCGGGCGATGCCATCCTGGCCGGCCGATTGCCTTGGGAACACAGGGACCCTTTTGACCGGATGCTTGTCGCCCAGGCCGCTCGGCGAAACCTCACCTTGGCAACAAGCGATGCGGACATGCTGCGCGCAGCGCTTACCCCGACCTTGAAAACCTGCTGAGACACCGACGAATTCTCGCGTCGGCATAGACCGCCGGCGCCCGAGCGACATGTGCCGCTCGGACGCCAGCTGCCGGATTACGCGACGTGCTGCGATGGCGATGCGGGGTGGGTCCGGAGTACTCCATACCGACCGGCCGATCCGTGTTCGTGTCGCCAGATCGCGGATTGCGCAGCCAACCGCGGTTGGGCGGGCTGGGGATGCTGCTGGAGTCGGTCAAACTTGTCCAGCCGGTGCATCGGCACAATCCCCGTCAACGTGAAGTTCCAGAGTTGGCGCATGAAATTGCCTGCGGTGCGCCGTGTTTCCGGGCCGCCGACATAGCGACGCGCGATGGTCAGGAAGTCCTCGGGTTCGACACCGGCGACATCCCGCACGTGGGTCGTCGGCCCGCCCACCTCCCAGGTTCCCAGCGCGGACTCGCGCAGATAGTGGCGCAAGCCGGACTGGACGAACACGTCGAAACCGAGTCGTTTGGCGTTCACCCGTACGGCCTTCATGAACATCCAGTTGGGAATCTCGATGTGGCGGACCCGCCGGCCCAACGCCTCACCCATCGCGTCTGCGATCTCGGCCCCGGACAACAGGGCCGGCCCGGTGGGGCGGTATGCGCGGCCGTCGTGGCGGTGCGGGTCAAGCAGCGCACCGACCGCGACGCGTGCAATGTCCTCGTTGGACGGCGGGGCATTGCGACCTCCGCCGGTCGGCAGCGGCAATACGCCCAGCTGGGAGGCCATCGGGAGCAGCTTGAGATAGTTGTCGGCGAAGTAGCCGGGATCGACGGCGACGTGAGCGGTGTCGGGCAGCAGCTCAAACAACTGGTCGGTCAACCACGCCTGGCGGGTCATCAGCGAGGGATACTCGGGGCTGGCCAGCCACTGCCCGAGCGCCACCACCGCCTCCACTCCTGAACGCCGCGCCGCCACCGCGAAGGCGACGGCGCTGTCGAGGACGTGCGGGTGATACGGCGGGTTGAAAAACACGCGGTCCACCCCGTCGACCGCGGCCGCAACCTGCTGGATGTCAAACATGTCGGCGACGACCACTTCGGCGCCCAAGGCCTGCAACCGGTTGCTGCGGGCATCGTTGCGATGCACCAAAGCCCTTGTCGGCACGCCCTTTTCCAACAATTGGGTGGTTACCGCACTGCTGATCTTGCCCGCGGCGGCGGTCACCAACACGCGTGAGTTTGTCATCGGATTTTCCTTCCCTAGTCGGGTACTCGAACCAGCGGCAATGTGACCACTGGTTACTTCGCATAATGCGCTTTGATGTGACCGTTGTCAACATCGGGGTTCGCATGGGATTCTGGCGAGCATGAGCTCCGCCAGCGCCGAACCCGGGCGGCGAAAGTCCTACCACCACGGTGCGCTGCACTCGGCGTTGGTCGAGGCGAGCATCGCGCTGGCCCGCGAGGGCGGACCCGATCGGGTGATCCTGCGCGAGGCCGCCCGGGCGGCCGGGGTGTCACACTCGGCCGCCTACCGCCATTTCGCCGACCGCGAGGCGCTGCTGGCCGAGGTGTCGAGCCAGGCGCGCGGCGAGCTCGCCGCCGAGATGCGCCGACGCGTTGCCCGCGCCAAAGGTCCCCGCCAGCGGCTGCGGGCGATCGGCACCGCCTACATCGACTACGCGTTGAAAGAGCCCGGGCTGTTTCGCACCGCGTTTACCTCGCATCCAGCGACTTCCCCTGTCGCGGAACGGGATCGGGCGGATGCCGGGTCACCCGGCGAAGGTGCCGACCCGTTCGACATTCTCGGTGGAGTGCTCGACGAGTGCGCAGCCGCCGGTCTGCTGAACCCAAACCACAGGCCCGGGGCCGAGATTGGGGTCTGGTCGGCGGTGCACGGCCTGGCGAGCCTGCTGCTGGACGGGCCGTTGCCCAGGACCTCGGCCGGCATCGAATTCGCCCGGCGGCAGGTGCTGGAACTTATCGAGCGCGGACTGTTCGACGACGGCTCGTCATGATTACCTTCGGTGGCCCGCCCGGGCGAATCGGTCCAAGACGTCGATCATCGCCTTGTGGACGGCAATCCCGAGCTCGAGCGTCAGCAGCGGATGGGGGTTACCCTCTTGAGCCTCGACGTCTGCCTCCGGCCGGATTGCTTCGAGCGTCGCGGCAAGTTCCTCGCTGCGCGCCTTGGCGTTCGTCAGCAGCTCCTGTGCGTCGGCCGGCGTGAGGGCATCGGCGAAGAACATTTTGACCATTGCGATGTCACGCAGCTCGAAGGGCATCGGCTCCTGGTTTCGCAGCCACGTGCGTAGCGCCTCCGAACCGGCGGCGGTGTGCTCGTATGTGCGCCGGCGGCGGTTGCCTTGTGGCTCGTCGCGGCCGGTCAGCAGACCGTCGCGCTCGAGCTTGGCCAGGCTGGGGTAGACCTGCGCGGGTGAGATCGTCCAGAAGTAGCGAATCGAGAGCTCGACGGTCCGCTTGATTTCGTAGCCGGAGCGGGCGCCGAGGCCGACCATGCCGAGCACCACATAGTCCGGGGTGGACAGCCTTGCAGCGTGCATATATGTCAGACTAACATGTCAGAATGACTGATTCGCCTTCCCAAACACACGCGCCCGCCGCAGACACCAAGCTCCCGCTCAGAGCCGCCATGGAGGCGCGCGACTGGCGCGCGGTGGTGGAGACGTTCGCCGAGAACGCGCTGCTGCGCTCCCCGTTCACCGACAACCTCGCATTCGAGGGTCGCGAACAGCTTGGCGCGCTCATCGCGGTGATTCTCGACGTGCTGGACGACCTCACCTACACCGAGGAGCTGCATGGCGACGGCACCGCGGTACTGGTCGGACGCGCGACCGTCGATGGACTGGCACTGCAATTCAGCGATCACCTGAAGCTGCGCGACGACGGGCTGATTCAGGAAATGACCGTCTTCTTCCGGCCGCTGCCGGCGACCGCCGCGGCGATGCGCCGCATCGGCGAGGGTCTGGGTCGCCAGAAGAGCACGCTGCGCGCCCGCGCGATCAGCTCACTCGTGGCGCCGATGGCGTTCATGGCCAGGACGGGCGATCGGATCGGCGTGCGGCTTACCAAGCCGTGACCCGGAACGGCCAATCACCCAGGGTTGCTGTCGATTACGTTTGGCCCGAACGTAATCGTCGCTGGTGCAACCGTATTGGTGCTGAAGTGCGGCCCGCAACCTATCGAAATACTGGCACGCGGCAATCCCAGGGTTGACATCGCAGACCCTGGGAATGCCGCCACCACAGGCTGATTAGCGAGAAACATCCACGGCGAGAGCCTCGCGCGCCTGCTTCTCCATCAACCAGTGCGATTCAACGGCGAGGGGCCGCCTCATGTGGTCGGCCCCTCGGCCACTACTCCCCGACGCTACGCGCGATGGAGCAGTCGCGTGTTTTGTCGAGCGTGTTGCGCCAGCTGGTCAGCCTCGTTCGCCGATTCAAACGCCCGGGTGGCTTGATCTTCGGACTGCTGCGCCTGCTGGTTTGCCTGGTCCGAGTTTTCCTGGGCTAGCTGTGCGCGCTGGTTGGCCTGGTTGGCCTCGTTCTGCGCTTGCTGCGCCTGCTGGTTGGCCTGGTTGGCCTGGTTCTGCGCCTGCTGCGCGCGCTGGTTGGCCTGGTTGGCCTCGATTTGCGCTTGCTGCGCCTGCTGCGCGGCCTGGGCTGCCTGGTTCTGGGCCTGCTGCGCCTGCTGGTTGGCCTGGTTGGCCTGGTTTTGCGCCTGCCGCGCAGCGTTGTACGCCTGCTGTGCACGGCCCCTAGACTGCTGTGCCTGTTGGCGCGCACCCTGCGCCTCGTGCAGAGCCATCTCAACCCGGTCACGAACCCGATCCACGTCCTGGCTGATGTTCTCCCGGGCCGCCAGCTCTCTCAACACGCGAGCGTCCTGCTCCCGCCTGCGCTGCTCCTCATCGTCGCGTCGCGCCTCTTCTGTGGTTTGTACATCTTGCGTCGGTGACATGTTCGACCTCCCCGTACACGCCGATTGCTGGATTCCATTGGAGCGGAGTCGATTCCGTTCGACTGGAGTCGCCTCCGATAACAAAGCCTTGGCCGATCCGCTGCGCAAGTCAACACCTGGACTCGATGTGAGGAAATCTTCTAGAAACTTGAAGGAAACATTTTCGAAATGTTCTTCTTTCGTTAACATGCGTGACGGTGTCCTCGAGCACCAACCGCGCACCGTCGCCAACTTCCTTGATTGACAAGGACATTGACAGCGACCTTCCTTCATTGACCAGCAACCGATCTGAAGTTCGTGGCCACTTGGGCTGCGATTGCCTACGTGCGAGCGTCGGTCGCGTTCAGCTGGCGATCACGACGGGGTGAAGTCTCCTGGCTCACTCCGGGGGTGAAGGCGACCGGCACCTTGCCCAGCCCGCTCATGCTCGGGTTGCCCAGGTGTTCGTAGATGCCGTCGAGCTCGACTTGGTATTCGGGAATGCGGTGATGATGCCGTTGGACCATTGTTGAACAGCTCTCGATCGCTCGGATCGACGCACAGCATCTCGGCGATCACCATGATCAGAAACGGCGCGCTGAACGCCGACACCAGGTTGACGTCGTCGTCGCTGGGTATCGCCTCGAGCAGGGGCCCGGGCGATATGGCGGATCAGGCCTTCCTGTGCGGCTATTCGCTTGGCGGTGAACGCGTTCTGCAGAACCCGGCGCAACTCGGCCTGCCGGGGTGGGTCCATAGCGATGATCATCGGCTTGAGCCCGGAGAACCCGTCCAAGGTGATGCCGGTCGCGGATGAAAAGACCGGCCATTCACGCAGTGCGGCCTCAACGTCGTCGAAACGGCTGATCGCCCACAGAATAGCGGGCGGTCGGTGAACCGGACGTTCCTCACGCAGCGCGGCGTAGACCGTGTGAGGATTTCCCAGGTGCGAACGGGAATAGGGATTGAAATTCATGACCTCTCAACGGCTTTCCCACCAGAATGGCCGACCGTAACATTGCAATCTGACAAAAAGGGCAGCATTCTCCTGCCGGTGCCGTCCCTCGATGTTTCTGGCGGCGGCCTTTGTGTTCACGTGTGCTGAACCCCGAATACGTCACCGAAAAATACCCCAACACAGCGATATTCGGCGAAGTCAGCGCGTCGAACGTCTCGATCTGCGTCGTATCCCCGCCGGGTCCACCCGCTGGACTGAGTTAGCGGCTCGTGAATCAATCACTGCACCGGCCACGAGCGGAAGAACCCGGTATGGGGCCGTCGCGGTGTATAATGTGGTGTATGAGGCGGACCAACATCTACCTTGACGAGCAGCAAACGGCGAGCCTTGACAGGTTGGCGGAACAAGAAGGCGTGTCACGGGCGGAGCTCATCCGCCAACTGCTGAATCGTGCCCTCGGCGGCGGTGACGACAATCTGGCGTCGGACCTTAAAGCGATCGACGATTCGTTCGGTACCCTGCGCGATGTCGACTTGCCGGAGCGTCGCCCTGGAGGCCGTGAGGAGCACCTTGCCCGTGTGTGGCGCAGCACGTCATGATCCTCGTTGACTCGGACGTGCTGATCGCGCATTTGCGGGGTGTCGACGCGGCCCGCGACTGGCTTGTCAGTGCTCGGAACGACGGCCCCCTGACGATCAGCGTGGTATCGATCGCGGAATTGATCGGCGGTATGCGAAGCGTCGAGCGGCGCGAAGTATGGCGCCTGCTTGCATCTTTCCGCGTGGAGCCGGCGACTGAGGTCATCGCGCGCCGCGCCGGCGACATGATGCGCCGATATCGCCGCAGTCACAACAGGATCGGACTCGGCGACTATCTCATCGCTGCAACCGCCGAGGTGCAGGGCCTGGAACTGGCGAGCCTCAATGTGCACCATTTCCCTATGTTCGAGGATTTGCAACCACCGTTCGCGATCACGGCGGGCAATGGCCGATGACGTGACATCGATTGCCTTGACCATACTCGTGTGCACCGCGCCGTTGATCGCCAAGGCCGCCGCGCCCACCAGCCAGCCCCGGCGAGTTGCCAGTAAGATACTTCGTAATATCCTATCTACCAACATTTTTCGCCGTTTCACCGGCCGCCCGCATCCCGGAAAGGTCGGCCATCAGCGGTTGAATTTCGGTGGAGAACCGCATCGTGCCCATGCCGGACAATCGCGCCCCGGTGACGAGGGTGCCGTCGGCGGCGCGTAGCCCCAACTGCTCTTGCGGCGAGTTGATGCTCGAGGCGAGCGCGAGCGTGGGTCGGCGTGGCGTCCAGTCGGAGCTTGGTGACGGCATCGTGGGCACCCACTCACTCGTCGTTGGTCAAGATCTCAGCGAGCATGCTTGCGCGGGGGAGCAAAGATCGGGCCGAGCCGCCGACGGTCCATGCGTGCCAGTCGGTGTCGTCCATCAGGTCGAGTCCGCGCATGACCCGGGACTGCTGGGCGATCGTGACCTGCACATCACGTTCGGTGATGGGTTGCCCGCCGCGCTGCCAGCCCCACCCGAGCAACTGATGGACCCTCCTCGCGAGCTGTCGGCGGTCGATGGGGCCGTGAGCGGCGAGTACGCCCACCGTCAGTTCCGTGATCTCGGTGCCAAAGGTGTTGGGGCCGAACGCCGACCTGAGCCGGCGGACGACGGCCAGATCGTCGCCGGCGGCGCGGGTGGGAGTCAACACGCCGTGGCGCAGCCGCAGCAGTCCCACGTGACGTAGCAGATCGTGCAGCGCTCCCAGGGGCGGCAGGTCATCCTCGGTGGCGGCGGGCCGGCCGAGCAGGTGCCAGTGTGGGCGGTGCTGTTGCATGCTGCGCACCACCGTCCGTGGCAGCCGCCCGCCCGGCGTGAGCCTGATCCCGTCGGCGGCGAGATCGAGCAGTAGGCGCACACTTTCGGGAACCTCACCGACCACCTGGCGGAGCCGCTGGTCAGTGGCGGCCAGGTCGAACGGACGCAACCGGTTGCCGACCCAGCCGCGCATGTGCTCATGCTCAGGGTGCGCCGGGTCGGCGAGGACGTCGAGCAGTTCGGCATAACCGCCCGGCCCGCCGCAGTCCTCGGGCGGGCAGGCGCCGTACCCGTCCACGCAGCCAGGTGCTGGGTCGCCGGGTCCGAGCACCTCGACGTCGTGGGTCCAGCCGTCGCCGAAGTCGTAGCGGTACTCAAACCTGGCGCCGAGGTCGGCCAGCCGTGCGCCGTCCTCATCACGCTGATCCTCCGGCCACACCTCCTCGCCGACAATCTCCATCCCGTAGGTCGCCTCCGACGTGACGAACTGGTGCAGATGCGAGTCGGTCCACCCGATCGCGGCCTGCAGCAGCTCGTGCAGCTCCGGTAACGTCGCCGACGCCGGCACATCGATCACTCGGGCGACCGCCGGCTCGACGTCGCACAACACCACCCTCAGGCGGGCGGTCTTCACCGCTGTGGTTCCGGGTCGACGAGCGAACTTGCGGCGCAACACTTCTTGTACTTGCGCTCTGACCCGCACCAGCACGGCTGGTTGCGGCCCGGGGGCCAGGAGACCACGCCCGGGTCGGCGTTCGCTGCCAGGTGCGCGGCATAGGTGGCCCGGGCCTCCGAATCAGGTTGCTGTCCTTGTTCGGTGCACCACGCGGTGAACGGCGCAACGCGTACCGGCGCGATTGCCAGCCCGGGCAAGCCCGCCTGCGAGAGCTCGACGAGCTGTTGCTGCATCGCGCGGCAGTACAGACGGTGCGGCAGCGGCCCGGCCGGGCCGGCCACCAGCTCGCTCTCGGCCAGCTCCGGCCACAACTTCACCGCCTGCTCGTAGTCGCCGGAGGGCAGCCACGCCAACGCCACCGCGTTGACCAAACCGGGTGCCGCACCATTGGTGGGTTCCGGTGCAGGCTCCTCCACCCGCGTCGGCCGGGCTTGCTGCTTCTCGCGCAGGAACGCGGCCGCCTGCTCCTGCAGCGCGTCGGCGGGCCGGCCCAGGCTGTCCAGGCTCTCCTGGTGCAGATCGGCGAGCTGACCCATCAGTCGCTCGGGATCCCCGGTGCGCAGCGCCAGGCGCAGGCCATCGGTCAACCAGCTCAGCGCGGCCTCATGGTCGCCGGCGTGGGCGTATTCCAGCCCGGCGTTGTTGTACAGCCACACATCGTCGGGCGTATCGGCGAGCACCGCCGCCCAGATCGGGTCCGCTTCGCCCACCCGGCCCGCCCGCATCAGGATCTCCGCCCGCAGACACCGCGGGTCCGGGCTCGATTGGAGCCCGGCGTCGGCGGCCGCGTCCGCCGCGGCCAGCGCGTCCTCATAGCGTCCCAGAGCCTCGTACTCCGTCGCCAACTCGAGATACAGGTCGGCCAGGTCAAGCACCTCGGCGGCCGCCGGATCGGCGCTGCAGGTCTGCACCGCTCGCTCCAGCACTGCCGCATACCTGGCCGAATCCCTTGGGCGCGCGGTGGCCGTCGCGTACAACTCCCGCCCCAACCGATCCACCAGATTGGTCATGGCTCGCATCCTCTCGCACCGCTACGATATGCACCAGCGCGACGCGCGCCAAGGATTGGATTGCGGTCAGCCGCACGGTGTTTCGGTAACAGGGCGACCGGCGATATCGTTGGTGGGCGTAGCCACCCACGGAAACTCGGGCGTCGAAGCCGGGCACGGGCGCTGGGCCCCAGGCGTCAACATGCCTTAACTCATGACACCGTTGCCTCGCCGGCCAGACGAGCCACGGCGGGTTTGGTGGTGTGCTTTTGCCCGCCTTGCAGCGACAAGCATCGATGTTCTATCGGCGCCGAAGACCTGACCCCCTTGCCCGACGGGCCGTGGCCAGAGCTACGAGTCCGTGGCATCGCGGACTTGCGCGATCCTGCCGCAAACCGACGACTTCGCCGCTCTCGATGGCGCGGCCAAGCTCAGGCTCACACGGCTAAGCCCGTCAGGCGAGCAGCCCGCGGATGTCGGCGGCGGTGAGTGTGGAGCCGAACGCGTTACCGTCGTCGATGACAGCGGCGAACAGCTTGGCCTTGCGGGCGTTGAGGGCCATTACCTTGTCCTCGATGGTGTCGCGGGCAATGAGCCGGTACACCATGACGTTTCGGGTCTGGCCGATGCGGTGTGTGCGGTCGATGGCCTGGGCCTCGGTGGCCGGGTTCCACCACGGGTCGAGAAGGAAGCAGTAGTCGGCTTCGGTGAGGTTCAGTCCGAACCCACCGGCCTTGAGGCTGATCAGGAAAACCGGTGCGTCGCCGTCCTTGAACCGCTGAATCACGGTTGCGCGGTTGCGGGTGCGCCCGTCGAGATAGCAGTAGTCGATTCCCTCGGTGTCGAGGCGATCGCGGACCCGGCCGAGGAAACGGGTGAACTGGCTGAACACCAGCGCGCGGTGGCCGCCGTCAACGACGTCGCGGAGATGCTCAGCGAGCGCGTCGATCTTTGCGCAGGCCACGGTGTCGTGTGCGGGGTCCACCAGCACGGGATGCAGGGCCATCTGTCGCAGCACGGTCAGCGACTTTAGGATCGTGAACCGGTTGTGTTGCATGTCGTCGAGCAGGCCGAGCACCTTCTGTCGTTCCCGTTGCAGTCGCTTGTTGTAGAGGGTGCGGTGCCGCGGCGGCAGCTCGATATCGAGCACCTGTTCTTGCTTGGCCGGCAGCTCGGCGGCCACGAGCTCCTTGGTGCGGCGCTTGACCAACGGCTTGATGCGGCGGCGGAACAGGGCCAAAAGCTCGGCGTCGCCGGTCTTTTCGATGGGTTTGGCGTAGAAGTCGGCGAACTTCGTCGGGCTGGGGAACAACCCGGGCGCGGTGATCGACAGCAGTGACCACAACTCCATGACGTTGTTCTCCATCGGTGTGCCAGTGATGGCCAGCTTGAACGGTGCGGCCAGCCTGCGTGCACACTGGTAGGTCTTGGCGTGACGGTTCTTGACGTATTGCGCTTCGTCCAGGATCAGCCCGGACCACGTTTGGGCGGCGTGGGCGTCGAAGTCGAGCCGAAACAGCGTGTACGAGGTGACCACGATGTCGGCGCCCGCCGCCAGCTCGTCGAGGTCGGCACCGGCGCGGCGGAGGGTGTCGTAGATCGGCACCACCGACAGCTCGGGCGCAAACCTCGCGGCCTCGGCGGACCAGTTCGCCACCACACTGGCCGGTGCGACCACCAGGAATGGTGCCATGCCCGGATTCTGTTGACGGACATGGCAGATCAGCGCCAGCGACTGCACGGTCTTGCCCAGCCCCATGTCGTCGGCAAGGATGCCACCGAGCCCGTGGGCGTACAGGGTTGTCAGCCACGAGAACCCATCGGCCTGATAGGGCCTCAGTTCGGCGCGCAGGCCGGTCGGCATTGTCGCCGGTTCCAGACCCCGCAGCGCGCGCAGCCCGTCGACCTGGCGCCGCCACTCGTCGGCCTGCCGTGTCACGACGCCAAGCTCGGCCAGCTCGTCGAACAACCCGACCTGGAATCGGCTGATCCGGGGTGGTCCCTCTTCGGCATCGGTGAGCGCGCGGGCCTCCTCGATGAGCTGGCGGAGCTTCACCAGCTCGGGCTTGTCCAGCGCGAAGTAGGCGCCGTCGGCAAGCAGCAGGTGCGACTGCCCGGAAGCCAGCGCGGTGAACACGCTGATAAACGGAACCTGTTTGTCCTCAATGCTGATCGTGACGCCCAGGTCGAACCAGTCCGTCTCGCCGGCCACCGCGTCCGTCGTCACCGCGATGACCAGGGAGCCACCCGCTTCCCGATAGTCCACCGGGTCGCCGATCACCTCCAGCGTGACATCGGGAAGCTCGGCCAATACCGGTTGGATTTCGGTGGCGAATCGCATTGTGTCCAGGCCGGACAGCCAAGTTCCGGTGAGCGTGCCGTCGGCGGCGCGGAGCCCTAACTGCTCCAACGGCGCATCGATGCTCGCGGCGAGCGCGTTCTCCGCTTGCAGGTCGCGGTAATCGGTATACCTCGGCGTTTCGGTCTGCACGCGAAAATCGCTGTCGCCCAACCGGTATGCCCATTCCCACGTCAACGCCAGCCGGTGCTCGTCCTGGTAGTCGGCCCGCAGGACCAGTGCCGGCCCGACGATCTCGGGCGGCGTGAATGACTCGTCCGACGAGGTGATGGCCGCGATGTGGCGCAACCTCGGGTAGTACTCCGTGACGAACCGCGGCTCCTCGTCCGCGGGTATGACCAGCGGCTTACTACCGAGGGCCATGCGCTGTAGCGCCTCAGGCGCCGGCCTGTCCAGCTGGGCAAGCCGCAACCCGCCGTCGGCGTATACCACGCCGTGCCCCGACGATCCGATGAATGCCACCGGACGTACCGCGGCGCCGTCGACGCCAAGCACGGGCGCGACGGTGAGATCGCCCGCTTCGTCGACCATCACGTCCAGGTACAACTGCGCCGCGGCATAGGGCGGCACCTCCCGCAGGGGCCGCGCCTCCACCAGCCGCACACCGACCCGGCGCGCTTCGTCCAGCAGCGGCCACAGCTGCGGAGAATCAAATCGCAGCAGCGAGATCGTCTTCCCGTCGCCGTATGTGTAACCGCCATACGAATAGCTGTAGTAACCAGTCGAATTCGAGCTCGACACCCGGTAGGCCGCATAGAGCTCCTGCAGCAGCCGAAGGTGATCGTCGTGATATCCGCGGTGGCGCAGGGCGTGCAGCTTGACCCAGCTCAATTCGCCGGCCACCCAACCGCCGCGTTTTCCGGGACGCACTAGCCGCGCGTCGAGAATCGGCGACGACCCGCTCGCCGACAGGCTCAGCTCGATCGCCAGTGGCGTCCCGATGGGATCGTTCGTCGAAGCCGGGGGAATTAGCGAATCCAGGGATTGCCGCCATGCAGGGGGAGCGGGAGGAGGTGGCATAGGTTGAGCACGCATCTCTGTTGGCCCAGCGGCGGCGACGACGATCGCCGCGACATGCTTGCAGTTCACCTGCATCGGGCAGCTGCAGAACCCGCCTTCGACATCCCACGTATCGGTGTCTGCCGGCAAAAGCTGCACCGCGGTGGTGTAGGTGCGGCCTTTGTTACCGCGAACACCGCCGAAAAGTTTGTGGAGGTTCGGGTCCCATACGCAGCTCAGCACCCGACCCTCCCGCGCATACGACACGCCACGGCGCCAGGTGTCGGCGGGAAGGACGTCGAACGTGCTGTCAACGTCGATCGACGGGTACATCAGCGACTGCATGCCCGCACCGTAACGACCCGGTCTGACAAAAGCGCCCGACCACGCCGCGCGACAGGCGAAAGTGGTGCAGATGAGGTTTGGGAGTCTGCCGTGACGGAAAGCCGGGCGAGCGGGTGCAGCAGACCGCGAAACGTGTCAGATCCCCTGACGAGACTCAGGCCTAGTCGACGCGACGCCGGAGATCGCGTCAATGAGAACGGGGCGACATGGGGAACAGGGCGAACTTCGTCATCGTGAAAGATCGGGATTGGCAACTCTATTACTCGCACTGGGCGGGCTGCCGCATCCTCGATGCGCTGATCGGTGGGCCGGAACTCGCGCTACGGTATGCGCAGTCGCTGCGGCAGTGCGCGAAGGATCAGTGGGTCGACCCGGTATGGGCTGACGGCGGCGCGGTGGTGGATCTCGATCGTCGCCGGCTGTTGTTCTTCGGCGACGAACTGATGGTGGAGATGCCCGAACGACGAGCCCTGATGAGCGTGCTCGGCGCGGCAT
>Ga0310912_10000422_pt1 | contig 20713 bp, 19 predicted proteins | sample GREbulkMGOX080_FD_203443 | JGI IMG/M metagenome (GOLD analysis project Ga0310912, IMG submission 203443) | Lab enrichment of tropical soil microbial communities from Luquillo Experimental Forest, Puerto Rico - GRE.bulkMG.OX080 | ecosystem: Environmental > Terrestrial > Soil > Tropical forest >...
CAATAACGTTTTCCTGAAGAAAGGCGAGTAACGGTGTAACCCTCAGGGACCCGGCGCTAAGTATCCTTCTTTGAAGTGGACGTGCATCTGGAAGGGGTTCTCGACCAGCTTCACCGAGATCTTCCGCCATTTGCCATCCTTATGGGAGTCGGTGGGGCGGTACCCTAACACGTATTGAGAACGCATTTCCCGGCTTATCAAGCCAGCAATCTGCGGGATCTGGCGGCGGTCATCGGCGGATATATTGCGCCCGCCGCTGACCCGGGTGACTTCGTCGAGCCACTTGCGGCCCCAGCGCTCCTCGATCGACTTGAATAGCGGAATCGGGATGTCATCGAAGATCCCGATCGAATAGGTGAGGATATCCGACTCAGCGAGAACCGATTTGATCTCCTTGAGGGTGTAACGGCTGTGATTGTCGCCGCCATCAGAGACTATAACCATCGCCCGCCGCTTGTATCGCGAGGACCGTAGCTTGTTCACGCCAAGGTAGATCGAGTCATAAAGGGAGGTCATACCCTTGGGCTCAACGGTCGCGAGGCGCGCCAGGATCGTATTGGTTGACTGTGAGGCGTCAGCGATGAGCGTCGGCTTGTCGGAGACGGTGATGACGTAATAATCGTCGTCGGGGTTGGCGTTCTGGAAGAACTCATCGACCGCCTGGTGTACGAATTCGATCTTGTCGCGCATGCTGCCACTGAAATCGAGCACCAGCGCAACGGAAATCGGTCCGTCCTCGTGGGAGAAGTAGCGGATCTGCTGCGGGACCCCCGATTCGAGCAGACAAAAATTCTGTTGTGGAAGATCGATGACAGGCCGGCTCATAGAATCAACGACGGTGACGGGAACCAGGACGAGGTCAACATCAACCCGCATGGGTCGGGAGCTTAGCGTTGGCAGCGTTGCCCCAGCCGGAATGTAGGACGAAATTTTCGTGTTGGCGTGGGGAGATATATGCGGCGAGTCGATTTCCGGATCTTGCGCTCTCGCGTCGGAGATCAGTAGCAACATGACAGCAAGGAGCAAGAAAAGTGCACTGCGGGTAGGCAAACTATCGTGCGCGATCATCGCCAATCACTCCGGGCTCGGCCGATCTTCGATAGGCGAGAGGCGAAGGCGAACAAAGCGATTCAGCGACCCCAAAGCTGCATGGGCTATGCTTCCGGCTGATCCGATCTTAGAAGTCAAGGATCCTAACGACCGGCTTGCTCGCACTCCTCACCCAGCAAAGTCCTGGGCGGATTTTATTCCGAAAATGAGGAATTGCAAGACATGTCGCTAAAAAATATTTGTGAAACGCAGGCAACCTTAATTTAAGGCAATGTCTCTCTTACGGCGCCTGATGAACCGCAACATGACGCTTTACGACCAGCTGGATACGCTGGCGACTTGCGGCATCGCTCTGCGCGATAGTGTCGGGCCTGCAGAACTTCTGGCGCGCCATACCGAGCGTGAGTACGAGACAACGCCGTTTAAGCTCTTGCTCACCGAACTGGGACGCGAATCAGAAGAACCTCCATACTTTGCGCTCTCCGCTGATGTGTGGCTCATGCACGCAGACTGCGTTACCCACAGCGGAGACTACGCAAAAGTGGCGAACCGCATGGCCGCTCTGTCACACGAGGTCCTTGATGTGGAGTCAGTGCGCGACGAGTTCGACATGAAAAACGGTGTTGCCTGGCTTATGTTCACGCTCCGCGGTGAGGAGTTTCGCTGGCTGGCCAAGATCGAGGAACGCTGGATCGATCCCAACGTCCTAAGCCGTTTCGCTGCCTTGCTCGAGGCGCAGGAAACAGAGTGGCACTACATCTGCCTCGATCTCGGCGGGCAGGACTGCCTGCTGGGTTGCGCTACAGAGCAGCAGTTCGCCGCACTTCGCAAGACCACCGGGTTGGTGTTCGAATGGTTAGGGTGACGGCGTGCCTTTCAGATTGCGATTCGGCGTGCGAGCGTCGAACAGCGGAGTTATAGCAACGCCAAGGAATTACTTTTCTCACGTCGCAGGAGCGATGCACTTCCGTGGAGTTTTCTTGCTACCGAAGCCCAGCTTTCCTCGAAAAGGTCATCATTGGGCACCTGGGTGGGTGAACCCGGACTGAAACAGGACAATCTCGATGCGCTGACCAGGCCAATATTGACCGGGAACTCGGTCCCCAGCATCGCCTGAGTCGCAATCGTTGTCGTTGAGGCGATGTCCACCACCAGCAACAGAATCCGGGTGTTGTAATCTCCCGGCCTAACGAAACCTGCAGACACCCATGTAGCTGTAGTTGCGGTCCTAGAGGACGTAGAGCCCGCTCACTGTGGCCAGAACGTCAGCAAGCGTGCGGTAGCCGTAACGGCTGGAGTCGTCTGCGGTAACAATCGTGACCGAGGAGGGTGCGTCGACGGCAAGTTGCAATTGCCTTGATGCGCTATATTCAATTTACTCCAGGTTCTCGTGGAATATTCGGTGCTCGCGGATCAAGGATCTACGGATCCCTGGTTGACCGAAAATTATCTGCGTCTGCTGGAAAAATGAGTTACCGCCCAGCCGTGCTTCGGATAGGTCGGGTGCCCGTCCAGATCGCTTTATCGCAGGTTGGAGTCGTAATATTGAAAATTGTTAAAAAGTGAGACGATGGGTGGTACGGTCGCTCCCGAATCGTCTAAAGTTGTGAACCACAGGCTGGGAATTCGCACTGGGATAATGCAATGCTGAGTGTCCGCCTTCGTAGAGCTGCCAAGCGGTGGCACCGCACTTACCGCGAAACCCGCTTGGTTGCGCGCGCATTAAGGTCGCCCAACCATCCCATCCTCGCTCATGTCGTAGTAACTCGGCGCTGTAATCTAGCCTGTACGTACTGCAACGAATTCGACGACTTCTCGAAGCCGGTACCGACCGACGAGATGATGCGGCGAATCGATAAGCTGGCGGCACTCGGAACTACCGTCATCACGCTCACCGGCGGCGAGACGTTGTTGCATCCTGATATCGAGAAGATCGTCGCGCACATCAGGCATCACAGCATCGTCGCTTTTCAGGTGACGAACGGGTATCTGCTAACGATCGATAAGATCAAAGCGCTGAACCGCGCGGGCCTCGATCACATGCAGATCAGCGTGGATAACGTTAAACCCGATGCGGTTTCAAAAAAGAGTCTGAAGGTACTTGATCAGAAGCTGCAATGGTTGGCGAAGTATGCGGAGTTTCGCGTCAGCATTCACTCCGTGCTGGGAGCCTGTACCAAGAATGACGAGGACGCGCTTACGGTTGCACGCAGAGCGACGGAACTTGGCCTCATCAGCACGGCGGGAATCGTGCACGATTCGGCGGGACAATTGAAGCCGCTTAATGCTGAGCAGCGCAAGATAATCGAGCAGATCGAAGGCTTGTCGAGGGGGCGCTTCTCGCCCGTCTCGCATAATCCGTGGCGCAAGAACCTCATCAACGGCTTGCCCAATGAATGGGATTGTGGGGCAGGCGGTCGTCATCTTTATATCTGCGAGAACGGTCTAGTGCATTGGTGCATGGCGCAGCGCGGACGCCCAGCAATTCCACTGGCACAGTACACGCGGGAAGATGTCATCCGCGAGGCTGCCATCAAGAAAGACTGCGCCCCATACTGCACCGTCTTTTGCATTCAGCGGTTGGCAGTGATTGACGAACTACGCGCCAATCCCAAGCAGGCGCTGGAGCGGTTCTTCCCCCCGCAAGAAGCAGAAGGCAAACCAGCACCTATACCCTTCCCGATACGCGCGCTGAGTTCTCTATTGGCTCCGAAGGAAGGCGGCTCTCGGAAACGAGTTCTGGAAAAGGCTGCGTTGCGGATTCTGAAAGTTGACTAGTGAATGTAGTCGAACAATCCGACGGCCTCAGGAATCAGCGGACCGTGCTCTCTGCCTGCAGTCGTTCGTGACGGCGGAGTGTCGCCTTCGAGATCTGCAGTGCAGCGCAAATTTCTTTCTGTGAAGCTTGAGGCGAGCCGTATTCAGCAATGCGCCTCGGCAGCTCTCTTTCACGCTTGAGGATTGTGCGATAGTAACCTTCCAGCTGGCGGGTAGCGGCTGCCCAATTCCACTGCTTTGCGTCCAGTCTGGCCGCATGGCTCATCTGTTCATGGTGCACCGGGTCGAACAGCAGCTTTTGTATCGCCGCAATCGAGGCAGTCTGATCGCCATTCGGACAGAGGTGCCCTGTAACGCCATCGCGAACAAGGTCGAGCAAACCTCCTTCTGCCGCGGCCACCACGGGGGTTCCTGAAGCCATGGCTTCTAAGACGACCAAGCCAAGGGTTTCGGTGCGTGATGGCATAAAGAAGACGTCAGCCGATGCGTAGGCAGAAGCGAGTTCGGCGCCCATGAGGTATCCGGCAAAGTAGGTGCGAGTTCCTGCGAAATGCTGTTGCAGCTTTTCGCGGTGCGGCCCGTCGCCAATCAGGGCAAGATGGAGGCTGGGGATCGCTTCCAGAACCGAGCGCGCCGCTTCAATTCCTTTCTCGGCGGAGAGTCTCCCAACGTACACAATTAGCTTATCCCCGTGATGACCTTGCGTGAGCCGAGCCCGCATGTCCGGGGAAGTGCGGTCTGGGCGAAACATCTCGGTATCAACTCCCCGCTGCCAAAGGTCCACGCGCTGAATCCCCTGCTGTCTCAAAAGATCGACCATCACCTGCGACGTACAGAGCACCAAGTCCGCGCCGTTGTAGGCAGATTTGTGTGCCTTCCAGAATAGAGACTTCAACTTGCCGATGCCGTAGTAATGGAGATATCGGTCCACCTGCGCGTGATAGGAAATCACGAGTGGAACGCGTCGCTGCGAACTGTAGTAAAAGGCTGCTGTCCCCAGCAACATTGGCTGAACAGCGTGAATCACATCCGGCTGGAACTCAGCCAATACCTTGCCGATCGAGGGCCTCGGAAACGCCATCTTCATGTCGGGATAGAGCGGAAACGGCGGCCCGGGGACGCCGTGAACGCGAGCGCCTTCGTATTCAGCAACGTTTCCGTCAGGGGCGACGACGAGTACCTGGTGGCCAAACAAAACAAGGTGGCGAATTGTTTGGCGCAGACGAGTGACCACGCCATCAATCTTCGGCAGGAACGTCTCAGTAAAGAAAGCTATGCGAAGAGGACAGTCGCAAGCAGGAAAACACTCAGAATCTGGAATTTGGTCTGCTGCCAAGTTGTCAGCTCCGTCCACAGCCGCTGCGGGTTGGTACCACCTTGCACACATCACGACTGAGTATTTTCCATCATCAGAGTAGTTGCTAAACTTGCGAATTCGGTCTTACCTTCATCTTCGATCCGGTCGTACTCACCCCTCATTGAGAAGATAAAGCGCAGCACCGGTCGGACCTTGTTATCGGAGAGCGCCACGACTCCTTTGACAACCGGTGGCAGCCAAGCTGGAGTGCCCTTACCTCCATCGAGGTAGAACGACAGCCGATGCCAGCTGTATCCTTCTACCTCAGCATAAACTCTGTCAGTGAAGCGGCGCTGACCGTACGGATGATGCGGGTAGCAGCGAAGAACGTCGCCTGCCGTGGCCAGCTCGCGTAACCTCACGGGTTCCTCATACGCCGGTAGGACAAGGACATGATTGGGCTGCTTTGTGCGAATTTCCTGCACGTAATCTCCCCAGGTTTGCGCCAGGGTGAGGTTCAGCATCGTATTGGGGCGGCATCCGTGCCGGTCGCCTCCAGCAACGATGGGGAGATCGTACTCTTCGGCGAGCGGCAGCACCTTGAGGTTTTCTTTCCAGGGCCGCATACCATTGATCTCGATAGCATGAATCCATGATCGGCAGAGTTCGATGAAATCGCGTAGAGTCTGCCAGTGCCGATCCGCCGGCACTTTCACGAAGTTACAGCAGGGATGATTCAGAATGATCAGGGTCTCGGGAAACCCTGAAAGCATCGCTAGCAAATTGCGGAGCTGCTCGGTCGAGGGGCTGGCTGTGTGATAAGCGAGTTGCTCCATAATGTCGACAGCCCGCGTGGGCGGAAGGTGATGCACGCCCATGTGGAAGGCATTGCCTTCGAAGGGGACCGTCCATTCCACGGAAATGGGCACCGTTGCTGCATTGGCATCTGACTGCAATTCGAGCGGGCCGGCGATGCTGTCGTGGTCTGTAATCGAGACGACCGCCGCCAGATCCAGTTTGTTTTCAATCTGGTCTTTTTCCGATGCGAGAACATGGCTGGCCGGAAGCGGCGGCGTCCAGTATGCGCGGCTAAAGTCGAGTGCTTTTCCCGTCCGTTCTTTGTAATCTGCAAATCTGCGCTTGGCCAGCGAAGTTACCAGTGGAATATTGTGGTAATCCAGATAGCGGGGCAGAAACTCCAGATTTTCCCTGGAATGGTGGGTATGGCTATGTAGAGACATCGCCGAACGAAAGCCACTGACTGGGCGGATTCGTCCAGACTGCCGATGTAGGTGCGTTCTGGTTGTGTTCAATTCGCCACCTCTCCCTGGTATAGGCGCAACCGCACCGCCTCTTTTCTACCGGCAGCACGCCACAACCGCGCTGCCAAACGAGATTCGAACTTTCGCGCCAGCCATATGAGGCGCTCAATCACATAAGGGGGGTCTTCCCATTGGACCGAGACCGGCATCATCACGCCATTTTTGTCCGGATGCAATAAACGCTCCGGCCAGTTCCTTGCCCCCAGTGGCTTGTCCGGATATTCACGGACTACATCGAGAAACGTTTGCACGAAGCGCATCGCAATGGGATCGGCATACTGCGGCATGAACATGATGTGACTGAAGCGTTTCACACGTATTTCGTGCACCCACTCTTCGAATGAGCCGGTATTAGTCAGATTTATGTTCGCGTTCGGTTCCCGACCGTGCCGATCACCCCCAGAGATCACCAACTGGTTCCAACCACGGGCCAGCTCCGCCACCCTCTGATTCTCGTTCCAGGAACGCAACCCATTCAGCTCAAACGCATGAATGTGGCCCGAATACTTCGCAAGGAAGTTGATCAAGAGGCAGTCAAATTGCGCCGCCTCCAGTAAGCTGATATTCCACTTCGGGTGGTTAAAGATGATAAGCACGTCCCTGATGTCATTCAACTGGCACAACAGTTCGCTCAGATGTTCTGGTCTTGGATTTGCTGTATACGCTGCCAAATCCGACATGATGGCGGCAGCACAACCGTCTGGCAGGTTGTGTATTCCAAGATGGAAGTTCCCTGGGCCGAACGGAACCGTCCACTCCACGGAAATCGGAACCCTTCCAAAGCCTGGAACAACCCGGAGCAAAGTTGCTGCGTCAATGTTGTCGTGGTCGGACAGTGAAACAAGGGCTTCCAGCCCGAGCTGTTCCTCAATCTGTTTGCGTTCTAGGTCATAGGCTTCGCGTGCCGTGAGGGGCGGGGTCCAACACGCCTTGAAAAGATCAACAGACCCTTCCCGGTACGCATACCGTCGCTGATGTTTTTCCAAGTACCATTGCAACCAAGCGATGCGACTGGCCAGAACCGAGACGAACGACAAACTCTCACGCGAGTGGTTTGTGTGGCTGTGAATAGACACTCCGGTGCGGTACGGCTTGCGCGCATCCGCTTCGTTCCAGAAGTAAGAAACTCGGCTCTGCAAGAGTGCCTCCGTTCGCGTTCGGCTTTCGTTTCGAACTCTGACTGTCAGGTTGTGCGGGACTTTCCCATAAAGTATGTCTCAGGAAAGTAAACCTTTTATGAGCTTTGTGAGATTTCTTCGTTAAGATTTAACAGAATCAAGCTAGTAAATGCTGATACTGCGTGGCTCAAGATGTCCCTCGACGATTCCAACCTGAGTCCGGAACCGACGGTCGGACAGGCGGCAGCTCAGCTCTTCCGCCACCCGGCTGCGCAGCTGGTTGCTAATTGGAACTGGAAATCGGCACTTTTCAGTGTTCTTAACCGAGGGTCAATTTTCCTGATTACAACGTTGAAACGGGGTGCCTTTGAAAGGTCAGTGGCTGTCGGCGTCGAGATGGTCTTTGCGGCGATCGCTGCAGGAATTTACAGTGCTTTCATACAATCCCTACGGTTTGCGAAACCTCGCTGGTTAGCCAATCTGATTGTGGGCGCGGGTCTTCCGGGTGTTTTGCTGCTGCTGGACTACTTAGCCCACCGCTACACCGGAATGCGCCATATGCAAGCGAGCATGATCTTCCTCGGATTTTGGTCCTCGCTCGCTTCACTGTTTAACCTGTTTATCATGCGCCGCGGTGTGTGGCTAGTTGGGAAACAAAGCGGGCCTCTTTGGCGCGACTTGGTGCGGATGCCGGTTCTGATTGGCACTTTTGTCGCTGTCGGACCCCGCTGGCTGTGGAATAGGATTGTTGGTGCTGAACGCAGAAGCCTGAAACAATTGGGTGAAATACACTGTAGGGAATCTCTCTGCCTGGGTGTCCTTGAGTTTGACCAAAATTCCGGTGACCGCAACTGTTCCTCAGGGGTGAACACTGAAACGTAATCTTGGCCGCGTCAAAGGGTTTAGCAGTTTCATGGCCAATCTTTTGGTGTTTTCTCTGCTTGCGATACCTGTCAACGCCATCAGCCAAACCCCTGACGTTCATCAGATCGTTACCCAACTGGTGGGAAATAACCAGAGACGGGCTGCCCTCCTGCGGCATTATGAGGGTTGTCGGCTTTATGTGCTCGATTACACCGGTTTTCCTTCCAGCAAAACCGCGGAGATGGTTGTCGATATGAAGTACGACGCGCCGGACAAGCAATTCCGAGTGGTGCGCGAGACCGGCGCCCGTGTACTGTTGAATAGGGTCCTCAAGGAGCTGCTGGTTAGCGAAAAAGAGGCTTCCGATGACCAGCACCGAAGCAGCAGCGCCCTAACACCGGAGAATTACGAGTTCAAACTCTTGGGGACAGACACAATTTCTGGGCGGCCGCAGTTCACTCTGGAGGTAACGCCGCGCTCCCGAGACAAGTTTTTGTATAAAGGCAAAATTTGGGTTGATGCTACCGACTACGCGATTTCCCGCATCGTCGCCGAACCGGCAAAGAATCCTTCCTTTTGGATCAGCCACACTGAAATCGAGCACGACTATAAGAAGGTGGGTGAGTTTTGGCTGCCCGAGCGCAACGTTAGTGTTACGAAGGTCCGTCTTGGTGGCACCGCAAAACTGAGCATCCAGTACTTGAATTACGTAGTTGGCACGTCCGAGAATACGACCGTGGATGTTTGCAGTAACCTACCTCGTAGAGTACAAGTCTCCGAACGGCAATAGAGTAAGCGAATTTCGTTTGGGTCGCCTGCAGCAAGTTGGGAATGCGATGTCGTCTACTGAAATCAGCGATCACCTCCCGTCGAATCGGGAGCTATTTCTATCGGGGCCGTTGCCGCAGACAAAGGACAAACGAATCAAGGCGTGCTTCATTGGTGCCAAACTGAATACCAGATTCGAGCATACCTCGTTTTGAGATGCTTGCCCAAGGCATAGAGTTTGGAGCGAGTGAGTCGTTACGACGAGAATGCGTCGTCCTAGCTAGAGCGCCCATACCCGGCCAGTGTGCTTAGGGATCTCGCCAACCGAATATCGAAGGAGCTTATCGCCGAAACAGCGGTCCCTAGACCGACGCGAACGCCGGCACAAGAGTATCAACATATCCAGTCGTCGGGCGCTTAACACACTCGCACCCTAGAAAGGGCCTGATAGTTCGATCGATAGGCAAAACGGCAGGTTGAGAGCTGAACCAATCAATCCACAGGAAGCAATTTGTGAGTAGGTTAGCAGTGAAATTAGGTTCACAGCCACCCCTTCACACGACTTCGCATTTGGCAAGAATCGGCATCGGCTGTCGGATAATTATGTTAACGATGACGGAGCGGTACTCATCATCCACAGGGCGAATTTGTAAAGCTAGGCAGCAGGTAGAATTTTCAGCTTTGGGAAATTAGCTGTCAACCAGGTGATCACCTGCTGCCTTTCTTCTGCGGGACACGCATCATCGATCAAGACGGAAGTACACTCAGCGACTGATCCATATGCCATCACGCCATCTGTGCCGAAAACAGTGTCTACTTCGTATCCTGCTCGCATGAGCAGCTGTTCGTCCCGAATCAATGTCGCAGGATTATAGTTGACGTAAAGTATTCGCTTAGCAGCCACTGCGGAATCGCCCTTCCGAACACCGGGCGTCGTGTGATTACGCCCGACTCTTCTCGTCCGCCTTTACGAGCAAGCCTTTCACCAAGGTTTCCGGAATTACTTTTCCCTGTCACGTCGTATCGTACTACACTGTTCACCCGCCGGGTTCGGGCCGACAGTGAGAGTGGGCACACGAGATTGTGACCAACATTTGTATTCTCGATGCAGCAGAAGAGAGTTGGGTTGCGTCTTCAATCGCGCATATTGCGACTGCCTTATGCTTGCTGCGCGCGATTAGGGGTACCCTGAACTATTGAGGTCTCTGTGAACATGGTGTGGTCGAAGATCCATCGAATCCGGCTGCAGGAAGGAGAAGGCAGGACTTTGTGCCCTAGCCTAGGCGCTAGCTCCTTTTGTTACTGAGCATACAAGCTCGCAACGCTGCTCCAGGAAAATGAGCTGTGCAATTGACCGAACCAAAGTGGTTTCTCAATCTGTGTTGATAAGTCCTTCGCAACTCGGAACTTAGAAGACAGTCGGCAAACGTCTCACCCGGGTGCAGTGTTTGGTTATGCAAGGGCCTGCACCTTCTGGATGGGTGGCCACAGGAGAGGCGAAACATTTTATCGTGAACTGGCACGTCCAGCACTGGTGTGCATTGACAACAATTTGAAAGATCAGCTGTCTTTCAAATAGCGCCATATACGTGCTTCATACAACTCTCCTTTGCACGCCTAAGATGAGAAATGCATTGAATACCCACGGGCTTTCTACCGGGCAGTCGCCGTCCTAGGCGTCGGCCTCTCGCAAGGATTGCCATTAGAGTCGCGCCGCACACGTTTGCCAATGCATTTTTTCAACTTTAGATGGGTGGTCACAATCGTTGGCAAGTATCTTCGTGATCCTCTTCCAGAGTTCATGTTGACCAAAGTCGCCCTCCTCAAAGGGTTGCAAATTCGGGGTAACTGCGGTCTGGGGACAGAAAATCGTTGGTCAATCCCAATAGACAGCCGAAGAGTTGTTGGCCGGTGGAATATAAGAGCCTCACAGCCGACCGAGCTTTGCGCACTTTAGGGCCGAAAGAAGAAGTTCAATTGGCCCTGAGGTCATGCTCGATTTATTCGCAAGAATATGCAGCTTGAAAGCCAATCTTTTGCAAATATCTGTAAATGGAGCGCCCATTCTGAAAGACCCACCTACGGTACGGACGTAAGTTTGCTATGTCATAGCAATCCTGTGACGTAGAGGTTAACTGTCGTAAAGGCAGGCAGTTGAATGGAAGTGGCGAAGACGCTGTTGCTCAAGAGTGCGCAGCGCCGATGCCTCGAACTTTTATCGATATTGATACGGCATCTAGCTTATTGCTCACGTTCTGGACAAGCAGCGTTAGCATTTGGCAGGCCCCAGCATGACAGGCAGAGAGCGAATTTACTTCGTGATATGGCTGCTGCTCTTCCTCTTGGGCGGGAGGCATACGTGGTGATCCCCACGCCAGACCCCAGAGGGCGGAAGAGCTGCAGCAGGAAAACACGCCAAGTGCGCGCGCGCTTGAATCTTTTGTCTTGGCTGGAGGTGATGTCTCGGAGATGCAGCCTGTTGCTCGGCGTCTTAATCCTGACGCCCGTTCTATCGTCGGCACAAACCATTAAACTTGCTCCGGAGCTGGGACAGGTACCGGGCAATCAGACGGTGCCGGATATTGTGCAGTATAAGCCGCCGATGTTACTGGCACTCCTGAGTCTTGTGACCAACACTTCCAGTTCTGCAGCGATCGTCAACGCCGTAACCCTGCACCGTGTGGGGGGCGGCGGAATTCGTATCCGGCACACCGGTAAGCGGGGGCTCGACAGTGTGGGGTAGTTCCGCCATGTGACGGAACTCGGCCATGTGGGGCAATTCAGCCATGTGGGGTAACGACGTCGTAATCAACGGCGAGAATTAGCAAGCAGCCGCGAGCAAGAACGACGTTCATACCGAAGTTTGTTGCAGCTGTATTGGTTTTGGGTACGTGCCTGACGTTGTTAGCGGCCAGCATCATCCGCAATGTGTGCAGAGAGATGCTTGGTCACCTTCGGCCGCTCGCGGTCGGGCACTGCAGAGTAACGAATGAAGGCTTCGACTGCCGAGGCTGAACGCCATTGGGCTAGTTATCGGCGGTCTATGTGTTTGCGCCAGCTGAACCGTCTACGAGTTAAGGAAAGGAGCTTTAACCCACAGACAGCTATTAAGGCGGATGGCGCCGCACGCGAATGGCCTAGATAGGCCAGAGGATTGAAAGTCACGTCGTAACGAGATCTTGCGATGACTTGGCGAGCCAAGGCATTTATCGGGGCAGTACTTGCAGCAGGCGCAACCGTCCTCACCGTGGAGCTGACGCGGGGTCCCTGGGTGGCGCACGGCAGGTTCGCTGTGTACCTGCTTGCGGCGGTACTCGCGTCGGGCTTGAAGGTGGAACTGCCGGACATTCACGGCACCCTCTCCATCAACCTGATTGTGAACCTGGTGGCAGTGGCAGAACTGTCTCCCTGCGAAGCGCTGGCTGTGGGCTGCACCTCAGCGGTTTGTCAATCACTTTGGCGCAAGCACCACATTGAACTGGTGCATGTGGTGTACAACGTGACGCAAATGGCACTCAGCATTGAAGCGTCACAAGTGGTGTTTCAGTATTCAGCCCAACTACTGGGGCCGGCTTTGCCGTTGCGGATGCTGGCAACTGCTTCGGCCTATTTTCTGGTCAACACATTGTTGGTGGCAGGCGTGATCGCACTGACGGAACATCGACAGTTCCGACAGACGTGGGCGGAGTTCTATCTGTGGTCCTTCTCCAACTACCTGGTGGGTGGAGTTCTGGCATGCTTCATCGCCTGGTCGAACTTGCGCCTGGGATGGCAGACGTCGGCAATGATGGTGCCGGTAGGATACTTGATTTACCGCTCCTACCGTCTCTACCTTGCCAAGCTAGAGAACGAAAAGGAACACGTGGAGCAGATGGCTGCATTGCACCTGCGGACCATTGAGGCGCTGGCCCTTGCTATTGATGCGAAGGACCATACTACGCACGATCACTTGCAGCGGGTGAGATTGTTTGCCGTCGAAGTGGGCAAGGAAATGGGCCTCGATAAGGAGGAACTGGAAGCTTTGCGAGCTGCGGCGGTTCTGCACGACATCGGCAAACTGGCGGTGCCCGAGCACATCATCAACAAGCCGGGACGGCTGTCGCCAGAAGAATTCGAGAAGATGAAGATCCATCCCATTGTCGGGGCAGAAATCCTGGAACGTGTGAATTTTCCGTATCCGGTGGTGCCCATCGTGCGATCCCATCACGAACGGTGGGACGGAACCGGCTACCCAGATGGATTGAGAGGCGACCAAATCCCGATCGGAGCCCGAATTCTTGCTGCGGTGGACTGTCTGGATGCTTTGGCGTCGGATCGCCAGTACCGGCGTCGGATTCCGTTAAGTGAGGCGATGGAAGTGATCGCGCGGGGCGCCGACACACAGTTTGACGGGCAGGTGGTCAAAATCCTGCAGCGGCGGTATGAGGCTCTGGAGCGTGAAGCGAAGGCGCTTTCCGATACCAGCGAGACAGTTGCATTGTCGACGAATGTGCGAGTGGTGAACGGTGACGCGCCGGCCGTGGGATTCGAGAGTTCGAAGCCGGGAGTTATGGGGAAGGGCGATTTTCTGTCATCGATCGTGGCGGCGCGCCAGGAAGCGCAAACACTACTGGAGTTCAGTAAGGAACTGGGACGCTCGCTGAGTCTCTATGAAACGCTGTCGCTGGTAGCGGCGCGATTGCGTAAGCTGGTCCCCTATGACGCCGTTGCCATCTATCTGGTGCGCGGCGACAAGTTGATTCCGGAGTACGTCACGGGCGATGACTTCCGCATTTTTTCATCGCTGCAGATTCCGATCGGGGAGGGCCTTACCGGATGGGTGGCCCAGACCCGGAAGCCGATCCTGAACGGGAACCCATCGGTCGAACCGAATTGTCTGGGCGAAGCGCATCCCGGAAGCTGCATGGCGTCAGCTCTGGCGCTGCCGCTAATGCGTGGTGGAGACGAGGTGTTAGGAGTGATGGCGCTATACAAGCTAGAGGCCGACGCCTTTTCGTCAGATCACCTGCGGATCCTGCTGGCGATGTCGGAGAAGATTGCGATCTCGATCGACAACGCGATGAAGTACCAGGCAGCGGCCGATTCGGCGAATATTGACTACCTCACAGGGCTGCCGAACGCGCGTTCGCTTTTCCTGCACCTGGACGCTGAGATTGCCCGTTGCACGCGTGAGCGGAGCAAACTTGCGGTGATTGTATGCGATCTCAATGGCTTCAAAACGTTCAATGACAAGTTCGGCCATCTGGCGGGTAACAAGGTGTTGGAAGCCTTCGCTGCGAAGCTGCGCCTGGTGTGCCGGGAGTACGACTTTATCTCGCGGATGGGAGGCGACGAGTTCGTTCTGGTGACGCCAGGTCTGACGAGCGAGTCGGCGCGGGAAACATGCCAGCGAGTCAATGATGCGGCCGCCGAAAGTGCGGCCGGCTTCGGTGTCAGTGAAGTGCTCTCAGCAAGTGTGGGAGCGGCATTCTTTCCCGAAGATGCGAAGGACGGGGAGCAACTACTGGTAGAAGCGGACAAGCGTATGTACGCCTGTAAGAAGCTTCTTCAACAAACCGAAGACTATACAGGCCTAATGGGGGCCACCGAGATCGTTCAGTAAGGCACACTATGTCCCTGTGGCGAACACTTGCGAAGCGACTGATTATGGCAGTGATCGTAATCTTGGTCGGTGGCTTCCTTTCTGCAGTCCTCGTGCGCTACGCCCCGGGCTTTGGAACCGACGAGCGGCAACTGGATGCGAGATTGAGCGCCGAGAGTCATCAGGCAATCCGAGATGAGTCGAGCGCAGAACGAGGCATTGCGTCTTACTACGTGGAATGGCTCCGGAAAATGTCGCGAGGCGGCCTTGGCGACTCGAGATCGATGCAGAAGCCAGTTGCGCAGTTGTTGATGGAGCGCAGCGGAATCACACTGCGAATTGTCGCCGAGAGCCTGGCAATTGCTTGGATGGTTGCTTTGTTTCTCGTTGCGGCCACCTGGAGCACGCACTCTGCCCCGCTTGAGAAGACATGCACGACGGCTAGTGGTTTGCTGTTGTGCTTACCGGCAGGAGCGGTCGCGCTGCTGCTGATTCTGTTGAATGCTCCGGGATACCTCGCGCTGGTAGCAGTCGTGTTTCCCAAAGTGCATCGCTATCTAAGCGATTTGGTGGGTGCAACCGGAAGAATGTCTCACATCCTGGCTGCCCGGGCGAAGGGTATCTCGGAGCATCGGCTTCTGCTTTGGCATGTCATTCCTGCGATTCGGCGCGAAATCCTGGCACTAGGGGGAGTCTCGATCGCACTTGCGCTCAACGCGGCCATTCCAGTGGAGGCGCTCTGCGGAATTCCGGGCGTAGGTCAATTGGCGTGGCAGTCGGCGCTGGCACGCGACCTTCCTGTGCTGATCAGCGTTTCGCTTCTGGTAATTGCGTTTACGGTGCTGGCCAACTCCGGTGCTGACTTGCTGGCGGATGAGCGGAGGCAACCGGCATGAAGATCGCACGAATGGTTGCCATTGTCGTCGTGTCGTTGATTACCTTGATCAGCATGGGGGGGAGCCTGCTTCCGGGGTTCGATTACATCCGACAGGACCGGAAGCATTTTTCCGAAGGACCGTCGTACGAGCATTGGCTGGGGACGGATGCAGTGGGGCGCGACCGATTGGCTCGTCTGATACACGGGACGCGGGTGTCGTTATTGCTGGCGCCCGCGGCGGCGTGGATTTCGGTAGTCCTCGCGTTTGTGGTTGGCGCCGCGCCCGGCTTTGCCGGGGGTGTTACCGAACGTATGGCGAAGGCCATCATTGACTTGGCCCTCTCGCTGCCGTGGTTCTTTTTGCTGCTGATGGTGCGCGCGATGCTGCCACTCAATACGTCGCCAGCGGTGTCGGCTGCGATTACCTTCTCAGTGCTTGGGCTGTTGGGCTGGGGCGTACCGGCGAGAATCCTGTTGGCGCGGGCGAGGCGTCTGCGACAATCGGAATTTGTTGCTTTGGCGCGAGCAGGCGGCGTCTCACATCGGCGTCTATTCGGTGTTCATGTCTTGCCAAACCTGCTGCCGGTAATGACGGCGCAGTTTTGGATCGCAGTACCTGTTTTCATTCTGGCGGAAGCCAACCTCAGCCTGCTGGGCCTGGGTGTGGCCGAACCACTGCCGTCACTAGGCGGCCTGCTGAGGGATCTGGAAAGTGGGCTGTCGGTTCGCAGCGATCTTTGCAACTTTGCAGCACTGTTTGTGCTGGTGGTGATGGTCAGCAGCCTGCAGGTTGCGTTTATGAAGCATGAGGTGTCTTGATATGCGTCGCTTGATGCTCCCTCTTTGTTTGTTGCTTTTGGCGCTTGCGACGTCGGGCATGTGTCTGGATGAACTGCGGTTCTACCTGCACTCCGATCCTAAAACGTTTAATCCTGCGTTGGTAGCCGATCCCGACTCGGAAACAATTCGCTATTTGACCGGGGGAGTGTTGGTGCGGCTGAACCGCCAGACACAGCAGCTTGAGCCGGAATTGGCAACCGCGTGGAAAGTATCGAAAGACGGCAAGACGATCACTTTTCAACTACGGCAAGGCGTTCGATTTTCCGATGGTACGCCGTTCGGCGCTCAGGACGTGCAGTTCACCATGACGGTGTTGATGGACCCGATGCTGCATTCGCCCACGGGAGACGCATTCCGCTCAGGGCAGGGAAAGATATCGGCAGCGATTCTCACGCCCAACAGAATCAGCCTCACGTTTCCAGCGCCGGTAGCCGGACTGGAAAAGCTGTTCGATCAGGTGGCCATCATGTCTGCCAGCTCGCCGAAGAAGGAAATGGCCGTGCTGGGGCCGTTCTATGTGGCTGAGTACAAGCCGGGAGCATACGTCGCACTACACAGGAATCCAAATTACTGGAAACACGATGATGCCGGTCGTGCGCTGCCCTATCTGGATGCGGTCAAGCTGGAGATTCAATCGAACCGCGATATCGAGATGCTGAAGTTCTCGCGCAACGAGATTCATCTGATCAACGCCATGGACGCCGACTATTTTGACCGGCTGGCACGCTCGGCGCCAGACAAGGTACGCGATGCCGGACCGTCACTCGACTCAGAAATGATGTGGTTTAACCAGGCTTCCGAAGCATCCATTGCCTCCTACAAGCTGGAGTGGTTCAGGTCGCGGAATTTCCGCCAAGCTGTGTCGTTATCGATTAACCGCGACGACCTGTGCAAGGTGGTGTATGGGGGCCATGCCATTCCGGCTCGCGGGCCCGTCTCACCGGCCAACAAGTACTGGTTCAATACCCAACTGCCCCAGGCGCGCTTCGACCAGGAGGACGCCCTGCGACTCCTGCAAGAGGACGGTTTTCGTTTGGTAGATGGAAGGCTGGTTGATCGCGGCGGCCATCCTGTCCAGTTCTCCATCATCACCAATGCCGGCAACCGCTCGCGCGAGCGTATGGTCAGCATGATCCAAGCTGACCTGCGGGCGATTGGCATGCAGGTGAATGTAGTCACCCTGGACTTTCCCTCGTTGATTCAGCGAATCAGCGAAGCCTTCAACTACGAAGCCGCAATGCTGGGCTTGACGAACGTGGAGCTTGATCCAAATGAGCAGATGAATGTATGGCTCAGCTCATCGGATCAGCACCAATGGAATCCTCGCCAAAGCTCACCAGCCACGTCATGGGAAGCCGAGATTGATCGCCTCATGCGTGTGCAGGCGTCGGCGATGGATGATAAGACCAGGAAACGGGCCTTTGATCGCGTGCAAGAAATTGTGGCTGACGAGCTGCCCTTCATTTACCTGGTCAACCAGAACGCGCTTGTAGGCGTATCGCCCGCCTTGCAGGGAGTCGTCCCGGTAGCAGCTAGGCCGCAGACGTACTGGGACATTGAACACATTCGCTTTTCGGTCGAGAGGGCCAACAATGCAAACTGATGCCCCATTGCTGGAAGCCGAAGTCAGCGTGGACTATCCGGGTAAGCCGGCAGCGCTGAAAAACATCAGGTTGCGAATCGAGCCCGGAGAAGTGCTGGGACTGGTGGGAGAAAGCGGATCGGGCAAGAGTACGCTCGCCTTGGCGCTGCTGAAACTCCTGAGCTGGAAAGACGGCAAAGTACGGGGACGAATTGTATTTCGTGGTCGGGATCTGTTGCGGTCTTCGGAGAAGGAACTACGGCGGATTCGTGGCCGTGAGATTGGACTGGTGATGCAGAGCCCGCAGGCCAGCCTGAACCCAGCTTTGCGCATTGGTACGCAACTGGCAGAGGCGTGGCGCGCGCATAACGAAGATGACGCCGAAGCGGCAACCGCGGCCGTTGTAAGAGCACTGATGCGGGTGGGACTTCCGAACGATAGCGAGTTCCGGCGCCGTTTCCCGTCACAGATCAGCGTCGGGCAGGCGCAGAGAGTGCTGATTGCCATCGCGGTCATGCACAACCCAGTTCTCCTGATTGCTGACGAGCCTACCAGTGCACTGGACGTCATAACCCAACGGGAGCTGCTTAAAATGCTGGCAACTCTCAACCGCGAGATGGGAAGCTCGGTTCTCTTCATTTCGCACGACTTGCAGTTGGTGGCGACCATCTGCCAAAAGATTGCCATTTTGCACGATGGAGAGATCGTGGAATGTGGGGCTACAGAACAGGTAGTCCAGCGACCGCAACACCCATATACGCAACAACTGTTAGGCTGTGCTCCCTGGATCAAACTCTCTATGGTGTCGCACACCCTACGGCCGGATTTTCATGCGGTCGCTAAAGCAGAGAAGTGGCTTTATGAACAGCAGGCTTTTCCCAGGCAAATGCCTTTTGGAGCTACAGTCGAACCTATTAGGAACGACAGGCTCACAGAAACAATTGTGAAAGGTTAGGTGAAGATCGCGTGAGTAAAACTATTACGATGTCGCGGACCAAGCCCATTCGCATCGCGGCTGCAGACTCCAGCCAGATGTCCTGCCGACTGTTGTCCGAAGCGCTCAACAAACAGCCAGGACTTTCCGTAGTAGCTTCAGCCGTAGACTACGATTCGCTGTGGCGATCAATGGAGAAGGTTAAGCCGGATGTTGCACTGATAAGTGCTGGTCTGCAAGGCAGTCCATTGCGTTCGGAACGAGGTAGCGCGGATGTATCTCGCAGCGTGCCACCATGTCCGTGGATCTTACTTTTAGACGAGAGCGAGCCTCAGCTCGTGGTGGCCGCCTTTCGAGCTGGTGCAAGGGGAGTCTTCTCCCGTGCCCATTCGGACATAAGTCTACTGGCAAAGTGCGTGCGCAAGGTTATGGAAGGACAAATCTGGGCGGACAACCGGCAGATGATTTGCCTATTGGACGCATTAACCGGCAAAGAAAATGGAAAGCAATCTAGTCAAAGCCCTCCTCCTCGGCTCACACCACGCGAGGAGTCAGTGGTAAGGCTAGTTATGCAAGGAATGGTCAACCGTGAAATTGCTAATGAACTACACCTGAGTGAGCACACGATTAAGAACTATTTGTTCCGCATCTTTGACAAACTCGGCGTGTCAAACCGCGTCGAGCTGGCTTTATATGCCGCAGTGAAGCTTAACTCTTCGGAATCACTTCCTTGAGTGTGACTGCCGCAATAATTCTTATTCCGTGAGCAGCAAAATGGAAAATCACGGTGGCAGATGGAGCACTAGCGCTGGGTGGCAAGTATCTGCGACTCGCGCACATATTCTAAAAGACGTTAATGGTAAGATTTGCACAAAGTAGTGGCATACAACAATTTATTTGGTGTCTAGAGTGGGTCCCCACGCTAGTCGCATCAATATGCCGCCAATCCTTCCAATTCCCGTCAACTATTACGCAATATTGGGTATTACTCCTTCGGCCGATATAGCCACTATCAATATCTCCTTTCGCCGTTTGGCATGGCGCTATCATCCGGACCGCAATGTCGCCTCCGACGCGACTGTCCAATTTAAAAATATCAGCGAAGCCCGCTACGTACTTTCAGACCGGGCCCGACGTGCAAGACATGGCGCTATATGGAGACCGCAATTCGGCAGCTTCAACTGGACGACGTCGGTTCAGCCGCGCCCTCGCCTTCGCCACAGAAGGCGTGGGCGCCGTCTAGTCCGTGCGGTTGTGGTGACGCTAGCTTCTGCGCTACTCATCCCGACCTTTTGGGTAGCACTTCTCATTGCCCTGAGACCGGTACTTAATAGTTTATCCCTACTCGACTCGCCGTCGGAGCTGAGTGGCATGCCATCGGGTTGCAGCTTGTCGTCGATATTGCTAACTACCAACAGTAATATCTATGAAGGCGTAGTAATGACAGGATAATCGGGTGGCCACCGCTGGACAGATTGGTCTCCCACCTTCGACCTTCGTGAGCAATGCAAGTTATTGCTGGCGAATGCTATAGATTTCCCCTAACCCCTTTTCACATTTGGTGCATTACGCTGTTTACGCTGGGGGCAGTCGTGAGCAGTTTTCGGCACTGCACAAGAATCTGACGAGGGGTGCATTTTAGGCGGCTTTCTGGAAAACGACGACTTCAGCCCATCGGGGAGGCCGAATATCCGATTTCGAA
>Ga0310912_10000423_pt1 | contig 20710 bp, 20 predicted proteins | sample GREbulkMGOX080_FD_203443 | JGI IMG/M metagenome (GOLD analysis project Ga0310912, IMG submission 203443) | Lab enrichment of tropical soil microbial communities from Luquillo Experimental Forest, Puerto Rico - GRE.bulkMG.OX080 | ecosystem: Environmental > Terrestrial > Soil > Tropical forest >...
TGTAATCCTGGCCTTAGGGTAAGCCCGCATGAGGCGCCGCGACTTCATCACGCTGCTCGGCGGAGCAGCTGCGTCGCCGCTTGCGGCGCGCGCGCAGCAGGCGGAGCGCGTGCGACGCGTCGCGTTCCTGCACGGATACGCCGAGAACGACCCCGAAGTGCTGCCGCGCATCGCCGCGTTTCGCCAAGGACTGGAAGCCCTCGGCTGGACCGAGAACCGCAACATCCGGGTCGAGCATCGCTATTCCGGCGGCGATTTTGCCCGCATCCAAGCGTATGCGGCGGAGCTGGTGCGTTCGGCACCGGACGTCATAACGGGCAGCGGCACGGCGGTGATTGCCGCGCTGAAACAGGCGACCGGCACCATCCCGATCGTGTTCAGCCTGGTCAACGATCCGATCGGACAGGATTTGGTGAAGACCCTGCCGCGTCCCGGCGGCAACATCACCGGCTTCTACTTCGTCGACTTTCCGATGATCGGGAAATGGCTCGAGCTGCTCAAGGAGATTGCGCCGGGCGTGCGACGCGCGACACTTCTGTTCGGTCCCGACACCTCGCCTTATTATCCGGTGTTCCTGCGCGAATTCGGCGCGGGGCTGGCGCCGCTTGCCCTCGAGGTTTCCGCAACGGCGGTGCGCGACGAGGCGGAGATCGAGGCGACGATCACCGCGTTTGCCCGCGGGTCCGCAAGCGGCCTGATCGCCGCGCCCGATGCGGTCGTCAATACCCGCCGCCGCTTGATCATGTCGCTGGCGGAGCGGCATCGGCTCCCTGCCATCTACGGTTTTCGACGGTTCGTCACGGAAGGCGGGCTGATCTCCTATGGTCCGGATAGTATCGACATCGTTCGGCGCTCGGCCTCGTATGTCGATCGTATCCTCAGGGGCGAGAAGCCGGCTGACCTTCCCGTGCAGGCACCGACCAAATACGAGCTGGCCATTAATCTTCGGACCGCGAAGGCGCTCGGCCTCGACGTGCCGGCCACGCTGATCGCCACCGCCGACGAGGTGATCGAATGAGTGGTGCGGACTTTGTCGAACGCGGGCATTTGGCGCTGCCGACTGAGCTGTTATCGTTTCGGAAGAAAAGCTGCAGGGAGGATCGAACCATGCGCATCGCGCGAAGAACTCTTGCATCGGTGTTGTCCTGCGTTGTCTGCATTCCGCTGTTGGCCAAGGCCGCAGAGCCGCTTCCGCGCGCCAAGCCGGAGGAAGCAGGTATGTCCTCCGAAAGGCTGGCGCTGATCGGCAAAATCATCGATTCGGAAATCGCGCGCGATCAGTTGCCGGGCGGCGTGCTCGCTATCGCGCGCCGCGGCAAGCTCATTCATTTCGCGGCCTATGGCTACCTCGATAAGGCGGCCGGCACGCCGATGCGCACCGACGCGATCTTCAATATTGCATCCATGACCAAACCGATGGTGGCCGTGGCAGGCCTGCAGCTCTACGAGCAGGGACGGCTGCTGATGAACGATCCGCTTGCGAAATATTTCCCGAAGTTCGCGGACATGAAGGTCGCCGTGATGGACGCGAAAAAGGAGAACATCGTCGACCGCGTTCCGACCACCCGCAAGATCACGATTCAAGATCTGTTCCGGCACACGTCGAGTCTCGTCTATGGCGGCCGCGGCGCGACGGCGGTGCACAAGCTTTATCCGGAAGGCAGCACGCAAGCCGCCGTCGCAATGACCGGCGCTGAATTTCTCGACCGGCTGAGCTCGCTGCCGCTCCTGTACCAGCCCGGCACGGTCTGGGACTACGGCTTCGGCCTCGACGTGCTTGGGCTGATCGTCGAATCGCTTTCCGAGCAGGCGCTCGGCCAGTATCTCGAGGAGCAGGTCTGGAAGCCGCTCGGCATGGTGGATACCCATTTCGTCATTCCGGCTGACAAAGTCGCGCGTTACGCCAAGGCGCTTCCAGTCGACCCGGAAACCGGCCAGCCGCAGTCGCTGCGGTCGCTCACCGAGCCGACAAAGTTCGCGTGCGGGGGCGGCTGTACCGCCTCGACCGCCAGCGACTACATGCGCTTCGCGCTCATGTTGGCGAACAAGGGCACGTACGATGGCCATCGCATTCTTGCGCGCAAGACGGTCGAATACATGACGTCGAACCAACTCGCGCCCGATGTGCAGAACAGGATCGGGATTACCGGCGACCCGACCCGCGCCGACTACGGGTTCGGGCTTGGCGTCGCGGTTCGCACGACGCCCGGCATCGCTCGCATGATGGGCTCGGTCGGCGATTTCTCCTGGCCGGGCGCGAGCGGCACCAACTGGTGGGTGGACCCGCGCGAGGAATTGGTCGTGGTGTGGATGGCGCACTCGCCGGGTTCGATCCGCTGGAAGTATCGCCAGATGATCAATGCACTGGTCTACCAATCGATCTTGGACTGAGCGGCATAACGCGCGATGTCGGCGATCGGAGTAGAACCGGACATGCATTGCCGCCCGGGCGCTCGCGATCCGTCATGCCCGGACTTGGTCCGGGCTGCTGCGAAGACGTGGATGGCATCGCAACTCGGGCTTGCTCGAGTTGCGCATATTTATGTGCCGCAGGTCGGGCAAGCCCGACCTGCGGGGACAAGCCCGGCCATGACGGGTATCGCACGGCGGGAATTCATCGCGCTTCTCGGCGGCGGCGCTGCTGCCGCGTGGCCGCTCGCGGCGCGGGCGCAGCAGCCCGCGCTGCCGGTGATCGGCGCGCTCTTCGCCAGCTCGCCCGAGCAGACGGGAGCAGCTTGGGTCGCGGCCTTCCGCAACGGCTTGAGCGAAACCGGCTATGTCGAGGGCCGCAACGTCGCGATCGAATATCGCTGGGCCAACCATGACCTTGACCGGCTGCCGGAGTTGGCCGCCGACCTGGTGCGGCGCCGGGTGGCCGTTCTTGCCACCCCTAACGACACCTTCGCTGCACGCGCAGCGAAAGCCGCCACCGCGACAATTCCGATTGTCTTCGGCACCGCCGCTGACCCAGTCCAGCTCGGTCTCGTCGAGAGCCTCAATCGCCCCGGCGCAAACGTGACGGGAGTCACCAGCATGAACACGGAGCTTGCGGCCAAGCGGCTCGGGCTCCTGCGTGAGCTGCTTCCGCAAGCAACGCGCTTTGCCGCACTCGTCGCGTCGGGCAGTCTAACAGCGGCTTCTGTTGCCGAAGAGCTGCGAGCGGCGGTTGCGAACAGTACGGGGCAAATCGACGTCCTCGCCGTCGGCAGCAGTAGTGAAATCGATGCCGCTTTCGCAAATGTCCTGGAAAAACGCATCCAGGGACTTTTAATCAATACTGAGCCACTGTTCGCAAACCGTCTGCTCCAAGTCGTGACCTTGGCGACGCGACACGCAGTGCCCGCGATTTATCCGGCACGCTTTTGGGCGGAGGCCGGCGGGCTGATGAGCTATGGGTCGAGCTTTACCGAACTGCATCGCCAAGTCGGAATCTATACCGGGCGCGTGCTCAAGGGGGAGAAGCCGGGAGATATTCCGGTTCTGCGCGCCAGCAAGTTCGAGCTCGTCATCAATTTGATCACGGCGAAGGCATTCGGCCTCGCAGTGCCCGCGACGCTGCTCGCGGCCGCCGACGAGGTGATCGAGTAGCCGGGTAACCGCGCTGCGTTCGTCGGGGCGAGACAAGGCGACCGACCCCATGATTGGGGCGACTCGGCTTTCGCTGCGCTTCGCCGCCAAATCCAGTGGCGTGGCGGCTGGCAGCCCCGATGACTGATCCACCGCCATCCGATATGCTCCACTGAGAGCCATCATCGCCGGGAGATGAGATGCAGTTGGGCCAACTCGGGCGCCGTGAATTCATCAAGCTTGTCGGCGGCGCGGCTGTTGCATGGCCGGCCGCTGCCGTTGCGCAGGCGCCGGGTCGCGTCTGGAAAATCGGTGTCCTCGCGAACGAGTCCTGGCCGCCGCTCGAGGGATTACGGCACGGGCTCAACGACCTCGGCTACGTAGAAGGAAAGACTCATCTGTTCGTGTATCGTTTCGCGCAAGGGCAAGCGGAGCGATTTCCTGCGCTCGCGTCCGAGCTGGTGAATCTGCCGGTCGACGTGATCGTGTCCTGGGGCACCCCGGCCAGTTTGGCCGCGCACAAAGCCACCGACACGATACCGATCGTGATGTCCTCCGGAGACCCGGTCGGCGCCGGTCTTGTTGCGGGCCTGGCGCGTCCGGGCGGCAACGTCACCGGCATGTCGGTGCAAATGGCCGAGCAGGAGGGCAAGCGACTGGAGCTGCTCAAGAAGCTGCTTCCCGGTTTTTCGCGCGTCGCGGTTCTGTCAAACCCGACCAATCCTTATTGCGCTATCGCCGTCGCGGAGGCACGACGTGGGGCGACAGCGATAAGTCTGCAGTTCGATCACATGGAGGCATCGGATGCGGGAAGCTTGGACTCTGCGTTTCTGGCGCTGAGCCGCACACGTCCCGATGCCGTGCTTGTCGTGGCCGATCCGTTTCTGGCGGGCGAGCGCGGCCGCATCGCCAACGAAATGATCAAGAACAAATTGCCGTCCGTCTACTCCTACCATGAGCACGTGCGGGCGGGAGGGCTTATGACCTACACCACCAACTATTATGACGTGTTCCGTCGACAGGGGTTGTTCATCGACAAGATCTTCAAAGGATCTAAGCCCGGCGATTTGCCGGTCCAGCAGCCGACCAAATTCGAGCTGATGCTCAATCTCAAGACGGCAAAGGCGCTCGACCTCGAGATTCCGCCATCGCTGCTTGCCCTTGCCGACGAGGTGATCGAGTAGGCACACTTCGCGACACATGGCGATGGCATGAATCGACCTGCGACCACTAATCCATAATTATGGTGCAGCAGCATTCAGGCCGCGATGCATGATTACGCTACCCGAGCTAGCGGCAGAAGCTCTCGGCTCGTTTCTCGCCTCCGATGTGAAGGATCGGTTCGGGTCTTCGCATGCGCGCTTGGCGGAGCTCATTCCGTTTGCCGCGCGGCTGGCGCTTGAATGTATCGGAAACAGCGATGCCCTTTACCACAATGTCGAGCATACGATGCTCGTCACCCTGGCCGGCCACGATATTTTCAAGGGGCGCGCGCTGTTGAAGCCTTCGACACCGGCCGACTATTCGAACTTCATCGTTGCCTGCCTGGCGCATGATATCGGGTACGTGCGTGGCATCCTTAATGGCGACAAGGATGGCAGCTATGTCGTCGATGCGACTGGCCGCACGATCTCATTACCGCGCGGATCCTCCGACGCCGCGCTTGCTCCATATCACGTCGAGCGGTCGCAGCTGTTCGTACTGGAGCGCATTGCGTCGGTCGATGAACTCGACAGCGCAAGGATCGCACAGACGATCGGCTTCACGCGATTCCCGTACGCATCGCCCCCTGACCAGCAGGGAGTTGACGAAGAAGGGGCACTCCTACGCGCGGCAGATCTTGTCGGTCAGCTAGGCGATCCTCACTATTTGAGAAAAGCCAATGCGCTCTACTGTGAATTTGAAGAGATTGGTATGAACAAGCAGCTCGGCTATGAGTCGCCGGCCGACATCGTCGACAAGTATCCGCAATTCTATTGGAACAAGATCTCTCCGTACATTCAGGCCGCGATCGGCTATCTCAATGTTACCTCGAGCGGCCGCCAATGGATTGCAGGCCTTTACAGCAACGTATTTCGTGCCGAGCGCGAGCTGCACCTTTCCGGGCCGCAGGCGTAGCTTGCTCTCCGATGCGCCCTGCCAGCTTCCCGACGCGTGATCTCTCCTTAGTGTCATGAAAACGAATCCGACCGCCGAAACCTTCGACTACATCGTCGTCGGCGCGGGCTCCGCGGGCTGCGTGCTCGCGAACCGGCTCACCGCGTCGGGACGCCACCGCGTGCTGCTCCTGGAGGCGGGCGGGCGCGACCGCAACATCTGGATTCACATCCCGCTCGGCTACGGCAAGCTGTTCGCCAGCAAGAAGCACAACTGGCTCTACACATCGGAGCCGGAGCCCGAGCTCAACGACCGCCAGATCATTCAGCCGCGCGGCAAGGTGCTGGGCGGGTCCAGCTCGATCAATGGGCTCCTCTATATCCGCGGGCAGCCGGCGGACTTCGACCAGTGGCGCCAGCTGGGCAATACCGGCTGGAGCTTTACCGACGTGCTGCCCTATTTCCGGCGCGCAGAGCATCAGCAGCGCGGCGAAGACACGCTACACGGCGTGGGCGGACCGCTCGCGGTCTCCGACGTGAGCGAGCCGCATCCGTTGTGCGAGGCGTTCATCGCGGCGGCGCAGCAGGCGGGCTTTCCCCGCAACGACGACTTCAACGGGCCGAAGCAGGAAGGCGCGGGCTATTTCCAGCTCACCGCGCGCAACGGGCGACGTTGGTCGACCGCGCGCGGCTATCTGCGGCAGGCGCGCGACCGCGCCAACCTCGCCGTGGTCACCGACGCGCTGACCACCAAGATCCTGTTTTCCGGCCGGCGCGCAATCGGCGTCGAATACCGGCACGGCAGCGCAACGCACGTCGCGCGCGCGAACAACGAGGTGATCCTCGCGGCCGGCGCGTTCAACTCGCCGCAGCTGTTGCAGCTCTCCGGTGTGGGACCGGCAGCGCTGCTGCAGTCGCTCGGCATTCCCGTCATCGCCGACGTGCCGGGCGTCGGCGCCGATCTGCAGGATCACCTGCAGGTGCGCATGCAATACCGCTGCACCCTGCCGATCACCATGAACGACGTGATCAACAGCTGGCACCACCGCACCCGCGCCGGCCTGCGCTACGTCCTGTTCCGCAAGGGGCTGCTCAGCGTCGGCGCCGGCTATGCGGGCGGCTTCTTTCGCACCAGTGCGATGGCGGCGACGCCCGACGTGCAGGTGATCTTCATCATCTTCAGCGCCGACACCGTGGGCGCGGCGCTGCATTCGTTCCCCGGCTTCATCGCGGCGGTGTGTCAGCTGCGGCCGCAGAGCCGCGGCTTCGTGCATATCAAGTCATCTGATCCGAGCGTGCCGCCGAAAATCCAGCCGCGCTATCTGTCGAGCCCGTTCGACCAGGACACGATCGTCGCCGGCATGAAGCTTTTGCGCCGGATCATGGATCAGCCGGCGATGCGCGCCTACATCGCCGAGCAGCGCGCGCCCGATCCGCGGCTCACCAGCGACGCCGACCTGCTCGCGTATGCGCGCGAAGTTGGCAGCACCGTGTTCCATCCGACCAGCACCTGCCGCATGGGCTCCGATGCCACCGCCGTGGTCGACGAGCGGCTGCGCGTGCGCGGCTTTGAAGCCTTGCGCGTGGTCGACGGCTCGATCATGCCGACGGTGGTCTCCGGCAACACCAACGCGGCGATCGTGATGATCGGGGAAAAAGGTGCCGACATGATTTTGCAGGACGCCGCGGCGCAGGCGCCGTTCGCGCTGTCGGCGTGAGGCAATCGGTTCTCGCGCTTTTCAATCCTCTACATGCGCGTGCTCTTCCTCACTATCGATCTCGCCCTCGAGATTTACATTTGGCTCCTGGTTGCCAGCATCGTGCTCGCTTGGCTCACGGGTTTCAACGTGGTCGGTAGGGACAATCGCGTGGTGACAGCTGCGGAGAACTTTTTCGATCAGGTTGCCGGGCCGGCGCTGCGGCCAATCCGCAAGATTCTGCCCGACCTTGGCGGCATCGACGTCTCGCCGATCGTCCTGATCGCGCTCATTATCGTCCTGCGCTACGTGCTCGCGCTCACCGTCTTCGCCGACGTATTCTGATCGCGCGACACGCAGGCTTCGCAGACCGCCTGCTGGTGCCTCACCGTCGCACCCGTTCGCACCGACGTTGAGTTGGCCCGCTACGGGCCGAACAGGACGGCGTGCATGATGCGGTCTGTATCCAACGTGAAAGCGCCGGCAATCACCAGCACGCCGATGAGCAGCGTGATCATCGCCCTGCGATGATGATCCAGATTGCGCAGGCGCGCGTGAAGCACGGCATAGGGCAGCGAGAGAAAAAAGCCGATCGTCAGCAGCTGAATCACCACGCAGCGCGTGATCCACGGCATCGATTTCGACGGCAGATAACAGATTTTGGGGCTGAACGGCCCCCACCACAAAACGTCGTGGATCTGGAATGTGCTGGCGAGCATCAAGAGCATCAGCGCGACCCAGGCCCATCCGAGCGCGCGATGCGGCACTGTGCCCTTCGGGGCCGCGAGCTGGATCACGCCGAGCGCAACCGCGGTCATGCCGGCGAAGGCGTGCAACTGGGTGAGGGACCCGGCGTTGAGCAGCGGTTCCAGCGTCATGGCCGACGATGCCCGAACCGCGTTGCCTGGTGATTTGGAAATGGCGCGCCGCGCCCTGGCATAGGCGTTCCCCCGAGCCGCTTGCGGCCAGCATATCGCGTCGCCAATGCTTGTGAAAGCCGTCGCAATTGCGCCGCGGCAGGCCGCCGGCGCGCGATGCCCTGATCAGGGCGCCTTTACCTAGCTACATTCAAATCCGAGCTTGAGACTTTGCGCGCGTCGCGCCGGGGATGGCTGGATTTTTTGAACACAACCAAAGAAGTCAAAGCTCATCAACAGCCGCAGCAATGCTCCGGAGCCAGTCTCATGGCCGGGCTTGGCCCGGCCATCCACGTCTTTGTAGTCAAGATGCCGTAAAGACGTGGATGCCCGCGACAAGCGCGGGCATGACGAAAATGAAACGATGCGCGTTACAGCTCAGAACGTAGTGTGGGCAAAATCGCGCCCCCACATTACCAACGCGTGGGCAACGGCGCGGGCGATTTTGCCCACGCGTTAAAGCGCAGCGCGCGGTTGCCCACCCTACGCCACTGGCGTCCTCACAAGCCTTTCGGGTTGCCCTTCAGGATCTCGTAGCGGTTGCCGGTCCCGTTTCGGTCGGTATAGGTGACGAAATTTCCCGTGACCTCGACCTTGTAGCACTCGGTCTCGTCCGAATCCGTGTATTTGAAGCAAACGGCTTCTCCGACCAGCGCCCACGTGCCGGTCGAGATTTCGTTGCCGGTCATCGATTTGGCAGTGCCGTCGGCCGCGTAATACTCGACCAGCGTCTCGCCGTTCTCTTTCCCGGTGATCGAATTGCCGACGAGCTGGTTCCAGGCGGCAATGCCGACGAGTTTCTGCGCGGGAGCCGAATCGGCGGACGGAGCGCTCGGCGTGGGGGCCGCTTGTGCAACTTTCGTGAAGCTTTGATCTGCCGCGCTCGCGGAACCTCCAACGAAAAGCAAGAAGGCACTCGCGACCGCGCAAAACGTTATATGCATCGTATTTCCTTTCATCGGCAGTTGCCGTGCGAACCGCGTAGCCCGCATTGAGCGAAGCGAAATGCGGGGAGGACGCGAGGCTGAACGCAAGCGCTGGATTTCGCTCCTAGTTTCATCAGCTTTAATAGATTGTGTACGCCGTCGGTACAGGTCAAACCGGGATGGTGCAACTTATTTTATATGCGGTCCAAAATCGAGCGAGACACAGGGCTCATTACCTATGACCCATGCGTCGTGGTCTGATTGTGCTTCGAATGCCTCGCCTGGACCTACCACAACTTCTTCGCCCGAAGCGCTTCGCACGGCCATCTTACCTGAAATGATATAGCCGATATGTGCTTCGGAGCTTCTACCACTCTTTGCACCGATGTCTTTAGACCACCGCCAGCCCGGCTGGTATGTTCCCAGCCCGATAAAAACCGACTCAAGTATAATTGCCGATCTCTCCCACAAATCTCCGTTCCATCGCAGATCTGCATTTTGAAATTTTTTTGCGATGAGATCTTTATGCTTACAAGCAAACAAAAGACGCAATCGCATACTCAATCCACGCTGCGCCCGCTAGCGCGTGAGTACGATGAATTCGGTGGCGCGGCCGGTTTCGCGGCCCAAGCCGTCGTCGGCGATGACGAGCGAGGAGCCCGGCACCAGCAGCTCATCGATGCGGTCGATCGCCTCCTGCGGGAGGTGGATGCGATCGAGCGCTTGCGCCGCGTTGGACGGCGGGTGCCCGTAGTGCACGACCGGCTTCGGCGCCTCCTTGCCGCGGCGCCGGCTGTCGCGCTGCTCGACCGGCGCGGCACCGTTGCTCGGAACGGTCATCAGATTCCAGCGCATGCCGGTGCCGTCACCGGTCTCGCCCAGCGCGGTGAAGACGTGGGTGCCGAGCGGCCGCTCGGGATCGTCGATGGTGACCGGCATGTCGAACAGCGGCACCATCCCTTGGCGGACGAAAACCTTCTTTTCCTTGCGGCTGACGAATACCGCCAACTGGCCGGGATGCTTGACCGGCTGGTCGGCCGCCTTGTAGCGGGGCACCAGCGGCTTTAGCGGATCGTCGGTCTGCGCCGGCTTGGCGGGATCGCTTCCCGCCGGCGCCGCTTTCACCGGATCGGACGCCGCGTCGCTCACCACCCGCTTCGGATCTGCAACCGTCGCTTCGGCCATCTTTGTCGTCGCTTGCCCCGCTCCCTCGGTTGCCACATTGGTCGTGACTTGCGGCTCCGCAGGCTTGGGCTTCGGCACGAACAGGTTGGCGTGGGTGAATTCGGACGGCGCCAGTTCTTCGCGCGCGACGATCACCCGCACGCCGAGCTTGGTGATCGGCCACAGCTTCATCGCGAAATCGTGCGACATGCGGATGCAGCCGTGCGAGGCGGGATGTCCAGGCAGCACGCCTTCGTGCAGCGCCACGCCCGACCAGGTGATGCGCTGCATGTAGGGCATCGGCGCGCCGCTGTAGATGTTGGAGTGATGATAGCGGTCCTTCTCGATCACGCTGAACACGCCGAGCGGCGTGGGATGGCCCGGCACGCCAGTCGAGATCGGCCCCTGCGCGACGCGCACGCCGTTGCTGAACAGGGTCACCTTTTGCGTGCCGATCGAGACGACGAGCTGCAGCGGCCCTTTCGGCATCTCGCCGAACCCGGTCTCTTTCTTGGCGTCGGATTTCTCGCCTTTGAGCTTTGCGGCGCTCGATCGGTGACGGCGCGCCGGGGCGTAGTAGGAGCGCCCACCGTACCACCCGCCGCCGCTGTAAAAGCCCGTCCCAAACTGGGCTGCGGCCGGCTGCGCGGCGCCTGCAAGCAGGGCCAGTGCGGCGCTGGAAATGAGCGCCAGGCGCAACGCCGTCAGCCTTCGATGATTGGATGCCACTGGCATGTCCCCGACCTGTCTTGGCAAGACACACTCCCGTTGAGCCGCCCTGATAGGGAGGCTCCGCCCGCCGGTAGCCGTTAACCGCACGCGCGTTAATCTACCTAAAGAGGATTGGCACGCGGGCGAAGGCGACCGGCACGTTTCTATAAGTCGCCCGAGCCGGCGCAGGGTTCATCGATTCGGCAAATAATTTGAAGCTGATGGCCGCCTGCCGCGGAATCCGCCGCTCATCCCCGCGCAAGCGGGGACCCAGGGCCACTTCGTAACTTTCTCATAACTGGCCCTCCGCTATCCGGGTCCCCACGAAAATCGCAACGCGCAGCGGTGGAGCTAGGGCGGTCCTCCTGTCAGCGATTTTCGTGGGTGCCCGGCGCGGGGGTGAGCGGAGGGGTGGGCCGGCAGTTCTGCTATGATGCAGCCCCTCCCCGCAGAGGCCGCATCACAAATGACCCTCATCCTCTCCAACGACGACGTGGAAAACCTGCTCACCATGCGCGACTGCCTCGCGGTCATGGAAGAGGCCTATGCCGAGCTGGCGGAGGGGCGCGGGGTGTCGCGCACGCGCTCCGACTGCTTCACGCCGACGGCGCGGCCGGACGCGCTTTACAGCCTCAAGTCGATGGACGGCGTGGTGCCCAAGCTCGGGGTCGGCGCCGTGCGCATCAATTCCGACATCGTGACCTGGCCCAAGCGCGGCAACAACATGCGGCGGGAAAAGGTGCCGGCGGCGCCCAACGGGCGCTACGTGGGACTGGTGCTGCTGTTCTCGGTGGAGAACGGCGAGCCGCTCGCGATCCTGCCCGACGGCGTGATGCAGCGCATGCGGGTCGGCGCCGCCAACGGGCTCGGCATCAAGTATCTGGCGCGCAAGGACGCGGCCACGATCGGCATCCTCGGCTCCGGCTGGCAGGCGGGCACGCAGCTGATGGCGGCATGCGCCGTGCGCGAGATCGCGAAGATCCGCTGCTACAGCCCCAACGCACAAAACCGCGAAAGCTTCGCCGCGGCGATAGGCGCGCTGCTCGGCATCGAGGTCGAGCCGGTCGCGCATCCGGAGGATGCGATCAAGCGCGCCGACATCGCGATGTGCGCGTCGAACTCGATTGATCACATCTTCTTCGAGCACTGGATCGAGCCGGGCATGCATTTGAGCTCGATCAAGCGGCCGGAGATCGAGGTCAAGGCGGTCAAGCGCGCGGACCGCGTGGTGATTCACTGGCACGATCCCGCGCCGCTCCACGTCGCCGCCAAGGACATCGTCATCGAGGAGCGGGTCAAGGGTCGTGGCTGGCAGCTTGCCGAGGATATCGATTTCAAGAAATTGCCGACCCTGCCCGACCTCGTCGTCGGCCGCAGCGAAGGGCGCAAATCCGACGCCGAGGTGACCTGCTTCATCAACAATATCGGGCTTGGCTATCAATTCGCCGCGGTGGGGTCGATCGTCTACCGCAAGGCCAAGGAAGCAGGCCGCGGCCGCGAAGTGCCCACGGACTGGTTCACCGAAGACGTGCATCCGTAGCGCTCTCCTCCGCCGCTTGCGCGATCAACGAGAGCCAGACGTTTGAGCGCCCATGTCTGCTCGAACGTTTGCCGGGTTAGAGCGTTAATCGAGAAGAAGGAGCGCGGTTTCGGAGGATAACCCGAGGAGCCATCGTATGCTCGGCTGGGCTCTGACGTTTCTGATCATCGCCTTAGATTGCCGCAGTGCTCGGATTTGGCGGCATTGCCGGCGCCGCGGTGGAGATCGCGAAGATCATCTTCTTCGTCGCGATCGCCCTGTTCGTGATCTCGGCGATCGTTGGCTTCGTCCACGGCCGCGCGCCACGCGCGCCTTGAGCCAACCTAGGCCGGTAAAATGATTGCGGCCCTCTGGAGGGCCGCAATCATTTTGCGCAAAACCCAAGTGGCGAGCATCAGCTGCGTCCGCTGGCGGACAGGATCGCGCGGGTCGATTGATCGGGGCCGAAATCGTCGGCGCCCTCGATCGAGAGCAGTTCGGAGAGCCGGGTGCGCGCCCGATTGACGCGGCTCTTGATGGTCCCAACCGCACAGTCGCAAATGGCCGCCGCCTCCTCGTAGGAGAAACCGGAGGCGCCCACCAGAATAAGCGCCTCGCGCTGGTCCGGCGGCAGTTTGGACAGCGCCACGCGGAATTCCTGAAATTCTACCCGGCTGTGCTGCTCGGGATGCGATTTCAGGCTCTCCGCATAGGTGCCGTCGGTGTCCTCCACCTCGCGGCGCCGCTTGCGATACTCCGAGCGGAACAGATTGCGCAGGATCGTGAACAGCCAAGCCGACATGTTGGTGCCGGGCTGGAACGAATCGATGTTGGCCATTGCGCGCAGCAAGGTTTCCTGCACGAGATCGTCGGCGCGGTCCACGTTGCCAGACAGGGAGATGGCAAAGGCGCGCAGGCTCGGCACCGCCGCCAGCATCGCCTCACGTACCGATGATCGCATCGCCATTAGTGCGATCCTTTGTTGGAATGGTCGGCCCCTCTTGCCGTCACCACACGGTCGGGCTCGTCGTCTTCCTCACCGCGCGCGGCGTTAGCGCCGCGACCTCCTTCCTTGTCCTCGTCCGACGCATCTTTCGATTCGCCAAGCTCGTTCAAGAGGTTCCTGAACCGATCGGGCACGCCTTGGCGGATGATGTCGTCGTAAACCCGTTGCAGAATGTCCCCGAGCCTGCGTTGGTCCTCGCGGCTGAGGCGTCCTCCGGCCTTTCGTACTTGGGCGTCCGTGTGCATAGTCGTCTCTGGCGCAAGCGGCTCGGTTGTCGTGCCCGCCGATCGACCCGGAACGTCCGCCGCCGATACCGGCTTGGCTGCCTTGTTCTGTGTCATTCTCGTTGCCCGCACCCTGGTCGCGGCGTGCGGGTCCCCTCGGTGCTCATCCGAGCATAACGTCACGCAAAACCGTTCGTTCCGGTAGCCATTGGAACTTTTTTTCCGCAGCCTCGTTTTCGCCGGGTAAGCTCAGACCAGACGAATTGGGGAGGGTTCCGTGCCTCATTCTGCGGTAGCACAATACCTACCCTTCTTGCGCCGCTACGCAAGGGCCCTGACCGGCAGTCAGGCGTCCGGCGACGCTTATGTCGCAGCCACGCTCGAGGCCCTGATCGCCGACCGGGAGCTGCTCGAGGACCCCAAGGGTCCGCGGGTTGCGCTCTATCGGCTATTCACCAAGATCTGGAATTCCGTCCGGGTGAACGGTGAGGCGCGTCAGCCGGCCGTGAGCCTGCCCGGCGAGCAGAAGCTCGCCAACATCACCCCGCTCCCCCGGCAAGCCTTCTTACTGGTCGCGCTCGAAGGCTTCTCCGAGCTCGACGCCGCGCGCGTGCTCGACATCGACGTGATGAAGCTGCGCGGCCTGGTCGAGGAATCCGGCCGCGAGCTGGCCGCGGAAATTGCCACCGACGTGTTGATCATCGAGGACGACACCTTCATCGCTATGGAGCTGGAAACGCTGGTCGAGGGCCTCGGCCATCGCGTGCTCGGGGTCGCGCGCACCCACGCCGAAGCGCTCGCGCTCACCAAGAAGAAGCGCCCCGGGCTCATCCTCGCCGACATCCAACTCGCCGACGGCAGTTCCGGACTCGAAGCGGTCAACGAGCTGCTGACCTCGTTCGAGGCGCCGGTGATTTTCATCACCGCTTATCCCGAGCGTTTCCTCACGGGCGAGCGTCCGGAGCCGGCCTTCCTGATCGCCAAGCCGTTCCAGCCGGCCACCGTATCGGCGGTCGCCAGCCAGGCGCTGTTCTTCGAGCGCAGCGCCAAACGCCGCGAGCGCCGGGTCACGGCCTAGCCTTGCGACTGCGCTGATTAATGGCGTTGTCGCGCGCGCGATTGCGCGCTCACGAATGCCGGTGGCTGCTCGCCACGCCGAGCAGAATTCCCACCCCCACGGCGACCGCAAGCATGATCAGCGGCCGCTCCTCCACCGTGCCGCTCAGTCGGCGCACCGCATCCTTGCCGAGCTTGGCCGCCTCGCCGCCAAGCCGCGCCGCGTCCTCGCTCATCGCGCCGGCGCGGCTGCGGAACCGCTCGGCCATGCTGTTGAGCGCAGCCGCCACCGTGTCGGCAACGCGGTCGGCGGCAACGGCGGCGCTCGCAGAGGTACGGCTGCCGACGCGCTCGAGGCGCCGCTCGAGTGCCCGCAGGCGGCGATCGATTTCGCCGATGTCGGCTGAAATCGCGCGGGTATATCCGGACCGAGCAAACATGTTTCCCTCGTCGTAAGCGTGCCCGCGCTGCCCCGGCCGCACGGCTGAAATTGGCGACAGCGGGAAAACCCGATGCCACGACAAAAGTTTCACGCCGGCGCCCGCCTAGCCGGCGCGCAAAAACAAAAAAACAAGGGCGCAGCCGACTCGCGTCGACCACGCCCTTACTACCGGCCGAGCACGGGGAGGGGGAAATGGGCGGCCGGCTGCCAGGACAATGCCCGAGCCGGCGGTTGGTTCCTGGGAAATTGCCGGCCCTTTTGGGAGCCGCGCGAAAACCGCCCTGCCCTTGGGAACCCACGTTCCGTCAAAGCGTTGGAGCCGCGGTACCAGGCGTATTGGCGGGCCCGAAATCCATTTCCGGCGCATGAACCTCCCCATGGGTTGGTGCGACTAATGGAAACAGGGATCGCGGGGAGCTACCCATGCGGCGTCATTCCCAATATTTCGTCGGTTGTGCCGGCGCGGCATTCGCCTTGGCGTGCTTCGTCCTGGCGCTGGAAATTTCGGCGATTACGCCGGCTCCTTCCGCCGAGCAGGTCGGCATCGGCTTCAATCGCGCGCTCAAGGGCGACCGGCTGCCGCTGGTCCCCGCACCAAGCCGCAACGCCGTGAACGGGCCGAGCGAGATCAAGGCGCCGCCAGCGGCAGCGCAACCCGAATTGCTCATTGGCTGCGAGCCGATGATTAGCGCGATCGGCCGCTCGCCGCTCGCCCGCGTGGCTGGCCGCTGCGTTTCTTAACACTTGGATTGCTGCAGCCCCAGTGCGGGCGCGCTGAACGCTACCGTCTTTGCGATCGAAGCGGACCGAAGCGGTTATCCGCTCGCTTCGGCCGATAATCGCCGGCGATCTAGATGCGTCCCACCAGCACGAGAATAAGAACGATGATGAGGACCAGTCCGATGCCGCCCGAGGGGTAGTAGCCCCAGCCGGAACTGTAGGGCCATGTGGGAAACGCGCCGATGAGCAGCAGGATCAAAATGATCAGCAGAATCGTACCCATAATTCATCTCCGCCAATGCATGCGTTCGCATCTGCCAACGCTCGCGCCGGCACACCAACTCGCGTCTGTGAAATACGTTCCGTCGCGCAACGCGCCCCGCCGCTGCCCGCCGCGGACCAAACGCGCTCCAATCAAATTTGCGCGCCCAGACTTACCAAATAGACACTAACCGATCCGCGAGCGTGGAGATAAACTGAGGGGGCTGGGGCGAGCGAGACAATCCGGTGAGCGTTGCTCAACCGGTACGATGGCAGAGTAGCCGTGTGATGCGCCCGAACGAGGTCCCGACAAAGGAGCAAACGACCGAGGCGGACAGCGCCGCGCCGGAGGACCGCCTTGCCGATTTCGCGGCGTTTCGCTCTGCGCTCGATGCCGGGCAGGTCGGGCTGTGGTGGTGGGATCTGCGCGCGCAGCGGATGACGTGGTCCACCAATCTGGAAAATTTCCAGGGCGTCCGACCGAATAGCAAAGACGGCGCATTCTCGCTGGCCACGGACGCGCTCCCGGCATCCGACGGCGCAGGCCTGCTCGCAGCAATGCACAAGGCGCTCGAAACGCGGGCGCCGTGCCGGCTCGAGTACCGCTTGTCCGCGCCTTCGGAGCGCGACGAGCGCTGGGGCGAAGCCTCGATCACGGTGATCGTGGAAGGCGGCGCCGTCGTGCATATGCTTGGCGTGTGCCGCGACGTGACCGAGCGCCTGCGCGTCAACCGCGAGGTGCGGGTGCGCGCGCGCCAGCAGGAGACCTTGGCGCGGCTGGGCGAGCGCGCACTGACGGAAACCGACTTGCAGAAATTTTTCGAGGAGGTGGTGACCACCGTCGCGGAAATTCTCGACACCGAGATGACCAAGGTCCTCGAATTGCTCCCGGGCGACACCGAACTGCTGCTGCGCGCCGGCGTCGGCTGGCAGCCCGGTCTGGTCGGCAGCGCCCATGTTTCGACCGGCCGCGATTCGCAGTCCGGCTATACACTCGGCGCCGGCCGGCCGGTGATCGTCGAGGATCTCCCCAACGAGAAGCGCTTCAGCGGGCAGCCGCTGTTGAAGGACCACGGCGTGGTCAGCGGCGTCACCACCCCGATCTCCGGACAGGACGGCCGCGCCTATGGCGTGCTCGGCGCCCATACCGTCAAGCGACGCAAGTTCAACGACTATGATGTCGCGTTCCTCGCGGCGGTGGCCAATGTCATCGCCGGCGCGATTCATCGGCGTCAGCTCGATCAACGCCACGAGCTCATGATTCGCGAGCTGCGCCACCGCTCCGGCAATCTGTTTTCCCAGCTGCTCGCCTTGTTCTCGCAAACCGCAAAAAATTCGCGCAACCTCGGCGAGCTGGTCGCCAAATACGAAGCACGCGTGTTGGCGCTGGCCAACGCGCACCGCCTGATCACCGAGGGCGGCTGGAAATCGACGTCGCTGAGCGAGCTGCTGAGCACGCTGCTCGCTCCATTCATCGATCGCATCGGCTTCGATGGCCCCAACGTTTTCCTCGAGCCTGATCCGACCTTTGGCCTCACCATGGCGGTGCACGAGCTGGTCACCAATGCCAGCAAGCACGGCAGCCTTTCCGCGCCAGACGGTCGCGTGGATTTGACCTGGTCGGTGACGCGCACGCCGCAGGGCCTCACGCTGCTGCTCGATTGGAAGGAGAGCGGAGGACCGCCGCCGAAGCGCAGCAGGCGCTCAGGCTTCGGCACGCGCCTGATCGGCATGGTGATCGAACGCCAGCTCAATGGGCAGGTCGAGCAATCCTTCGACCCGAACGGATTGGAGGCGAAGCTGACCGTCCCCTTGACGCACGAGCGTTGGCCGGGCGGCGCGCGCGCGGCGCCGGCGACCGAGCTGCCGTAGGCAAATGCTCCGCAGGTCCAACTATGTGTCATTCCGGCCGAGCGAGCGAAGCGAGCGAGAGCCGGGATCCAGTAATCTCGGACCTTGGTTTTAGCCCGGTGCGAATCTCACGCTTGCCGGGTACTAGATGCCCGCTTTCGCGGGCATCACACCATCGGTCCTATTTCTTCCTCGCGTCCTGATACGGGTAGATCAGGTTGCCGGTCTTGTATTCCGCCGGCCACAAGATCACCTGGTGCGAGGTGTCGCGGAATTGGCCGAGGTCATTGCCGCTCACCCCCTGGAACTGGGTGAAGAACTGGCGCGACTTGGTCCACTCACCGTCCTTGCTGAAGGTGATCTCGCCCGCGACCGTCGAGAATTTGTTCGCGTGGATGTAGTCCGCGAGCTTGGCGTGATCGAGGCTCTTGGTCGCTTCGACCGCTTGCGCCAGCACCTGCCCGGCGGCATAGGCGAACGGAGTAAATCCATAGCCGAGCGGATCGATTTGCAGCGCTGGCGCTTTGGCTTGATATTTCTCCAGCATCGCTTTGAGCCCGGAGAAATTGAGCGTCGGCGCAGGGACGAAGCTCTCCATGATCACCAGCCCGTTCACCAGCGGACCGAGCTGCATCTTGATCGGCGTGGCGAGGAGCCCGATCATCGCCCCGCCGAACATTTTGGCACTCAGCCCGATCTCGTTGGCGGCGCGAACCAGTGCAACGGTGTCGGGCGGGTAGGCGCAGGCGAAGACGAGATCCGGATTGGCCGCGGCAATGGCGCGTACCACCGGCGCCATGTCGGTGGTTCCGGGCGGATAGCCCTTGTCGTAGACGATGTCGAAGCCGCCGGCCTTGGCATTATCGCGCGCGCCGTCGCAGGCGGTCTTGCCGAACTCCGCGTCGGCCGCCACCAGTGCGACGGTCTTCGGCTTGGGTGATTGCGCTGCGGCAATTTCGAACCAGCCGCGCGAGAACGCGAGCGTCCCTTCATCGCCGCCCGGCACCATCGAGAAATACCGGGAATAGTTGAACTGGCGGTTGATGTTGACGCCGAGCAGGCTGACCGTCAGCTTGTTGGCCTGCATGATCACCGGCATCGCCGGCGCGATCATGTTGGTGGCGTAAGGGCCGAGCAGCAGGTCGACTTTGTCCACGCTGAGCAGCTTGGTGTAGATGCCGGGCACATTGTTGGGATTGCTCTGGTCGTTGTAATAGATGAGCTCGACCGGCCGCCCCAGAATGCCGCCCTTGGCGTTGACGTCGTCACGCCAGATTTCCAGCGCCAGCAGATTCTGCTTGCCGTTGGGCGCCACGCCGCCGGTCAGCGCCATGCTGAATCCGACCTTGATGGGATCGGCGGCGCGCGCGGGCGGCGCGATGAGCATGGCGCCGAGCACGCTGGCAAATATGGCAGCAAGCACAAGCGAAATGACACGTGTGGCGAACATCGGCTGATCTCCTCCCACGCGCCGGATGAGTTCCGGTCTTTTTTCACGTGCGATTAGCTTAGCGCGGTGCCGCACGGCGCCATAGCCTGCCGTTCACCGATTGCCGAGATCGTTGCGGCTATGTTAGCTGATCCCAGCTCGTGACGCCTAAATTGATTTCATTCAACTTTTTCTGACGACCATGCCGGTTGATCCCTGCCTTTCCCACCCAGTCGCTGGGAATTGGGTGGGAAAGTCGGTGGGACTTTTGCATTGGGCTAAGGTGTCAAGGGCAAGCCTATTGGCTATGCATTCAGCCGCTTGCGCAGCCCTAATGCGCCGGCGTCCTCTTCCCAGACACTCAAGCCCTCTTCGCGTGTGACCTTCGCCATTTCCGTCGCAAGGTCGTGGTCCACTTCGGCAGTCCAGTAATCGTAATGGTTTGGATGTCGATGCTGTCGCCAAGCGACTTCAGGGAAAGCTTCCTGAAGTCTCCGGTGAGTCGCTTCGTTCAGTATGCAAACTCGATCAATCATCTTCGCTCCTTCGCTTTGCGCCAAGGAGATATAGGCATCAAAATCCCCTTTGCAATGGTGGCCCGAATCTCCTAAACGCTTAGCCGAAGGCTGGGAGCCCCACAGTACTCTCTCGGTCAGTGCTGTTGAGGAGATACTGCGGGCTCACTTTGTTGGAGAGCTGAGAACTCTCGTGACAAATGCCCAAGCTTTTGACTCACTACACTCGTCAGGCCAATAACTTCGGTTCTTTGATCTGGAGTCATAAAACGGAACAACGAGTGCAATATCGGTTCAGGGTGAGAATCCGATACAAGTAGCCAAGCGGCCAGTTGTCTCAATGTCAACAGAAAGGAGCGGGGAGTTAGCAATGCGCTGGTCATAGAACGCCTCCAAGTCTCAGGGTTGGTTCGATCCAGACCCCAGCCTTGGCCCCGTCGTGATCATTGTACGCTGCGCAAAAAAGCCATTTTTGTTATTAGCTGCCGTTAATTTGCTCCCGCGCGCCATGCAGGGGCAGGTTCAAAAGGAAGTGCTTCCTATTAGGTGCTGGGTGCAAATGTTCATCGCAGCAAAAAAATATTTCCAGTTGTGTCGTGGGCCATGAGG
>Ga0310912_10000425_pt1 | contig 20677 bp, 31 predicted proteins | sample GREbulkMGOX080_FD_203443 | JGI IMG/M metagenome (GOLD analysis project Ga0310912, IMG submission 203443) | Lab enrichment of tropical soil microbial communities from Luquillo Experimental Forest, Puerto Rico - GRE.bulkMG.OX080 | ecosystem: Environmental > Terrestrial > Soil > Tropical forest >...
GTGCTTACATTGCAGGATAACAGCTTTGCGAGAGCAGTTGCTAAACTTGGCTTTATCGAGCATATCGGCGAGCTAGCGACGTGTACAAATTGCTGGAGCGTGGTGAGAATTGGTGTGCGCCATAGTGTAGCGTCTGAGAAGTACGCACGCGAACACGCGCAAAAGTGCACCAAACGCGCCAGACTAAAAGAGAATCGGACTAGGCCGAACCGGGCCGAAGGAGTAAGATAGGGTATGCCCGAATTAGCGAGAGACCAGCGGTTCAGGAAACCTAAAGAGGTTTACCTGGGCCATCGTACGCTGCCCGTAATGATACGGTCGCGTGGGCACAGCGAGCGTGTCTCGACTTACATGGAACTGAGCCTGCTCAAGTTCTTAGAGAGCTACCGAGCGCACGGCGGTTACCGAAGTGTCTCAGAAGTCATGCGGCACTTGATAATTGCTGGAGCCGAAGCGGAAGGGTACCACTTTGCAGGGAACGGAAGGTGATGAGGTGGCGCTTGAACTGGCGCAAACTTGTCGTTGCTGGTGTAGCGATTGCATGCTTGGCAGCCACCGGGATTGCCTATTTCTATGTCGTAAGGACAGGGTGATGTGATCAAAGTCTTGATGGGCTTAGGCGCGATGGCGGCTGTCTTCGTCATGATCAAATGGGTGATCGTGATCGTCCTGCTAGCTATATCTGCTTACTGCTTTACGAAGCTGTACCAACTCAACCAATCACGAAAGTCGTTGCAAGAGTTGGAGCTTGAGATATGGCGAGCTAAGGCAGACCTGTCGATGAACCGTTACCTGTACGAAGGTGACATCTATGGAGAGTACAAGCCGGCAACAATGCCGTAACAAGAAGGGAAAACTGTTATGACACAACATCATATGGAGATAAGGTTGGTGCTTGGCCAATGGCGATGGACGATATGGAGCGACACCCAGAACATCGTCGGGACATCGCAAAGAGGCTATGAAACTGAAAAGGCTTGCCTGCACGCACTATTCGGCATCTTCTTTGGTACCTGGGATGAGAGCTTCCTGGAGTTGTACGCGAAGTGGATGGAAGAATCTGGTGGCGAGTACGATGTCCCGCCTGAAGCTGTCGCAGGCGTGAACGTGCGCGTTGAGCCAGCTAAAGTTGTTGAGCCGATTGGCGAAGCTGTATCTGTTGAGCCGCAACAGCTTTCGTTTGAAGGCGAAGGTTCGCTTGGCGCGACCATGATGCCGGTAACTATTGAGAAGGCGGCAGACCATGGACAGCAAGGATGAGGCCGCCAAGCTAGCTGCACGTCAGAAGGCATCGCGTGAGCGTAGTAAGCGACGGCACCCAACAGCCATCGCCGCAGCGCAACGCGCACTCCACATGGCGGGTCGCTGCGGTAGCCACGACGGTGATGGCCACCTATGTACGAAGCGAGCAGTGGAGGGCCGGCACGCAGGTGACCACGAGCAGCAGACGATTGGTGGCGTCAACGATGGCTTAGTAGAGTGGACGTGGCAATGGTAGCGCACCCAGTCCCGTGTGAGAAGTGTGGTAAGCGCGCTTACCCTACTAAACGCGATGCCATCATTGTGCTACAGCAGATGCGAGATAGCGGCCAAATCGCTTCTGGCACAGGCAGAGTCTATCGCACGCACGGCAGCTGGCATATAACCAGCCGCAAAGAGTGGGATGGGCACGAAGGTTACGCCACAGGGACACTATCGCGTAACAAACGGTTACGAGACATACTGCAAGAAATGAATCGACAAGGAGCACAACATGAATGACGATTTAACGAGTATCGACCAGAGGCTGCAGTTTATGGATGAGATGTCGGCATTACGTATCCATGCGAGCCAAGTACATAGAAGTGCAAGCAAATTGAAGGACCCAGAGATGCCCGACTTGGAAGAGGCAGCGGCCGCAGCTGTGGGCGCTGACGAATTGGCTGACGCTATCTATGACCTTGAGCACGCCTGTAGCGACGGCAATACGCTAGTCGATACGCAGCTTGAGGAGTGGCGTGACGACTTAACGATATGGGGCAGTGCTAATGTCGGTTGAGAACTCAGGATGGCACCACCATCGAACGTCAGTTATTGAGGGGCACAACGTTTGCATGGATTGTGGTGAGATAGTGATTAAGCCAATCCTTGACCTTAACGATCCACGCTTAGTACCGCCAAGCAAAGGCATTGATTTGCAAGAGGTTTCAGGAATGCTTCAGCACCAGGGCATTGACATTGTCCTGATCGAAATCGCCAACCGAAGGGATGTGCCATGGCCTAACTACATCGACCAGCTGGCTACCAAATACGAAGCATCACCACCGCACGTACACTTGCTTTACGACGAGAACGGAAACGTGCGTGAGCGGATACATGACTGAAGGTGATATACCGCGTAAGTCGGTTGTATCGCGTAAGTTGACCCACGGCACTTTGCTACCAGCGCAGCAAGAGCCTAAACCTGAGGAGGTTCGACGTGTACCTAACCGTACCATGCGGCGTAACTCCGGTTGGCGCAAAACAGCCAAACAGGGTTACCGCAAACGTCATGCGGCTCAACAGCTTAAGGGAGAATCACCGTGGCGAGTACATGGTGACGCTGGAGGCGATGCTAAGGGTAGTGGAGACCATTAAGTTCACGAACGATACATTGAGCTTTGATGGCCGTCGCTGCGAGACCAAACGAGCAAATCCCAAATACCTTTGAAGACAAGGAGTTACGAATGCCTGAAAAGACCGACAGCGAAGTTTACATGCTGCTACTCGTCAGCGAGGATAACGGCAACGGCAACGCGACGATGGTGCGTTTAGCTGGTACGGCATACGATCTGAAGAAAGGCCTGCCGAGTAGTGGGCGGGTCGTTGACGAAGATGAGGTTGGCGATGGCCTTCAGAGTTTCGTCATGAAGTGCTATGAGGACATGGATAGCCTCTGCCGTACCGTGGTGATAGAGAACGCTAAGCAAATGCGCGAGCACAGCGAACGTTCTGTAGCAGATTTGTACGTGAAGTTGCTTACCGAGTTTGCTGATAAGCCAATCGAGTTGATCGGTAACATGTTGGCTGCGTTGCTAACTGCTTGCACCGTAAACCTTTTGGAAGAGCCAGGAGCGCTGGACGAGATTACGCGACGGAGTACGGAGAACTAACCCGAAACGGCGCGATTAGGCGTAAAGTAACCTGGCGTTAACGTAACCCATGGCGGGCGAAGGGTGTGGCTATGGCCAATAGCGTTGTGCCCCAAAGTAATTCGGACGAATCGACTGACGGGCCGTTCGCTAGTGCCGCGAGAGACTATCGAAATGCCGGATGGATGGGTGTGCTTCCTTTGCCCGCCAACCAGAAGGAAGCACCACCATCCGGCTTTCACGGGATTGGTGACCCAAACCCAACGCTCAACCACGTACGTAAGTGGTTGCGAGATACCAAAGACGAGACATCTGATTGGTACCACGGCAACATCGCGCTTGCGTTTACCATCGTGGCCAAACCTGTTGACGTACCGTTTATTTATGGTGACGTTGGCCAGGTAACCGAGTGGGAACACCTAGCCATCGACGTCGATGACTACGACGATAAGCATGGCTGGGACGAATTATGTAGCACTGAGGATCAGCTTGGCGCGCTACCAGATACCATAGCTAGCAGCAGCCGCTGGTCTACAGAGCCTAACAGCAACTTACGGGTGTTCTTAGTTCCCAAAGGCTTTCGATATCACGGCAAAGTGCCGGGTTGCAAACACATCGACATCATCGCTAACGGATTGCGGTATATGGTGGCGTACCCGTCGCGGCACCCTAGCGGCAACGGCTACCTGTGGCGTTACGGTGGGAGCAATGGCTGGCGAGAGCTAGACGCTATCCCGAGCGCGGGCGCAGCTACCGTGCTACCTATCGAATGGTTTAACCATATCCGCAAGACTGGCGAGAGTAGCGATGCTGCTGGCGAAAGCGATTGGGATTGGGATGCGCTTTGGGATTGGGCTGGCGATACTTTCCACGACGTAAGCGAGCCATGCGACTTAATGCGCCGCGAAGTAACCAAGTACATAAGCGATTTGGATGCTAGCAACCTACACCATCCGCTAACCACCACGGTATGGCGCTTGTGCTTGAACGCTCTTGAGGGCCATAGCGGCTTCGGCTGGGCGTTGATGGAGTACCTGAATGCGTGGGTAGATGTTGCCGGTGAGAGCGGCCGCAGAGCCATGCAAGAAATGAAAGGTGAAAGCTGGCGTAGCGTCCATGGCGCGCTAGCGAAAGTAAAGTTTCAGTATGACGCAGCTGGTGGCTTCTTGCCAGCAGATAAGTGCGCGAAACAGTATGGCAATACTGATGATTGGTCTAAGAAGTTTGACGATGATGAGCGTGTAGCAGCTGCCGACTATGGTGGCCTTGGCCCTGTGATTGGGCCCATGCACGTTTGCGATGATAAACCCGCCGACAACTACGGGCGCCACGACGATGGCAACGGGCAACACTTGGTAGACTTGTACTGCGGTAACTTGAGATACGTTGCTGCACGTAAGAATTGGATTGTGTGGGATGGCTTACGCTGGCACCGAGATAACGAAGACAGACTTATACGTAGTGCGTACCGTAGGGTGCGTAAGCGTCAGGAGATGCATGCGCAAACGTTGTTACAGCGTGCTGCAGCGGAGCCAGACAATAAAGCGTTGCGAGCAGTTGCTAACGCTTGGATCAGTTGGGCTAAGCGTAGTGGTGATACCTCACCAGTAAAGAACGCCATAGAGATGGCGCGCCACAGCTACGTACACGACGAGCCAGTTGTGTTGAGCGCCATGAAGTTAGATGGCTACCCACATTTGCTTGGCTGTAAGAATGGCGTAATTGACCTCAATGGTACATTCGATGGTGGCGAGTTTGACATTGATGTAAGGCCACCACGCAAAGAGGATTACGTAACCTACAACACGAACGTCGATTACATACCGTGGCGCGTACTGGCTAGCGACGATGGTGACCGACTGGATGCGTTCTTGATATGGCAAGAGTATCTTGATGAGTTCTTGCCCGACATGGAGTTGCAGCTGTTTGCGCGTAAAGTGTTAGGGCATATGCTGATTGGTGAAAACCCAGAGAAGAAGATCGTGTTTCTGTTTGGCCCACGTGATACGGGCAAGAGCACGCTAATCGGTGCCGTAAGTGGCGCTTTGGGTGATTACTACGGAACTGTTGATATGCACCTGTTTAAGCAGAAAGAACTGAACCCTGGCTTGGTACGCGCCGTACCGCACCGTATTGTAGGTATGAGCGAGATGGAAGAAGCTACCAAGAGCGGCATCATTGACGCGAACATGGTAAAGAAGCTAACGGGCAATGATAAGATCGTGGCTGAGCTTAAGTACAGCAATGAAATCTATGAGGGCAGACCACAATTCACCGCGCTGATAGCTTGTAATAACCCGCCCAAGATACCGAACGCTGACCCTGCTTTGTACGAGCGACTGTTGGTGGTACCGCTAGATCACAGGATTAGCAGCGCCAAGCGCAGATACGAGCGACAGCAAGAGATTGAACGGATATGTGGCGTAGCAGTTTTGGCGTGGCTGATTGAGGGATGGAAAGACTATAAGCGCGAAGGCTTACAGTACGCCACATGGCCACAACGAGTACGTGATCAAAACCGCACATTCCTTGGCGAATTGAATACGGTGCAAACGTACATAGCGCAGTACTTGGTTAAGGCCAAGCACGACGAATGGGGCAAGCGTGTAGCGAGTAAAGCGATGGAGAAGGCGAAGGCACGTGGCAAGGTTAAGCCGACAGCGTACCAATGGCCGTTGGCGTGGACGCCAGAAGCTAAGCGAGTGTACGAGCACTACAGGAAAGTGACGAAGCTAGCCGGTGGCGAACCTGTTGAGATGACACAGTTTACACGAGAACTTGATATTGGTAGGACTGAGAACAGGAAGATCAACGGCAAGAGCACGAGCGTGTATGTGGGAATAAAATTCAAGGAGGAACCAGAAGATGGGCCAACAAGTTTCAGCCAAAAGTTCTGAGCCGCTTATCCGTGGCTATGGTGAGTATACAGCTGACGCTGATACTGCTGAAAATTATGCCATGGAGAAGATGGATGAAGGCGATGTGGATAAAGCCAAAGTGTGGGCGCTACTTGCTATTTCAAGCCGGTTGGCAGCGCTTGAGTGGGTGGTGGGCATAAAGCGTGGCGGATAATGTTACCCGTTACCCGTTTTGTTACCCACTGAAAAGCGCTGGTAGAACTATGTTTTGGGGAACAGGTAATTTGGGTAACAGCCCGACGCAGAAAGCTCTTATAGTGCAAACGCGAGAGGCCGATTTTGGAGTTGCTTACGTTAAGCAAACCGTGTTACCTGTTACCCGTTACCCAAAAGCTATATCTACCAGCCTTTTTAATGGGTAACAAAAGAAAAATAGCGTTACCCAAATTACCAGCCGACCAGGGAGGATGGCGCAAAAATTGACGTTACCCAGGATGGCGATTATCTTGCACTGCTCCCACACTGCCACGGCCACCTCACGCGAACCACACACCACATGAACGCCCAAGTGCCGCAACAGTGCACGAAAGCGCCACGAGATGTGGTGTGCCGGTGGCGGGTTGGCGTAGGATTGGGCCATGCCTGACACACCTTTCATGCTCGACAAAGACCAAACTGACCGGTCATCTGAAATGGGTTGGGGTGCAGGACGATTCCCTGACCCACGCTTTGATTATTCTGCAGGCAGCAAGGTGCCCATCGCTGACCCAGACCGCGAAGCGCAGTTGCTCGCCTTAGCCGCGATCAAGCGAACCGACTTGGCCAATCCTGCCGACCAACCTTCACCGTATGTCGCCGGCAACACGGATCGCTACGGCGCGCAGCCGCCACTTGTGCGAGAAACCAAGCCGCCCAACTACACTCGCCCACCCATGGAGCAACCCAGCAGGATGGAGCGCGCCTGGTGACGCCTAGATGTCCAGGCTGTGGGCGAAAGCTAACACGGTATTGGCGTTGGTGGCACGTTATTCAGACAAGGCCCAAGCGTACGCGCAAACCGCCGAACATCACGACGTGGAACAGGATTAGGCCAGACCGATGAGCGACGAAGATGAATGGCCAGATAGCAACGAGGGCAACATATTTGCCGACGCCATCAAAGCCACACGGCACCAACCGAATACGACGCAGGTCACCGACCACCCGAACTTCTTTCAAGACGTCATCGACCAAGAGGCACTAAAAGCCAAGGCGCGCAAGATGACTCGCCAGGACATGTTCAACAACGGCTTGCTCACCGTCGCCGACATGGACGATGAGGAGTTGCGATGCGGCCGTATGCGCGACGGCAATGGGCGCATACCCAAGGTCACCAAGACCATGGAGATGGTGCCACGCGACTTGTATGACGAGATGGTCGCGGAGCATCAACGGCGCACGCATGAAAAGTTCAGGCAGCAGCTGGACGCCGCGCTCGACACCATGGTTGAAATCATGACCGACCAGACCGCCGAGCCACGCGACCGCGCAGACGCGGCAAAATACTTGATGGAGCGCGTGATTGGCAAGACACCCGAGCGCGTGCAAGTCGCCGTGGCGAAAGCGCCGTGGGAAGAAATTGCGATGGAGGTTGGCCGCCTCACCCGCGCCGAACACGAGCAGCGCGTGCTAGGCAATGTCGTGGACGCGGAAGTCGTTGAGACACAACACGAATGCACCGCTGACGTACACGGCACTTGCCCCGATTGTGGGGCGCCACCGCCTGATCCCGACTTGGCAACGGACCCACCACCTTTCACGCCGCCGACACCGAGCGCATTTGCACCGGCGCCACCTGTACCAAGCCACGACAACCCAATGACCTCCAATCCCGTTGTCGCCGTAGCCAACTCAGAGCGCATGCGTTGGCGGGCTTGTGACGCAGCCCATTTGGCGCAGCTGCGTGCAGAGGCGAAGGACAAACGCCAAGGCGCGAAGAAGCGGCGCATCGTGCTACGCACCATGGGCCTAGACTCCATGCAACACAACAAGATTGCAATGGACGAACCGGACGCTGACGAAGGCCAGCTGCGCTTCAAGGTTGAATAGCTAGCGCGCCACGTCGCCGGCAGGGTAAGCTCCCTTTCGGACAGCCAGTCCAGAGCGCGCCCGCCAAGCTAGCTCAGCGAATGGTGGGCCTGCCCGGAGTTGCCTTACTCCCTTTTGGTTGACTCCGAGCAGGCCTCACCACTAGCCCTAGCAAGGTGCCGCCAAAAGTGTTGCAGCGCAAAGGAGGCCGATATGGCCAACATGTCGTGGCAGACCGTCCCTCGCAGGGCTTTACAGCCCATCCCACGTGTGGTTGATAACACCGACAGACTCGCCATTGAGCAGTGGGCTATCACCATGAGCCACGTGCCTATTCGCACGAGCGACATGCCAGGCGGCCCAGGCACATTCGCGCCGTACGGCAACACCAACTTCCGGTAGGCCACCATGTGGTCACCGCAGGCGCGAGCCGCTGCGCTGGCGGCCAGGCACGCGAAGGCAGGCGCCAACTCCCCAGGCCAGTCGCTACGCGAGCGCGCTCACATGCTCAACCCACATGAGCCGGGTAGCCCAGCATGGCATGCGCGGATGAACGAAGTGTACGCACCACAAGCCGCCAGCGCCACGGCCAAAGTCAATGCAGCGGCGCATATTCCGGCGCTGTCGAGCAACCGCCCAACCACCGTCCACAACATTGCCACGCAGGTCAAGGCGTACCACGACCACGTGGAGGCCAATGGCCCAATCGTCGCGCCGCACTTGTACTACGGTGGTGGGGCATTTCCAAGCACGCCGCTGGCCCAGAAGTCAGGCGCGCAATACCAAACGTGGAAGAAGGCACAGCAGGCCAAGGGCGTGAAGTTCAAGCCAGCGTCCAGCGAGTACAGCCGCCACAAGAGCAGCGGTTGGGGCATGGGCGACTGATGGCCAGCGAAGTCCAGATCATCGCCATCGTAAACTCGCCTGGCTCAGGCAAATTCGCGCTGGCTCTGGATAGCATGCCCACCGCGCTCATCCCGTACCACCCGGCTGCCGGTGAATTACAAAGCGCGCTTGAGGCTTTGCCCAACATTGGTGCCGGCAACGTCAAGATCACCAAGGACAGCAACTGGGTGTATCGCGCTACGTTCCAGAATGCGTTGGCGGAGAAGAACATTAACACGTTGCAGCTGTGGGCCAATGAGCTAGGTGGCGGTGGCGACGTACAAATCACAGTCGATACCGAAGGCACAGACAGCACCGGCGACCCAAAGCAAGATGCTATCAACGATGCGTACCGCGTGCTGGCCACGTTGAATCGTAGGACAGCGTATGGTTACCCGCTAGCCGCCAAGAGTGTAGTGGTTGTGCTTGCACAACTGTTGCCGTACATCACGATTGAGCCATTCTAATGCCTAAGCGCAAGCTCAGTGCAGCACGTAAAGCCCAGCTAGCAGCCTGGCAGGCTAAGGGTGCTGCTGCGCGTAAGGCGCGTAGCTGGAGTAACCCTGTGCCTGAACGCAAGTCTGCTAAAACGGGTGGCACCGGGTTTCCTGCAGCTATGCCGGGCAGCTTTGGCACGGTGCGACGGCACAAGCTCGGCGGCAAAGCGTACCAAAAGAAGGTTGGCGGGTTCACACCAGCACCAGCGGTCACTCAAATACTCAATAAGCAGCCAGTTACCCATCCGCTTAAGGCTTTTGACGCTGCTGGTATCCACGGCGACATGGTACAGCACCCTGAGTTGGGCCTTTTACGCTTGCCGGCACCCGCTACACCCGCCGATTTCGGCCACCAAGGGCCAAAACCAGGCAGGCTAGCGCCAAGTTTGGATAGTGTTGGGGCTAAACGCTTTACGCCAGCGCCATTTAAGCGCAAAAACTACAGTAAGCAGGTCAACCCGGCTTACCTAGTTAACAAACCACAGGCAACACACGGAAGCAAACATGAAAGTGTTGGCTCAATGTCGCAGAAAGCCAAAGTTGCTGCGGCGCATGGCATGTCTGTAGCTGAATACCAGAAGAAAATGGCAGCTGATAGGCGTAAACAAACAGCCGCGCTGAAGCAAAAGGGATTAACCAACCCATTCAAGAAGTCGCCAGGCCCAGGTAAGGGGCACTAACCATCCCACAAGGAGGCACACATGGCAAAGCGCAAGGCTAGCCCACCCACTGACGGCGGCAGCAACACTGGCAAACCAATTGCGGTGGGCGGCACCAAATCTGGCGCTGCTATTGGTGGCAAGGCGTACTCAGGACCAGGCAAACGCTTCGCGCCAAGCTCAATCAAGCAGCCAAACACCAACCTTACCAACACATACGGCATTACGAACCAAAGTGCCAACGTGAAAAGCGGTGTGACAGGCCCGAATACAGTGACGGACCGCAATTTGCCTGACAATCAAGGCGTTTTGACCGCCAAGGTCAGCCGTTACACCCGCTAACCACACCAGCAGGAGGCAAATATGGCTAAGGCAACGCCACTTCGCCCAGCGAAGCCGGCAAAAACCAGGTTTACACGCAAAAGTCGTAAGGCTGTGCCCGGTTTGTACAAGGGCACGCCCCAAAACACGCTCAACGGCGCGCTGAACCAGCTGAAACCGGCTCCTGCGGGCAACCGCACCGTAATACCGCAGGTGCAATCGAGTAATGTTGGTAATCAAGGCGATAACGCGCCAATTACCAAGCTACGCAAGGGCAATTTCTAGGTAAACCATGGCTACCAAGGCAAAAGGCAAGCGGCCCAAGCGTGTAAAGGCTGCGCGGCGACCGACTGTGGCTGTTAGGCCATATTTGCCCATGGGGCCACCGCCAATGTACCCGCCTGCGCCGCCGCAGTGCCCACCAATTGGCCAAGGGCCGCAAAGTACTGGGCCGCAAGCGTTTACACAAGGGCTGAAGCGCCCGTAAGGAAAGGACAAAGCACATGGCACGTGGTAGCAGGGGTGGTAAGGGCGGCAACAGGGGTGGTAACCGTGGGCGCGGTACTAGCGCACGCGGCGCTGCTGGATTTCCGGCGAACGCACAGGGCACACGCACCAGCCAAGCCCAAAGTGGTGGTGTAGCAAACAGTTTCCAGGGCACAGCCGGTGGTGGCCGCGCTTTTGGTAACAAAGGCGGCAGCGCAACCCAGCGCAGTATCACCAGCGGTACCAACAACTTAGGCCAGAAGTACCAGGTGCACAGCCCTGGTGGCGACAACACGCTAGTGCCTGGCGGGTTTAAGGGTGCCGGCAAGCTGAACCTACAGCCGGGTGGCAACACCGGCAAGACCAACGCCAGCATCGTGGATCCGCATGAGTTGGCGCCCAAAGGATTTGGCGGTGGCTACTAAAGATGGCCGGAGTCAGTAACTTTGGTGGTAAGAAGGCAGCTCCATTCGTTAAGGGCGGTGGCCGGAAGAAGGCCAGCACCAAGACGGCCAAGGGTGCTGTGAAGAAAACGAAGAAGGTGAAGTGACATGACTGTGCCGTACGTTACTGGTGCGAGTAGCCGTGGTTACTCGTCGCGCCAGACCGGCACCCCAAGCCGCTACGGCAGTGCGCAAGGTGGGGTTAGCCGGAACCTACTGAACCCGTGGGGCAATATCGCTACGACACGCTCAGCCATGCGTACGACCCCACAGGGCAACAACCCAAGCAAGGCCACGGTACGCGGGAGCGCGGTCCAGCAGCCCACGCCCGACAGCAGCCTGTGGAGCGTGCCGTACCGGGCCAACGACCCAGTGCAATGGCCGCTGATGGTTGACGACGGACACGGTGGCCTGGTGGGTACGAAGTCTGGGCCGAACAGCGGCATGACGCCTGAGAAGGTTGCGTGGAACAACCAGGTGGTCGAGAACGCATACACGCGGGCTAAGTACCAGTGACGGTTAACGCAGACTTTGCCAGCGAAGGTACACTGAGCGCGAAGATCAGCGCGGTACAGCCTGCTACAAACATCAATGATGCCAGGCTATTTCACAAGCAAGACGACCACGTACAGTGTACCATGACGGTAGTGCCACCTACCGCCGAGCAACAGCAGTCGCCGGGGTGGCCTGCGTACAAGCCGCCACCCCCACCGCAACGAGCGTACAACCACCGACAGATAAGCTGGGGTAGAGTGCAATGACCACGCCTGTACCGCCACCACCTAATACTCAGTTGGCTGTGGTGCCGCCGTTGCCAAGCTTGACAACCGTAACGCCAATTACGCCAGACCAATTGACGACACTACAGTACTGGCTGCCCAACGACGCAGAGACTTACGGCTGGGACGCCACGTACATTTCAACGCGGTGGACTGGTGGGATTGTTAGCACGATACGTGCCTACTGGTACGACCGCGTACAGGACACGGCTAGCTACCTGGATCTGAGTGACCCGAGCGGCAACTTGCCCATTACGCAGATACATCGCCAGGCGATGGAAATGCTGCAGTATTGGGACGCATACCTTTTGAAGTACGGCGACGTGACCAACCCAGACCTTATGGGCACCGGCATACCACGCCCCACCCGCATAGGCAAGATTGCGCGGCGCTACCCGGTACCAACTGGCTACCCAGTGCCATTGCAGCCCACGAGCTTTGGCCCGTACAACTACACGGACCCGTAAGATGGTGAATGTATGCCGCAAATTGTACAAGACCCTGGTATCATCGCTGCTGCTAGGCAGGCAATCGAAGTGTACTTGGGGTTCAAGGGAATTGAAGTTACTCTCGTGCCTATTAAGGGAAACTCAGTCACGAAGCCGGGCGGTGGACGTGATTACATACCGCCAACACCGCGAGCACCTCAGACTTTCGCGCTTGTCAAGACGAATGCCTTTGACGGACTTGAGTTCTCGCCCAACGACGATGGCCTGAGCCGTAAGCGTGCGTACGTTTTGACGGGCCGGTACGATGCCGACATAGCAATTGGTGATACGTTTGCCGACTACGAAGCTGATTACACCGTTGACACGCTGGACCAGACTAGTGGGTTCAAGACAATCGCTACTGTCACTGGCTTTTTGAAGGTGTAGCCATGGCCTTTGCGCATGGATCAGCGATCAAAGAGGCCGGTGGCAAGAAGTGGGTTGAGAATGCGGCTGGTAAACCAACGCATATATTCAATCCAGCCTCGGGACACTGGGACCCGATCAAGCATCCACGTGGTTTTCACGGTAAATTCGTCAAATCTGGTGCTACACAACCAGTTATCGGTGTAAAAGGCCACAAACCGGACTATGTACCACCAGTTTGGGCAAAGATCAAGGGTGTCAACGCTTCTGCCGACGGTATGAAGCTGTATAAGCGCAAATCAGCCGGTGAATTCGCCAATGACCACGAATTGTACCTAGCCGCAGCCAAATTGGCCGCTGCGCACAAGAAGATCCACCCACACGACGCCGCAAGCGCCAATTCCATCTACAACGCTGCGCTCCGCCACGAAATAGACGAGCATGGCTCGCATACCATGCTGCCGCAGCTAGGTGCCACCCTTCCGCCAACTCCAGGCGCGCCACCGACGCCCAAGAAGGTAGCAGCGACCACGCCGAGCGGTGTAAAGGTCGTGAGTAAGTTCCTTCAGCCGGGGCAGCTGGAGTGGACGGGCAAGACGCTGGGCGGTGTAAGCGGCGCACGAGTTTACAAGGACCACAACGGAGTTGAGTGGATCGTCAAAGTGCCTGGCGGGTGGAAGGGTACGAGCCACGCCTACAGCAACTCAAAGTTCTTGAGCGACTTGGACGTTGCGACCAGCCGGATACAGAACAAGGCTGGGCTGCCGGTGCCGGCGATGCACAAGGTGATGATCGAAGGTCGTGAGGCGAGCGTACAGAAGATGTACAGCCGCGTACAAGACCCATTCAAGAATCACGACGTCACCCAGACACCGCTCACCGACAAGGAAACCCTTGAGCTACAACAGAATATGGTGCTCGACTGGCTGCTGTCGAACCACGACGCACACAGCGGTAACTTCCTCAAGACCGACAAGGGCATCATTGGCATCGACAAGGGCCAGAGCTTCAAATACTTTGGCAAGGACAAACTTACGCCAAACTTCGGCCAAGACCTGAACCCGCCGCTCGCGCCGAACAAGCCTGTGTACTCTAAGATGATGTCCGCGTTCGTAAATGGCGACATGAGTATGCAGCCGTTCAACTCGCCAGAACTGGGCAAGACCATATCGCGCATCTCGGCGATACCTGACGACGAGTACAAGGACATGCTGCGGCCGTACGCGGAGCAGGCGGCAAAAGCCGGATTACTCATGAAGTCTGGCAGTCAGCCCAACAACGTGGATGCGTTCCTACAGGCGGCTGTGGACCGAAAGAACAACCTACAGACTGACTTTGATAAGCTGTACGATCAGCTGCTCAAGGACAAAGCAGCCAAGGAGCAGGCCTCAGGCAAGATCAGCCACCTCACAGAGCCGTCAGCGGCGAAGGTTGGCCCGGAAGAATTTGCCGCCAACCAAGCAGCAACAGCCGCAAAGACTTTGGAAGGCCAGCCACCTGATTACGTAGCTAACCAATACGGCAAAGGCCTGATCACTTTCGATGAGCTGAAGAACTACGTTGAGAATAGCCAAGACGTGAATGTGACTCACATCACGAAGTGGCAGGCGCTTGGTACGATTAGCGCAGAGAACGCTAAAGAACTGAAGGTTGCGAAGGTTCAAGCAGACCAAGCGATTATCTCTGGAATCCAAAAGCTAGCTCCCGGTTACGAAGTCGTGCCTCATCCAACGGACACAGGCACCTTCGCCATCAAGAAGCCGGGTGGAGCGTTTAGCCAAAGCTCAAGCGGCGTAACGAAATCCTGGCCAACCAAAGAGGATGCGCTCAACTCATCCACGATGGCGAAGTACAAGAACCAAGCGGAACAGGCAGCGCAGTATGAGAAGGCTGGCGCTAAGAACTTCGCCAATGCCGCACCAAATTACACCATAGACCAAATCGGTAGCTACCCACAGGAAGATTTAGACAAGTACAACGAGCTCAAGGCAAAGATCAGCGCCGGCACCGACACTGGCGACGAGTACGCGCAGTTCAAATCGCTCAAGTCCAAGTTCGACAACGCTTCCAAAGCAGCAGGAGCGGCCCAGGTGGAGCATGGATTTGAGAATGAGGCTGGCGGGTTTACCCCACCGGCGAAGCCACCCGCGCCAGCCATCAGTAGCAAGAAGCTAGGCGGCATGAACTGGAAGGCAAAGGGTGGAGCGCCGCCAAGCTGGGACAAGATAAAGGGCCCAGACGCAAAGGAATTGGGCGCAGAGCTATGGAAGCGTAAGCAAGCCGGTGAGTTTGCGAACGTGTATGAGATGTATAAGGCTGCCGCCAAACTCAGTGCGGCACAGAAGAAGAAGGCTGAGCAGGACAACCCAGGCGCATCGTTAGAAGCAGGCGTTCATTACGCCTCAGCCAACCAGTTGCGAAATGCCGCGCTACGTACGGAGTTTGACGAGACTGGCAACGTGATCTGGGAGACTGCTGAAGAGAAGACATCGCACGAAGTCGGCCAGACCGTCGCGGAGATTAAGCACACGATCAGCCTCCACGACCATGTGCCGGTAGTCGAAGCATCACCAGGGCAGAATACTGCGACGCACGCAAAAGAGTTTGGTAACAAGGCATTTGATCCCAGCGCGCCAGTCGGATCGTACACCAATCCACACGCCTTCAAGACAGGCGACAAGGCGAACCTGGAGAAGTACGGCTACAAGTACACCGATCACAAGAGTTGGCCGCAGGACCAGAAGTCAGCTTGGTACAACTTCAGCGGTTCCGGCTCTGGAACGCTCAACACGTTCTTCCGTACAGGTAAGGTTGGCTCTTTTGGTGATCCGATAGCGACCAAGAAGCGTGCGAAAGCTCTTGTAGACGCATTTAATTCACCAAATGTGAAGCCGTTAGACGACTGGACCATGGTGGTACGCGGTACATCTGGCGGTTGGGAGTTTGGAATCGGCAGTGACTCAGTCACTTTCGATGAAATCAAGGCTATGGAAGGCAAGGTTGTCCGCAATAAGTGCCCTGTGAGCAGTTCGTTGCGCGATAGGCCGCCATGGGGCAACATTCGCATCACGTACAAGCTACCTCCTGGCTTCCGTGGGCTCAATATCCTTGGGAAATCAGCACATAGCGGTGAGAACGAAGTCATATTGCCGCCTGGGATGGCATACCGCATTCTTGAGGTGAAGAAGGGCACTAGCTATAGCTCTGAAGTGCTAGTGGAAGTTGTTGACGTGAAACTACCGGATATTGAGGTGTGATGACGACATTTCAACCTATTACACCGAATTGGCTGACCGCAGCTTGGGATCAGTTCAGCGAAAGCGACCCAGAACTGGAGCAGGCATACGATTGGCCCGACTTCCCAAGCGACAGAACAGGCGAAGGCAACTGGATTGACCTGTATTTGACTGAGACAGATGACTTTCCGATTGGCCGGTTGTGGATTAACCCTGATACACAGAACATTGGGCTCATACCGCTGCCAGATGGCAACATCAGCTACCAGACGAAGATAGCCTTGGAGCTACGCGAGTACAAGCACCATCGCACAGACCCGCTGACTGCGTATGATCAGATCAAATCGGAATACTTTGGGACACAAGAAGAAACAGGCAACTTGAAGAGCGCAGGAGTGCCCGGTGAGTCTTTCTAATGGGCCGCTGGTCATGGACCACTGGCACATTTACCGCAACCCTCGTGTTGCGTGGGACCCGCATGATGGGCAATGCCAGGTTCTGGAGAGTAAAGCGAGACACCGCGTTTGGTGCGCAGGACGCCGTACAGGAAAGTCGGAGCTAGGCGGGCACGTCCTGCTGCCCGAAGCGTTCGCAACACGTACGGTCAGCAATGACTGGCTCAAAAAGGGTAAGCGGCGTGAGTTTTGGATCGTTGGCGACGAATACGTCACTGCAGACAAGGAGTTCCGTGTTATTTGGCATCTCGCTAAGTATCTCCAGATTCCGTTCGACAAGGGTAGCCATCATTCCATTGATGGTAAGGATCAAAGCGTGCTTAGCCTCTGGAATGGTGCGTTCCTCATACTCACTCAAAGTGCCAAGTACCCAGATAATCTCGTCGGTGAGGCACTCTGCGGAGTGCTGATGGTGGAGGCCGCGAAAGCGAAGCCAAGCATCTGGATGAAATACATCCGGCCCATGCTCAACGACTACAAGGGCTGGAGCTTACACACATCGACACCAGAAGGGAAGAACCATTTCCACGACAAGTACGAATTTGGCCAGGACCCATACAATTTGGATTGGGCAAGCTGGCGGATGCCGGCGTGGCGTAACCCGTATGTGTATCCAGAGACAACGAGAGATGACCACGTTAAGTTCTTGCTAGATCAGCTGGAAGATCACCCCGGCAGAAGCGCAGCCAGCATCGCGGTTGCTAACGACTTGCTCATAGATTCTGAAATCCTTGCTCTTGCAGACGAATTGACCATTCCTCTGTTCAAGCAAGAGGTCATGGCCGACTTCACCGAGTTTGTAGGACAGGTGTTTAAGGACTATGACGAAGAATACCATGTTGGAACGCTCAGCTACAATCCAGATTGGCTCACTTTTGGTGCAACTGACTACGGCTTTACCAATCCTAACGTTTGGTTGCTTATCCAAGTTGGTCCGTGGGGCGAGATCAACGTGCTTGCTGAAGTATATCAGCCAAACCTTACAGCCGAACAGTTCGCAGATGAAATCATCAAGCGCCGCACCAGAGATGGTGTCCCTCTCAACCCGCCCGACCTCAGGACTTTCTATCCTGATCCTGCAGACCCGATGTCCAGTCGAACACTCTCCGACCGTTTGAAAGTCAGTGCGGCTGGCGGGACTGGTGGTGAACTCAACATTCGCATCAACTTGATTCGCCAAGCGTTGCGTGCTGGCCGAATCGACTACGGTGCAACACCTTTGACTGAGGGCAACTATGACAAGTGGCGCCCGCGACTGATGATAGACCGCAGCTGTACGAGCTTGCGCAATGACATGCTTGCCTATCGGTATCCAGAGCGCAAAGAGGATGCTGAGACCAGTCGTGATCGCTTTGAGTTACCGCTGAAGAAGGATGACCATGGACCGGAAGCGTTGGGACGCTTTATGGTTGGCTATTACGGGCCAAATTCTCTTACCGCTAGCGCTGGTACACGGATACGAAAGGCTAACCTGGGACGTCATGCTAGCAACAAGCGACGAGACAGGGTTGCAAAGCCAAAGCCATTGAGCGCCATGAGACCTACTGCGAGTGGTTATCCGACTTGGCGAGAGGGCGGTACGATAACCGACAAGGAGTTTAGAGATGCCGATTGATTCCAGACAGTACGACTCAGTCATCAGCCAAATCCGCGATGACACCGGGTTCAGCAGACTCGTCGGCAACCTCAGCAACATAGACGACCGCATACGCATCAAAGCGTATGAAATGTTTGAAGACTTCTACTACAACCGGCCAGAACACATCAAAGTTGTTCTGCGAGGCGAAGATGACGACTGCATCGAGATTTACATGCCGTCGGCCAAGAAGTGTATCGAAGCTGTAAACCGTTTCCTTGCAGTTGAATTCGATTATCAGATTGATCCAGACGCTGACGAGGCAACGTCGCAGGTTATGGACGATGCGCTCCAATCTCTGTTCAAGCGGCAAGAGGTAGTACAGAAGTTCAACCAGATGAAGCGGTACATGCTCATCAAAGGTGATGCGCTGCTTCATATTCGGGCAATTCCGTGGGAGAAGGCTGGGCGGCGCTTGAGGGTTGATGAGCTGCGGCCTGAACACTACTTCCCAATTGAGGATTTTGCTACAGGTGAGTGCATAGGCTGCCACATCGTTGACGTTATCCGTAATCCGCGCAACAGTTCTCAGACCAAAGCCGCCAGCGACGAGTGGATTGTGCGCCGGCAGACGTATAAGCGCGCTTTTGATGACAGCGGAACACCAACGGGCAGAATAACTTCCGAGCTTTCGCTGTGGAAGGTTGGGATGTGGGATGATCGTGTGGCCACTCCTGACCTAGATCAAATCTCAGTGGTAACTCCTGAGTTTGAGCTTGACCCGTTGATCACAGAGATACCCGTTTACCATTGGGCGAACAGACCGCCACCCGGTAGCACTTTCGGCATGAGCGAATTGGCAGGCGTTGAGTCAATCATCAACGCTATCAACCAATCTGCCACAGATGAAGACCTTACGCTCATCACGCAAGGCTTGGGCGTGTACTGGACCGACGCATCACCGCCCATAGACGAGAACGGAAATGAGGTGGAGTGGGAAATTGGACCAGGCGCTGTTGTTCAGGTTGGGGTTGGCGCTAATTTCGGTAGGGTTTCTGGAGTCTCCACGCTTACGCCGTTCCACGAGCACATCTCCCTTCTGGACGAAAACATGCAACAGGCTCTCGGCGTGCCTGATGTTGCTATTGGTATGGTCGATGTTGCAGCTGTGGAATCTGGTATAGCGCTGACGCTTAAGTTTGGCCCGTTGATCGCGGCTAACACAGAGAAGATGCCGACTATCACCAAAGTCGCAGATGAGTTCCTAGACGACTTGCTGGATTGGCTACAGGTCTACGAGGGCATAGCACGCAATGGTGTTGATATACAATCAGTTTTCGGCGATCCTATGCCGAAGAACACCACCCAGATGCTGGCGGATTACCTATCCATCTGGGTTCAGGCTCCGAGCACACTCCCTGTCGAGTGGCTGTATGACCGACTCAACGAGCTATTTGGTTGGGACCTAAGCGATTCCGACTTCAACCAAGCTCTGGAAGATGCCAAGAAGATAGCCGAATCAGCTGCTCCACCAAACCCAATAGCTGATCAGATGAACCAGTTTGGCGATCAAGGTGGCCAGGTGCCACCAGATGCGTTCCAAAACAATGGGCAGACACTAGATTTCAGCACTATGTGACAGGAGGTACAATGGCCGCAAAAGGCAAGGCGCGCATGAAGCCTGGTGGCGGTGGGCGTTTCAAGAAGTTAACCAAAGGCGGCATGAGTCCTGCACTAGCTGCCTACGTTGGGCGCAAGAAGTACGGCGCCAAGAAGATGGCCAAGTTCAGCGCAACAGGCCGCAAGCGAGCAGCACGGGCCAGGAAGCGAGGATAGCATGGGGTTACGTCGTAAGGGCAGCGGTGGTCGCCACTATCCACCGGGTACAATCCCTGGCCAGCCAGCTGCCGGCCATCATCCGTTCGCATCAAAAGCTCAGCAGCGCTTGTTCTTTGCGAATCCAAAGCTGCGTCGTTGGGCTATAGGTAAAGCACACGCTACCGGCGAGCACCACGAGCTTGGGCCTGCTAGCAGCGCTGTGTACCGGGCGTTACCAGACCGTAAGGGCGCCAGTTTCCAAAGGGTGCCGTTACGTCCCAAGCACTAAGGACGCAAGATGGAGCTTCGTCTGAATCATGTTCACCCGCCCACTATTTCAGCACAAGCTCAAACCGCGTTGCGGCACATGGCAATTGCTGCGTACCCATACGAGACTTGCGGCTTGATCCACGAGCACGGCATTATCGTTGAGCATCCCAACACTTTTGCTGGCGATCACAGGCTTGGGTACGACATGGAGTTTGATCTTCACGACCCAACGATCAAGGCAATCTGGCACACGCACCCTGGTGGGCTTGAGGTGCCGTCGCGGGATGATCTGCCGTGTATCCGGTTGCTCGCTGAACGCGGCTTCAATTTCCATCACATCATCGTCACTCCCAAAGGTGTATA
>Ga0310912_10000428_pt1 | contig 20619 bp, 19 predicted proteins | sample GREbulkMGOX080_FD_203443 | JGI IMG/M metagenome (GOLD analysis project Ga0310912, IMG submission 203443) | Lab enrichment of tropical soil microbial communities from Luquillo Experimental Forest, Puerto Rico - GRE.bulkMG.OX080 | ecosystem: Environmental > Terrestrial > Soil > Tropical forest >...
ATCAAATCGAACGCTGGTTCGCCGAAATAACGCGAAAACGAATTCGCCGAGGCACATTTCGCAGTGTTCGTGAACTGACCAAGGCAATCCAAGATTACATCCAGCGCTACAACCGGAACCCACAACCCTTTCAGTGGGTCGCCAGCGCCAGTAAGATCATCCGGAAGGTGAACAAATATAAAGAAACTTTAGAGACGGGAGACTAGCGACTAACTACGTTAGTCTTGCCCTTGAGCAGGCTATGGCCGGCAAAAAGGTCGAGACGCCAGCGACGCGTCCCTACGGCTGTTCAATAAAGTATCCGGACTCGGCGCATTAGCGCTTAGCTTTCGAGAGGTCAAATACCAGTTCTTAATATTCTTGAGGTTTGCTCCCGACTAAGCTCACCATTCCCGAAAAGGTCTACGAAAGTGCGCATCGCCCCGTGGACCTCTTTACCGCGCGCTCGGGGAAAGACGTAGGGCGCACCGACAGCGGCATTGACTCACCCGCATTTCTGTACTCTCATTGGCGAACAGGCAGCAGGGAGGAAAAAGCTATGGGCATGAACCGCCGATCGTTTCTCTGCTCCTCGGTAGCGCTAGCAGGAGCCGGCGTGCTGGGCGCCAGCGATGTCAACACCGAGCAGATCCATCCGACCCACGTCCAGGCAGCCTCGCTCATGACCGAGTGCGCGAACCGCTTCCTGGCCGCGCTCGATGCCAATCAGCGTGGCAAAGCAACATTCCCGTTCGATGCGGACGAGCGCATGAACTGGCACTTCATCCCGAGGGAGCGCAAAGGCCTACCGCTGCGCGAGATGACCTCCTATCAGAAGCACGTTGCCAGCGCGCTACTAGCGGCCGGGCTGAGCCAGACGGGCTACATCAAGGCCGTTACGATCATGAGTCTCGAGGACGTTCTCAAGATCATAGAGAAGGATAGCGGCGAGATTCGCAACCCGGAGAAATATTATTTCTCTGTGTTCGGTACTCCCAGTGACACCGGCACGTGGGGATACCGCGTCGAAGGCCACCACCTTAGCCAGAACTACACGGTGGTGGATGGCAAGGTGATCGATGGCCCCAGCTTTTTCGGAGCCAACCCCGCTCAAGTTCGGCAAGGGTCGCGCAAAGGCCTGCGTACTTTAGCAGGGGAAGACGACCTCGGCACGCAGCTAATCCATACGCTCGACGAGCAACAACAAAAGGTCGCAATCGTCGATCCAACCGCCTACAAGGACATCCTGAGCGCTGCCAGCCGGACAGCCGCGCTTCAGGGTCAGCCATCCGGTCTTTCCGCTTCAAAAATGAACGCCACGCAGTTCGATGCGCTTATGGCCCTCATGGAAGAATACGCGCGCAATGTGCCCGGCGAGCTTGCCGAAGGTCGGATCGCACAGATCAACAGTGTCGGCCGGAATATCTATTTCGCCTGGTCAGGCGGTGTCAACCGCGGCGACCCACACTACTACCGCGTTCAGGCTGCTTCCTTTCTCATCGAATTCGATGACACCCAAGACGACGCGAACCACATCCACTCTGTGTGGCGCGACTCCGGCGACTTCGGTGAGGACCTACTCCACCAGCATTACCGGGCCAGCCACCCGCAGAAATAGACGGCCTAACGGCCGCGAGTTGAGCTCTGCCAGCACATAAACCGCGACCCAGGCTCCCGTTTGCGAGACTCGTACCGCGAAGTGGAGGGTGTGACAATGGTAGGGATGGACAAGTTTCCTAAATTCATGAGGCATCCCGCTAACAGGATTGCCGGATCCAGTCAGGCCACTCCTGGTGTGGAGGGTTATGTGTTCGACGGAGCCGACGGAACCCAAATGGCGTTCTGGACATGCGCAAAGACCGCGTCCTCTGCCGAACATGTCCACGACTACGACGAATACATGGTGGTTGTGCAGGGTTGCTATACGCTGATCATCAACGGGGAGCGGATTCAAGTAACAGCCGGGAAGGAATACGTGATCCCGCGCGGCATCCCGCACCAGGGTGAGGTTGTGGCTGGGACCAGAACGATCCACGCATTCGGAGGCCATCGGGCCGATCGCGAGCAGAAACGCTGAGATGCTCACCGCTGCTCGCGCGCAGTGCGGTCATCATCACCAGCGCGTCTTCGGTGAGTGGCGATTCGACCGCAAGCTGCCCCTCGGCAAGGGCGTCAATGCGCTCTTCGCTTGGTCCGTCCGGGTGTGGCAAGCTTAACCGCTACAAAATCGACCTTGCCGGAGTCATCAGCAATGCCGCTGTTCACCTTCCGCCTCAAAAGAGGCGTGGCAATCGTGATGTCCAACCGCCCTTCGCGATACAGCCTGCGCCATAGAAGACCTGGTTGGCATCCTTGTCCAGCAGATTGCGGGCCTACCTGGCATGTGTTAGTGTTCAACTAGTTGCCGAGCCCAACATTTACGACATCCAGGTTGGGAATGTCCCAGTTCGGCTTATTGCATCTCTCGGACCTTGACGCAAACGCGGCCGCCGGGTGTAAAGACTCTCTTAGCAAGCATCCTGGCGGGTTGCTTGCGATTCTTTTTGTCACACTCCTTGTGGCTCCAGTTTTGTGGGCTCAATCTCAACATCCTCCGACGACCACCTCTGCATCAAAGGCAAGCGCTGAGTCCTCGCAACAAGCGCCGTCTAAACCAGCCACCACAGGACCCGCCGATCGGGCTATCCCTCTTCCGCAGATTGCGGATCGCGCCGAGGAGCTAGACCGCTGGCTAGGGGAGGTCACCGGTCGACTGATCCCCGAAACGGATCTGCTCAAAGCCGAGGAGGAGGTGAAGAGCCAATCTGAGGAACTTCGCAAGCGCGTGAACCAGGTAGATGAACTTTTGGCCAGTCAGCCTACAACACTTGAGCGTCAGAGCGAGCAGAGATCTTGGCGTGTTCTCAGTCAAAAATACGCAACTCAGAGTGAATCCTTGACTTTACGAGCGGCTGAGTTGGAGAAAGAGATCCACATTGTTGACCAACAACAACTGGATTGGGAGGCCACCTGGGATCAGATCCACCAACGCAGTGGAATCGAGACCGTAGTCGAACGCACCAGCCAAGAACTGATTGCCATCCGAAAGGCGCGCGCGGCCTTGGAAAAGCAGTTGAACCTTGCCCTCACCCTGCAGAATCAAGTCTCACAAATGGACCGCCAGATTTCGGATGTTCTGTTGAAGATTCAGGAAGCTGAAGACTGGTCACGCAGCCGCCTACTCGAGCAGGACAGCCGTCCCCTCTGGGAGGTCCGTGAATTTCGCGATCTGAACCAATTGAAAAGCGGAATTCGGAGCTCTTTCGACCGATCGTTCAAGATTGCCGTGGAATTCCTGCGCGTACGCAAGTTTGGCATCACGTGCCTTGTGATGTCTTACTTTCTGGCCCTATTGGGGGCATTCAAACTCCGGCGGCAAGTCGAGCGCGGAGCAGGTGCAGCAGTTTCGGAGACGGCATTAAAGGTCCTGGATTCGCCGTTTTCGATTGCTCTGCTGGTGGCCATGGTCGGAACGATTGCTTATATTCGCTCCGCTCCCCTCGAAATAGCAGTCATCTTTTGCATCCTTTACTTGATCCCGGTGCTGCGATTGCTCCCCCCTCTGCTTGAGCCCCCTGTGCGGAAGCTTCTTCATGTGCTGGCGGTTTTCTACCTGCTCGAGGGCGTGTATTTATTAATCCGTCTTCCGCCACTTGTTAGGCGCGAAGTGCACGCGCTAATCGTTTCCGCTGCTTTGATTTGTTTCGGCTGGCTCGCTCGTCCCTCCCGATGGCGTGAACTGACAACGCCGGGACGAAAACTCCGCGTATTGACGATCGGGATGCCGTTGGGTCTCTTCCTTTTGGGCTCCTCACTGGCAGCAAATATTTTTGGATTCAATTCTCTGGCGCAGATCCTCAGTCTAACTACCTTGGTTGGCGCGTTCGCTGCGACGGCTCTGTATTGCGCGGCTCGGATTCTGATGCTCGTTCTGAGTACTGTCTTGCGAAGCAAGTGGGCTGAACCAGTCCTTGAGGGCGGCACAGAGCAGATAGAGCAGACGGAGCGTTGGGCTTGGCGAGTTATGGTTCCACTCTCCTTCTTCCTGTGGCTTGATGCCATGGCACGCTTGTTGACGATCTATGACAGCGTGGTGGGCTACGTCACCCGCGCGCTTTCATACCCCATTGGTTTCCAAAGAGTGCATATCACGCTCGGGAACATTCTCAGCTTCCTCTTCCTTCTAATCGTGGGCTACGCTCTTGCTAATTTGCTTGCTTTCGCGCTCAGGAAGTTACTGCTGTCGAGATTCCCACTGCAGCGCGGACTGCCGTTCACAATCTCAAAGGTCACTTACTACGTCCTCCTGGTATTGGTCTTTTTGGCTGCCTTGGCCAACGCCGGAATGGAGCTCAATAAGTTTACGTTGGTTACTGGAGCATTGGGCGTTGGCGTGGGTTTCGGGTTGCAGAATATTGTCAACAACTTCGCTTCAGGATTAATCCTTCTGTTCGAGCGTCCCATCCGTGTCGGCGATACGGTGGAGATGAAAGGGCTAGCCGGTTTAGTCAAGCGAATCGGAGCACGCTCGAGCACAATCCAAACGGGTGAGGATGCCGAAGTGATCGTTCCCAACAGCAACCTAATTTCGAACGAAGTCATCAACTGGACGTTGTCTTCGGTTCGACGACGTGTCGGTATTCCGGTAGGTGTTGCCTACGGCACGGAGCCGGAGCGCGTCCTTTCGTTACTGATCGAAGTGGCAGCGGCACATTCCGGAGTGACGAGAAATCCCAAACCGGAGGCCTATTTCGTCGGTTTTGGCGATAGTGCGCTCAACTTTGAGCTTCGTTTCTGGACTTATCAAGAAGATTGGTTCCGGCTCAAAAGCGATGTGGCGGTGGGCCTCACGAAGGCGTTGCGCGAAGCGAACATAGAGATTCCATTCCCCCAGCGCGAATTGCACATTCGCAGTGCCGGCGGGACGACCGGAGAAACAGTATCCATCGATGATTGGCCGATCTCCGATTTGAAGAGAAGGACGCAGCCATGAAACCGCGAACTGCCAAAAGGTCTCGCTCTCTGCGTCTTTTTCGATGAACGCGGTGAGCCGTGCTTGGAATGGTCAAGTCGTGGTAACCCGTAACCGGAAAAATTGCTCATTGCCCCACTTCGGCGATGAGCCCGTTTGACTAAGCCGCTGGTGCGGCCGCTTCAAGTGCGCGTATCACCGCCTTGCCGGGTTCGGACGTCACCTCAACTTCTCGGTGGGGCTTGAAGCTCGAGGACCGACTCGGTTAGCGGCAATCTTTCGAGTCGCCCCGGCTCGCTATGCGCTGAGTTCTTTGTTTGTGGCCCCGGATCGAGCACAAAATCCAGTTTCGCTATTTGGATTGCTGACAGTCTCCGTGATGTTCCATGCACTTCCACGATGAGCGCGTCGTTTCCCTGCCTGTGCGCCTGTCTGCGTACAGCGCCTCCAATTCCAATGGTTTGGCCATCGCGATTTAGCGTGGCGTGGGCAACCTTCCCATCGTAGCGAAGTGAAACGGAGTATCTGCCCGGACGCAAACTCTTACCGTTGCACTGCATTGTCTGCGCCAGCCGAAACTTGCCCTCAAAACGAATTGTCCCCACATCGCTACTCGTATCGGTCTTGACCTTATCGAACGGCTCCGCGTTCGGCGCATCGAAGTGATCGGGAGCAATCTCGAATTGGGCACGCGCGGGAAGCGCCCCAAGCGCGATCAACCCCGATAAAGCTGCCAGTGTCACTAGAACTTGTCTTTTCATCGAACCCTCTCCTTTCTTGATCGGTTTCGGCCTGTGCCGTTTGCTGCCATGAGCACATCTACTCGTGGGGTTCCTTGCGAGGACAATGCACTACGGGCGAATCGGCTTTTCTTGGCGTTTCACCGACTGTCTTCTAACTAAAGCGCAGAACACCGAAAAACCGTATCACCACCCGCATCAGCTTCTCGGAATGCCTGGGGTCCGCAAAAATCGCCTACGCTGTTCGTACCCAAAACTCAAGGGCCCTCCGACCCCTCTGTATCTTGTTGATTTTGAAGTCGAAAGGAGTTTTCGGAATGACAGTAGGACTCCCTGAGGGAGCGGAGCTCGCGAGTCAATCGTTTTGCGGGACCTCTAGCATAAAGACCTATCGCGCCGATCCACACAAGAGCGGCTCCGATCCAAATCAGAGTCGCCGACGGTTCCCGCTCGTCGGTGGTCTGCGGCCCTCTAACCGGGCCATCGATTGCCGTCATCGCGGGGGCTGCTTGTGCGCTAGGGGGCGCAGAAACGGAATTACCAGTTCCTTGCGCAGCAACGGGCCGAGCGAGCGGCGTTCCGTTGGGGCCATCATCGAAAGCGGTGTTTGAAATCTCCTGGGCTTTCGTGACACCAGGAAACAGTAGAGCGGTACCGAGCCCTGCGATGACCAATTGCGTCCGAATGACATTCTGAAATCTCATCCTCTCCTCTTTTCCCGGTCTTCCATGAAGTTGCACCCGACATGCCAATTGGATTACGCGACTTCAACAGGCACTCGGCGGCAGTCTTAGGTTTGTTCTGGAGATTGCGTCGCCTGACGCTGCTCCACAAGATCCTTGCGAGCCGCCTCCAACTCCCCGGTCAGCTTGGCGATCACCGTACCGATTGCCCCGATGTCGACGCGATGAAACTCCCCATCGTCCAGACTCCGAAACCGTGCGGTGTGCCGCCAACCACTTGTGGCGGACGCTGTTCCGGCGCACGCTTCAACTCATGCCCTTCGAGGCGCCTGCTTCGTGTTGCCACCGTGATTCCCTTCTTCTCGTAAATTGGGCAATATCGCTCACGCTCACACAGATGAGGCACATCGACACTCGATTTATCCCAGACCCGACGAAGCTTGTTCGCCATCGTCGGTGGTCGATTACAGAGCGCGTTCGAATGTAAAGCGCAGAAGAGGCGGAAAACGGATCATTTGAGGAACGAAATCCTTAAAAGCGGTATACTTCCGGGTGTCGATAGGACCCATCATGGGCAGCATGGGAACCCACACCTCGGACGAGATTACACTGCTTCTCGAGCAGATGAGCGGCGGCGATACTCAAGCGCCTGAAAAGCTACTTCTGCTCGTTCTCCCAGAGCTGCGCGCCTTGGCCCGGCACTATTTGAGTGGCGAACGCCCTGGCCACACGCTGCAGCCTACCGCCCTGGTGAACGAGGCCTACTTGCGGCTGGTGAGCGATCAAGCCCGGAACTGGCGGAGTCGAGCACATTTCGTGGGCGTAACTGCGGGCATTATGCGGCGCATCCTGATCGATCATGCTCGCCGGCGCCACGCGCTAAAACGTGACACCCAACTGGCATCGATCGAAATTTCCGGCGAATGCGAAGGACTCTCCGCCAAGGACGCCGGAGAATTGATCGCCTTAGACGCGGCATTGAACCGTTTGGAGGTGGTGAATCCCCGACACCGCCAGGTCGTCGAACTGCGATATTTTGGCGGCCTGTCGGTCGAAGAAACCGCAGAAGCCCTCAACGTTTCCCCGATCACCGTCAAGCGAGACTGGAGGGTCGCACGGGCTTGGCTGAAGGGACAGGTACGTCCTGAACCCTTAGTTTGATACGGTGGTATCCCGATGTCGCCCGAGCAATGGAACAAAATAGTGGAATTGTTCCACTCGGCCCGCGAGAAGACGTCCACGGAACGAGCAGCCTTGCTCGAATCCGCTTCGGCCACCGATCCTGAATTGCGGCTGGCAGTCGAGCAGATGCTGAGAGATGACGAAGCGCCTTACAGTCTGCTCGATCGGTCCCCCATTGAGGTCATGGCAGCGGGTGCGGAAAATCCTCGCACCCCCGCATCCGCCGGTGCGAGATTCGGGCGGTATGAAATCGTCGCTCCCATCGGTCGCGGAGGAATGGGCGAAGTCTGGGCTGCCCGTGATACAGAACTCGATCGCGCGGTCGCTATAAAGTTTCTATTCCCGAGACCAGGTTTTGGACGGTTGGCGGAACGCTTGACGCAGGAGGCCAGAGCTGCCTCCGCATTGAACCATCCCAATATCGTCACGGTCTACGAAGTGATCCGGCACGAGGACACGCCCCTCATTGTGATGGAAATGGTGGAGGGCCAGCCGTTGGGCTCGGCCCGCGGAACTCCACAACCCCTGAACCAGGTTGTCGAACTCGTTCTGCAGACCGCCAGAGCACTCGCCGCGGCACACGCAAACGGCATCATCCATTGCGATATCAAGCCTGAAAACATTCTTGTGCGAAGTGATGGGTATGTCAAAGTGCTGGACTTCGGCCTCGCCCGCCAGATCGGGCGCGACTCGACCGCCGCGGGCATTGCCGGAACGCCACGTTACATGTCTCCCGAGCAGGCGAGGGCCGAACTCATCTCGCCGGCAACGGATATCTTTTCGCTGGGATTGGTGCTGTACGAAGTAGTTACGGGGCGGCAGGCGTTTCCCGGGCACTCCCCATTCCTGCAAGCCATGGCCACCCGCGAGCCGCTTGTGCCGTCCTCCATTAACCCGCGCGTGCCAGCCGAACTGGATTCGCTCATCCTGGCTATGCTCGCGAGCAAGCCCGACGCACGTCCTACGGCGGCGGAGGTCTCCGAGAGACTAGGCGAAGCCTTCGTCAAGTCGCAACAGCTCCGCCATCGCCGGATATGGCAAGCGGGCCTGGCAGGTACTGTTCTTCTAGCGTGTGGGTTATGGACGGTCAACTCGGCTTTGTTCAACAGGAGGGACACACCGCAATTCGCCGATCTGAAGATCCAGCCTCTAACCTCGCAGGCCGGATGGGAGGGAACTCCGGCGCTTTCCCCAGACGGGCGGACAGTAGCTTTCACTTGGACTGACAGGCTTGGTAGCCAGCGACAGATCTATCGCAAGGGTCCCAACGACACGGAACCGGTAAAGCTCACCAACTACGAATCCCTAGGCAACATCGGATATCTGGCTTGGTCGCCGGATGGCGGCCGCATCGCTTTCAAGCGCCAGCGCGGTATGGGCGGCGCGATCTATTCGATCGCGAGTACAGGAGGAGATGAGCAGAAGATTGTAGACCTCGAGAGTGCCTATCTCACCTCGTCAATTGATTGGTCTCCGGATGGAAGGGAATTGGCATATTCGGATGCATCAGTCGTACCTACGCAATTAAGCATCTACCTGTATAACTTGCAATCGGGCGTAAAGCGGAAACTAACCGATCCGCCGCCGCTGGCAGATGGCGATTGGAACCCCAGATTTTCACCTGACGGTTTGATGGTGGCCTTTAAAAGGGTCATCGGTTATTGGGCGGATGAGATCTACCTTGTGCCCACGTCAGGAGGAACACCGCGGCGGTTAACCGATGCGCGAGCGGGTATCTGGGGACACGCCTGGACCGCCGACGGCAAGAGTCTGATCGTCTCCTGGCAGCGAAGCAGTACCATTTTCGGAGTTTGGCGGGTTCCGCTGAATGCGCCGTCCCGGGCGGAGTCCATCACCCAGGGAGGAATCGATGCGATCACGCCCGCCACCAGCCTGAAAACCAGCCGTATGGCTTGGGTGAATCAGCTTTGGGACCTGAATATCTACAGGATACCGGCAAACGGAGTTGGAAGGCCGGCAAAGCTCATCGCGTCTACGCTTCGCGATCAGGGCGCTACCTACTCACCCGACGGCAACATTGCATTCATCAGCGATCGGTCGGGCAGCAAAGAGATCTGGTTGGCAAAAGGCGATGGCTCCGGGCAGGTGCAAGTCACACACTTCAGTGGCCCGTCGATAGACCATCTGCAGTGGTCCCCAGACGGGCGAATGTTGGCATTTGACGCCAGACCTCACGGCTACTCCGATATTTTTACCCTCGAGTGCGATTCGGCAAAGACGCGTTGCGGGGAGCCGAAGCCTTTGTCGATGGCTCCGGCGGTGATTCCCGGTTGGTCGGCGGACGGCGAATTCATTTACTTCACGTCCAATCGAACCGGCAGATGGGAGATATGGCGGGTTGCGGTATCTGGCGGCCGCCCGCTGCAGGTGACCAATAACGGGGGCTACATGAGCCGCGAGTCGCGGGACGGCAAATGGCTCTATTTTTCCAAGTATATGAGTGACAGCATCTGGCGCACGCCGGGCTCTCAGGCCCAAAACCGGACTGCGTTCGGAGAGGTTGAGGTCATCGGTTCGCCCTATAAGGTGAAAACCGACGACTGGACAATAACTGCCGACGAAATAGTTTTTCTGGACCCCGCTACAAGTAGTCACCCGGCAGCTATCCGCACCTATCGAATTGCTACGGGGCGGACGCGCTCGATCCTGGAGTTGACGGAACTGTTGCCAGATACCAGGGGGAATATGGGGATCTCAGTTTCACCGGACTCACGATGGGTTTTATATTCGCAACTGGATCGATCCGGCAGCAACGTTATGGTGGCGGACCACCTCCGCTGAGTAGCGATCTAAGGCCGGTTGGAAACTATGTCATTGTTGGACCACGCCGACCACCGACGGCCGTGAGACTCGGCTGCGTTGCGTCCCCGAGCCCACGGCGGAGCGGAAGTATCTTGCTCGGAATCGGTCTTCCCGGCCGCCTCGATTCTAACCGCGAATGTAAATGCAGACTCGGCAAGCGCCTGAGCTGATTCTGCAGGAGTTATCCTTTTTTCCATCCGTCTCGTGACGTCGGCTAAGGCCAACCCGCCTCACAACCACGCTTGCGATACCTATCTTGACATCGAACCAGGACCGCCGCGGGAACCACCGGAGCGTGGGTGTCTTGAAAAAAATGACCCCCTTTTTCGGGCTGCTGCGCTTTACCGTGCATGAGGAAGACAATCACCACAAAAACTCAGGAAGAAGACGCGTCGTGCAACTAACCCTTCAAGATACGTTAGACAACCGCCGCTTTCAGGTTGAAAAACCCAGCCTTGGCTTTGGCTCGTCCATTACAAAGGAAAGAAAACAAAATGAACACGATCAAACTGCAAGCCAAGCGCCCCCACATATGGGCGCTGTGCTCCTTCCGTGGGAGGCGTTGTATGAATTTGGTCGCATGATTTGCTTGGGCTTCGCGGCTACATTTGGGGGCGCGCCCAGCGCAGGCAAAACAAGGCACCTCCAACCTAACTTGAACGAACCTGCGGGCAGGCAAAGCATTCAGTCTGGCAACACCTGGAGCTCACTCTAGACCGCCTCTGTTTTCGCCGAGCCTGTGCCGCAGGAAGGGACTAGACATGAAAAGGAACATATTTGTTGTGCTCGCGGTGGTGACCTTTTTCTTCGACTTCTCCACGCTCAGTGAGGGAAAGGAAAAGGCGGCGGCCCAGGAGGCAGTCGAGAAGGTTCAGGAAGCGGCAAAGAGCCTGTCGCAGTCCGGCGAGGCCGGTCTGGCACAATTCAACAAGAACGAAGGCCCCTGGGTTTGGAAAGACACCTACATTTTCGTCCTTGACTGCACCAAAGGAACCATAGCGGCCCACCCCTTTCGGCCCGACCTCATCGGCAAGGATGATACCGAACTGAAAGGGACTAAGGGGACTGAATTTTTCCCCAAACTTTGTGAAGCAACAAAAACCCCCACCGGCGTGTGGGTCGAATATTGGTGGCCAAAACCAGGTGAAAAGGAGGGCTCGCGCAAAGTCAGCTATGCCCTGAGGGTAAGCAACACGTCCTACGTTGTCGGCGCAGGCATTTACGACGACAAAGCTACCATCACTGAATTGCAAAAACTGACCAGCCCCGGCAAATAGTGCCATTGGCAAAGCCTTGCGCGTTTTGTCTCAAGAAAATCCCGCTTGGTCGGCAAACCCGACTTCTCTACCGATGCCGACCCTGTCAAATCAGGATGGGGTGTTGGGTCTTCAAATCTCAATCCGGGAATGCGGGGATGTCACTGTATTGGATCTGCGAGGAAGATCCACCACCAGTGATGGCGAAAGTGAGTTACTGAACCAACATCTACGCGACCTGGCCGCCAACGGTAAGCGCAAGCTGTTGCTCAATCTAGAAAACCTATCTCAGGTGGATAGCTCCGGCGTCAGCGTTATCGTGGAAGCGTACGTTTACCTCGAACGTCAGGGTTGTGGCGAGTTGAAATTACTTAGTCCACGGGGGCGAGTGCTTGACGTGTTGACGGTGTGCCGCCTGCTGGACGCTATTCCAAGCTTTGGGGATGAGATACAGGCCCTAGCGAGCTTTCGGCCGAAGTTACCCAGCAACTCTGAAGGCATCGCTATCAGAGCAGGGCGCCGCAAGTCATGATCCCCTTTCGACGTGATCAAGAGCGTGATGGCGGGGCTGGCGGGCCAAATTCACGAGTGAACCGCCGGCATTGAAGCGCTTGCAGGCTATAACTGCCACCGGTTTGAAGGTAGTTTTCGAGAAGAGGAGAACCATGGAAAATCAGGATGCCCTTTCGTTGCAGCGTAAATTGATTATCGAGCACAACGCTTCGGACGGAGGTACACCCACCCTCGTCTGCCGCGGACGCATTACAATGGAGACTGCCAACCACTTCAGATCGGAAATCAAGACCCTTGCGCCAAAACACAAGTTTTTGAAGGCCGATCTCGGCGGCATCGATTTCGTTGACAGCGAGGGCCTTGGCAGCATCCTGGGTACGTACATTTTCGCCCTATCCCATGGCTGCAACCTAATACTGGTCAACGTGAACTCACGCGTCAAGGATCTGCTGGACATTACTCATCTCGAGGCTGTGTTCGGGAATTGGACGTAGGACCGGCCTAACGGAAGGAACCCGACTTCGTGGTGATGGGCATCGCCCTGCGCGGCTGTCGTCACCCGCCTCGCCGGATCATGTCGTCCGTGCGGATTCAAGCATCACTTCCGAAGGCCGACCATCAACGGGTTAATGACGATAGCGCGATCTTGGGAGTCAGTTCTTTGGTGGTTCGCTCACAGCCTTTTGCGGCTTTTCCTCCGATTTTTGCCAGGACGAGTCGGTATTAAACTCTCTCATGGACTTGGCGATCGTTTCGGTCCTCTTTACGCCGAAAAGCAAGCCGGCAAAATCCGTGACCGAGAGCCCGCGGCTGCCCCTAAAGTACCGATCGGTGGTGAGGAGTTGCGAAGATGGGTCCCAGGGACACCTCCTGTGACCCACACTTATCGCTGAAAAACGAGGCAGCCTATCGCACTCGCGGCACCCGTGGTGTTCAACCTGGCTCATAGTACCTGCCGATGCGACTACAATCCAAATTGCGCCTTGCTCTTCGGCTGGATTTGCATACAACGTTTGAAAGTCGGGCTATCGTTTGCGCCTGGTCGGCACGGAGCAGATTTGCGCCCGTGATTGGTGGCTCACGCCATAAGGGGGTGCAGTATGAAGCGTAAGTCGATAGGTTGCGACATTCGAAGTTTGTCGGGCTTCGAGGGGTCAAGAATCCTGGAAGAGTTATCAAGGAGGAAAATGCCTAGCGAGACGTGAAACAATCTCCTTGTGGCGATGGATAAAGCTTACGATCGTTGACATTCGTTCAACTTTGCCTGCTAACTGAGTCGAGTTCATGGATGTCTACCTCATTGACGGGACCTACGAATTATTCCGCTACTTCTACGCCGTGCCGTCGGCCCAAGACAGCGGTGGTCAGGAAATTGGTGCAGTTCGCGGAGTACTTGGGTCGGTTCTCTCAATGATTGAGGGAGGAGCTACTCACGTCGGAGTCGCGACCGACCATGTGATTGAGTCCTTTCGCAACGAACTTTACTTGGGCTATAAGACTAGCGAAGGCGTGGATCCCGCACTGCTGTCGCAATTCCCAATTCTTGAGGAGGCCCTGCGATCCATGGCAGTGCTGGTGTGGCCGATGACCGAATTCGAAGCCGATGATGCGCTTGCTTCGGCTGCGGCAAAAGCCGCTCAGGATGATCGCGTTCGGCAGGTTATTATCTGCACGCCCGACAAAGATCTCAGCCAATGCTTGGTGGGCTCGCGGGTCGTACAGCTGGACCGTCGGCGCGAGAGTCTCCGCGACGAGGCTGGGGTGGTCGCAAAGTTCGGAGTAAAACCGTCGTCCATTCCTGACTATCTGGCCGTGGTCGGCGACAGTGCAGACGGCTACCCCGGCATTGCCGGGTGGGGATCCAAGGCCGCAGCGGCCGTCTTCTCGCGATATTCCCACCTGGAAGACATTCCAAAAGATTGGCGTCGCTGGGATCCGATGATACGGAGAGCGCGTTCCCTCGCCGAATCGCTTTTCGCTGCCTGGGACGATGCGCTGCTGTTTCGCACTCTCGCAACGCTTCGAGTCGATGTTCCGGTGTTCAGCTCCATTGACGATTTGCTGTGGAGAGGCCCTGCCGAGGATTTCAAACGGACCTGTGAGCGCATCAAGGCGCCTGACCTGTGCCGGCGCGCATTGACGATGAACGCGAGCCAAACGTCGCCGTAATTCGACTAGTCGGCAACACGGAACCAATCGTAGGATCACCATTGCAAGGCCCGAGTATTCGGGAACGTCTCAGTTAAGGGTTCACTCCACCGGGTAGAGCTTGAACCAACAACCGCACGGATGAACCCCTGGTTGAGACATTTTTATGGGTACACTGTAGTTCAGTGACTCATTCGTAGCGCAGCGCGACTATTGGGTCAACGAGCATCGCACGGCGTGCAGGAATGTAGCACGCCAAGACCGCAACCACGATGAGCAGGGCGGCAACCGCGGCAAACGTTATCGGATCGTGCGCGGTCACGCCAAACAGCAGGTTCGTCATCAATCGGGTCAGCGCGAGAGCAGCGCTGATTCCAATAGCCACGCCGACCAGCGCCAACTTCGCGCCCCGCCTCAACACCATTTGCAGCAAGTCTCCACGCTGTGCCCCGAGCGCCAAACGAATGCCAATTTCGCGCTGGCGTTGCGACACGCTGTAAGAAATTACGCCGTAGATGCCAATAATTCCCAGGCTGAGCGCCATTGCACCGGCAATGCCCAGCATGACGAGGGTGAAGGAAGTTCGCGCGAGCGATTTACCGTACACTTCCTGCATCGTCCGCACAGACGCCAGCGGCAAATTCGGGTTCACCGACCACACCGCTTGCCTAACCTCGTTGAGAAAGCCTTCTGTGCCCGCGCGGTCGCTTCGTATGATGAACGTCACCGTACGCGTGGCCGGCTCATAGCGATTCTGAAACAGTACAGGCCAGTACACGGTTTCGGGCTCCCTCTCTTGCACTCCTTTCTCATGGACATCCTGGACCACTCCGATGACCTCGTTCCATGGCATGCTCGAAGATTCGCGCAGATGCTTGCCGATCGCCGCCGACGGCGTGCCCCACATCTCTCGTGCCAAATTCTCAGAAACCAGGAGTACCGGCCGCAGGGCATAGACTTCACTCCAGTTCATTTCGCGCCCTGCAAGTAATCTCGTCCCCGCCGTCTGCAAGAAACCAGGAGAGACATCTTTGAACAAGCGCAATGGCGCGGTGAGGTCGGCAGAATAGACTCTGTCCTCAGCCCTCATCTCATTCCAAGCGGAATCGAAGCCTTCCATCGGCATTTGGCTTGCGAATGCGGCAGACTTTACGCCGGGGATCGCCACCAACTTGTCGAGAATTGCGTTGTGCGTTCGCGTCACGCGTTCCGGCTCGTGGATCAGCGAATCTGGATTGGAGATTCGCATGAGCTGCAAACGCTGCGGGTCCGTGAATCCCGGCTCGACCGCGCGCAGGGCGTCGAAGGTGCGAATCATCAAGCCCGCGCTGACCAAAAGCACGAGCGCCATCGCCACTTGTCCGACTACCAGCAGATGGCGCGCGCGATGCCGCTCGCGGCTCGCGCTCATTGTCCGCCCGCCACTTCCGAGCGCTAAAGAAGTTCGCGGTCCCGCGTACTTCAGCGCCGGGAGCAGTCCGAAGAGCAAGCCGGAGAGCACGGACAGAACCAACGTGAATGCCAGCGTCCACGCGTCGATCGAGATTTCATTGAGCCGAGGCAGATTCGCCGGACCGGCGGCCACGAGAAAACGCACCCCCGCATACGCCAAGGCAACGCCAATTACCCCGCCGATCAGCCCCAGCATCACGCTTTCCGCAAGAAGGCTCCGCACGATGCGCGTCCAGCCCGCGCCCAGCGCTGAACGAAGTGCCAACTCCTGTTGCCGCGCCTCTACCCTCACCAGCATCAAATTCGCGACGTTCGCGCACGCGATGAGCATCACCAAGCCAATCGTTCCCATCACGACCCACAGCAACTCGCCCACATTGCCGATCACTTCTTCTTTCAGCGGCCGAGTCATCGGCGTGATCCTCCACCTTTCGTAAAAATGTCCATCCAATCCGGAGCCGTTCGACCAGGAGTCCATCCAGATCGGCAGCATTCTGGTTATGTCCGCATTGGCTTCAGCAATGGTGACACCGGGCTTAAGCCGCGCGATTCCGTGGAATCCGAATCCCGCAAGAATCAGCTTGCCCCTGTCGAACGACAGCGGACGGACTAAATCGAATTCGGCATCGACAACTTGAAACTCTTTCTGCATGACGCCGACAATTTCTCTTGGCCGTGAATCCACGATGATGTTTCGTCCAATTACCGCTCGGTCGCCGCCGAAACGCCTCTGCCAATATCCGTAACTCAAAATCACGCTTTCCGGACCGCGTGGAATCTGGTCACCCGCCGAGAACCATCGGCCAACTTCCGGCGGAGAGTCCAGGGTCTGAAGCACGCCGTCACTCACTTCCACCGTGCGCACTTGTTCGGGCTCCCCAAGACCGGTAACGTTCGCCGTGCCTATGACCCACACCCCCAACGATTGAAACGTGCGGTTTTGTTCCGCGTAGGTGAAATACATCGAGGGCGAGAGCAACAGGCCATTCTCGAAATCCGCAAGCCCTGCCGCGCCTGGAGCGGTCTGGTGCAGGGCTACCAGTTCTTCGGCCTTCGGATAATTCAGCGGCTTGAGCAGCACGCGGTTCACAACGCTGAAGACCGCGGCGTTCGCGCCAATGCCAATTGCGATCGTCAATAAGCCGACGGCGGTAAACACCGGATTGCTGCCCAGCGCGCGCAGCCCATGACGGACGTCCGCGAGAAAATCTTCCAGCAATGGCCACCGCCACACTTCGCGGCTGTTCTCCTCTGCCAGACCTACATTCCCGAACTCCCTCCTTGCTGCATACCTCGCTTCTTCCGGCGACATTCCCCCGGCCTCTAATTCGTCGATCTTCTCGTCGAGATGCGCCTGAATCTCTTCTGATAACTCACGGTGCCGCCGCCGCCGCAAAAACAAATGCTTCAGCCAATTCATGTTTCCTCCGGCGCTAAAACTCGGGTGATCCCTTTGAACGTTCGCTCGAAGCTCGATACTTCATGTTCCAGATGCTTTGCGCCCGCCGCGGTCAACTTGTAGATGGGCGCGCGGCGGTTTGTAGCAGAGACGCCCCACTTGGCTTGTGACAAACTCCTCTTTGGAGAAGGCGTTGGAGGGCTGGATACAGAGAGCCTTCTTCGATCTGAAGCAGATCTGGCGGAGTTCGTTTGATGTGCTGGTCCAGCGCAAAGCCGGGCATCGGCTGGCGTTTCCGCTCTCGGAGAATCATCGTCTCCAAGGCGCCGGAAAAGAGGTCACGTTGAACCGGTTTTTTCATGCGGACGGCGTCCTCTCTTGCTTTGCAGACTTGCTCGCTCAAGGCCTAGAGTAAACTAGTATTCGGCTCGGTGAAAGTCAAGTCAAAAAACGGGAGAGGACTCAGATAGAGTTAGCCTTTGCGCCCGACAGCAGCCTTGGAATAACACCAAGAATGTCTCCAAATGCTTAGAGTTACGTTTCTTGTTGTGCTCGCAAGTTATGGCCGAACTCGTGAGTGGGGCCCGGTAACGACGAAACCGGAAAGTCCGAGTCGCCTGTTTGGCAGCAAATCGTCGCACAGAGGAAAGACAGAACTGACTCAACGCTTCGTCGCCTTGGGAAGAATCGTGAATGAGACCTGGTTTGCGGCAGTCGATCCCTTCCAAGCCTTGAGCGGAAAACTGTCAATTTCCTTTTGGCTCAATCTCCGACAACCCAGTGGAAAAAGGTCAGCAGAGTAAGTCGATTTCAGGTGATAGCTTCCCGGTTGGAGTTCCGGAAACAAGGCAAGTAAGGATATTTGCTGAGTGTAAGATGTTGCAGGTCGAAGTAGAATGTAGTCAGCCAAGACAAACTCGTAGGTCAATTTGGATTCTTTGTAATCTTTGCAGTCGAACGTCATGCGGATACCCGATACCGGGCTGCCGTTGTCGCCGGTGAGTTCGACCGTTAGCTCACCCTGAGAGTCACCGAAAAACGAAAGTCGATTGGGAATCAACAATGGCTGTGTGCCGACGTTAGAGATCATCACACCCAATTGAATCGGCTCTCCAACAGCGAACAGCGTTTTGTTTAGCATAACGTGAACCGTAATCGCGTCTCTTGTTACGCCTGTTCGCTGCGCAAACAGGAGCGAAGCGCAAACAAACAAGGCTACGACACATAGAGAAGTTCGTTCAGTTCCAGTCACGTAGAGCCTTGCCAGAGGTCCATGTCAGCGCCGCCTGCCGCTCCGCATGATTTTCGACGCGCCGTTCTCAGCGTCCCACAAGTGAAAACTCGCTCGCATGGAATGCGGCAATAATCCAGCTGCAGTCAGGGCCGGTAACAGATACGACTGGTTTTCCGTCCCGGTCCGTACGTTTTGCGATACCACTCCCTTCTTGCAGTGGTTGCAATACGTTCGGTCTGGTCGCCTCATCGCCCTAGCTCCACAAGAAATAATCTTCTCACCGTTGCGAGCAGCGATAGCCAGTATCGCTCGTAAGAATCATGAGAGGCAATCCTGTCTTGAGGGATGACGGTCTTTAGCCTAAGCGCAAACGTTCCTACTCGCTAGTCCGATATAGATCCGTGCTCAAATACTTCAGACCTGAGTCGATGCTCAGCGTCACCACGTTGGAGTTGGGCGCGAGCCTTTCAGCAACACGCAGCGAAGCGCAGATGTTTCCGCCCGATGATGTTCCGGCAAAGATACCCTCCTCACGAGCGACGCGGCGAGCCATCGCCTTGGCCTCTTCGGTCGAAACAGCGAGCACGGCATCGACAAATGACTCGTCCCACAACGCGGGTTTATAACCGATGCCAATGCCTTCGATGTCGTGCGCCCCCGGTTCGCCACCCGAAAGCACCGGCGACTCAGCGGGTTCCCACGCTATGATTTTGACGTTCGGCTTGTAGCGTTTGAGAACCATTGCTACGCCGCGCAGCGACGCGCCCGTACCAACGGGCTGCACGAACGCATCGACCTTGCCATCCGTTTGTTTCCAAATTTCTTCGCCAAGCGGGTTGTAGCCCAGTATCGTATCCGGGTTCTCGATTTGATTCACCCAAAACGTGTTTGACTCGCACGCCAGTTTCTTCGCCGCGGCAATCATTTCAAGAAACATCTCGCGTCTCATGCCTTGTCCGTCGTAAGGAACAAGCGTCAGTTGTGCCCCCAATGCCTTCATATGGTCGAGCTTTTCTTGACTGAATGCCTTGCAGCTCACCGCGTGCATTTTATAACCCTTCGCGCCACACACAAATGCCAGCGACGTTCCGGTTGAGCCGCCGGTGTATTCAATGATCGTGTCGCCTCGCTTGATGCGACGTTCTGCTTCCATTTTTGAAATCAAGCCAAGCGCCATCCGGTCTTTCATGCTACCGGTGGGATTTTGGCATTCGAGTTTTGCGAAGATGTTCGCGCCGTTCTTCGGAACCACGTGTCGCAATTGCACGAGCGACGTGTTTCCAACCGCCGCGAGAATCAATTCATTCATCGGAGCTTCCCTGGACTTTTGTATGGTTCTGCGAGATAACAACGGTATCAGACACGATCAAGCCAAGCTATGGCCGGAAGCAGTGAGCACGTCAGAAGCCGCCACATTGCCCCACGATGCCTTGCGCGGCGACGAGCGGCTCGAGTTGCAGAATGTCGGGCACGTTCGCCGGCGGCCACGGCCATTCTCGACCGCTTTCTCGCGCACGCAACCATTGTTCAAATGGCCAGCAAGAGCTATCGCTTGCGGACCCGCGCCGACGCCGTGCTTGCACACTGCTAGGACTTACGCGATACTCACAGCCCCTGCCGCTGGCTGGTTTTCAAACGTTCGGTGATACACTTCGTTCGGTAAGACAACGAATCCATGAAACCACCATCGAACGTCAAGACGCCAGCGCAATACGTCGCCTCACTCCCGGCCGATCGTGCGAAGACGATCGCGACGGTGCGCGCACTCGTGAACAAGCATATTCCGCGCGGCTACGATGAGTGCCTCGTCTGGGGCACGATCGGCTGGACGATCCCCCTGTCTCGATATCCAGACACTTACAACAAGCAGCCGATCTGCTACGTCGCGCTTTCGTCGCAGAAGAACTACTGCTCGCTCTACCTGATGGGCGCGTTTTGGAGTGCGAGTCATCTCGAGCAGCTGAAGGCGGCGTTCAAGGCGGCGGGGAAGAAGCTCGACATGGGGAAGTGTTGCGTTCATTTCGAGTCGCCGGACGATTTGCCGCTCGAAGCGATTGGCAAGCTGATCTCGACGATTTCGAGCGAGAAGTGGATCGAGATGTACGAACAATCGCGCTTGATGACCAAGGCGGGGCAGGCGCAGATGGCGAAGCAAGGCGCCCCATCGGCGAGCAAGGTGGCCGCCAAGCGCGTCGACAC
>Ga0310912_10000454_pt1 | contig 20134 bp, 20 predicted proteins | sample GREbulkMGOX080_FD_203443 | JGI IMG/M metagenome (GOLD analysis project Ga0310912, IMG submission 203443) | Lab enrichment of tropical soil microbial communities from Luquillo Experimental Forest, Puerto Rico - GRE.bulkMG.OX080 | ecosystem: Environmental > Terrestrial > Soil > Tropical forest >...
GCGCAGGTTGTTATTCTATTCATGACGCTCGGTGCGCTCGTTCTGGCCGCGCTCTTCGCCGAACGGCGGCATCACGAGGCGGTGCTCATGGAGAGCGAAGCGCATCTTGCTCGCGTGAACAAGATGCTGGAGCGCGAACGCGACAACAAGCTGATGAACCTTGGGGCCGCGATAAGCGCCATTTCCCATGAACTGAAACAGCCGCTGACCGCGATCGTGACCAAAGGCTCGGCGGCCCGGCGCTTCCTGCAACGAACGCCTTCCGACATTCCACGGGTGCAAGGGATATTGAATGAGATTGTCAATGCCAGTTTTCGTGCCAATGAAGTGCTCGAGAGCGTCCACGACCTGTTTGGGCACAACGATCAGGAGCCGCGGCCGACCGATATTAATGGCGTTATCCAAGAGGCACTCAACCTTTTGCACAACGAATTGCAGCGTCATCGCATCACGGTTCTGACGGATCTGACTGCGAATCTCCCGGCGATTCTCGGCCACAAGGGACAGCTTCAGGAGGTCGTTTTCAACCTGATCCAAAACTCAATCGACGCAATGGAAGTCGTTACTGAAAGCGGTCGCGTGTTGCAGATCCAAAGCGAACTTCGCGGCCGGGATGCGATTGCGATTTCAATCGAAGATTCTGGCAAGGGTATCGATTCTGAAATAATCGACAGCATGTTCGATGCCTTCGTCACGACAAAGACAAAAGGCAAGGGACTTGGCTTGGCCATATCAAGGATGATTATAGAGCGCCACAACGGCCAGCTTACCGCAGCATCCAATGGGAGAAGCGGCGCGCTTTTCCAGATTCTCTTACCAGCGAAGACCGAGCAACAGCCTGCCAATCAAGTGGCATGAGCCGTTATCTATGCGCGGCGTCGCCTTGATGCTTCGCCTGTGCGAGCGCTTGCGGTTTCCGAATCTAAATTCATCGTCCGCTGATGGTTTACTGGACGACAAACCGCGGGTTGCATAAACTGACATCCCTCTTCGGAAAACCGGAGGATTTTGATTTAAGTCAAGGTCGTCTCGTGGGAGGTCTCGATTAATGCTTCTTATCGGACGCAAGTCGGGCTCGACTACAAACGCATGTGTCGCCTTAATAACAGTGGGGTTGGCTTGCGTCACATGTGATCAATCACTCAGACCCGTATCGTCAAAGGTGCGTAACAGGCGAAAATGCCTTGCGCTCTGAGAGCAGCTATGTTGCTCGATGTGCAATGAACATGGATGATGCGTCTTGACATCGAACGGCACGAACAACGGCTATTTAGTATGCGTCGTCGATGACGATTCGGACATTCGCGATGGTTTGAAGATCTTGTTGGAATCGGTCGGTATTTCTTCCGTTTGCTTTAGCTCGACTAGAGAGTTCCTGGAAAGTCCGCAACTCGGGAAAGCAAATTGCTTGATATTGGACGTTCGGATACCGGGGCTAGGCGGGCTCGATCTGCAAGTGGAACTAGCGAAGTTGGGGGTACGAGTTCCGATCATTTTTATAACCGCTCACGGCGATATACCAATGTCGGTTCGCGCGATGAAAGCAGGGGCGATCGAATTTTTGACCAAGCCATTTCGCGAGCAGGATATCCTAGACGCGGTTCGCTTGGCGCTCGAGCGGGATCGTCTGCGGCGAAGCCAAGAGGAGGAATTGCACGACTTGAGGGCCCGCTTCGAAATACTGAGCGAACGCGAACGCGAAGTAATGAAATATGTCATTGCAGGTTTGTTGAATAAACAAACAGCCGCCCGAATAGGGGTCAGCGAGGTTACGGTAAAGGTCCATCGCCACAACCTGATGATCAAATTGGGCGCGAAGTCGCTGCCCGATCTGGTGAGGATAGCCGATCTGCTCGATGTCCATCCGGAAGGCGGCATTGCCTCAGAACGAATGGCAACTGAATAAAATGACGGGGGCGGAATTGTCTGAAGCGACGACGATTTCGATCATCGATGATGATGCCTTGGCTCGCGACGGCATCAGGGAGCTAGTCGAGTCGTTGGGATACGAGGCTGTTACGTTTGTTTCGGCCGAGCATTTCCTTGAATCGGAAGTCATCGCCAAAACGGCCTGCCTGATTACCGATATTCAGATGCCGGGGCTAAGCGGACTTGAACTGCAGGAAGCGCTCCAAGCGCAAGGCTATCGCACACCCGTTATTCTCATCACCGCCTATCCAAGCGAGCAGCAACGCAACCGCGCTCTCAGCGCCGGCGCTATCGGTTTCCTCAGCAAGCCTTTCGAAGAACACTCACTCGTCGAATGCTTAACGCTGGCAATGGACTGCGCGCATGAGGCGATGCGTTAACGAGGTGATTCCGATAGCGAAAAAGACATTGTAAGCCGGACCATAGTGGTCTTTCATCGCTAAACCAAAGTATAGTCGTTCATCCAAATAGATCGGCGGATCCCACGCCTTTCGTTATCCCCATTCAACATCGGTATGTCATACACTCAACTTAGAGGGGGTTGAGGGGCATTCGTTGTATTTTGTTCAAATTGGTAGGAGTGCGAGTCATGCTGACACATTCCGCGCTGGTTAAGAATGCCTTCCATCCGTCAGCACTGCGAACTGTCCCCGGCCAACTAAAACAGACATCTGCGACGAAACACGACGACGAGTCGCTCGACCGCCTGATGCATTTCGTCGGTGCGACCATATACTACCCGCGCAGAATGGAAATCGTGCATGAGGACGAAGCCGCGGACCGGCTCTACAAAATTGTCAGCGGGACTGTTTGCACATACAAGATACTCAGTGACGGACGTCGGCAAATTGGCAGCTTTTATTTGCCAGGCGATGTGTTCGGGCTCGAATCCGCCGAAGAACATACTCTAGCGGCCGAAGCCATTACCAACGTTAAACTTCTGATCATCAAGAAAAGCACGCTTACCGACTTGGCGAAACAGAGCGCCGCAATGACATATGAGCTTCTTCAGCTCACCGCGCGTGAGCTTGCCCGCGCGCAGGGCAGGGTGCTCCTGCTGTCGTCCAAGAGCGCGCAAGAGCGTGTTGTCGGCTTCCTTTTCGAAATGTCGAAGCGCGCATCCTCAGCCGAAAATACGGTCGAATTGCCGATGTCGCGCCAGGACATCGCCGACTATCTTGGTCTCACGATCGAGACCGTCTCGCGTGCCTTATGGGCTTTAGAAAACTCGGGTGCGATTGAGATTTTGTCACGGAGGCACATCGCCTTCCGCGACCGGTCCGCCCTCATGCGATTGCAGCAGTGAAGCTGGGGCTACGACAACGCCCTGTGCAAATTGGCGAACGAATAAAAAGCCGCATTTGGCTCGGCAAATGGTTTAGCCGCCGAGTTTCCTCGCCGGCGGGCACTTCTTCCCAAATCATGCCACGATAGAGTTGTCGGCTGGCCAGCCAGCCCGCGTCCTCATGCGAAGCTTGCAGGCTCTCTCGTATTACTTCGGAGAGGAACATCGGGGCAGTTTCGCTACCCTTGATATCGTTGTATCAAACACCATGACCGATGCCATTGAACTTCTTTCCACGCGAAAGTCTGTCAAAGCAGTCGAACTGAAAGCTCCTGGCCCATCCGCCGGCGAAGTCGACAAGCTTCTGACCATCGCTTGCCGAGTGCCGGATCACGGCAAGCTCACGCCGTGGCGCTTTATCGTGTTCGAAGGTGATGCGCGACTCGCGGCTGGTGCCGCCATCGCAGCCGCGTTCCGCGCCAAATATCCGGACGCCAAACCTGAACAGGTCGAGTTCGAGCACAGGCGTCTCGCGCACGCCCCGCTGGTTGTCGCCGTGGTCAGTCGGGCCGCGCCTCACGGGAAAATTCCGGAATGGGAGCAAGTGCTCTCCGCGGGCGCCGCGGCTATGAACCTTGTCCTCGCCGCGCATGCACTCGGATATGGGGCAAACTGGATCACCGGTTGGTATGCTTATGATCGCGGTGTGCTCGACGCTCTCGGCCTGGCATCGCACGAGCGCATCGCTGGATTCATTCACATCGGTACGTCGTCGGGCTCGGCTCAGGATCGGCCGCGACCGCCGCTGAGCGAGATTGCCACTCGGTTCTCGGCTTAGATGCGAATAACGTGCGAATTACTCGCGTCTTAATTTATCCTGCATCGGACATCGATCAATTGCGCCAGCACTCAGCGTTTCCAGCACGATGGCGCTCGGAAACCAACGCGGGATTGCCCAATTTGCATCGTATTGTGATCGAATTTCGTAACAACATTTGTCGCTGGATATGGAGGAAGAGCCATGTCAGCGCGAATCTCGCAGTCGATTGCTACAATCGCGGTTGGTTCGACGATTTTAGCTTCGTGTTTTGCCGTCGGCGTACCAGCCAACACGGCCGTTGCGGCCGACTGCCTGACTGCTCCAAATCCCTCCACGCCGTCGAACGGCCACTGGTACTATCGCACAGATCGAACACAGCAGCGTAAATGTTGGTACTTACACACCGACAATGAACCTTCCGCACGAAGCGCAATGCAGGTTGCGCGCGCAACGCCGCCAGCCAAACCACTGCAATCGGGAGGGGCGGCGGATCCGTATTCACTTGCGAGCTTCAAGGACTTCATGGCGCAGCACGGAGGGGCCAACCTGTCTAATCAAGACATCGAAAAACTCTATGCCGAATTCCTGGAATGGCGCCGCGCCAAAAATTAGGACGTCGATGGTAAGCCCGTCGTAAACGCCGGCGACGTGCGCAACGAGGTGTCCTAATTTGCTAAAGCGCACGCAAGAAGCTTGATGCCGCGCGCATCTCAGCCTCGGTCATCTTTGGCTCAAGCGCACGACGAATGTCGCATAGCCCGGCTGCAATGGTCTTGAATTTATCAGCGAGCTTTTCGATGTCAGTCACCGTATATTCGCGGTTCTCGGGCGGTCGCTCTGGCCATTCACAGCGCGCTGTGCCGCGCACCTCAACAGTTAAGGTGCGACGGTTAAAACACGACCATATGCCGTGAGCGAGAAAATTGTGATCCCTGCACGGAAGAATGGCCTCGTTGAGAAGATTTTTGATTTTCTCAGTCTGCGGCAGACCGCTGCCGCGATGGTGTTTAATCAAGATGATTATCTTTCCCGTACCACTCTCTGATGCCGTCCATTGATTCTCGGGTCGGTCGCCGAAACCCGGCTTCTTCGGGTTGATGGCATCAATCAACAAACGGACCTCACGCTCGAATGCCGCATAAACAAACATCATCCGTGCGAACGCGATGGCGTGTGGCGCAATTTCATCAGGGTCGGGAAAGGCGACATCGTTACGGTCCATATGGAATCGTCTCTATCAGCACGGCGGTTAGTGGCGTAGTGGTTTAACTTAGCCATGTTCATCGCGATTCGCCGCGTCTCATCGCCGAATATGGAAACCCTCAGCATTTGCAGTTGAGGACGGCCGTATACGCGGAGGAGGCGGCTGGGTTCTTGCTAATGCTTTGTTTTCAAGCCGACTTTGAAGCCGAAGTGGGCGTAGCATTATCCATCGCACGGCCGTAAAAAAGCCCTGCCGTGGCCGCACACTTTCTCGGTCGGACTGGTCCGCCCCCGCACATCGTTGAACGGAAGGGTAGGGGCGACTGTGAAGAGCCACCGCTTTTCATGCCGGTTCGGCAACCCAACAGGCGCCGTATGGGGAGAGTCGGCTCTGTATGGGGGACGAAGGCAAAGCTGCCGGTTACTCACCTGGCCGGCGGCTTTGCTGTTTGTGGGCGAATCAGGATAACTAGTGGCACGCGCTGATTGCTCACGCCTTTCCTTCCTATCTGACTGAACGCGTGGGATCGGCGCGAGCATTTCAAAACATTCGGCAGAACCTGGCCTCGGTGAAATTACCGAGGCCTTTTTTTGGCAGCGCCGGCGACTTATCCAATGGTTTAGGCGCAAACCATGGTCATGCATGCTAGGAGACGTCCGCCCTTCACTTTGAAGGCAAACTTCCAAATCCCCTCCCTGAGGCCCCGCTCGAGCGCTGGGGCTTCTTTTTTTGTCCAGTGCAGGTGGCGTGTTCATTCCGCGCGTGGCGCTACGAGCACAATTGCTCGCGTCAGCGGCGTTTGCGGTGTCAGGCCAGCGGCAATGCCAGCTGCGAGTGCGCAGAATATTGCCCCCGCAGAACAGCCGTCACAGGCTGATGCGTGCTGCGCTTTACCTGACCCGGCAGCAAAAACACTTCTGTGTCGCGGTCTCGCTGGCAAACAATCGCGACGTGGTGCGATTACTGCGCAGCGCGGGCGGCGAATGGAACGCGGGCTCCCGACGCTACCCAGTGATCATAATCTTGAAATTTCAGACCTAGCTTTTCGTAACTCACCCTAAGGTAGCCGTCGCGGCCCCGTGTCACTGCTCCCGGCGCGACCTGCGCGACTTCCTGTGCCATGACGCCCACATATGACGTCTCGCTGCCGTTATAGCTGAAGCGGTAGAAGCCAAGGCCGTCGTTCAGATAACCAAGAAGAACGATGTCGTGCTTCAGTCTGATATCGGAGCGACGTCCGCCGCCGCGCCCCCCGCCGCGACCGCCGCCACCGCGATGACCGCCGCCGCCCCGGAAGCCACCACGGCCGCCGCCGCCAATGGCGCGCATGCCGCCACCACCGCCGCGACGTATCCCGCCGCGACCACCAAGGTTGGCGTGTTGCCTACCGCCCGCACGATGCGAGGGCCGCGCGTTCGAGGCGCGATGGGAAGGTCGTGCGTTCGAGGCACGATGCGAAGGCCGCGCGTTCGACGCACGATGCGACGGTCGCGCATTGGCACTTCCACGTTGACCTTGGCCCCGATGCGAGACCTGTGCTCCTTTGTTGGGACGATTGCGTTCGCCGAGATTGCCGCCGCCGGGCCTATTACCAGGCTTGGCGCCCGGATTGAGGACCTGTTGACCACGGTTGCCGCGGAAGTCGCGCTGAGGGCCCCGATTGCCAGCGTTCTGGCGGTGTTCGACTCGCGGCTGCCACCTGTTGCCGCCGCCGGCGATCGGATGGGCAGGCCGATTCCCGGGCGGGGTGATGTTGATGTTGTTGCCGCCGCCGCTCCAATTGATGTTGCCGCCCCAATAACCTCCCGACCACCAGTTGCCGAGCGCATAGCCGGCGCCGAAGGCAAGCCCGGTGGCAAGGAGGCCGTAGCCGATATAAGGCGGTGGCGGCCAGTAATAGGGCGGATAGTCCGGATAAGGCCACGCGCCGTAGACCACGGCGGGATCGTAATAGGGTACGTAAACCGTTTCCGGGTCCGTTGGCGCAATGGCAATGACCTGCTTGCCTTGCACCTCATTGACCGTGACAGTCTGTTGCTTGGTTGATTTGAGTTTGTCGTTCGCTTGAGCTTTTGCGCGCAGGCGCTGGATGGCGTCCATCACGTCGGGCTGCTGAGCAACAACCGCATCACCAAGCTTCTCCGTCCAGTCGAGCTTCTCGCTCATCATGGCGAGAACACTTGGCGTTGCCGCTAATGATTTGATGCTGTCGTCCCAATCTTCCTTGGCAAGCGCCGCCTTGAGCTGATCGCCCTTGAGGTTCTTATGGCTTTGCAACAACGCTCGGCCTGCACGATGTCGAGGGGGTAGGCCGACGCCATCAGCACTTCAGCCAGCAAAGGGTCGGGATAGAGCGCAATGGGCGCGACGAGTTGATCGAGTTCCTCAGGCTTTAGCAGATTGGGTTTCGACGCAGTGGTCTCGGACGTCTGCGCCAGTGCAGTTATTGGCACTAAAAGCAACAAAGCAAAGAACAACGAACGCATCATTGCCGAAATCATGGGCGCCTTCCGTAAGTTCTGTGAAATGCCAAGCTATGAGATGTTGGGTTTGCGGCCCTTACTTTGATTTAGGTCAAAGTTCGAGATGACGCATTTTTCCCTAAACGCAGGCGAAGCGCTGATGATTTGTTGGTTATAGTTAAAGCCGCATTGCGGAAATTGTGTCAGCAATCGCTAATTTGGCTTCTGTTGCGGCGATCACCTGTTCAACTGAAACGCTGGGTGCTGTTTCCAGTAGCGTTGCGCGGCCGTCCGGAAATCCAATGACGGCCAGCTCGCTGACCAAAAGATCGACCGGCCGCGCTGAGGTCAGCGGCAGCGTGCACTTATCGACGATCTTCGGCTTGCCTTTGGCCGTGTGCTGCATCGCGATGATCACGCGCTTGGCGCCGGTGACCAAGTCCATGGCCCCGCCCATTCCGGGCACCATTTTTCCGGGAATCATCCAGTTCGCGAGAAGGCCATGCGCATCGACTTGCAGAGCGCCAAGAACGGTAATGTCGACATGCCCGCCGCGGATCAGTCCGAACGACATGGCGCTGTCGAATGTGCACGCGCCCGGCAAAGCGGTCACTGGACGACCGCCCGCATCCGTGAGCAGCCGGTGGCCCATGCCCTGTTCGGGGATGGGCCCTGTGCCGATCAGGCCGTTCTCCGACTGAAAGAAAACTTTCACGTCGCCCGGAACGAAATTCGCGACCATTGTCGGGATGCCAATTCCGAGATTGACCAGCATTCCGGATCGCAGCTCCTGCGCAATGCGCTTTGCGATGATGGTTTGTGCATCCATGGCGCTCACCCGTTCGTCACGAGGTAATCGACCAGCGGCGCCGGCGTTACCACATGGTCGGGAGCAATCAGTCCTACCGGCACGATGTGCTCGGCGGTGACGATGGTCGTGTCCGCGGCCATGGCGATAACGGGATTAAAGTTTCGCGCGGTCAGGGCGTAGGAAAGATTGCCGAGGTAATCGGCGAGAAAAGCGTCGATCAATGCAAATTGCGCGTGAAGGGCTGTTTCGACCAGGTAGGTCTTGCCGTTGACCTGAACCTTCTGCTTGCCCTCTTCGACGATCGTGCCGACACCTGTTGGGGTCAGCACGCCGCCCAATCCACAACCGCCGGCGCGAATGCGTTCGATGAGAGTGCCTTGCGGGACGAGGTCGACCGCCATTGTTCCGGCGATCATCTGCTTCTGGGTTTCGGGATTGAGGCCGATGTGACTGGCAATAGTGCGGCCGACGAGACCGGCATCAACAAGCTTACCGATGCCGCACCCCGGGAGCGCCGTATCGTTCGCTATCACGGTCAAATTGCGTTTGCCCTGCCGCACGAGTTCGTCGATGAGACGCTCGGGAGTGCCGACGCCCATGAATCCACCGATCATGAGGGTCGCGCCCTCCGGAATGATCTTGACGGCATCTGCCGCAGAAACCGTTTGCATCCAAAAAATCCTCCCCGGTGAGACATTTTGGTGTATGACCTGAAAAGCAATCATTGATCTAAATCAATCAAAGGCAAACCGGGACAGGCTCTCATCAGACGGCGCGTCCGGTACAGTCAAGTTTGTCAGGATCGGTAGGTGCCACCGTCAATGTCGGACGAGGATGCGATCAATGAGCATGGACAAGGTCGACTGGAAATCGAATGACCAGTTAGCGGTCGGCAAAGGAGCGACCGTCCAAGAGTTTATGGCAGTTGTCGGAGCGGATAAGCTTGCAATCGATGTTGCGCCGTGGGGTGAGGGTCATTTGCGGGTTAATGGACACGAGATTGCGCATCTGAAGGATGCTAAAGATCGACGTCAGGCTTTTCGCGAACTCAAAAAGATCGCTGAGCACTATCTGCAGGTTAAGGCTGCCCCATTCGAAAAGGGAGGAAATTCTGTGAAATTACCCGCGGTCAAAGCCAAGCTTCTTGAGGGCAAGAAAGGACTGATCGTCGGCATCGCCAACGATCAGTCAATCGCATGGGGTTGCGCCAAAGCATTCCGGGCATTAGGCGCCGAGCTCGCCGTGACCTACTTGAACGACAAGGCAAAGAAGTTTGTGGATCCTCTCGCACGCGCGCTGGAGGCGCCGATCGTCATGCCTCTTGATGTCCGCGTGGCCGGTCAGATGGAAGCCGTTTTTGAGAAGATCGGCAAAGCGTGGGGCACGCTTGATTTTCTGGTGCACTCGATCGCGTTCTCGCCCAAGGAGGCGTTACAGGGCCGCGTCGTCGATGTTTCGCGTGACGGCTTTACCACGACGATGGACGTATCGTGCTGGACCTTCATTCGCATGGCGCATCTTGCCGAGCCATTGATGCGCAAAGGCGGCACGCTGTTCACCATGACCTATTACGGCAGCCAGATGGTTGTGAAAAACTACAACATCATGGGCGTGGCCAAGGCTGCCTTGGAGAGCGCCGTTCGCTACATGGCCGCCGAACTAGGACCGAAAGGGATTCGTGTCCACGCAATTTCTCCTGGTCCACTGGCGACGCGCGCGGCCTCTGGAATACCGGAATTCGATGCACTACTGGACAAGGCCAAAGCCAAGGCGCCGGCGCGGAGCCTTGTCAGCATCGACGATGTTGGCATTGCCACGGCGTTTCTCGCCCACGATTCTGCGCGGCTGATCACCGGCGAAACGCTCTACATCGATGGCGGCTATCACATCATGGATTAGTTAGGGACTTGAGCATGCGCATCTGACATGAACGACGAGCCTCGATCAGCGCCCCTGGATACATCGGACGATACGCTTGTCGTTCTCGCGATTCGACTTGTCTGCCTTGGCCTGCTCGGCTACTGGACGCTCATCATCATCAGACCGTTTTTGACGATCGTGGTCTGGAGCGCCATCATAGCGGTGGCGCTCTATCCGATGTTTTATTGGCTGTCCGGCAAGCTTCTTGGCTACCGCGTACTTGCAGCCTTCGTCATCACGCTTCTTGGCCTGTTGCTGATCCTGGGCCCGGCGACGTGGCTCGGCCTCAGCCTAGCGGACAGCATTCGAACGGTTATGGCGCGGTTGAGCGAGGGGACTATTGCGATTCCGCCGCCTCCCGAAACCATCAAAGCCTGGCCATTGATCGGAAACAAGGCGTATGCGACGTGGGACCTGGCGTCGACCAATTTGCGGGCGCTCTTGACGCAGGCGGTCCCCTACCTCAAGCCAGTGGGCGGCACTTTGCTCGGCGCCGCGGGTAGCTTTGGCATCAATCTGCTCAAATTTATTGTCGCGACGATAATTTCTGGATTCCTCTTTATTCCAGGACCGGCCCTCGTCGAATCCATCAAAAACATTCTTCATCATCTTGCCGGCGCGCGGGGCGCAATGTTTGTTGATATGGCTGGAGCGACGGTGCGTACTATTTCGCGGGGGATCATCGGCGTTGCCGTTCTCCAGGCGCTACTTGCGGGTATTGGCCTCATCGTTGCCGGAGTTCCAGCGCCAGGATTGATCAGTTTCTTGGTGCTCTTGCTCGGGATTATTCAGATCGGCCCCTCTATCATTCTGGTGCCGCTGGTCATCTGGAGTTGGTTCTCAATGGACGCGACCAGCGCTGTGTTGTTTTCGCTGTATATGATTCCTGTGAACTTGCTCGACAATGTGTTGCGGCCGCTGTTCATGGCGAAAGGTCTCGGCACCCCGATCTGGATCATCCTCCTCGGAGTTTTCGGGGGGACAATCGTACATGGCATGATCGGATTGTTTGTTGGTCCGGTCGTGCTTTCCATTGCCTGGCAATTGATTGTGCTTTGGACACGCAGCGAGTTAATGCCCGGCCACACCGCACCCTAGTTCAGCTGGTAGGCAACATCGCCGGCAGATCTCGGTAAGTCGCGCGCCTGTGGCACTAAACCAAAGTGTAGTCCATTCACCCAAATAGATGAACGAGTCAGAGATCTCATAGGCCCATTCAACATCGGTATGTCATATACTCAACCTAGAGGGATGAAGGAGGCACGTGTTGCATTTTGTTCAAAGTAGCAGGAGTGAAAGTCATGTTGACGCATTCTGCGCTGACCAAGAATGCTTTCCATCCTTCAGCACTGCGAAATTTCCCCGTTGAATCTAAAAAGACGCCTGCGACTGATCACGACGACGAGTCGCTCGATCGTCTCATGCACTTCGTCGGTGCCACGATATATTATCCGCGTCGAACGCAAATCGTTCATGAGGACGAAGCCGCAGACCGGCTCTACAGAATTGTGAGCGGAACGGTTTGTACATACAAAATTCTCAGCGACGGACGCCGGCAAATTGGCAGCTTTTATTTGCCGGGCGATGTTTTCGGGCTCGAATCTACCGAGGAGCATACTCTGGCGGCCGAAGCTGTTACCAACGTCAAGCTTTTGATTATCAAGAAAAGCGCTCTTACAGCGCTGGCGAAGCAGCGCGCCGCAACGATAAACGAGCTTCTTCAGCTCACGGCGCGCGAGCTTGCCCGGGCGCAGGACAGGGTCCTTCTGCTTTCTTCCAAAAGCGCGCAGGAGCGTATTGTCGGCTTCCTTTTGGAAATGGCGAAGCGCGCGTCATTAGCTGAAAACTCGGTCGACCTGCCGATGTCGCGCCAGGACATTGCCGACTATCTTGGTCTGACGATAGAGACCGTCTCGCGTACCCTGTGGGCCTTAGAAAACTCGGGTGCAATCGAAATATCGTCACGCAAACGTATCGTCTTTCGCGACCGCTCAGCACTGATGCGATTGCACCAATGACGCGCAGCTACGGCAGCTTCTTGCGCAAATAGACGAACCAATAAACCGCGGCCACCATAATCGACCCGCCGATGATGTTGCCGATCGTGACCGGAAGAAGATTGCCGATCAGGAAATTGCTCCAGTTTAGGTTTGGGAAATCCGCCGTGGTCTTTCCGATTGCGGTCCAGAACGAGTTCGGAGCGCCAGATTTAATGAATAAACCGATAGAGATAAAGTAGATATTGGCAATGCTGTGCTCGAATCCGGCAGCGACGAAGGCAGCGACCGGCGGAACAATAGTCAAAATTCGATCAACACTGCTGCGCGCACCGTAGCACATCCAAACACCAAGACACACTAGCGCGTTGCACAAGATGCCCAACGCCAGCGCAGGAATGAATGCGAGCGATGTTTTTGCATGCGCGGTCGCCAATGCGGTCAGACCCACGGCGCCGCCGCCGAAAGTATATTGCGTCGAATAGAAAGCAAGGACTGCGGTCATAAAGGCACCGACAAAATTGCCGGCGAAAGCGACGGCCCAGTTCTCGAGGAGGTCGCGTGTTCTGACCTTGCGGCTGGCCCAGGCCATCACGATCAAATTGTTGCCAGTGAACAGTTCCGCTCCGCCGATGACAACCAAGATCAGGCCCAAAGAGAAAACCAACCCGCCGAGCAGCCGCACCACGCCGTAAGGCAATCGAGCGTAACCGGTCCAGGCGCCGTCCATTGACGCGACCTCGACGTTGCCCGCCATTACGGTAGTCGCGAAAATCGCTCCAAATGCAATGAACGCTCCGGCCAGCACGCTGAGAGCGAATCGCGTCATTAGATCGGTGTTGACGCGTTTAATGCCGGTTTCTTCGGCGCGGAGCGCCATTGCCGGCGGCAAGATCGCGTCAAACGTCACAAGCTGGGGTGGTTGGGTGTCACCACCGCCGGTCCGATCGTCCATGCGTGTTCGATCGCCTTCGCCACTCATCTCGTCACGACGTATCAGGTCGCACCGCCGACGCCGAACAACAAACCAACAACCTGAACCGCTATCACTTTGACAATGGTCATTGAGGGAAAGATCATTGCGTAGCCAATGTCAGGCCGCTCGGTCGGCGCCATGCGCGTGGAATAAACCAAAATCGCGGGATTGCCGGTCGCGCCTGACGCGACGCCCAGAAGATCGTCAAAGGGGATTTTCATTAGGTAATAGCCGACCAGAAGCACGATCACGACGGTCGCCAAGAGAACCGCAACGCCGATCAGCAGGAGCAGCAATCCAGTTTCGGATACAGTCTTGACGAATGGCTGGCCGGCATTGACGCCGACTGTTGCGAGAAACAGGGCCAGTCCGAAGTTGCGCAACACGATATTCGCCGGCAAAGGCATGACCCAGAGGAGGGGTCCCGTCCGGCGTAGTTTGCCGGCAATGAGAGCAACGATCAGCGGTCCGCCGCCGATGCCCAAGGTGACGGTGCCGACGCCGGGAATCGGAATTGGGATGAGACCGATGAGGACGCCGAGCACCATCCCAATGCCCAGTGATACATAACTAAATTCAGCCGCGGATTTGACGCTGTCGCCAAAAAACTGGCGGATGGCATTCTTGCGATCGGGCGGCATGAGCACGCCTACGCGGTCGCCGAATTCGAGCGTGAGGTCGGGCGTCGGAACAATATCGGTGTCGTAGCGTCGCACGTGCAGCAATTGAACCGGAAACCCGGCGGGCAGCGGAAGCTGCGCCAGCGGTACGCCGACGACGGCGGCTTTTCCGACAAAGACGCGAATGTAGTCGAGCGCCGAGCGGTCCTTGACGATGCGTCCGGGGTCGAGCTTGCCGAGCCGCGCCGCGGCGTCGCTGATAGCATCTTGCCGATCGGCGATCACCAACAAACCGTCGCCGGGCTCGAGCAATAGATTGGCAGCGGGAATAACGTTTTGGCCCTTCTTCCTGACCATCGTGACCTGGACACCGCTCGGCAGGTCCCTGCGCAGGTCGTCGTAGGTGGCATTGCTCCAGTTGGGGCCAAGGGTAATTTCCCCCATGTGCATTTGCGGTTCTTTGGGCGGAAATTTCGGACCCACAAGCCTGGTCATGAAATAGATGCACAAGATCGGGCCGATAACGCCAAAAGGATAAGCCACCGAATATCCGATCGACGGTTCCTTGTTGCCCATCACGTCGAGCGCGGCCTGAAGGGTTGCCGTGCTCGTCATCGATCCGGCGAAAATGCCGAGCGTGTGACCTGTCCTGACCCCGAACATTTGGCCAAGCCCGAGCGCCACCAGAAGGCCGACGACGACCGCGACGAAAGCGAGAAAATTATATTTGCGGCCAGCGGCGCCGGTCATGCCTTCGAAAAACTGGCGGCCATAGAGGATGCCGACGCCGTAGAGGAACATGATCAAGCCGATCAAGCCGATCGGACCGGTAATCTGGGCTTTTGGTGCCAAGGCGCCGAGCGCCAAGCCAACAAAAAGCACGGCACCGACGCCAAGCGAAAAGCTGCCGATGCTGATCTGGCCGACGAGGTATCCGAGACCTATTGCGAGAAAGGCGGTGAGGATTGGCTGGGTGCCGATGATGTCGCGGGCCATGTCAATCATCAGAATTCCTCCAGCATCAAGCCGTGATCTTGCGCAGACTTCATAGATACTCAGCGGGCTCGGCAGCCGGCCGTGCGGAATTGCTCAAGCACCCGTTCCACCAGATTGGGTGTCGGCGGCGCGGTGCGCGCGAGCTTATATTCGAGCTCCATGGCATCCCATTTGAACGCACCCAGTTGATGAAACGGTTGCACCTCGACCCATTCGACATTCTTCATGGGCGCGACAAATCGTGCGATGCCATCGACGTTGGCGGGATCGTCGGTTAGTCCGGGCACGAGCGTGAATCGCACCCATACCGGCTTCCCCATTGCAGCAAGGCGCTCAGCAAAGCGCAACGTCGGAGCCAAATCGCGCCCAGTGACGGCACGATAGGTATCGGGATTCGAGCTCTTGATATCGAGCAATACGAGATCGAGAACGGAAAGATATTTGTCATCCGCGCGATCGCCGAGATAGCCCGATGTCTCGATCGCGGTATGCAGCCCAAGTTGCTTCGCGCCGGCCAGAATCCGCCGGGTGAACGCGAGCTGGACCATTGGTTCTCCGCCAGAGATCGTCAAACCGCCGTCCAGTGCACGCAAAGCATGGGCGAACTTGGCGAGCCGATCGATGACTTCCTGCGCCGCAATGTATGTACCGTCCTTGAGGTGCCAGGTATCTGGATTATGGCAGTAAGCACAACGAAGAAGGCAACCCGACGTGAACAGGACGACCCGTAGTCCGGGACCGTCGTAACGCGATGCGGTCTCGTACGAATGGCAATAGCCAAATGCGCCAGCGGGGTCTTCCTGCAGCGCGCTTTCATCCGGAGCATCCGGGGAGAGGCCGATGTGCAGATCGTGACGGTTGCCAGCCTCAATGTGACCGACCTGGAGTATCATTGTGTCTCCTTGTCACATCTGACCGTGGAAAGTGCGGCTGATGACGTCCTGTTGTTGCTCTCGTGTCAGCCGCACGAAATTGACGGCGTAGCCTGACACCCGGATTGTCAACTGTGGATATTTATCCGGATTTCGCATCGCGTCCTCAAGCGTTTGCTTATCGATCACGTTCAAGTTCATATGGAACCCGCCCTGATCGAAATACATGTCGAACGCTTTCACCGCGGCATCGACCAATTCCTTATCGGACAGGTGCGCCTTTTGCGGCGCCACCGAAACTGTGTAGCTGATGCCATCTAGCGAATCTTTGTAGGGAAGCTTCGCAAGCGATAGACAGGACGCCAGCCACCCGTGACTATCGCGGCCGTGCATCGGATTGGCTCCCGGCGCGAACGGTTCTCCCTTGCGCCGGCCGTCGGGTGTATTTCCTGTGGCTTTGCCGTACACGACGTTGGACGTGATCGTCAGCACGCTTTGCGTGTGCGTGGCGTTTCGATACGTAGGATGTTTGCGTATCTTCTGCATGAACTCGGTGACAATATTGGAAGCAATACTGTCGACGCGGTCGTCATTGTTGCCGAATTGCGGCACAGGATTTTTGCTTTCGTTTTTATAGTCGATCACCAGACCCGTATTGTCGCGAATGACATGAATCTTGCCGTACTTTATTGCGGCAAGACTATCGGCAACGACCGACAAGCCGGCGATGCCGAACGCCATGGTCCGCAGGATGTCGCGGTCGTGCAGCGCCATTTCCAGGCGTTCGTAGAAATACTTGTCGTGCATGTAATGGATACAATTCATCGCATGCACATAGGTGCGTGCGAGCCATTCCATCATGCGGTCGAACTTTGCGTATACATCATCGTAGTCGAGCTCTTCGCCAGTCGTCGGCGGGCTTGCGGGAGCAACCTGGTCGCCCGAAACCTCGTCACGACCGCCGTTGATCGCGTAGAGCAACGCTTTGGCGAGATTCACCCGCGCGCCAAAGAACTGCATCTGCTTGCCGAGCCGCATGGCCGAAACGCAGCATGCAATGCCGTAATCGTCGCCCCAGAAGGGACGCATCAGGTCATCATTCTCGTATTGCAGCGAAGACGTATCGCGGCTGATTTTGATGCAGTACTTCTTGAAATTTTCCGGCAAGTGCTTTGACCACAGCACCGTGATATTCGGCTCCGGTGCCGGGCCGAGATTGGTCAGAGTGTGCAGCATGCGATAGCTGCTCTTGGTCACGAGCGATTGTCCGTCCAAACTCATTCCAGCGACGCACTCGGTCGCCCAATACGGATCGCCGCTGAACAGCGCGTCGTATTCCGGCGTGCGCAAGAATCGTACAATGCGGAGTTTCTGGACAAGCTGGTCCCAGAGTTCCTGTGCGCCGGCTTCGTCCAAATTCCCTTCGCGCAGATCGCGCTCGATATAAATATCGAGGAAAGACGATATGCGGCCGATCGACATCGCCGCGCCGTTTGCTTCCTTCACCGCGCCGAGATACGCCAGATAGGTCCATTGCACCGCTTCCTGCGCGTCGGAGGCTGGACGGCTGATATCGCAATCGTAGAGTTTCGCCATGGCGACGAGGTCTTCGAGCGCGCGTATCTGCTCCGCCAGCTCCTCACGTTGGCGGATCACTTCGTCGGTCGGCCACATATCGTCTATTTGTCGGCGCTCCTCTTTTTTGACTTCGAGCAACCGATCAACGCCGTAGAGCGCCACGCGCCGGTAGTCGCCGATGATCCGGCCGCGGCCGTAGGCATCCGGCAAACCGGTGATGATCCCCGACTTTCTGCATCTCATGATTTCTGGCGTGTAGGCGTCGAAGACGCCGTCGTTGTGCGTCTTGCGATATTTGGTGAAGGTCTCATGCACGTACGAATCGGCTTCAAAGCCAGCGGCCTTGAGACCGGCCTCGACCATGCGCAGCCCGCCGTAAGGAAAAATGGCGCGTTTGAAAGGCTGGTCGGTCTGCAGCCCGACAATCACCTCATTCTCTTTGTCGATGTAGCCGGCCTTATGCGCCAACATGGTTGTTGGCGTCTTTGCATCAACGGCAAGCACGCCCTTTTTTTGTTCGTCCCGAAAATACGGCTGCAATTTGTCCCAAACCGCTTTGGTCCGCTTTGACGGTCCTGCGAGAAATTTTTCGTCGCCAGAATAGGGAGTGGCATTCCGGGCAATGAAATCGCGCACATCGATTGAGGTTGTCCAAGCACCCGGCTGAAACCCGCGCCAGCAGCGCTCGTCCTTTTGGCTTTTGCGTATAGCCGCGGTGCCTTCCATAACTCGCCTCCCTGGAATTGACTTCTTTTTGCTGTAGCTTACCACCTCCTGGGAAGAGTTATTTGATCAAAATCAATAATTCAGACTGAACTCAGGAATTGGACCATTGGCCGCGGGCCGGTACGATGATCGCGTGACCTCAACCTTTGAACGTGACGATAGGACGACTTCTGTCCCACCGCCTGATGCGCTGGAAGCGCTGTTGCGCGTTGGCGTCTTGACGTTGCAGGCGGGTAATACTGCGTTCCGCACACGCAAGTGGATAGATGCGATAGCGCCGAAATTGGGTTTCGAAGCGGTATCGGTGATCGTTTCGCTGGACAGCATCACTGTAAGCGCTCGCTGTGGGAGCGAGCGGCTCACAGCGATGCGGGAGCTTGGACCACCAGGGATCAATGTTACGCGCATTGCGCAGTTAGAGCGGCTTGCAAGGACCATGCGTCCTGAAGCGCCGCCCGCCGAAATAGCCGCCGCTGTTGCGAAAATCGAATCGGCAGCCCCTCGGTATTCCTTGCAGCAGATTGCCGTAGCCGTAGGTCTGGCAAGTGGCGGCTTTGCCTTTCTCAGCGGTGCCGCCACACCCGAAACATTTGCAGCAGCTTTAGGTGGCGGCAGCGGCCAATGGCTACGGCTGTGGCTGACCCGCCGTCGGCTGAATCAATTTGGCGCTGCAGCATTGTCCGCGATAATGGCATCCGGGTTGTTCGTTCTCGTGGCGGGAGCGGGAAGCCACCTCGGTTTCAGCTTTGTACATTACCCGGCCGGCTTTATCGCATCGATACTGTTTCTCGTGCCAGGATTTCCGTTGATTGCGGGGCTCTTCGACTTGTTGCAATACCAGACAGTCGCGGCCGTAAGTCGCTTGGCATACGGTGTAATGATGCTATTGGCCGTGGCTTTTGGCCTCAGCATTGTAATCGCCGTCGGCGGAGTCGAAGTGTCTCGGCAGCCTTCGATCGAACTCGCCTATACGCTAAAGCTGTTTTTCCGCGCCGTCGCCAGTTTCGTGTCAGGCTGCGCTTTTGCAATGCTGTTCAACAACTCGCCGCGAACGGCATTCGCAGCGGGCCTTTTGGCGTTGGGTGCCAATGACCTGCGTTTGATCCTAACCGACATGGGCATGATGCTTGCGCCGGCGGCTTTCTTTGCAGCCTTGTTAATTGGGCTCGTCGCCCTGGTGATGGATCAGCGGTTTAACGTGCCGCCTTTGGCCATGACCGTGGCACCAATCGTATCATGATGCCGGGCATATATGCATTCGAGATGATCGTGCTGTTCAATCGCGGGCAAATGCTGGACGCGCTTCAAGCCTCCGCGTCATGCTTTTTCGTTATTGGTGCGTTGGCAATGGGATTGGTCACGGCGCGGTTTTTCAGCCCACGATAGTGCGCAATATCGGCCTGGGGTTACCGAGACGATTACTTGATCCAAATCAAAGTGCGTGCCGGAAAGTGGCGTCTAAACTTGTTAATTGATCTACGTCAAAGAATCTGGACCGTTCAATCAGCGTTGCATGAGCGTTAACAAGTAAAATAGGAAAGGAAACACCCATGTCAAACAAACAGAAAGCTCTTGTTACTGTTTTGACCATTGCAATGGCAGCAGCATTGGGAATTGTCGTCAATGCATCAGCTGCCACAAAGAAAAAACTTTCATATGAGCAGGCGTGGGCCCACTGCAAGAGCTTGCTCGACAAGGAAAGAACCCCTGGCGACCTTTCGGGTCACTCGAGAACTTTCCGTGGCAGCGCTTGCATGCACAAATACGGCTATAGGATCTGACCGGTCTGCTGCGTAGAAGAAGCGAGCTCGTGCCGCGTGTCTGTGATTGAGACATTCTGCGGACAAGAGGAGGATCGATGAAATGAGCGAGAAAGATAAAATGGAGGCTCAACGGCTCCAAGATATCTTCGAAGGGGCCAAGGGTCGTCGGCCAGAA
>Ga0310912_10000457_pt1 | contig 20091 bp, 18 predicted proteins | sample GREbulkMGOX080_FD_203443 | JGI IMG/M metagenome (GOLD analysis project Ga0310912, IMG submission 203443) | Lab enrichment of tropical soil microbial communities from Luquillo Experimental Forest, Puerto Rico - GRE.bulkMG.OX080 | ecosystem: Environmental > Terrestrial > Soil > Tropical forest >...
TTGACCCGAATGTACGGTAGACCCGCAGGATCGGCAGGTTGGCCGCATCCGCTATTGCGGCAAGCGACAAATGCCGCCAACCCTCGCTCGCCACCTGGGCAAGGGCTGCATCGATGATCCTGTCGGCTTCGCTCCGCAGCTCGTTATCAGCGCGCCGGCGGCGTCTGCCTCCGGCAGTCGTCTTTGCCACGGAACCTCTTCTCCGTTGCGCTTGAATTAGCTCGCGAGCGCGCGCGAGCGGGCTGCTGCCGCGGCGACCGCGCGCACGATTAATGGTTCGAGACCGTCCGGGGCTATCAGCACATCAAGCGCCGCCCGGGTCGTGCCGCCCGGGCTCGTCACATTCTCGCGCAAGGTCGCCGGGCTCTCCGCGGAGACCCGGGCGAACTCCGCAGATCCTGCCACTGTGCTGCGGGCAAGCCTCAGGGCCAAGGCGGGCGGCAGCCCCTCGGCTTCACCCCCCCGGGCCAACGCTTCGATCAGTAGGAAGACGTAGGCGGGCCCGCTCCCCGAGACCGCTGTGACCGCGTCCATCAACGCCTCGTCGTCAACCCAGGTGCTCTCGCCTATCGCGGCCAGCAGCCGATCACAGAGCTGACGCTGCTCGCTCATCACGCGGGGATTGGCGCAGGCGACGGTGATCGCGCGTCCGATCGCCGCGGGGGTGTTGGGCATCGTGCGGATGATCGCTGCCGGACCGAGATGGCGTTCGAGACCGGCCAGAGTCTTGCCGGCGACAATCGAGACAAAAAGCGTTTCGGGAACGGCCCAGCGGCGATAGAGCGGCGCCACCGAATCGATGATTTGCGGTTTGACGGCAAAGACAACGGCATCGGGGGTTAGACCGTCCGGCAGTGTGTCCGCCGTCGTGTGCCATTCTGTTTCGGGCGCCGGCGCGAACCCCGGCGGGGTGCCTTCCGGCTCAACGATGTAAAACCGCGATATGGCACCGCCGGGAAGCCAGCCGCGAAGCATTGCCGTCCCCATCTTGCCACACCCGACTAGCACTAGACCGCGCCGCAGCGCTTTGCCATCGCGCATGTCGTGCTGTCCCTCGCTCAAGCCTCTCCCACCGGATCGATCATCGCCGACGCGAGCGCTTGGGCAGGCGATTTGCCGCCCCAGACGACAAATTGGAACGCCGGGTAGAAGCGCTCGCACTCAGACAATGCAATATCAACAAGATCCTCGACCTGCTCGGGACTCGCCGCCGGGACGCCGCGCAACAGAACCGCGTGACGGAAGGCGGGCGAATTGTCCTCCGCCGAGAGATCGAAATGTCCCAGCCACAGCCTTTCGTTGGCGAGTGCAAGAAGTTCGTAGACCGGGCCCCGGCGCCCTTTTGGCACCTTCATGTCGAATCCGCAGGAGAAGTGCATCGCACCAATCTCCTCTTGCCATACGAAATAAAGCCGATAATCGCACCAGCGCCCGGAAATCTCGACGACCAGCTCCTCTTCGCTGGCCCGGTCATGCGCCCAATCATTAGCAACGACGATCTCTTCGACGAGGTCGATGGGATTCCCCGAGAACGGGGTCGGTTCGGCGATCGAAACAGAGGTCATCGGACGCTCCTCGAGCGGGTCGACGGGGCCGTGCCCGTGTCGGATTGCGATCGACCCGACATACCTGTGCCCTGACGCAAGCACCTACGTCCTGGAGCCGAAGCTGACAACGTACAACGATCGACGCAAGTTAATATTTGGCGTATTTCGCCGCGTTTCCGCCAGAATTATGGCGCGCCCGAGGCGCTGAAGGGAGGTTCCGAGGAATAACCGGCAGAGTCGGTGCCGAGCTTCGATTCGAGCTCCGCCACCCGTTTTGCCAAATCTTCCTGCTCGGACCGGGCCTTGGCCGCCATCGCCTTGACCGCTTCGAATTCGTCACGGCTGACGAGGTCCATTCCCGCGAGCACCTTTTCGAGCTGCTCCCGCAGCCGCGTTTCGACTTCGGTCTTTACGCCTGAAAGTGTACCCAACGCGCCTGCGGCAACGCGCGCGAGATCGTCGAGAAACCGGTTTTGGGTCTGCATCGTCTAACCTCATGGGTGGGCCTTGCTCGCCGGGCCACGGCCAAAATATATGGGGCGGCGCCCGCACGGCGTGGATCCGCGAGCAGAAGATTTCTCTATCGGCCAGGCGGTTTGAATGCCGGCATGACCTCCTCGGCGAGCCATTGAAACTGCTCGAGCATGACCGCCTCGGGCGTCCCGATCGGGTTGCTGAGAGAAATGTGCTGCATCCCGGGGTAGAGCGCTCTTCGAAGCCCTTGAGCCGATCGACGAGCTGTCCCGGAGTGCCGGCGAACCAGGAGCCCAGATCCATGTAGTGCTCCACTGTGGGCACCCCGGCAGCGGCCCAGCCGCCGCGGCGCGCGACCGCGGCGATCTGGTCCGCTGTGAGCCCCGGCACAAAGCCCAGCGGGGCAAACATCTTGACGTGCTCCTCATAGATCGGAGTGATCTCACGGATCGCCTGCTCGCGGGTTTTGGCGAGGTGGAAGTGCAGACCGAGCTGCAGGTCCTCGCCGAGCGCCAGCTGCTTGCCCGCCCGAGCGGCGGCCTCGCGGTAGCCGGTGATCAGTCCCGCCTGCATCGTCGCGGCACCGCCGCCGACAGCACCCTTGATGCCGTGCCGCACCATGAAATCGAGCCCGCGCGGGTTGGCGCTTACGATCGGCTGCCAGCACTCGACCGGGTGATGGACCGGGCGCGGCACCAGGGTCAGCTTTTCGAGTTGGTAGCCGCGGTAGGGGACGCGCGGCGGCAAGGTGTAGTGCTTGCCCTGATGCGAGAACGATTCCTCGTTGAAGGCCTTGAAGATGATCTCGACCTGCTCCTCGAACAGCTCGCGATTGGCTTCCTGGTTCAACATCGGGGCGCGAAGGTCTCGACCTCGCGGGTATGGTAGCCGCGGCCGACGCCGAAGATCGTCCGGCCGCCGGTCAGGATGTCGGCGGTCGCAAAATCCTCGGCCAAGCGCAGCAGATGCCACATCAGCGCGATGTTGAAAGCGCAGCCGATCTTCAGGTTTTTCGTCACATGGGCGAGGTGCACCGCCAGCATCAAGTCGTTGGGAATGCACTCGTAGCCCTCGTGCTGGAAATGATGCTCGGCGAGCCACAGGGTATCGAAGCCGAGCGCGTCCATTTTCTTGGCGATCGCCTCGGTCTTGTCGAAGACACTTGCGAGATGGTCGTTCGAGTAGCGCCGTTCGTTGGCCGGGGTGGTGTTCTGTCCCCGGTCGGGGAGGTCGACGTGGCCGGCATAGACCGTGGTGAATTTGGTGATCATGCTCCATGCCTCCGGATCGCTGCTGCCTTCCAGTGTGACCCAATTTCGCACCCTTTGCCATCGCAGTGGGCCGAACGGACAAATTTGGCGGTCCGCTTTTTGCTAACTTCTCGAGACCATTTGTTCCGGAGGGATCATGGAATACGTCGTGCTCGGTCGCACGGGGCTTCGGGTCAGTATCGCCGGGCTCGGCTGCGGCGGGTTCAGCCGTCTCGGGCTCGGCCGAGGCAAGAGCGAAGCTGACGCCGTGGCGCTGATCCATCAGGCGCTGGACCTCGGGGTCAACCTGTTCGACACAGCTGCCGCCTACGACACCGAAGCGGTGTTAGGCAAGGCGTTAAAGGCGGTGCCGCGTGAGGCAGTCGTGATCGCCACCAAAGCGCCGTTCAGTGTCAGCAACCCGAACTCGAGTGCCGCAAGCGCGGTCGCCTCGCTCGACAACTCGCTACGCCAGCTGGCGACTGACTATATCGACGTCTACCAGTTGCATGGCGTGGCGCCAGGCGCCTACGACCACGCACGTGACGTGATCGCGCCGGCCTTGCTGAAGGAAAAAGTCAAGGGCAAGTTCCGGCACCTCGGCATCACCGAGACCGCGCCGCACGATCCCGAGCACAAGATGCTACAGCGTGCCGTGGCCGACGGTCTCTGGGATGTCGCGATGGTCGGCTTTCACATGATGCATCAGAACGCGCGCAAGGCGGTCTTTCCGCTGAGCCGACGACATCGGGTCGGGACATTGCTGATGTTCGTGGTGCGCAACATCTTCTCGCGCCCGGGCCAGCTGGCGGCGACGATGCGCGAGCTCGCGGCCGAGGGCGAGGTGCCGCAACGGCTCGCCGAGACCGAGGATCCGCTCGGCTTTCTGATCCACGAAGGCGGTGCCAGGAGCGTCATCGACGCCGCCTATCGCTTCGCAAGGCACGAGCCCGGGGTCGATGTGGTGCTGTTCGGCACCGGCGACTCCGGACATCTGCGAACCAACATCGCCTCGTTACTCGCCCCGCCGTTGCCGGAAGCGGACCGCGCGCAGCTCGCGAACCTCTTCGGTCACTTGGTTGGGGTCGGGTTGGATGCGCCGCATCTGGTGCGCCGCGCTCGCGCCTGACATCGCCGGACATAGCGGGAGGGGTCATGGAATATCGCAGCCTCGGTCGAACTGGGCTTCGCGTCAGTATTGCAGGCCTCGGTTGCGGCGGGTTCAGCCGCCTCGGGCTGGGTACCGGCAAGAGCAACACCGAAGCCGTTGGTCTGGTCCGCCAGGCCTTGGACATGGGCGTCAATCTGCTCGACACCGCTGCGGCATACGGCACCGAAGCGGTCGTCGGCGAGGCGATTAGGAATGTCCCGCGCGAAGATGTCGTCATCGCCACCAAGGCGTGGATCCCGCATCGCGAGGGCCGGCAGGCCGCCGAGCGTGCGGTCGCCAGCCTGGACAATTCGCTGCGCCGGCTCGGCACCGACTACGTAGACATCTTCCAGCTGCACGGAGTGATGCCCGCCGCATACCAGCAGGCGCGCGAGGTGATCGCCCCGGCGCTGTTGAAAGAGCAGGCGAAGGGAAAGATTCGCCATCTCGGCGTCACCGAGGCCGCTTCCGAGGACCACGAGCACGAAATGCTCCGGCGTGCTGTCGATGACGAGGTATGGGACGTGGTGATGGTCGCGTTCCACATGATGCATCAGAACGCCCGGGCTATAGTCTTTCCGCGGACGATGACCGGTCGCGTCGGTACGCTTCTGATGTTCGCGGTGCGCAACATCTTCTCTCGCCCCGAGCGCCTTGCCTCGGCGTTGCGCGACCTGACCCGGCGCCGCGAGCTGCCTCGCTGGCTCGCCGATGCGCCGAATCCGCTCGGCTTCCTGCTGCACGAAGCGGGGGCGAGCAGCATCATCGAAGCGGCCTACCGCTTTGCTCGGCACGAACCCGGGGTCGATGTTGTGCTGTTCGGCACTGGCGACCCCGACCATCTGCGGGCGAATATCGCCTCGCTGCTGGCGCCGCCGCTGCCGCTCGCCGATCGGCTGACCCTGACCAAGCTCTTCGGGCGTCTGAGCGGGGTCGGGCTCGACCCGCCCTGGGGCACCGGCTCGCCCTGATCCCCGGTTTTCCCGAGGAAAGCCGGAAGGCCTTGGTGTCTGGGCCGGGAATCCGAAACCCAGAACCTCCGCGTCATCCACCCCTGGGTTTTTCATTGGCGACAGCTCGGTCGAAATGTCGGAGGGGGATGGTGGGTGAGGGTCGACGCCGCCGGCTCAGTGCTCAGTACAGCCGCCGAGCGGCAAACCAGCAGCCGCGATTGGGGAAACCGGCGGCCTCGGTGAATTTCTCCCGAATTAGTTAGACGACGCGGCTGCTTCGAATGCACAAAATCTAAGGGCCCGGACCCTCGGCACCTGCAGCGCGCGTTTGCCTCTAGAGACGGGGGGCAAGGGCTTTCGCTGATTGGATGTCGTCGATCAGCGAATTGTACATCGTGCGCACCGCGTCGGAGGCATGCGCGTTCGGGCCGAGGCGACGGTTGAATGAGCCGAACACCAGCTGCATTGACGAATTCTGGCGACTTGCCAGCGGCATGAATGCCGCCCGGTACAGTTCAATCTGGCCATACTCGACAATGACACCACTCGAGCGGACGGGAGCCGCCTGGCTGATTGCGTCGCGACAACCCTCGGTGAAGAGCTGCAGATATCGCCCCGGAAGCTGCCGGTTGATTGGGAAGTCGCCGATCGGCTTTTGCGACAATTCAAGCAGCTCCGCAAACTTCGATCCGTAAGTCAGAAATTTGAGATCGCTCGACACCGGGTCGACATAAACTACGAAGCGATGGCTCCAAGCGCCGCCGATCATCGGGGAAAAATCGAATGCTGTCGGCGGAGGAAGCCCGCCAAATTCGCATGCCTTACGACGCCAAAACGAGATCGTCCGTTCGGTGTCGCGCAGCTCGCCTGCCAGACCGGGTTCGGGTCTTCCGGGAGCGGGCGCACGATCGCGAGCAGCAGAGCCGCCGGCGCGAGGTGGAGCGGGTTGTTTCATCAACGGAACCCGGGAAAGGTTTGGTACACCCGCAGTAGACCCTGTCGCCCGTTAAATTTCCTTCAACGAGCGCCGGATAGTCTGAATGCCATGCCCGCCGATATGCCGCCCCCGGAAAGGCCGAGCGGCCAGCACATTGTTGAAGAGCGTTTGGTAGGCGCTGATGCGGCGTTCTCCAATGACCAATATCAAGACGCCTATCCGCCGGGGATCGAACGCTCATTCTGGCACATTGCGCGCAACGTTACGATCCTCAAATGGCTGAAAAATTTCGGCATGGACAAGCAGCGGCTTCTCGAAGTCGGCTGTGGCCGCGGGATCCTCGTCGACTATCTGCTCGGCAAGCGGATCGATTGCATCGGCTGTGATCTCGCGGCCCCTCGCGTCCCGGCGCACCTTGCCGACCACGTGTTTCCAGCGACCGACTTCAGAAGCCTTCCGATTGCTACCAGGCGCGCGATCGAGGGTGTGCTGCTGTGTGACGTCATCGAGCATCTCGCCGATTCGGTCCAGTTCCTTTGCGCATTACCGAAGTTTTTGACGGGGCTCACCCGGGTGCTCGTTACCGTGCCGGCGCGAAGCGAGCTTTGGTCGGAGTGGGATGACCATTTTGGCCATGCGAGACGCTACGACTTGGCAATGCTCCGGCGTGAGCTCGACGCTGCCGGCTTCGACCTCGTCTCCGCGCGCTATTTTTTGCACACGCTTTATGTGCCGGCGTACATCGCGAGACGGCACCGCCGCGGAACGATAACGAGTCCGCGGGAAGCGGGCTGGCTTCACCGGCTGGTTGGCGGCGCTTTGGTTTTCGAGCAGCTGTTCGTCCCCTCGCGGGTTCCAGGCACGTCGATTATTGGTATTGCGGATATCAGGCGGTCGGGCGCGGTCAAACGGCATAGGTGATCCGGCAACGCGCGACCCGCGAAAGTGGCGCGACCAGCTTTACAGCGGCGGCGCTGCACCGGAGGGCGGATCCGCGCGAGCGGCATCGCTCTCGGATACCGGAGCGGTCGAGAGCCACCACCCGTCACCGGCGAGCCAGCAGGATGCATCCGGCTCTTCGGGCGCACGGCGCAGCGACTGGACGGCGGTCAAGGGAGCCTTCTCCAGGGCCTGTTGGAGGCGGGCCTCCGCCGCGGGATTGCGACCGCCGATGCACGGGATGATCCCGACGTGATGGACGAACCGGGCCGGATAGCGCTGCGCACCCCCGGCCTGCCGAGTGATCAGCAGGAAACCTCCGTACATCTCCGCATTGGTCAGCGGGACCAATAGACGGCCGTTCTCCGCGGCCAGCGAGTCGAGCCAGGCCGGCGAAAGATGCGTCACCCCGGCATTGACGATCACGGCATCGGCGGGCTGCTCGGGGCGGAAAGCAAAACCGTCTGCCGAGACCACTCTCGCCGGCGGCCATGCGAGGCGGAGATTTTCTCGCGCCCGGGCGGCAAGGACGGGGTCGATCTCGATCGCTGTAACCTGTCCGGCGAGACCGACGATCTCGGCCAGGATGGCGCTGTAATAGCCGGTGCCGGCGCCGACGTGAACGACATGCGCCCCCGGCCTCAGGTCAGCCGGTCGTAGAGGCAGGCCCAGAGGCTGGGCTGCCCGTTGTTGAGCCGGCGCGTCTCGTCGATTGCAACCAGCACGTCGTGATAGAGGTGGCGTGGGTCGGCACTCTCGGTTGTCCAATACGCCGCCAGGCTCATCGGGCTCAGAATGCGCCAGGGGCCGGGGCCGAGGAATTGTTCGCGCGGCACGGTCGCAAACGCCTTCACGACGGCGGCATTGTGGATCGGGACCGTGCAGCGGAGCTCTTCGGCGTAGCCCCGTCGAGCCGCTGCAACCGGATCGCGCTGGAGCTTGCCCCACGGCGGCGGTACTGAGACGTTCTGTGCACGGGGGTCGAGAACTCGGCACAGGTCGAGCTCGTCATGCAGGGGAATGCCGTGCTCGCCGACCAACGGGATCGACGGCTTCAGCCCGCGAGCTTGGTCGACTGCACCGGGCCGCACCTGGTTCAGCCGAAAGCCGCGTCGCAGGTAGAATTGCAGCGCCGACAGATTGGCATTGGTCATCGTCAGCCACAGCCGCGCGCAGCCATCGGCGCCGAGCTTCCTCGTCAGCGCTTCGAGCAGCGCGGTGCCGGTCCCGCTGCCGGGCGGCACGGCGTCCAATGTCACGAGCTCCGCCTCGCCCCCCAGCCGCCGGTAGGTAGCGAGCCCGCGCCGCGGCTCGGCGACCAGTGCGGGTAGTTGCGCGGCATCGATGACCTCGCCGTGCACGACCACCGTGGCGGCCCCCCACCGCTCGCGCAGGAAATTACTGATCCATACGCCGTCGTCCGCACCGGCCGGCCGGATAAGTGGGGCGGAAGAACCCGGTTCATCGATGGGACCCATATCTCCCGAGTGATCCGTTCAACAGCCTGGCCTGGAAGATCAGGGACGATCATACACCGCCTGCCGGGGCGGCGAACCCATCCGCACTTGCCGTTTCCCTGCTCACCGGGAAAATAGTGGGAAAACCTCGATTTTGTCCCCTCCAAAGACCACATCGACGCGGCCAAGCCGTTGATGTCTCTGCAAACTGAGAGGTAAATTCCCTAAGCGGTCGAACAGGGAAATAAATCGGCCGAACAGGGAAAAAATCCGCCGAAGACGGAAATAAATCGGTGGAAGAGGCAATCAGCGGCCCGGCCGCCGCGGGTACGTGGACAGTGGGTGCGGAACGGCGCAGCTTCTCCCGGCAGAGGGAGTTAACCGAATAAAATTTATGCGCATGTCAAAACCGGAAACGATCATAAATTGCACTGCCGCTGGTCGGCGACAGTGTTCCTAAGGGTTTCCTCATAATTTTATGATAAATCGAGGGGACGGCACTGGCGGTTTCGATACGCGAGATGGATATTTCGGTCGTCATCCCGGTCTACAACGAAGCGCCGGCGGTGCTTTTTTTGCGGCTTTCAAGATGATTTGGCGCACACCAGGCATTCGATAGACCTCTTTGGACCGCTGCTGTGCCATCCAGTGTATCGCGACACCAGACTCGACCGCTTGGCGCGATGGTTTATTTTTGGTATCCATAATCTTCGTCTGGTAAGCCATATCGCCAGGGGTCGGATTTTGCCGGGCTGGGAGTTGCCGCGGGTTTTGATGTGCGCGATCGGGGACCGTCACCTAGAGCATGTCACGGCTCTTAAGCCGAGCGGAACACCCGCACATTCTTCGAGTAACTTCGCCTTTATTATAATCAATATTACTCTGATCGTTGCAGCCTGCACCATCTTCGTCTATTTCCGCTGGGATGATCTCAGTAATTGGGATGTCCGAACATATGCATTCGCCGCTATCGACTTCACTTCGCACCCGAGGCTGTACGAACGAGCCTATGTGGACAAGCCGCCGCTGGCGTTTCTGATGTTCTTGCCAATGGCCTTTCTCCCGACCGTCGCGGGACCGGCGATTTTTTTTGCGATGGTGATTATCATTGAGGCCCTGTTGCTGCGCCGATTGTTACTCCTGCTAGGCTTCGATGAAGCTGCTTGCCTCGGCGGAGTTGCGTTACTCCTAACAGATACAACGCTTAAATATCAGCTTGATTACGTGTCGCTCTCGCATCTGACGAACCTCCTGATCCTAGGTGCCTGTACAGCGGCTAACAAAGGCAAAATCCGGGGCATCATCATCTCTGGGGTGTTGATTGGCGCATCGTTTTACATCCGCCAGAACAATGTGATCTTTGCGCTTTACCCTCTGATCCTAGGTCGCCTCACTGATTTTAGGTTGCTCGCGATCTACACGATATCAATGCTCACGAGCCTTCTTTTCCTCCTCGGTCTCTTTTGTCTGATATCGGATGTACCTCTGCTCCTTTACACCATATTTGCCTACCCCTTCAAATACGCCGATGTTTCGGTCGGGGGGCGCCCGCCTACAGCGGTAGCTGAAACGGCGTTATTCTTTGGCATTCTTTCGCTGAAACCGTTGCTACTCTTCGTCGTGGTGTGGTGCGTCGCGGCTCTGACGGGCGCACGCCCTCCCGTAAGCGGGAGGCAAATGGTCCTTCTTTTCGCGGTGGGCTTCATCGCTATGGTCGCACCAAGAAAGGAGTTTTGGCACTACCAGGGATATCTGTTGATATGGCTCGGGCTCCTCGGTGCGTGGAGCGTCGAAATCCTAGTGCCGCGGTTCCTTCGCCACCGCCAGAGCCTACTCGTCTGTCTAGCGGCTGGTTGTGCGGTCGCGCTCGTCGTGGCGGTGGCGGGTATTGAGGCCGGGTTGCGTCAGAAGATTGCGTCCGCGAAAGATAGGCTCAATCTAATAATGCCAGAAATCGAGAAGGCGCGATCATCGCGACCAGGTCACCCCACACTCCAGGTCTTTGAACCGGTGTACGATGAGCATGGGATCAGCGACGCGCTAATATTGGCGCTAACCGATGCTAAAACCTCAACTCCGCTCTTCGCTACGGTATTTTTCGCGGATTGGTTCAGTTTCGCATTGCCTCCCCCTTTCCGATCTCAGTGGGGTTTATTGGCGAAGAGCCCACCGGACGTTGTCGTGCTCATAGATCTTGCGTCAGGTGGATCGGTCGGGGTGGATTTTGCAAGGTCGGTCAACGCCTTCCTCGACAGTCATGGCTACCGAGTTCGACGGATAGCTGATGACGTCGCAATATCGGAAAGGCCCAATCCAGCTTCCGCAATAAAATAAATTGAGTGGTACGCTCACTCGGTCAGGTGAACCTACTTCACGCAAAGAACTGAATAACCGAGCGGGTCTGACTTGGAGCCGAGATCGAACGCCAGCGCGAGGTGCGCGATGGTCATCAATATCGCCAGCACCGGCGCAAAGATCACGAACGTCGGCAGGCGCCAAATCAGTGAGGCGCCAACATGCGGCCGGGCCAAGCGAACAGCGACCACGACCCCCTTGGCCGCGATTGAGACAAGGTCGCTGCCACGCGGGCTTATGTTTACCTCCTTGAACTCGGCAAAGAGCCGTTTCAGTCCCCACGAGGTAAACCGCTGGTAGTCGTAGGGCTCGTGATGGACCCGCGCGGAGAAGGGAATGGTGGCTACGAGTGTTCCACCGCTCCTGAGCACGCGGCGAAGCTCGGTCACGAACGGCTGGGGTTCTTGAACGTGCTCGATGACTTCCGTGCAGATGATGTGGTCAAAATACTCGTTCGAGAACGGCAGGGTCCTTCCGTCAAATGTCATGGCGTCATTCCTGGTCGTCATACCGAATTCGTCGGCGTAAACTATGTCAATGCCGGTATAGGAAGCGCTCGCCGTAAGAAGGTGGGCGTACGGGCTTTCTCCACACCCGACGTCGAGAACCTTACCCTGCATCGCCGGGACCGTCTGCCTCAGAAAGGCGTAAACGGTTTTTACCTGCAGGTCGACGAGGCAGCGTATGGCGAACAGTACGCGCCCCGACCAGGATCCGTCGTATCTTACACTAATGGGTTTGAATTCTTCGTGCACGGTCATTTCTGGCACGTCCTTCGCCGAGTTCCCATCAAAGCCGAGTGCGCTTGGTGTCTGTCTTTTTAATGTTCATGCATTGATGCGCTTTTCTGGAAGAAGCTGCGTCATTTCGCCATTCCTGAGCAAAACCGAACGAATCAGGCGCGGTCGACCCTTTACCTCTTCCATGATCTTGGCGACATATTCACCAACCAGCCCGATGGCAAAAAGATTGAGCGCGCCAAAGAACAGGATGCTCAAAAGAATAGTTGTTGCACCCCGAGGAGCCAGCCCAGGGGCGAACACTCGTATCAATATAGCGATGATCCCGAGCACCGCTGAGAGTCCCAGCATAATGATGCCAGCCGCCGTCAGGATGGTGAGCGGTGTATTGCTGAACGAGAAGATGCCGCGCTTTGCCCAAGCAATATTCCTCAACAGATTGTTTGTGCTGGCGCCGAACATCCGCTCGGGACGGATATAGTCGACGCCTGTCTGTTTGAACCCGACATAAGCTCGCAGGCCGCGCATGAACAGGTCCCTCTCGGGGCAGGTTAAGAGCCAGCCGACCACACGCTTGTCGATCAGTGAGAAATCACCTGCGTCAAGAGGGATGTTGACATAACTGAACGCCGCGAAGACCCGGTAGAACGCCTTGTACAGCACGCCCCAGGCCATCGGCATCTCCCGCTTGATGCGGCGACCGTAGACAACGTCATAACCGGCTTGCCATTGCTGGTAAAACTGCTCGATCAATTCGGGCGGGTCCTGCAAGTCGCCGTCGAGCAGCACGCAGGCATCTTTGGTCGCAATCTCCATGCCGCTGCGGAAGGCCATCTGCGAGCCGAAATTGCGCGAATGGGTGATCCCGATCACGCGCGGATCGCGAGCTGTAATCTGCAATATCGCCCCGGCACAGTCGTCGGGGCTGCTATCGTTGACGAAAATGATCTCGTAATCGACGCCAATCTTCCGAAAGGTGACGACCAGCCGCTCATACATGATCGGGATCGCCCGCTCATCGTTGTAGCAAGCGACAACCGACGTGATACTTTTTCGCTCGGGAGCGCGATTGCGCTTGGTCAGCCCCTCCAAGCCACCGGGTCCCAACGAGCGGACCCACTCGGCGGTCAGGCGCAACCCTTCGGCGAGCGAGGTGGTCGCGGACCATCCAAGCAGGCTGGCGGCCTTGGCCGGGGCCGCATACCATTCGTCGAGGTCCCAGGAAAGCCCCTGCATCGAACCGAATTCGGCGGGTTGTGCGATCCCGAACACCTCGCGCGCAGTCTCGGCGAGGTCGCGGATCTTGATGCGCATGCCGCTGCCGATATTGAAGGATTCCCCGTATAACTCGGGGGTCAGGCGGGCTGCGGCGATCAGAAACGCCTCGCAGACATCGCCGACATAGACGAAGTCGCGTGATGTCTCGGGAGACACAAACGGTGGGTATCGGCCCTCAATTCCATGTTTGACGACGTTCGGGATTAACCGCGATGCGTCCTCGAGCGGTCCATATACCGAATAGAGCCGCAGGTTGACTGTCGGCAGTCCTAAGGTCTTGCCGGCGTAGGAGATGAAAAGGGCAGCGGCAGCCTTGGAGACGGCGTAATCGCTGTTGGGCAGAAGTGAAGCCGCCTCTTCAGGACCAGCGCTGTTGGAGCCGTATTCGGAAGAGCTGCCGGCGTGGACAAATGAAGCTAGCAAATTCTTGTCGAGCAGTTCGACCAATGTGACGAGAGAATTGAAGTTTGTGCGGTAGATCAGCTCTGAGTCAGTCTCGAATGAGTACGCGCCATAGGCACTGCAATCGAGCAATGTCCGCGGGCGAACGGCGTCCAGCATCTGCCGTATCTCGGCAACGCTGGTTAGGTCGACCTCGATCAGATGCTTGGTGTCGAGAGCGGCCAACCGCCACGCCGGCAAGCGGCGCACCACGGCAATCACGTCGGAGCGCGTCTTGAGCAGCCTCTGCACCAAATTAGCGCCGACGAATCCACCGCCTCCCAGGACGAGGATCGGGCCCTTGAGTGGCACTGCCCAATCGATTTCCCGGGTCTCGGCTGGGCTTGCCACTGCGTCATTCATCACTGGGCAATCTTCAGGATGGCATACCGTATCGAGTCCGGATCGAGCCCACTGTCCTTCCGATGGTACGCCTGCGATCCGTAGCGCTGAGAGGGATAGCCGCGCGCGCAGAGATGGTTGTAGCGCAGGAGCCGGAGACCAGTCTCCAGCAGCCACTGTGACAGCATGGCTCCCACTCCGCCGTGCGCCACGTGCTCTTCAATGACGCAAACTCGGCCACATCGGGCGATCCGCTCGGCCAACTCGTCTGGCGGCGGCGATCGGCCGAACGGCAACTCTGTTACCACCCAGAGCTCGGGCTGGCATGCCCCGACGGTTGGCAGCGCGCCCAGCGTCGAGCCTGCGAGCGGGCCAGCTACGATGACGACTGGGCCGTCCCCAGCAGCGAGCCGTCGCCATGGGGCATAGGTGGGTGCCTCAACCTGGGGCGGCAGTTCTCCACGCCCGAGCCGGATGTAGCACGGGCCATTGGACGCTCCGGAGCGGGCCACCACATTAGCGACATCCTCGTCGAAGGCCGGAACATACACCTGCATGCCAGGGAGGGTCAGCATAACTCCATAATCTTCGAGGGCGTGGTGCGTCGGGCCCATCACACCGTACCCATAGCCGCCACCGTTGCCCAGCAGCCGGACGGGGAGGCCGTGGAGGCAGACGTCGTTGCGAATCTGCTCGAATGCGCGCGCGTAGCAGAACGGCGCGATCGAATAGACCCACACGTCGAAGCCCGCTTTCGCCAGACCGGCCGCGACCGTGACCATGTTCTGTTCGGCAACACCGCAATTTATGAACCGGTTTCCGAGGCTGTCACGCAGCGGCTCGAGCGCCATAAAACCGAGGTCTCCGGTCAGGAAGACCATTTCCGGCAGCTTCGAGCGCGCGACGAGAGCCGTGCAAAGCTCTGTCCTCATGAGTCTTCACTCAGGCGCGCCATCGCCGCCTGATATTGCGATTCGGTCAGCGGCAAATAATGCGATTCCATACGCCCTTCGAAATCAGGTACGCCATGTCCCTTGCGGGTATCCATGATCACCACAACCGGGCGGTTGCTAAGCGGCGCCACGGTGTCTCGCAGAGCTTGAAGATCGTGCCCATCGCATCGGCGCAGGTCGACATCAAAGCCGGATAGTTTATCGCTCAACGGATCCATCGTCGCGACCTCGGCGGTGGATCCGAATCCTTGCAAGCCGTTGTGGTCTACCAAGATTGTCAGGTTTGACAGCCCGTGGTGGCAGACGAAAACCAGGGCTTCTAATGTCGAGCCTTCCTGCCATTCACCGTCGGAGGTCAGACAAAAAATGCGCTGCTGCCCGCCCCTCAGCTGCGCAGCCAGCGCTAAGCCCGCGGCGAGAGACAGACCGTGCCCGAGACTGCCGGTCGAGAACAGGATCTGTGGAATGCCCTGCGCCGGCGGATGCCCCGAAAGACGAGTGTCGTCCTTGTGAAAAGTGGTCAATTCAAGCTCAGAAATCAGGCCGAGAGACCAGAGCGTGACGTAATACGCGCCTGCGGAGTGACCCTTCGACAATATAAACCTGTCTCGCGCTCCCATCAGCTCATGATGTAATACCATCATGGCATCGAGAGCGGAGAGATTGCCCCCGAGGTGCCCGACGCGGCTGCGGTAATGCATTGTCAAAAGCTGTCGCTTGGCGATATTGATGTCTGCCGTGGACAAACGCATAGCTCGGTCTCCAATGTCCGAGAAAAATCGCGAGATACGATAGTCGGCACGCAAACGATTTCCCGTGATCCAGGGATTTGGTCCAGATCGCGAAAAGTAAAAACATCGTAGCAACACCAAGCCGGGCGCAGCAACCCCGCTGGCAAACAGATTGATGATGCTTGCCGAGACGAAGAGCGCCCGATCCGTCCTCGACGCGCTCGGCGAGCCCAACTTGGAAAATTCTACACAGCTGGCGCGCTTATAGCCGAAAGCTGCCCGCCGTATGATGAGATCGGATCAAAGAGCGGAGTTGTAATCGCGCTTCTAGGGTAGTCGGTGTTTCTACGTGCGCTCTTCTGGGAGAAGCTGCGCCGTCTCGCACTCCGCTCGTCCCGACGCGCGCGGCGGCCACGCCGCTGATTGGCTGTTCGGCCGATTTAATTCCCTATTCGACCGATTTATTTCCCTGTTCGGCCGATTTAATTCCCTGTTCGGCCGCTTAGGGAATTTGCCTCGCAGTTTGGCGAAACATCAATGGCTTGGCAGCGTCCGCGGGGTGCTTGAAAGGGGCAAAATCGGGGTTTTCCTAGTATTTTCCCGTCGAACAGGGAAAGGGCTGCCTCGGCCATGGCGGTGTTCCTAAGGGTTTCCTCATAATTTTATGATAAATCGAGGGACGGCACTGGGCGTTCGATACGCGAGATGGACATTTCGGTCGTCATACCGGTCTACAACGAACAGGCGGCGCTGCCCGAATTGTACCGGGCGCTCGCCGACACGCTCGACCGGCTGCCGCAATCGGCCGAGATCATCTTTGCCGATGACGGGTCGACCGACGGCTCGGCGGCCGCTCTCGACGCCATAGCGCAGAGCGACCCGCAGGTTCGCGTGCTGCATCTGTCGCGCAATTACGGCCAGACCGCCGCCCTGATGGCCGCGATCCAGAACAGCAGCGGCGACGTCGTCATCCCGATGGACGGCGACGGCCAGAACGATCCCGCCGACATCCCGCGGCTCATCGCCAAGCTCGCCGAGGGCTATGACGTCGTCTCGGGCTGGCGCGTGGCGCGCGAGGACAATGCGCTGACCCGCCGGCTGCCCTCGGTCGTTGCCAACTGGCTGATCTCGGCCTTGCTGCGGGTGCCGTTGCACGATTACGGCTGCACCCTCAAGGCCTATCGGCGGGAGGTCGTCGAGGATGTCCGCCTCTATGGCGAGATGCACCGTTTCATCCCGATCTACGCCGCCTGGGAAGGGGCCCGCGTCACCGAGATCGCGGTCAGCCACCGCCCGCGCCGGTTCGGCAGATCCAAATACGGCATTGGCCGCATCGCGCGGGTGCTGCTCGATCTGCTGATCGTCTACTTTATCGACCGCGCCTTCGATCGGCCGATCCAGTTCTTCGGCAAGCTCGGCCTTGGTTTCATGATCCTCGCGGTCGCCATCTTCGGCTGGGGGCTGGCTCTGAAATACGCCTGGAATGTCTCGCTGATCCAGACGCCGCTGCCGTTGCTCGCCGCGACGATCGGTCTCTCGGGCGTCCTCTTTCTGTTGCTCGGGATCATCGCGGAGGTGCAGGCCCGCATCTATTACGAGGCGCGCGGGCGGCCCCCCTACAAGATCAGGCGTATCGTGCAGCACCCGGCAGCGCCGCAGCGCCGAGCCGCACCCGTCGGCGCCCATCCCAGGGCATTCTGATGTGCGGCATAGCAGGGTTCACCGCCCCCGGCCCCGAGGCGCGCGGCGTGCTGGGGGCGATGAACCGCGCGCTCGCCCATCGCGGCCCGGACGCCAACGGAGTCTTTGTCGATTCCCACATCGCGCTCGGCCATACGAGGCTCGCGATCATCGATCTTGCGGGCGGCGCCCAGCCGCGGGTCGACCAAGTGACCGGCGATGCGTTGGTGTTCAACGGCGAGATCTACGGTTATCGGGCGCTCGCGGACGAATTGCGCGCCGCCGGCGTGGCGCTGTGTGATCGTTCGGATACCGAGATCCTGTTCCAGCTGATCCGCCGCGACGGGGTGCGCGACGCCGTGGCGCAGATCGACGGCATGTTCGCCTTTGCCTTTCGCGACGGCGCCACTGGTGCGGTCCACTTGGTGCGGGACCGGTTCGGCGAAAAGCCGCTCTACTGGGGTTTCGCGGGGGATCAGCTCGTCTTTGCCTCCGAGGTCAGTGCGCTCTTATGCCATCCGGCGTTTAGCGACACCGAGCTCGATCGCCTCGCCGCCTTTCGCTTTCTGCTGTTCGAATATCTGCCGCAAACCGGCTCCGGATGGACCGGGATCGAGCGGCTCGAACCCGGCACGATCCTGACCTGGCACGACGGGCGGATTGCGGCCGAGCGCTACTGGCAGCCGCCGATCGAGCGGCGGGCGGTTGGTCCCGACGAGGCGGCCGGGCGGCTCGACGAATTGTTGCGAGGCTCGGTGCGGCGCCAGATCGTCGCCGATGTGCCGGTCGGGGTCTTTCTGTCCGGCGGCGTCGATTCCGGCCTGATCACCGCACTTGCGGCGGAAACCGCACCCGATCTGACCGCGTTCACCGTGCGGGTCGCGGCCGAGGGCCTTGACGAGAGCTTTGACGAGACCCCGCACGCCGTCGCGGTGGCGCGCCACCTCGGGGTCCGCCATGAGATTGTCGAGCTCGCCGCGGGCGACCTCGTCCAGGCGTTCGATGCGGTCAGCGAGCGCTTGGCCGAACCGCTCGGCGATTCATCTCTGCTGCCGACCTGGCTCGTGTGCCGCGCGGCGCGGCGGCTGATGACGGTGGCGCTCGGCGGCGATGGCGCCGACGAGCTCTTCGCCGGATACCCGAACTTCGCGGTGCAACGGTTCGCCCCGGCGATGCATCTCGTTCCTCCCAAGTTTGGCCGGATGCTCGGCCGCACCGTCGCGGCATTGCCGAACGCTGCCGGATACATGAACCGGCGATTTTTGTTGCGCCAGCTGTCGCAAGGGTTCGGCGCGGCGGCGGGGAGGCAATCCTTTCTGTGGATGGCGCCGTTCGCGCCCGAGGACCTCGCCGCGCTGTGGCGGCGATCGGCTTTGCCGGAGGAGGCTCTTGCCCACTCCTTTGCGCCGATCGACCGTTGCGCGGCCATGGCGGCCGGTCTCTCGGCGGTCGATCTGCTTCTCCATCTCTTCCTTGTCACTTATCTCCCCGATGACATTTTGACCAAGACCGATCGCGCCGCGATGTTCAACAGCCTCGAAGTCCGTGCGCCGTTTCTCGACCGCCGCTTTGCCGAATATGCCTGCGCGCTGCCGACCGGGCTGAAGTTGCGGGGGGGGACCCGGAAATACATCCTGAAGCGCTTGGCGCGCCGCTACCTGCCGCCGGGGATCGTCGACCGCAAGAAGCACGGCTTTGCCGTGCCGATCGGCGGCTTGATTCGCACCCTCTTCCGTGAGCGGTGCCGCGATGTCCTGCTGTCGCACGCGAACCCGATCGCCAATTGGTTCGAGCGCGCGGCGCTTGAAACGCTGCTCGACGAGCACCTCACCGGCCGCCGCGACCACGGCAAAAAGCTCTGGGCTCTTTATACATTGTTCGCTGTGGCAGCGCGTCGGCCAACGCGTGCGGCGTCAACCGACGCGGTTTTACTCGCCGCCGCTCGATAGGCGCACCGTCTAATGACCCGGCAGGCGGATGACGATCTCAAGGGCTCGCCCGACCGTTTCGGCTACGAGTGGGATATCTATGCCGAAATATTGCCCGAGCATGAGGAGCAGTTTCGCCGATGGACTGTTCCTTTGGAGCCACAAGATTGGCAAGGCAAGGACTTTCTCGATGTCGGCTGCGGCATGGGGCGGAACAGCTATTGGCCGCTCAGATACGGCGCAGCTGGGGGAGTCGCCGTTGATATCGACGAGCGATCACTCAACAGTGCGCGCCGCAATCTGAAACGCTTCCCGACAATACAAGTGATGCGGATGAGCGCCTATGATTTGCCGTTTGAGGACCGCTTCGACTTGGCCTTCTCGATCGGCGTGATCCATCACCTCGAGCGCCCGGAACGAGCGCTCGAGAGGATGGTACGTGCCGTCAAACCGGGCGGTCGAGTGCTGATCTGGGTCTATGGGCGCGAGAACAACGGCTGGCTGGTGTCCGTTCTCGATCCGTTGCGACGAGTTTTATTCAGTCGATTGCCGATCGGCGTTGCGCACCACCTGTCACTCTACCCCGCGGCGCTGTTGTGGCTGCTGCTGCGGCTCGGCGTGCGGCCGATCGAATACTTTCGACTCGCCGCGAAATTCGATTTTGCCCACCTGCGGTCCATCGTATTCGACCAGATGCTGCCCCGCGTCGCTCATTATTGGCCGCGAGAGACGGTGGCGAGAATGATGGCGGAGGCTGGGCTCGAGGATGTCAGCCTCACCTGGGTAAACCAGATGTCCTGGTCAGCGATAGGAACGCGTACGATATCGAGAAGGGCCGCGAATGTCTCGCGGCCGAGCCTAGTTTCTGAACAGTCGGATTAATCTGGACAGGCTCATTGGGTCGGTCGACCAACGGGCCAGTGCAGCGCCGGGTTG
>Ga0310912_10000458_pt1 | contig 20088 bp, 23 predicted proteins | sample GREbulkMGOX080_FD_203443 | JGI IMG/M metagenome (GOLD analysis project Ga0310912, IMG submission 203443) | Lab enrichment of tropical soil microbial communities from Luquillo Experimental Forest, Puerto Rico - GRE.bulkMG.OX080 | ecosystem: Environmental > Terrestrial > Soil > Tropical forest >...
TTCCGAAGCGCGTTCCGCCTTAAATCGATTTTTCCGCTTAATATCTCAAAAATTACTCGCTTGGTCGATTTTTGCTCCTTCCCAAGTTTTAGCCGAGGGAACAAAGGAGGCGAAAAGGAACCAGATAGACCCATTCGGATCGAGATCGCGGGCCGGCGCGCACGCGCTCCGCGGTCATCGAATGAGCTCTTGGTCTGGAGACGAAGTAACGCTCCGTTGATTTATCCCCGCCGCTGTCACAGCGATCTAGCTATCAGGAGAAGTATCATGTCTTTGAGGATCAACTCTGAAGCTCCGAACTTCACCGCCGAGACCAGTCAAGGGAAGATCGATTTCCACCAATGGATCGGCAACGGATGGGCGATACTGTTCTCGCATCCCAAGGATTTCACGCCGGTCTGCACGACCGAGCTCGGCTACATGGCCAAGCTGAAATCCGAGTTCGACACGCGCAACTGCAAGATCATCGGGCTCAGTGAGGATTCGCTCAGCAACCACTCGCTCTGGGTGGAGGACATCGAAGAGACGCAAGGCCACGCTGTTGATTATCCGATCATCGGCGATCCCGAGCTGAAAGTGGCCAAGCTCTACGACATGCTGTCCGCCGAAGCAGGGGACAACTCAGAGGGTCGGACGCCAGCGGACAATGCCACCGTGCGCGCAGTATTCGTTATAGGTCCCGACAAGAAGATCAAGGCGATGCTGACGTATCCGTTGACCTGTGGTCGAAACTTTGACGAGATCCTCCGGTTGCTCGACTCGGTCCAGTTGACCGCCAAACACGCGGTCTCCACGCCAGCCAACTGGATGCAGGGCGGCGATGTGTTTATAGCCCAGACCGTCACGGACGAGCAGGCAAGGCTGAAATTCCCGGGCGGCTGGAAGGCGCCAAAGCCATACCTGCGGATCGTACCGCAACCGCGCTAGGCTGACACCGGTCACAAGCTCTCGCCATTCATCCCGATGACCAGCGCTCCTCCCCCGTCCGCGGGAGAGGAGCGCTCTGCGTTTTGGAGAGCCGTGCTGGCGACCGTCTAATAGCGCAGACGAGAGCATCTCACATCCGCTCTCGGTCGTCGCGGCCTTCCGCTATCACAACGGGAAACGGCCGCCCGGGTCAGATCGAGTATTCGGCTATGTACTCTAGCGGACTTCCGCCCTCGACGGCGTGGCCCTCGGCGCGCCAGCGCAGCATCCCGCCGGCGAGATTGGCGACATCGGAAAAGCCGGCCTCGCGCAGGATCACGGTGGCCTGCGCTGAGCGGCTGCCGGCCCGGCACACGGCGACGATCGGGCGGTCGCGCGCGAGCTCACCGGCGCGCTCGGCCAGCTCGCCGAGCGGGATCAAAACCGCCTTGCGAATGTGTCCGAGCGGGCCCTCGAACTCATTGGGCTCGCGTACGTCGAGGATCTGAACGCTGTCGGCATGCTCCTCTAGGCCGTGCGGGTCGATCTCCCAGATGCCGGCAAAGGTGTATTTGAGGTGTGCCCAGCCTGGCTCCGCCGCGATCTCCGGGTCGGTTTCGGGCTGGCCGCATTTGAGGTTGGCCGGCACCGCGACATCCATCTTCTTCGGATGCGCCAACCTCAGGTTCTTCATGTAGCCGGTAAAATCGCCTTCGCCGATCTCACCGCCGAGACGCGGATTGAAGCGGCGCTCCTCACCGACGCTGGTGACCGTCAGCCCGCGATAGTCGTGGGCGGGATAGAGCAGGCACGAATCGGGCAGGCTGAAGATCTGCTCGCGCACCGACCGGAACATGGCACCCGGATCACCCTGCTGGAAGTCGGTCCGCCCGCTGCCCCGGATCATTAAACAATCGCCGGTGAAAGCCATGCTGCGATCATCGAGAACATAAGTCACACAACCGCTGGTGTGACCCGGTGTCGCCCGGACCTGCAGGTTGCGCTCGCCAAAAGCGACGATGTCGTCCGGCACGAGGTAGCGGTCCGCACCCTCGGCGCCGCCGGCGGCCGAGACCGCGATCCGGCAGCCGGTCAGCCGCTTCAGCATCCAGGCGCCGGTGACGTGGTCGGCGTGGACGTGGGTTTCGAGCGAATAGGTCATGTGCAGGCCGAGCTCCTCGATCAATGCCGCATCACGGCGCACCTGCTCGAACACCGGATCAATGATGACGGCGGCACCACTGCGGCCGTCGCCGAGTAGATAGGTGTAGGTGGAGGACGCCGGATCGAACAATTGCCGAAAGACCAACATCGCGAACCCCTGTGCTGCGCCGCACCCGATGTGCCCCTATGCTACAGCCGGGAGTGAAAAAGAGGGAGAGCGATCGCCATGACCGGCATCGTCGTTACTGCGATCAAGCCGCACGACCGGGCACGCTGGGCCGAGCTGTGGCGCGGCTACCTCGATTTCTACGAGACCCAGCTGCCGCCGGAGATTTACGACCATACCTGGCAACGCCTGATTGCCGCTGAGAGCCCGATCCGCGGGCTGGGCTCGCGGCTCGGCGGCGCCGAGGCACCGCTCGTCGGTATTACCCATTATCTTTTCCACGCCCATGCCTGGATGACCCGCGAGGTCTGCTATCTGCAGGATCTGTTCGTCGATGATACGGTACGCCGCCGGGGCTGCGGCGCCAAATTGATCGAAGCCGTCGCGGCCATCGCGCGTGAGCGCGGCTGCGCCCGGCTCTATTGGACGACGAAGGAGGACAACGCCGCGGCGCGCTCGCTCTACGACCGGATCGCCCGGTTCAACGGCTTCATACGCTACGACTACCCGCTGGGACCGCATTGATGGTGGATCGCGCGGCACGGCGCGGATCGGATGTTGTGCTCCATTTCGTCGCCTATAGCCTGATCGAGCTGCTTGAATAGCCGAATACACAGAGCTATTTTAGCCAGATGAAGAAGGCCAGCATTACCGAAGCCAAGAACAACCTCAGCGCTCTGATCGATGGCCTGAAAGGCGGATCCCCGGTCCTGATTGTCGATCGAGGACGCCCTGTCGCGCGGCTCGAACCCGTGACGACCGGCCTTGAGGCCGAGCCCGACGGAAGACTGTTGCGGCTCGTCCGCGACGGCATCGTGCGGCCGCGTCGCGTCGCGCCGCCGCGGACGCTATTCAGCCAACAACCGCCGCGCGCGAAGACGGGGGCGTCGGCTGTCAAAGCCCTCCTCGAAGAGCGCCGGGAAGGCCGGTGAGATTTTGGGATGCGTCGGCGATCGTCCCGTTGCTGATCGCCGAGGCTCCAACACGGCGCCTGCAGGCATTTGCCGCGACCGATCCGGACATATTGGTGTGGTGGGGATCGGAGGTGGAATGCGCCTCGGCCCTGGCGCGCCTCGAGCGCGACGCCACACTCGATCCGCGAGCGGCCGTGCTCGCCTTCGACCGGCTCAAGCAATTGGCGTCCGGCTGGCACGAGATCGATCCGAGCGACATTGTCCGTGAAACGGCAACGCGGCTTCTTCGAGTACACCCGCTCAGAGCCGCCGATGCATTGCAGCTCGCGGCAGCCATCGTCGCCGCGGAACAACGCCCGGCTGCTTTGGAAATGCTGACACTCGACGATCGTCTCGCCAGCGCCGCGCGGAAGGAAGGCTTTGCCGTAATCGACATCGCCAGCGACTGAAAGGCTTCTGCGTTCTCCGCTCCACACGTTGTCACGCGCAGTTTTCAGCCCTATTTTCGCGACATTCGCGGCATTCGCCGCCCTCTCCCGGGAGTGATCCCGTGACCACATTTCTGCCGCCCCTCGCCCCATACCCGCAGACGCGCTTGCGGCGCAACCGCCGCGATCCGTGGTCGCGCAAGCTCGTCGCCGAAAGCGTGTTGACCGCGGGCGACCTGATCTGGCCCGTCTTTGTTCATGATGAAGACAATAAGGAGCCGATCCCGTCGATGCCCGGGGTCTTCCGCCTGCCGATCCCGGCGCTGGTCGATGCCGCCGGAGAGGCGGCCGAACTCGGCATTCCGACCATTGCCGTATTCCCTGCGGTGCAGGCCACGCTCAAGGACGCCGAAGGCAGCGAAGCGCTCAACCCCAACAATTTGGTCTGCCGCGCGGTCGCCGCTCTGAAGAAGGCGGTGCCGGAGCTCGGCGTGCTGTGCGACGTGGCGCTCGACCCGTTCACCTCGCACGGCCATGACGGTGTGATACGTGGCGGCTATGTTGCCAATGACGAGACGGTCGAGGTCCTGCGCCGCCAAGCCCTGGTGCAGGCCGAGGCTGGTTGCGACATCATCGCACCCTCCGACATGATGGACGGGCGGGTCGGCGCGGTGCGCGGGGCGCTCGACCAAGCAGGGTTTCAGCATGTCCGCATCATGTCCTACGCGGCCAAGTACGCGTCGGCCTTCTATGGCCCGTTCCGCGACGCGATCGGGTCGAAGACCGCCCTCGGCAGTGCCGACAAGCGCACCTACCAGATGGACCCGGCGAACAGTGACGAGGCACTGCGCGAGGTGGCCCTCGATTTGCGGGAGGGTGCCGACATGGTCATGGTCAAACCCGGTATGCCGTATCTCGACGTCGTTCGGCGCGTCAAAGAGGCGTTTCGCGTGCCGACCTACGCCTATCAGGTCAGCGGCGAATACGCGATGCTGCATGCCGCCGCGCAAAACGGCTGGCTCGACGGCGAGCGCGCCCTCATGGAAAGCCTGATCGGCTTCAAGCGCGCCGGTGCGGACGGTGTGTTGACCTATGCCGCGATCGACGCCGCGCGCCGATTGAAGACGGGTTGAGCGGGATGAACGAACAGGAGGCTCGAATGGGTGACCAAGATTGGAGCGGCGATCTGAACTGTACAATTACGCGCCGCCGGCTCCTTCGGTCAGCCGCGGCGGGCGGCGCCGCCGGGCTCGGGGCGACGATATTGCCTTCGCCCTGGCATTTCGTCTTGGGTGCCGCCAAGCCCTACAAGATCGGGACGATGCAGCCGCTCTCGGGCTCAGCTGCGATCATCGGCAAAACGGCGCTAGTCGGCGTCCAAATGGCGGTGGACCGTATCAACAAGGCGGGCGGCATCAACGGCCGGTCTGTCGAGCTGGTCGTGGCGGATTACGAGTCGAAGCCCGATGTCGGCCGGCGCAAGGCCGAGAAGCTCGTCGACGAGGACGGCATCGATGCACATGTCGGCGGCGTGCTCTCCAATGTCTGCCTCGCCTGCATGCCGGTGTGGGAGGAGTACAAGATCGTCAACATGGTCGGCGTCTGCCTCGACACGACGATGACCACGACTAAGTGCAGCCGCTACACCTTCCGGACTTTCGACTATGCCCCGGCCCAGGCGGTGGCGTTCGCGCCGTACCTGGTCAACAAAATGGGCAAGAAATGGCACATCGCCTATGCCGACTACGCCTGGGGGCAATCGACCCGCGATGCTTATGCCGAGCAGATCAAGAAATTGGGCGGCGAGGTCGTCGGCACCACCGGCATTCCGATCGGCACCGCCGACATGACGCCGTTTCTGTCGAAGATATCAGGCGATTTCGACGGTCTGTTCGGCATCTTTTTTGGCAAGGACGGGGTGACGATCGGCAACCAAGCCTATGATTTGGGGCTGAACAAGAAATACAAATTTGCCGGCGACGGCGCGCTTGCTGAATCGACGAACTTGCCGGCGCTAGGTAACAAGATCGAAGGCTTTGTCGGCATCAACCGATACGTGCCGCTATTGGAGCCGCCGCTTGACACGCCGTGGCACAAGAAATTCTTCGATGAAGCCGTCCCCCGGCTCAAGGCGGTCGACCCGACCGCCTCGGTCCCCGACCGCTATGTCCAAGCCAATTTCGAGGCGATGAACGCCCTTAAGCTCGGCATCGAGAAGTCCGGTTTCCAGGGTCGCGACGACACACCCAAATTGATCGCGGCGCTCGAAGGGTTGGAGATGAAGGAAGGGGATGATTTTCCGCAGGGCGACAAAACGCTGCGCAAGGAAGATCACCAGGCCTTCGTCCGCGAGTTCATCTACGATATCCACGACGGCAAGTACCGTATCGTCGAGGTCGTGCCGAAGGAAAAAACCATGTTCCCGCCGGCTTGCAAATTTGCGACGGCGTGACCGCCCGCGCGGAGAACACGCTCTACGCAGCAAATTACGGTGACCTGAATCACATTCCGTCGACATTAAGTGACCGTAGAACCTTTCGCTAACGCGTTCCTACGCACTGAGGACCTGACCGTCCGCTTTGGCGGGTTGACCGCCCTCAACCAGGTCAACTTCGCGGTCGGGCGCGACGAGATCCGCGCGATAATCGGGCCGAACGGGGCAGGGAAAAGCACGTTTTTCAACTGTCTGACCGGAGTCCTGCGGCCGTCGTCCGGCCATATCCTGTTCGATGGCGGGGATATCACCGGGCTCTCTCCCGACCGGATCTCGCACAGGGGCATCGCCCGGTCGTACCAAATCACCAACATCCTGCCCAACGCCACTGCGCTCGAGAACGTCCGGATCGCCGCTCAGTCTCGCCGGCACGGCTGGAGCCTATTGGCTCATCATCGCGCCTATCGCGACATCATCGCTAAAGCCGAAGCGGTATTGGAAGCGGTGGGCCTCCTGACCAAGGCCTACGAGCTAGCCGCCAACCTTTCGCACGGCGAGCAGCGCAATCTCGAGGTCGGCATTGCGCTGGCGACAGAGCCTCAGCTGCTGTGCCTCGACGAACCGACAGCAGGCATGAGTGCGGCCGAGACCCAGGACACGATGGCGTTGGTGCGCGCCATTGCGAAGAACCTGACGATCCTGATCGTCGAGCACGACATGCAGGTTGTCATGGAGCTGGCGCACCGCATCACTGTCCTGCACTACGGCGAGATCCTGGCCGAGGGAACCCCGGCAGAGATTCAGGAGAACCCCAGGGTGCTCGAGGTCTATTTGAAGACATGACCCCGGTACCAACGGCGCCGCTCCTCGAGGTCGAGGAAATCCACACCTATTACGGCAAGAGCCACATTCTGGACGGGGTCTCACTCGAGGTGGGCGCAGGGGAAGTGGTCGGCCTTCTAGGGCGCAACGGGGTCGGCAAGAGCACGACATTGAAGGCCGTGGTTGGCCTCGTCCATCCGAGCCGCGGCGAGGTGCGGTTCGAGGGCCGGCCGATCACCCAGTCGGCGGCCCACCGGTTGGCGCGGCTGGGCATCGGCTATGTCCCCGAGGACCGTCGCATCTTTCCATTGTTGACGGTGGTCGAGAACTTGCGCACCGGGCTCGACCGCCACGGGGTGACCGCGACGAGAAAAAAGGAGCTGCTGGAAAAGGTCTACGCGTATTTTCCGGTGCTGGCCGAAAGGCGCGGTCAAGCAGGCGGCACGCTCTCCGGCGGCGAGCAGCAGATGCTCGCAATCGCCCGCGCAATGATGCTGGAGCCCAAGATCATCCTGTTGGACGAGCCGACCGAAGGCTTGATGCCGCGCATGGTCTCGCAGATCCGGGAAATCATCGAGGTACTACATCGCGAAAGCGTGGCGGTGCTGCTGGTCGAGCAGAACGTCCCGCTGACGCTGGAAGTCTCGCAGCGGATTTACATTCTGGAGAAGGGCGTCGTCCGGCACCGCGCGCCGGCCGCCGAGCTCCAGATCGACGACGCGGTCATTCACCAGTATATGGGCGTGTAGCGTGGAGTTCCTTCAGTCCATCCCGTTCGATCAGCTGCTGATCCAGACAATCAACGGCATCGTCACCGGCATGATCCTGGCGCTGGTGGCCTCCGGGTTGACGTTGATCTTCGGCATCATGGAAGTCGTCAACTTCGCCCATGGCGAATTGTTCATGCTCGGCGCATATGTCGGGGTCCTTGTGCTGGCCGCCACTGGCGACTTCTGGATTGCGCTGGCGGCCGCCAGCCTGGTCATCGCACTGCTCGGCGCGGCGGTCTACTTGATGACTTTACGCCCCCTCTTGGGCCGTGACTCGTTGACGACGATCCTCGCCACCTTCGGGGTCTCGCTGGTACTGCAGAACTACGCGCTCTGGCAATTTGGTCCGGTCGCACGCAAAATCCAGGAACCGTTTACCGGCCACTTCACGCTCTTCTATCTCGACTATCCGTGGTATCGGCTAGTCATTGCGCTGCTCTCCGCCGCGATCATCGGCGCCCTCTGGCTGTTCCTCAAATTCGGCACCTACGGGATCTGGATTCGAGCGACGACGCAGGACCGGGTGATGGCGCAAGCCATGGGGATCCCCGTGCCCTGGGTGCTCACGGTCGTTTTCGCCATCGGCGCCGGGATGGCCGGTGCCAGCGGGGTCTTGTTCGGGCCGCTGGTCGGGGTCAACCACACGATGGGGCTTGATTGGATCTTGAAGGCCTTTATTGTCGTCGTGGTCGGCGGCATGGGAAACCTTGCCGGCTCGATCGCCGCCTCGATCTTCATCTCATTATTGGAGGCTTACGCCTCGCTCTGGGTCAGCCCGGCTCAAGCGGTCATCGTTTCGTTTGTCGTGCTGATCCTGACCCTGTTGTTCCGACCGACCGGGCTGTTCGTCCCGACGCCAAAATGAGCTTCACCTCGGGAAATACCCCTCACCCTAACCCTCTCCGCGTGAGCGCGGAGAGGGAGGGGCCCGCCGAGCGGGAGGGCGAGGGGCAGTCGAGACGACAACGGGCGCTGATCTATTGGACGGGATTTTCCATCATTCTCGCGCTGCTGGTCATCGCACCGCTGGTATTGCCTGAGTTCTGGCGGCGCTTCCTGACCGAGATACTGATCTGGGGCCTATTGGCGATGTCGTCCGACATCTTGATCGGCTACACCGGCATGATTTCGTTTGGCCATTCCGCGTTTTTTGGTCTCGGAATGTACGGTGCGGCAGCCGCCCTGATATCGGTGCAGCCTCCCAATCTCTGGCTGGCGATGCTCTATGGGCTCGTCGGCGCCGCTACGGTCGCCGGGTTCGTGGCATATTTCTCGACGCGTTTGCGCGACATCTATTTTGCGATCACGACACTGATTTTCTCACAGATTTTCTACGTGATCATCTTCACCTGGACCGAGGTGACGGGCGGCGAAAACGGCCTCACCTTCAGCCGTCCGCCGCTGGCGATCCCGGGGCTCTTTTCGATCCGATTCACACCCGAGATCCTGCATTGGTTCGTGGTCGCCGTCGTGACCTTGTCTTATCTGCTGCTGCGGCGGATTACCCAGTCGCCATTCGGGATGGTATTGCAGTCGATCCGCGAGAACGAGGCGCGCACTCGAGCCATCGGGTATCCGATCGAGCGTTACAAGATCGTTGCAGTAATGCTATCCGGGCTGTTCGCCGGGTTGGCCGGCGTTCTCTACGCCCTGCAGAACCGCTTTGCCGCACCCGACTTCGTCTTCTTCCTGGTCTCCGGCGAAACCGTGATTTACAACGTCATTGGCGGCATCGGCACCTTGGTCGGGCCGATCGTCGGCGCGGCATTCTTCTTGTTATTGCGCGAGGGCCTGTCGCGGTTCCTGACCGAGTACTACCTGATCCCAGTCGGGCTCATCTTTATCGCGATGGTCATTTTCATGCCCCAAGGGCTGCTCGGGTTCCTGCGCCGCTGGTTGAACCAATAGCATCAACGCCAGAGACATTCTCCCGATTACTTCCCCGGCTGCCGCTCGCTGGGCCCTCGGTGAAAATCCGCGGCATCATTAGGTCCGCTCGCTCGCGGATCAATTGTACGATATCGATGATCTCGGACGCATTCGTTCGGCCCGACGATACGCGTCGGACGCGCTCGCTGATTTCCTGATCTATGCGCGCGGCTGCGGCGAGTGGAAGTTCTGTCAGACGTGCAGCGGTGGTCATATTGCCTGCTCCGATCGCATCAAAATATGCGCGCGATCAATTGCCGTAGCAAGGTTCGTCGCGAGAACCCGCAAAGGCTCGACGTGATCGATCGCGGAGCGCGAACCCATTGTCACCCGCCTGAATCGTCCGGCCCGATCAGAACGCCGAGCGCCGGCTCGAGCCGCCACCATCGATCGTGATGATCGAACCCGTGGTGTAGGCCGATTTGTCCGAAGCGAGGAAGGCTGCCATCCAGCCGATCTCCTCGGGCTTGGCGGCGCGCCCGAAGGCGAGCGGCTTCATGAACTCGGTCCATCGCTCGGCGTCGCCGAATTGCATCTGCGCGCGGGTGCGCATCAAATTGACGAGCCGGTCGGTCATGACCGGGCCAGGGTTGATGCCGACGACGCGCAGCCCGTCACGCGGCGCGGTGCCGCCCATCGCGCGGGTGAACGCCATCAAAGACGCATTGCCCGAGGAGCCGGCAATGTAATCGAAATCGGGGTTCTCGCCGGCGGCACCCAGTATATTGACGATGACGCCCTTCTTGCGCTGGGCCATCAGCGCGTAGAAGCGCCGCGTCATGTTGATGTAGCCGAACACCTTCAGATCCCAGGCAGTGCGCCAGCGCGCTTCATCGACCAGAGCGATATCACCGCCGGGGATAGCCCCGGCGTTGTTGACGAGAAGGTCAGTCTCGGCGCATTCGGCCGCGAGTCTGTCGACATTGCGGCTGTCCGAGAGATCGAGCGGATAGAAGCGCACCGCCACATTGTGCTTGGCGACGATCGCCGCCCGTGCGGCTTCGAGATCAGCCGCGGTACGCGACACCAGCACGACATCGCAGCCTTCCTCGGCCAGCACCTCGGCACAAGCCCGTCCGATCCCCTTCGAGGCTCCAGTCACCAGCGCTTTGCGTCCGCGCAATCCCAGTTCCATGGCGTCCTCCCAATCTCACCGAGTGTTGACCGACCTGCTGCGGCTGGTCCCGCCGCCGTCGACAGTGACGATCGTGCCGGTTGTATAGGCCGATTTGTCCGATGCCAGGAATGCCGCCATCTAGGCGATCTCGTAGGGGGTCGCGCCGCGGCCGAAGGCCATTCCTCTGGTCAGCTCGCGCCAGCGCTCGGCATCGCCGAACTGAGCCTGTGCCTCGCGGCGCAGTCGTGTCGTCATCCGGTCGGTCTCGACCGGGCCAGGGTTGACGCCGACGACGCGCAGTCCATCGCGCGGTGCGGTACCGCCCATCGCCCGGGTGAAGACCATCAGCGAGGTATTGCCCGACGAGCCGGCGATATAATCCGACTGCACGCTCTCGCCGGCCGCGCCGATGACGTTGATGATGACGCCTTTCTTGCGCGCCGCCATCTATGCGTAGAAACGCCGGGTCGTGTTGACATAACCGAACACTTTCAGATCCCAGGCCGCGCGCCAGCGTGCTTCGTCGATCTCAGCGATGTTGCCGCGGGGGATCGCGCCGGCGTTGTTGATCGGCAGGTCGGTCTCAGGACACTCCGCGGCCAGGATGTCGACGTTCTTGCTGTCGGATAGATCGAGCGGGCCGCGATGTTGTGCTGCGCGGTGATCTTGGCTCTGACGGCTTCGAGATCGGCTGCGGTGCGCGACACCAGGACGACATCGCATCCCTCCTCCGCCAAGACCTCGGCGCAGGCGCGACCGATGCCGCGTGACGCGCCGGTGACGAGCGTCTTACGCCCCCTCAACCCGAGTTCCATCCCGTTTCCCCCACGAACCTTGAGCGGCGGCGCAGACAATTCGTCACCCCCGCGAACGCGGGGGTCCAGGAGCCTACCCCCGGGGCTTCGCCAGCGAAGGTCCGACACCTGGGTAACCCGGGGCCGCTTTCGCGGGAATGACGAGGCCTCGCATCCTACTCGATTTTGGTCCAGGTCAGCTCGTGCTTGTTGTGAAACAGATGCCGCAGCTGCGAGCCCGGAATGGCGGCAAGGCGGCGCGCGATCTCGTGCTCGGTCGAGCCCTGAAATTTGATCGTGCAGACAAAATTGCGGCAGGTCGCGGCGGCGCGCCAGCGTTCCACGAGGGCCAAGAGCCGAGCCGGGTAGCAGATGACATCCGAGAACAGCCAGTCGACCGGGCCGATCGCACGCGGATCGAGCGCGAAGGCGCTGTCGAGGCGGTGCTCAATCTCGGGCAGTCGCGCGACCGAGGGCGCCAGCGGCGCCTTGTCGACGCTGATCACATGCGCACCCATGCGTTGCAGTGCCCAGCTCCAGCCGCCTGGACTGCCGCCGAGGTCGAGACATCGCTCCCCCGGCCCAGGACGGCGCCGGATCATGGTCAATGCCTCCCAAAGCTTCAGGTAAGCGCGGCTCGGCGGCCCGCTGTGATCTTCGACGAACTGGACTTCGCCATTGGGAAAGGGGCTTGTGCAGCCTGGCCCAGCCAGAACTGTTTCGGCATCGAGCAGGGTCCACGAGCCGAGCGGTGCGGTGGGCGCCGGCGCGCCGAAGACAAGCGGCCTCGATGAAACACTGGGCAGCTGCTCCTGGATCAAGGTCGCCCGCCGGTAGAGCTTGGGGGCGTAGAGCGCCCAGTTACGCTGGATCGCGCGCAGTTGTGTCGCTGCGTCCGATATCGAGGCGATCTTGATCTCTTGCGGATCGAGCCACACATTGGCGGCCCACGCCGCGGGACGCGGCGGCCCTTCAGCGATCAGCAGGCGGCAGTGCTCGCGGTCGACAGCGCCGAGCTCATAGGCTAGCTCGTCGACATACCCCTCAGCCGCGAGATAGGCAGTGCGATCGCTCATTGCGCCAGGATCGCACGGCGAGCTTGGCGCGTCGCGGCTGATTTGCGAAACTCCCTGAATGCCAAATGATCATCAAATCGCCGAACTCGCCCGCATCATCGATCGGGCCCGCCAAGCTGTCGTCTTCACCGGGGCCGGGATCAGCACCGAGTCGGGGATCCCCGATTTCCGCAGCCCCGGTGGGATCTGGACAAAGATGGCGCCGATCGATTTCTCGGATTTTCTCGCCTCGGAGGAAGCTCGGCGCGAAACCTGGCGGCGCCGCTTCGAGGCCGACGACACCTGGCGCAACGCGCAGCCGAACCGTGGTCACCGTGCCGTCGCCGAGCTCGTCCGCCGCGGCACCGCCGCCGCGGTCATCACCCAGAACATCGACGGTCTCCACCAGGCCTCGGGTGTTCCCACCGAGCAGGTCATCGAATTGCACGGCAACGCGACTTCCGCGCACTGCCTCGACTGTGCGAGGCGGTACGAGATCGCCGAGTTGCGTATCGCGTTCGAGCGAGACGGAACTGCACCGGTTTGCTATGCGTGTGGCGGCTGGGTCAAGACGGCGACGATCTCCTTTGGCCAGGCGATGCCGGTCGAAGCGATGCGGCGCGCTGAGCTCGAGACCCGCGCGGCCGATCTCTTCATCGTCGCCGGCTCCTCGCTCGTGGTCTATCCGGCGGCCGGATTTCCGGAACTGGCCAAGCGCAACGGCACCAGCCTGGTGATTGTCAATCGAGAGCCGACCGGCCTCGACGGGGTCGCCGACCTCGTGTTGAACCGGACGATCGGCGAGACCCTCGGCACAGCGGTCGGCGTCGACTGAGCCCGAGCCACAAGGAGCAGTGCCGTGAGAGACGAGCACGAGGACCAGACCGCAGGCCAACTGGCTGTGCACAGTCACGACTGCGGCAATCTCTTTGGTTGCGGCGACGAGAAGGGCACCGGGGTCATCCGCGAAGACATCAAGGACGCGGCTTTCGGCAAGCGGGCCAAGGATTGTCTGCTGCATATGGATCAGGTGAACCAGGAACGGCTTGACGGCTTTCTGACCGCCCGCGGGCGTCTGCGGCGGCAGTTGTTGCGGGCAAGCAGCTTCATGGGCGCGCTGGCCGCTATTGGGCCGCAGTTCGGGAAGCTGGCGCGCGCGGCGGAAGACGGAAATCCAACCCCTGCGGGCGCTTCGAGCGGCAATGGCCGTACCCATGTCGTCGAATCCAACAGGGAGACGGTCCGGCTCGGCGTCTTCGATGAGACCCTACCGCCGATCGTGACGATCGAATCGGGCGACTGGGTCAGCTTTCCGAACACCTGGTCGCATTTTATGAACGAATTGCAGCCCGGGGTGCCGGTCGCCCGTCTGGCCGAGCTGCGCGCCAGCAATCCCGGGCGGGGGCCGCACTCGATCATCGGCCCGATCGTCGTCTGGGACGCCGAGCCTGGTGATGTTGTCGAAATCCGCTATCGCCGGCTGCACCCCGTCGCCTGGGGTGCCGTGTTCAACAACCCGGGGGCATTGGGCACCGGTCTGCTACCGCAGGATTTCACGCAAGGCCAGATCAAATACGTCGATCTCGACTTGACGCAAATGGAGGCCAAGTTCGCCCCCGACATCACCATTCCGCTAACGCCGTTTCAGGGGACATTGGGTGTGGCGCCCCCCGACGGCTTCTTTCCGCCGCTGAGCCCGGGGGTGACGAGCTCGGTGCCGCCCGGTCCACATGGCGGCAATCTCGATCTGCGCGAGCTGACCGAAGGCTCGGTTCTCTACGTACCGGTGTGGAAAACAGGCGCCTTGATCTACACAGGGGACTCGCATGCCGTGCAGGGCGACGGCGAGATCAGCCTGACCGCGCTCGAGACCCGCATGCAGGAGGTGCTGATCCAGGTCGTCTTGCACAAGCAGAAGAATTTTCAATGGCCTGTCGCCGAGACGGCGACCCATTGGATCACCATGGGCCTCGACAAGGATCTAAACGCCGCGATGGCTCTCGCCGCGCGCAACGCCATCGATTTTCTGGCGTCCCGGGCCAAGCTGACGCCGCACGATGCCTATGCGCTCTGCAGCGTCGCAGTGAGCTTTCGGGTCACCCAGGTGGTCGATATCGTGCGTGGGGTCCACGCGATGATCCCGAAGAGCCTGTTTACCGGCGAACTGCGGCGGCAGATCGCCGTCGTTTAGCTCCGGATCGGGGGAGGAAAGCCAATGAGGCTGGAAGACAAAGTCGCGCTGATCACCGGCGCCGCGTCAGGCATGGGCGCCAGCATGGCGCGCATCTTTGCCCGCGAGGGCGCCAAGGTCGTCGTAGCCGACGTGCTGGAGGAAGAGGGGAGGGGAGTCGTCGCCGACATCACCCGAGTAAATGGCGCGGCGATCTTCCGCCGTCTCGACGTGTCGAGTGAGTCGGAATGGAAGGCGACCGTCGATGCCACGCTCGCCGAATTCAAGAAGCTCGACATTCTGGTCAACGACGCAGGGCTCTCCGGCAGTGCCGTCGAGGATCTGTTCGACACCGCGGCCTGGGACCGGTTGATGGCGGTCAACGCGCGCGGCGTCTTTCTCGGCATGAAATTCGCGATCCCGGTCATGAAAGCCGCGGGTGGCGGTTCGATCGTCAACATCTCGTCGATTTCCGGCATTACTGGGCAGCAGGGGATCCATGTCGGCTACAACGCCTCGAAGGGGGCGGTGCGTACCCTGACCAAGGCGGCCGCCGTGCAGCACGGGGCCGACAACATCCGCGTCAATTCGGTTCATCCCGGACTGATGCCGCCGATGCGCTCGTCGGGGCGCACCGCCGACCCGGAGGTCCGGGCCCGAATGCTGCAGCAGGTGCCGCTAGGCCGCGCCGGCCGCGTCGAGGAGGTCGCCAACGCCGTCCTGTTCCTCGCCTCGGACGAAGCCTCCTACATCACCGGCGCCGAGCTCTGGGTCGACGGCGGCTCGCTGGCGCGCTAGCCGAGCACCATCTCCGGCAACGTTACGATGCGCACCCCGGCCGCTTCGAGACCCTGGCGCGCGGCCCGAGCGACGATGACGCCGGTCGGCTCGTCGCCGTGGACGCACAATGTGTCGAGGTGCTGCTTCAGCCGCTTGCCGTTGCGTGACACGATCTCGTCGTTCAGCACCATGTTGACGACGCATTCCTTGACCACTTCCGGGTCCTTGAGGACGGAGCCCGGCACTTTGCGTGAGGTCAGATTGCCGTCATCGTCGTAAAGCCGGTCGCAAAAGCCTTCGCGGGCGGTGGCCAGCCCGAGCTCGCGTCCCGCCTTCTCCATTTCAGAGCCGGCGAGCGCCACGTAGATGATGTCGCGGTCGACCGTCTTGATCGCGCGTCCGATCGCGAGCGCCAGATCGATATTCTCGGCCGCCATGTTGTTGAGCGAGCCGTGCGGCTTCAGATGAGTCACCTTGGCGCCGGCATAACAGGCCATCGCCTGCAACGCGCCGATCTGGTAGGCGATCATGTATTCGAGCTCGCGCGGGTCCATGTCTATGCGCCGCCTCCCGAACCCCCATAGATCGTTAAAGCCCGGGTGGGCCCCGATGCTGACCCCTTCGGCAACGGCTTGGGTGACCAGCCGCTGCATCGTGACCGGGTCGCCGGCATGGAACCCGCAGGCGATGCTGGCCGATCGTATGATTTTGAGCAGCCCGGCATCGTCGCCGATGTCGTATGCGCCAAAGCCCTCGCCCATATCGGCGTTGAGATTGATCGCGTCTGCCATATGCCCTCCGTTGAGCCGTGCCGCAGTGTACCATGGAAACCAATGACGGTGCGTTTCCTCCCCGCCGGTGACCGTGCCCTGGTCGTCGAGTTCGGCGAACGGGTCGACCGAGACCTCAGCAACGATGTCCTGCGCCTCGACACGAGCCTGCGTTCGAGCGCGCTCCCCGGGGTCATCGAGACAGTCCCGACTTTTCGCTCACTGATGGTTTATTATGATCCATTGGTGACCAGCCGCGCTGATCTGGAGCCTGCTATCGCTGGCCGGCTCTATCGCCAAACGGGCCTGCGCAGCGCTGCCACCCTCTGGCGGATGCCGGTCTGTTATGAGGGCGAGTTCGCCCCCGATCTGGCGGAGGTGGCGCACCGCACCGGGCTTGTGCCAAGCGACGTAGTCGCACTGCACAGCGCCGTGCGCTATCACGTCTACATGCTCGGATTCCTCCCGGGCTTTCCTTATATGGGCAATCTGCCGCCCCAACTCGCACTACCGCGTCGCGCCGACCCGCGGCTCCGTGTTCCGGCCGGATCGGTGTCGATTGCCACCACCCTGACCGCGATATATCCCTATGAGAGCCCGGGCGGATGGCACCTGATCGGGACAACGCCGATCCGCCTCTTCGACCCGGCGCGGCCGCGCCCGGCGCTCCTCGCGCCCGGCGACGTTGTCCAGTTCGAGCCGATCGATTCTTTGAGCTTCGCGGAGATCAGAAACTCGGGCGACAGCGGCAATTACGAAGTCTCGAACGCGCCTATAGCCGATCCGGTTTCGTCATTACCGTCCCCGGGCCACGCTTGCGACGGTCCGTCGGCGGTAAACCCGGGGGTGACCCGGCAATCCGCCTCGCAGGTATCAAGGGATTGCGTGGATCCCCGGCACAAGGCCGGGCATGACGGCTAAGCGCGATGGCTGCCGGATTGAAGGTGCTGGCTCCGGGTCTTCACACGACTGTGCAGGATCTCGGGAGGCCCGGTTATCAGGCATTTGGCGTTCCGGTATCCGGCGCGCTCGACGGGTTCAGCCTGCGGCTTGCCAATGCGCTTGCCGGTAACCCTCTGGGAACGCCGGCGATCGAGATTCTGATCAGCGGACCGGCCTTCGAGGTCGTCGCCGACACCGTGCGAGTGGCGCTCGCCGGTGCCGGTGCGAGCCTGGCTATTGGTCCGGAAAAAGCGCGCGTCGACACCGGCCAAAGTGTGACATTGCCACGCGACGAGGTCATCGAAGTCATTGCCGGTCCCCAATCGGCGTGCTGTTACCTCGCCATCGAGGGCGGCATTGCTGTGCCGCTGGTTCTCGGGAGCGCCTCGACCTATGTCCGCGCGGCGCTCGGCGGGCTCGGCGGACGCGCCTTGCGGCAAGACGATTTCGTGCCTCTGGTGATGGCACGCGCCTCTCAGCGGATCGAGCTCCGCCTCTCGTCGCCGATGGAGGCGACCGGCGACCGGCCGATCCGGGTCGTCCTCGGCCCGCAGCAGGAATATTTTACCGAGGAAGCAGTCGCGGAGCTGCTCGACGCCGAGTTCCGCATTTCGCAGAGCGCCGACCGCATGGGCATGCGCCTCGATGGTCCTTTGCTCCAACAAAGCCGCGGCTGGGACATCGTCTCGGATGCGATCGCCACCGGCGCGATCCAGGTCCCCGGCTCGGGACAGCCGATCCTGCTGCTCGCCGACCACCAGACGACCGGCGGCTATCCCAAGATCGCCACGGTGATCTCGGCCGACCTGCCGGTCGTCGGGCGGCGGCGGCCGGGCGACACGCTGCGCTTCGTCGCAGTCACTGTCGAAGCAGCGGAGGAACTCTGCCGCGCCGAGGAACGCCGTCTCGCCGAATTGGCGGAACGGCTCGAGCCAGCACAGGATCGCCCGCGGGTCGATATTGCATCGCTCTACGACGGCAACCTAATCAGCGGCGTTGTCAGCGGTCTCGACTGAGAGCGTGACCCAAAAGCCTACGTGGCCTGATCGATACCAGCAAAGGCTAAACCCACAACGGCCGCTCCGCCTTGCGGCAGCAACCGCTCTTGATGCCCCAAGCCGTCATCAACGGCTTCTTCCTTGCTGGCGCCGCCGATCCCCGTCGCGGGCGCGTTCTGGTTCCTATCTCGCCTCCGGCTCAGCCCTGTGCGATCGGATATTTCGCGAAGATCTGCTCGACCCGTTTGAACGCCCTGTCCGCGGCGGCCTGCGGCGTTAGCCCGTCCTTCATGATTGCGGCCCACGCGTTGAGGAAGACACTCTCGTTTTGGACCTGCTCGCCAGTTTCTTCGGTGACGCCGAAATTCCTCTTGAAGGAAATATGGAAGCCCTTGCGCTACAAATAGTCCGATTTTCCCACGCGAGAACCGGATCTGATCATCGGCTCTGAGTGCAGAGATCCGAGTTGTAACGAGGGCCGTGGGCATATTCCCGCTCAAAGGGGCGATCCTGGACGCGCCACAACCGGAAACCGGGGAATATCCGTCTGGATAAATTCTTTCCAAGTGTGACCTACGTCACACATCTCGACCGATTTCTTTGCTCTTTTGCCAAGCAAGGGTGAAACGACCTTTCATCTGTTAGCTGCGTGGCGGGTTCTGGAGGGTATGGGCCGGCGGAAGGGCGTTCATACTGCCGAATTTTCGGATCGTCGCTGCGCTCTACGCGGCTTAACGTCCATTGTGGCGGCCTCGGCTGGATGACGGCGAGCTTCTGCAGCGTCAGCCCTGCGGTGATCGCTCAGATCGTCCATTTGTCTTGCCGCCTCGCCAAGCTCGGGATGGACGATTGGCTGCAGTGGGTGATTGCGGCCGGTTGCTGTCACGTAACGATCTGGCGGGAAGCCGAAGAGGCAGTGCTGCTCATCGGCCGGTATTCTCGGCATCCTCTGTTACGGCTCGTGGTTTCGCCGCGGCAGCACGCCGATTTCGCTGCTCGCCGGCGCCCGCTCGGACATCAGCACCGCAAAGGCGTCGGGGTATCCGCCGCCGACAGTCTCGCGGTCTTGTTCTGTTTGGAGAGTGAGCAGCCCACTGCTCGTCGCTGCGACCGCGGTCATTGGGTTGATCGTCTTTCCGATCCTTCAGCCGACATGGGTACTGTGCAATAGCGAAGATGGCACCAGAAAGCGAGAATCGGAGAGAAGACTGATGCGGATCGTAGTCGAGATCCCAGAGCCGTATGGCCGAACAGAGCGTCATGCTCGAGGTTATGTGGTTAGCGCCCTTGCAGCTGTTGATAACACCCGCACCCGCCACGACGCCCGTGTTTACTGGGGCGAGCGCGTGAAGTCATTCGATCGAGTGTACACAGCGGTGGTCGAGCGCCCTCAGAATGTTCAGCTCGTTAAGTACCTCGCCGACGCGCTGCAGGCGGTAGCGAGCGGGCACCCCTCGACGGCCATCACGTACCTGCAGAGAGTGCTGAAGATGCTGGATGAGAAGGTCGATGGCTGACGGATCGGAACATCGCTTGCCCAACCGATGGGGATCTGATTTTGAATAGCGAGGCCAGGGTCACGCGATCACCGTCAGAAAGTTTACCGTAGCGTATGAGCGACGGCGCGAGCGCCCCATCAGCTGCTCTTAGGCTTCAGCGCTCTGTCCGCGGTAGCTCACTGGAGGAGGCGCGCTGCGATCGGCTACCGCAGACATCTGGATTGTCTCCATTCGATAGTAGTGAGGAGATATGGCTCGACCGATCCGTTCCTCGATAGGCGGTTCGAACCCTGCGGTTCGATCGTGGCCCCTCTAATGGCCGGAATCGGGCGGATTGTGTTGAAGAAGTCCGGCGAGAAGTAAATCGTAAATCGCGGGGGCGCGGGTTGGCGATCGCGCTAGCGCCTGTGACAAGGTGCGCCGTCTCAAG
>Ga0310912_10000463_pt1 | contig 20011 bp, 16 predicted proteins | sample GREbulkMGOX080_FD_203443 | JGI IMG/M metagenome (GOLD analysis project Ga0310912, IMG submission 203443) | Lab enrichment of tropical soil microbial communities from Luquillo Experimental Forest, Puerto Rico - GRE.bulkMG.OX080 | ecosystem: Environmental > Terrestrial > Soil > Tropical forest >...
GGAGAGCGGCAATCGCGTTCGCGATCTGGGCGCGCCCGACATGGACGCGGTGTTGCACCGGGAGCGGCTGGACAAGGGCAAAAAGCGGCTGCACCCGCTGCCGATGCGGCTCGACGATTTGCCTGACGGCGCGATGGTGCAGGACGGTGCGGCGAGTTTCCTGATCGCACGGGGCGGGGCGTTTCGGTGGTCGCCGGGCCGTTACAGCAAGACCGAGGCCCCGCTGAAGCAAGCCCTGCTGCTGACACCGCCCTCGACACTGCGTGCATTCGCCGCCGGCTATCGCGTGGTGCTGCATCCGACTGCGAGCGCCGCCTAGCGCAGCGGACGGCCCTTTTCGTCGACGCTCATGCGGGAATCCCGCAAGGTCCATTCCTTGACGATCTGCCGGCATTTTTGCAGCTCGGCATCGTCAGGCGATCCAGGCGACGCGCCCGCCAGTTGCGCCTGCGTCGCGCGATCGACCATGGCCTTGCAGGCATTGAGCCGGTCGCGCTCGCCGGGGAACGCCATGGCCGTGCTTGTGAACAGCATCACAGCGATGGCGGTGAGGGCAAAAGCGCCGCCGCGCATCAGCCGAGCCGCTGGCGCGCGAGTTTTGCGCCGGCGCCCAGCGCAACCAGCTTGGCTTCCGCGATGTCGCGGCGCATCGGCGCCATGCCGCAATTGGTGGTCGCGACGATATTGCGCTTCGGCACGAACTTCGAGACGTCGTCGATCACCTTCACCACGTCTTCCGCACTTTCGATCAAATCGCTTGCGACATCGATCACGCCGGCCTGCACCACCTTGCCGGGCAACAGTGCCAGCAACTCCAGCGGCACCTTGGAATTGCGGCACTCGATCGCGACCTGCTGGATCGAGCTCTTGTCGATCGCCGGAAAGATCTGTTCGTATTGTCGCCACTGGTTGCCGAGCGTCTGCTTCCAGTCGGTGTTGGCCTTGATGCCATAGCCGTAGCAGATGTGCACGGCGGTTGCGCAGGTCAGTCCCGCGGCGGCGCGCTCCAGCGCCTTGATGCCCCAGTCGTTGACTTCGTCCATGTAGACGTTGAAGGCGGGCTCGTCGAACTGGACGATGTCGACGCCGTCGGCCGCCAAGGCCCTGGCTTCCTGGTTGAGCAGCTCGGCAAAGGCAAAGGCCATCTTGACGCGGTCGCCGTAGTAACGGTCCGCGATGGTGTCGATGATGGTCATCGGCCCGGGCAGGGTGAATTTGAGCTTTCGCGTGGTGTGGGCACGCGCAACGCGCGCCTCGTCCGCATGCACGCGGCCGGTCAGCCGCAATGGCGCCACGACCTGCGGGACCATCGCCTTGTAACGGTCTTTCCGGATGCCGATTTCAACCTTGTGGGCGAAATCGATGCCCTCGATCCTCTCAAGAAAGCCGTGGACGAAATGCTGGCGCGCCTGCTCGCCCTCGGTGACGATATCGATGCCGGAATCCTCCTGCAGCTTGAGCGCCAGCACGGTGGCGTCGCGCTTGGCGCGGGCCAGCTCCTGGCCTTTGGATTTCCAGGGAGCCCACAGCATGTTGGGCTCGGCCAGCCATTCCGGCTTCGGCAAGGAGCCAGCGATGGTGGTTGGAAACAGCATGGGTGCCTCCCGGGATGTTCTCGTTGAGCGCCTGTCTGCCATGTCTTATGGTCGAGGTACAGGACAACAAAAGTCGCCCATTTCGGGGCGCAGGAAAAGGCATGATCGATCTGCACTACGCACCGACGCCGAACGGCTGGAAAATCTCGATCATGCTGGAAGAACTGGGGGTGCCCTACAAGGTCATCCCCATTGACATCCGGGCCGGCGAACAGTTTAGCCCCGAGTTTCTGGCAATCAGCCCGAACAACCGGATTCCGGCGATCGTGGACCATGAGCCGGCCGATGGCGGCGGGCCGTTCTCGGTGTTCGAGACCGGGGCGATTTTGATCTATCTCGCCGAAAAGACCGGCCGCTTCCTGCCGACGGACTTGCGCGGCCGGTCGCGGGTCATCCAATGGGTGATGTGGCAGATGAGTGGGCTTGGGCCCATGCTCGGCCAGCATGGTCACTTCGCGCTTTACGCGCCGGAAAAGATTCTTTACGCGATTGCCCGCTATCGCGACGAGGCGGCGCGCCTCTATGGCGTGCTCGACCGCCAGCTCGGCAAGACCGGCGCCTATGTCGCCGGAAACGACTATTCGATCGCCGACATCGCCTGCTTTCCTTGGACCATGACCCACAAGGCGCAGGGTTTTACGCTCGACGATTATCCCAACGTGAAGCGCTGGTACGCCGCAGTCCGCGCGCGCCCGCAGGTGCAGGCCGGGCTTGCGATCGGCAAGTTCGTGAAAGAGCCCTTCGACGAGGAGGCGCGAAAGAACATGTTCGGCGAGAGGGCGAAGGAGTTGGCCGGGAAGAAGTGACGACGACGTCATTACGAGGAGCGTGAGCTCCGAAGCTAATGACGATCCAACGACGAATTAAAAATTAAAAGAGACAATAAAGGAAACCCCGATGATCGAATTTTTCTTCGACTGCTCCAGCCCCTGGACCTATCTTGCCTTCCACAACATCCAGCCGCTCGCAAAGGAGTTCGGGGAAGAGATCATCTGGCGGCCGATCCTGGTCGGCGGCATCTTCAACACCATTAACCCGAGCGTCTACGCGTCGCGGGACAATCCGGTGCCCGCAAAGCTCGCCTATCAGAAGAAGGACATGGCGGACTGGGCGCGCCTTGCGGGCCTCGCCATCAAGATGCGGCCGACGGTGTTTCCGGTGAACAGCGTCAAGGCGATGCGCGGCTGCATTTATGTCGGCAAGGATCTCGTGCCGTTCGCGCGCGCGGTGTTCGAGATCTATTGGGGCGAGGACCAGGACATTTCGCAGGATTCGGTGCTCGCCGAAGTCTGCAAGCGGGTTGGCGTCGATTCGCAAAAATTCCTTGCCGGGATCGCGCAGCAATCGGTCAAGGATCAGCTCAAGGCCAACACCGACGAGGTGATGGTGCGTGGCGGATTCGGCTCGCCGACCATCTTTGTCGACAAGACCGACATGTATTTCGGCAATGACCGGTTGCCGCTGGTCCGCGAGGCACTGGCGCGCCGCAAGGAGCGTGCCGCCTGATGCCGAGAAAGGTCGTCTGCCGTGAACTCGGCCCGCCCGAGCGGTTGCGGCTGGAGACGTTTTCCTCGCAGCCACTCGCGGCAGGACAGGTCCGCGTCGTCGTCCGCGCGGCCGGCATCAATTTCCCGGATATTTTGATGGTGGCCGGCCAGTATCAGCTCAAGCCGGAGCTGCCGTTCACGCCTGGTGTGGAGGCGGCCGGCGACGTCGTCGAGGTGAATGGCGGCGGGGCTGTCGGTGACAAGGTCATCGTCAAGATGCGCTTCGGCGCCTATGCCGATGAGGTCGTGGCGACGCCATCGCAACTCATGCCGCTGCCGTCGACATTCGACTATGCCGAAGGGGCGACGTTTCTTGCCGCCCACGGCACCGCCTATCACGCGCTCGTCGACCGCGGTCAACTCAGGCAAGGCGAAGTGCTTCTCGTGCACGGCGCGGGCGGCGGCGTCGGACTTGCCGCCGTCGAGATGGGCAAGCATCTCGGCGCAACCGTGATTGCCGCCGCCTCGTCGGAGGAGAAACTCGCGGTCGCGAAGGCGAGGGGCGCCGATCATCTTCTGCTCTACGCGCGCGAGCCGTTTCGCGATGCGGTGAAGCGCATCACCGACGGGCGCGGCGCCGATGTCGTGTTCGATCCGGTCGGCGGCCCGATCTTCGAAGACAGCATGCGTTGCATCGCCTGGGGCGCGCGGTTGCTGGTGATCGGCTTTACCGGCGGCATCGGGCTTGCGCGCACCAATCTCCTGCTGATCAAAGGCGCGAGCGTGCTTGGCGTGCGCGCGGGCGAAGCAGCGCGCAAAAATCCCGCGCTCGGCGAGGTGCGTCTGAAGGCGCTGCTCGATTGGGCGGAGCAGGGCAAGATCCGGCCCAACGTCTCGCACCGCCTGCCGCTCGAGGATTACGGGAAGGCGATGCGGCTTCTGATCGATCGCAAGGCGATCGGACGGGTTGCGCTCATTACATAACCGTCGTCCCGGCCAAGCGAACTCCTTGCGGCGCGCAGCGCCGTCAAGTAGCGAGCGCATAGGCCTGTGGTGATGGGTCCCTGCTTTCGCAGGGGCGACGTCGAATTTATTGCGCTATCTGTAATCCCGTTCATCCCACCACGGGAAATAGTCGGGCATGTCGGACGAGACCTTGTTCTTGAACTGCGCCGGTCGCTTCTCCAAAAACGCCACAACGCCTTCCTTCACGTCCTCGGAACGCCCGCGGGTGTAGATGCCGCGGCTGTCGACCTTGTGGGCTTCCATCGGATCGTCGGCCCCCAGCATGCGCCACATCATCTGCCGGATCAGTGCAACCGACACCGGCGCTGTCTTGGCGGCGATTTCGCTCGCGAGGGAGCGCGCCGTGGCTAAGAGTTCGTCCGCGGGCACCACCTTGCTGACGAGACGGCCGGCGAGCGCCTCCTGCGCCGGAAACACGCGACCGGTGTAACACCACTCGAGCGCCTGGGAGATGCCGACGATGCGCGGCAAGAACCAGCTCGATGCCGCTTCCGGCACGATGCCGCGCTGGGAGAATACGAAGCCGAACCGCGCGGCTTCGGAGGCGATGCGGATGTCCATCGCAAGCTGCATGGTGACACCGATGCCGACCGCGGGCCCGTTCACCGCCGCGATCACCGGCTTCAGGCACTTGAAGATGCGCAGCGTGACCTGGCCGCCGCCGTCGCGCACCTGCGGATCGCTGTAGTCGACCTTGCCGCCCGCCAGCCGCCGGACCGGCCCGCGCCGCGCGTCGCGATCGAACGTGTCGGCGCCGGAAGAGAGGTCGGCACCGGCGCAGAAGGCGCGCCCCGCGCCGGTGACGATGATGGCGCGGACACCGTCGTCCCGGTCGGCGTTGTCGAAGGCATCGATCAGTTCGCGCTGCATGGTCGCGGTGAAGGCGTTGAGCTTCTCGGGCCTGTTCAGCGTGATGGTGAGGATCTGGTCTCTGACCTCGTAGGTGATCTGCTCGTACGCCATGGGTGATCTCCTCCCTGTTGTTCGACCGCCATTCCGGAATGCGCCGCAAGGCTGATCCCGGAATCTCGCGGATCCGGGTTCATCGCTGCGCGACGTCCCGGAATGGCGGTCATTGTTGTTACTTCTTTGGCGGCCCCGGCCAGGGCCGTTGCGCTCCGCGTAACCCTTCGAACGTCTTGGCCATCGCGAGCACGCCAAGATCGTCGAAGCGGCGGCCAACGATCTGCACGCCGATCGGAAAGCCGGTCGCGTCATAGCCGCCATTGATCGAGATCGCCGGATTTTCCGACATGTTCCACGGCACCGTGAAGCAAATATGCTCGAACGGTTTTTCCGGATCGTGGATCGGCGATGCAAACTCGGCGCCGAAATTGACCACGGGGGAGACCGGCGAGATCAGATAGTCGAGATCGGCGAACAGCTTTGCCGCAGCCGCGCGGATGTCGAGAGTGACGTCGAAACCTCTGAAAACGTCGAGGCCGGACAGCTTCGTCGCCTTCTCCGCCCATTGGTAGATGTAAGGCAGCGCCTTGCCGCGCTCAGGCGGCGGCAGCTTCAAAAACTCGTTCCACATCCGCGCGCGCCAGAAATTGTCGAGTCCGTCCAACATCTGGCGGGTCAGGATGCCCCGAACCTCGGTGACGACGGCGCCGGCGGATTCGAAGGCTTTCGCGGCCTTTACCGTGACGACGCGCACGGGCTCTTCGAGCGCCTGGCCGACACCGGGATCGAGCAGAAGGCCAAGCCGCAGCTTGCGCGGCGATTTTTCCAGCGCCTTCCAGTTGATGTCGTTCGGCGGCAGGCTCATGCCGTCGCGGCGGTCGGGTTTTGAAAGCACGCTCATCATCAACGCGGCATCGTCGACGGTGCGGGTCATGGGGCCGGCGGCGCGGCCAACATACGGAGGATCGATCGGGACCCGTCCAAGGCTCGGCTTCAGGCCGACAACACCGCACCAGCATGAGGGCAACCGCACCGAGCCGCCGATATCGGTGCCGAGATGCAGCGGGCCGTAGCCGGCGGCAGCGGCCGCGCCCGCACCGGCGCTGGAGCCGCCGGGATTCTTGGAGAGGTCCCAGGGATTGCGCGTGAGCGGATGGAGGCTCGAGAGCCCCGACGACAACATGCCGTAGTCAGGCATCGTCGTCTTGGAGAAGATGATGGCGCCGGCTTCGCGCAGACGCGCCGCGGGCGGCGCATCGGCGGGCTCGGGCTTCTGCGGCTCGCTGGCAGCGCCCAGCGGCTTCGGCTGACCCTTTGTCGCGATGTTGTCCTTGATCGTGACCGGCACGCCGTCGAGATGGCCCGTCGACTCGCCCTTGTTCCAGCGTTCGGTGGAGGCCTTTGCGGCGGCGCGCGCGCCGTCGGGGTCGAACAGATAGAGCGCCTTGATGTGCGGCTCCCAAGCGGCGATATGCGCCAGCAGGTCCTCCATGACGTCCGACGGCGTGAATTGCCGCGCCTTGTAGCCCGCGATCAGGTCGACCGCGGACAAATCGTGCAGCGAGGTGACCGCTTCCTGCTCTGCCGTCCTATGCATGGGCGCCTACCGGCATGCGGGTTTCGATGATGCGGGCGAACACGCTGGCGCCGATCGGAAGGATCTTGTCGTCGAGCACGTAGCCGGGATTATGAACGGGCACCGAGCCGTCATGGCCGATCCAGAAATAGGCGCCGGGCACCGCCCGCATCATGTCGGCGAAATCCTCGCTGCCCATCTTCGGCTGCGAGCGCGTGAAGACCTTCGAAGGCTCGACGATCGTGCGCGCGGCGTCTTCGACCACGCGCGACTGCTCCTCCTTGTTGACGAGCACGCTGAACGTGTCGCGGATATCGGCCTCGATCTCGACTTGGAACGCGGCCGCCATGCCGGTGCAGAGCGCGCGCATGCGCTCGCGAATCAGCGCGCGCGCCTCGTCGGAAAAGGCGCGCACGGTGCCGCACAACCAGGCTTCGCCGGGGATGACATTGTAGGCGGAGCCTGCATGAAGTTGCGTGATCGATAACACCGCCGCCTGCAAGGGGTCGACATTGCGGCTGACGATGGTCTGCAACGCCTGTCCCAGCGTCATCGCGATGACGATCGCGTCTTTCGAGCGCTCCGGCATCGCGCCATGCGCGCCGTAGCCGTAGATCTTGATGTCGAAGAAATCGGCGCCGGCCATCGCAGGACCCGGCAGGATCGCGATCTCGCCATGATTGAGATCGGGCGCATTGTGCAGCCCATAGACTTCGTCGCAGGGAAATTTTTCGAACAATCCGTCCTTGATCATGGCCCGCGCGCCGCCGAGACCTTCCTCGGCCGGCTGGAAGATGAAGTGTACGGTGCCGTCGAAATTCCGGGTTTCGGCGAGGTAGCGCGCAGTCCCGAGCAGCATGGTGGTATGGCCGTCATGGCCACAACCGTGGAAGCGGCCGGGAATGGTGGAGCGCCATTTCAGATTGGTCTTTTCTTCCATCGGCAACGCGTCCATGTCGGCGCGCAGCCCGATGCGCCTGGTCCCGCTTCCCTTGCCCTTGAGCACGCCGACCACGCCGGTGCCGCCGAACCCGCGATGCACCTCGACGCCCCATTGCGCGAGTTTTTCCGCGACGATGCCGGAGGTCCGCACCTCCTCAAAGCCGATCTCCGGATGCGCGTGCAGGTCGCGGCGGATGGCGGTGAGTTCGTCGGCATAGCCCTGGATGCGGTCGATGGTCGGCATGTCTGTTTATCCGGTTATCCGTGATTTGGTTTGAGGAATGAAAGCAGGGCCGTTCGGCCTGAGGCGAACGCCCGGACGCAGCCGCGTCCAGGGGAAAGATGCGGGATCGGCCGGCATTGCGCCGGGTGCGGCGCAGATCAAAAGCTTTGCCGCCATCGGCTCGAAATCGGCGCGGAAGTGCACCGAGCTCTTGTTCACCAGGATTTTCTGCCGCGTCGGTTCGATGCCGACATCGCGATACATCGCTTGATCGGCGAGCTGCGCCTTGTGCGAAGCGACCACCACGCGGACGTCGCCGATGCGCAAGCAGGCCGATGGACCCATCTCCATAAGGCGGCCGCCGTAATAGGGACCGGAGGCGACGTAATTGCCGTCCGACAGCTTTTCGACGACGAATGTCTCGTTATATGGCGCATCGCCCGTGATCCCGGATTTTCCGCCGAGCGCGAGCCGCACGGTGCTGCCTTCGCCAGCCTGGTGCGCGGCTCTCGCCGATTGCGGATCGTAGATCACGCCAAGCGCGGCGGCTTGCGCGCCGTTGCGGACCAGCGCCCGCAGCATGCCGGTCGTGTCGGAATCGCCGCCGGCACCGGGATTGTCCTGGGTGTCGGCGATGACGACTGGCCCGGTCGCGGTCTTTGCCAGCTCCATCGCGTAGCGGACGCCTTCATCGGGCGAATAGATCTTGCCGTCGAAATCATCCTCATGACTTTGCACCAATGCCGCGACCGCATCCGCCGCGGCGTCGGCATCTTTCTGCGTCAGGCCGTAGGCAAATACGCTCGGCACGCAATGCTCGAAATCGGCGGCAGGAAATCCCGGCGCGAAAGAGAGCGTCGGCACCGCTTCGCTTTGAAGCGCCGCAAGTTTCTCATAAATGCCTTTGGCGGGCCGATCATTGGTGCATTGCCAACTGATCGGAATCAGAAAGGGCACCTGCCGGAATGCCTTCGCCAGGCGCCGCTTGGTCTTGAGCAGCAGCGCGAGATGCCTCGCGGCGGCGCGGCCCGTCATGGCCATGTCGACATGCGGGTAAGTGCGATAGGCGATCAGTGCGTCGGCAAGCTCAACCATCTGCGGCGTGACATTGGCGTGCAAATCGAGGCTGATAACCAAAGGCAGATCCTTGCCGACGATTTTCCGCACGCGTGCCAGAATTTCACCTTCGCCGTCGTCGAAATGTTCGCTCACCATCGCGCCATGGAGGTCGAGATAGACGGCATCGAGCGGACCGGCGGATGCAATGCCGTCGACCATCGACTTCACGATACGCTCGAAGGCATCCCTGGTGACGTGTGCAGAGGGGCTTGCACCGCAGGAAACGGTCGGCGCCAGATCCCAGCCCTCGTCTTTGGCCGCTTCGATGAAACCCGACAATCCCGTATTGATGCGGTGCATGGCCCTGAACACGTCCGGCCCGACGGCCATTGCCGGCCAGCCGCCACCGTGCACGAAGTCCTGGTAGGTGGCCTTCGTCGGCGCAAAGGTGTTGGTCTCGTGCAGGAAGCCGCCGACCGCGATGCGGGTCATCAACGCTGTCTCAGTGATGTGTTCGTGCGCAGGACGTTAGCCCTGCGTGAGCGAGAAGCGCAAGCGAGGAAGCAATTCCATTTTGCATGACCCGCAACGAGGTCTGTCATTGCGGGACGCTGCCTAGCAACGCTACGGAATGATGACGCGGGGTTTACTCCGCAGCCGTTGCGGCAACCGGCCTGAAATTCGCAAAATCCCAGCCGCGACCGGGGGCGGCGTCCAGCAGTGCGCGGGTATAGGCCTGTTTCGGATTGGTCAGCACCTCGCCAGCCGGGCCCTGTTCGACGATGCGACCATGTTGCATCACGGCAACGTCGTCGCAGATTTGCGCCGCGACACGAAGATCGTGGGTGATGAACAACAACGCAATGCCGAGGCGCCCCTGGATTTCATCGAGCAGTTCCAGCACCTGTGCCTGCACGGAAACGTCGAGCGCGGAGACGGCTTCGTCTGCGACCAGCACATCGGGATCGAGCGCGATCGCACGCGCGATCGCGATGCGCTGGCGCTGGCCGCCGGAGAATTGATGGGGATAGCGCGAGATCGCGTCCGCCGGCAGATCGACGAGCTCGAGCAGCTCGCGGGCCTTTTCCAGCGCCTCGGCGCGCGGCGTGCCATAGTTGATGGGACCTTCCGCGATGGTCTCGCCGACGGTGACGCGCGGATTGAGCGAACGATAGGGATCCTGGAACACGATCTGGATTTTCTTGCGATGCGGCTGCAACAGGCGACGCGACAGTTCCGAGATTTCGCATCCCGCAAGACGGATTCCGCCCGAGGTCGGATCGATCAGCCGCACGATGCAGCGCGCCACCGTCGATTTGCCGGAGCCGCTCTCGCCGACGATGCCGAGCGTGCGGCCCTTGCGCAAGATGAGCGTGACGTCCTTGGCAGCCGTCACCTCGCGTGTGCTCCCGAGGAAGGAACGCTCGCGATAGACCTTGCCGAGGTCGTTAGCTTCCAGCACCACCGGCTCTTTCGTTTCCGGGCGCGGCGCGCGCGGCACCAGGCTCGGCACGGAGACAAGCAGGTTGCGGGTATATTCGTTTGTCGGCGCGCGCAGGATGCTGTCGAGCGAGCCGGTCTCGACCAGCCGCCCGCCACGCATGACCGCGACGCGGTCGGCGATCTCGGCGACAACGCCCATGTCGTGGGTGATGAACAGCACGGCAGTGCCGTGATCGCGCTGCAGGTCGCGGATCAGGGTCAGGATCTGCTTTTGCGTGGTGACGTCGAGCGCGGTGGTCGGCTCGTCCGCGATCAGGAGTTTCGGTTCCAGCACCAGTGCCATCGCGATCATGATGCGCTGGCGCTGGCCGCCGGAGAGCTTGTGCGGATAGGAAGCGAAGATGCGCTCGATCTCCGGCAGGCGGACCTGATCCATCATGTCGAGGATACGTTTGCGACGCGTGCGCGCATCGAGATCGGTGTGCGCGCGCAACACCTCGTCGATCTGGCGGCCGACCGGCAACACCGGATTGAGGGCCGTCATCGGCTCCTGAAAGATCATCGCCATCCGCGTGGCGCGCAATTGCCGCATGCGGCGATCGCTCGCCGTGAGCAGCTCTTCGCCGACAAGCCTGATGCTGCCGCCGGTCGGCACCAGCGAACCTTTTTGCAGCAGGCCCATCACGCTGAGCGAGGTCACCGATTTGCCGGAGCCGCTTTCACCGACCACGCACAGCGTCTCGCGTCGGCCGACGTCGAGCGACACGCCATCGATGATCCGCGTCGCGCCTGCATTCCTGCCGAGGCTGACGACGAGATCTCTGATGTCGAGTACGGTGTCGGTCATGCCTTGCCGCCCTCGCGCTGCTTCATCCGCGGATCGAGCGCATCGCGCGCGGCATCGCCGATCAGGTTCACGCTGAGGATCGTGATCGACAGCAAAAGTCCGGGCCAGAAGATCAAGGACGGCTTGATCTGAAAATAGGAACGCCCTTCGGCTATGATGTTGCCCCAGGTCGGGGTTTCCGGGCTGAGGCCAGCGCCGAGGAACGACAGGATCGCTTCGGTGAGGATCGCCGACGCGCAGACATAAGTGCCCTGGACGATCAGCGGCGCGACCGTGTTCGGCATCAGATGCCGCCACATGATCTTGGGCAGCCCGGAGCCGACCGAGATCGCAGCCTCGACATAGGGCTCCTCCCGCGCCGAGAGGACGACCGCACGCACCAGCCGCGCCACGCGCGGAATTTCCGGAATGGTGATGGCGACCAGGACGGTCACGACGCTGGCGCCCGACAGCGAGACGACTGCGATGGCGAGCAGAATCGCCGGGATCGCCATCAATCCATCCATCACGCGCATCATGACGGCATCGACCCATTTGAAGAAGCCGGAGACGAGCCCGATCACGAGTCCGATGCCGACCGAGACGATTGCGGCCCCAACCCCGATCAACAGCGAAATCCGTGCGCCAAAGATGATGCGCGACAACAGATCGCGGCCGTAGGCGTCGGTGCCAAGCAAGAACTCCGCGCTCGACGGTTTCAGGCGCTGCGCTGGCGCGAGCAACAGCGGATCGTGTGGGGCGAGGTAGGGCGCGAGAATCGCCATCGCGACGATCAGGAGCAGGCAGGCGGTGGCAGTTGCAATGATCGGCGTTGCCGCGAGGAAGCCGAGGGTCGGCCGGAACGGCCTGGTGATCGGTATTGACGGGCCTGGTAAGGTCTCGATTGCCATCGGTACCTGACCTCAGTAGCGGATTCTGGGATCAAGAAGCGTGTAGGCGACGTCGATCAAGAGATTGACGGTGACGTAGAGCAGCGAGGTCAGAAGGATCATCGCCTGGATCACCGGATAGTCGCGCGCCAACACGGCATCGACGGTGAGGCGGCCGATGCCAGGCAGGTTGAACACGCTTTCGGTCACGACGACGCCCGAGATCAGCAGCGCGAAGCCTGAGCCGATCACTGTGATGACGGGGACCGCGGCATTGCGCAAGCCATGGCGCAGCAGGACTGCGATCTCGCCGATACCCTTGGCGCGCGCAGTACGGATGTAATCCTCGCCGAGCACGTCGAGCATGGCCGCCCGTGTCATGCGCGCAATCAGCGCAACATAGATGAAGGAGAGGGTGAGCGTCGGCAGCACGAGACGTTCGAGGAACGGCCCAAAGCCCGCTGTGATACTGCGGAAGCCCTGTACCGGCAGCCAGCGCAGGTCGATCGCAAAGATCTGGATGAGAACATAGCCGATCACGAATACCGGCACGGAGAAGCCGAGCACCGACAATCCCATCACGAAACGGTCGATCCACGTGCCGTGTTTCCAGGCTGCGACCACGCCGAGCGGCACGGCGATCAGGATGGAGAGGATGATGGTCGAGAGCGCGATCGAGATCGAGGGCTCGATACGCTGGCCGATCATCTTCAAAACCGGAACATTGGAGATCAGGGAAACGCCGAGGTCACCGTGCAGCAGCTTGTCGATCCAGGTGAAGAACTGGATGTAGATCGGTTGATTCAGGCCGAGCGAAACACGGATGCGCTCAAGCTGTTCCGGAGTTGCATTGTCGCCGGCGAGAATTGCGGCGGGATCGCCCGGCGTCAGCCGCAGGAGTAGAAACACGAACAATGCGACCACGCCCATGACGGGAATGGCGGCAAGCACGCGGCGAAGCAAATAACCGAGCATCGAAACGCCAATCTCTCGGCAGCGGTCGTCAAATCATGCGGACTTCGGAATCTAACTGAAGGCTTTTGTAGGTCCTTGGCAATCCGCCATTTTACGATAGGCCTGTTTTTTGGCTGCCGCTCGCGCTGCAAGCCCCATGCCATGACCAGGGCAGGGAGCCGTGGCTTCAGGGCATGCGGTTCTCGCCGATCGACATGGCGCAGATGCGCGACAAGTGCACGTAGGGCAGCCCGGTTTCCTCGGCCCAGGCGTTGAACTGCGCCTGCACCTTGGCAAGGTCGCCCTTGGATTTGACTTCGCTTGCGATGTCGAGGCCTGCATCGCGCAGGCAGGCCACCACATCCTGCGACGTCACGAATCCGTCCCAGCCGACAAAGCGCAAAAACATCTGACCGGTGTTGCCGCCGAGCCGGCTGCCTCGCTTGGCGAGAAGGTCGAGCAGGCCGATCTCGTCGGACGAGGGCCAGTTCGCCAAAAATTTCCCGAAGCTTCCATGCTCTTTCGCGATCGCCTGGACCAAAGCCGCATTCTCGCGCACGGATGAGATTTTTGCGCCGTTGCGCACGATGCGCGCGTCCTTCAACAGGCCGTCCCAGTAGTCGTCGGGCTGGAAGGTCAGCTTGGCCGGATGGAAGTTGAGAAAAGCATCCTCAAAGCCCTGCCACTTCGCTTCGATCACGCTCCAGGCAAATCCTGCGCAAAACACCCGCCTGGTCATCTCGGAGAGAAAGCGATCGTCCGAAAGCTTCTCCAGCGCTTTGGCGCTGGGTTTCTTCGGCAGCAGCTTTTGCAAACCGCCGGAGCCGCCTTTGCGCTTCTCGGCACGCGTCAAAATGGTCTTGAACGGGATTGCGCCGGATTTTTTTGGCGCCCTGGTCTGTGCCTTCGCCATCAGTCCTATTCCAGCGTTGCCAATAGTCCGGCCATCAGCCGGCCGCGTTCGGCGAGGCTTTCCACCACGATATGTTCGTTGAGCGTGTGCGGGTCGGCACCGCGCGGACCCAGGCCGTCGAGTGTCGGGATGCCCATTGCACCGGTGAAATTCGCGTCCGAGCCGCCGCCCGCGCTGCCATGCGGCAGTTCCATGCCGATCTGTTTTGCGAGGCGCTTCGCCCTCTCGTAAAGCGCCATCGTCGCTTCGTTCGGCTCCCATACCGGCCGCGTCACGCCGCGCGTGACCGTGAATGTCACGTCGTTCGCGGTGCCGGACAGAGCAAGCATGCGCCCAACGCCGCGGTCGAGATCGGCCTGGCGCTTGGCCATGCTCAGCGCTTCGCCGGAGCAGGTGGTCGCGACGCAGTTGACCCATTGGCCGCCATGCACGATGCCGACGGAGAAGGTGCAATCGTCCGTGGTCATGCCGTCGATCTCGATGATCCTGCGCGCCATCTCGCGGATCGCCGAACGCCCGGATGACAGGTTGGCGCCGGCATGGCTTGGCCTGCCGGTTGCCTCCAGGTTGAAGCGCGCAATCGCATAACGCCCGGTGACGACGCCGTTATTGGCGCGGCCGGGTTCCGGCACCAGCACATATTTGTTGCGCGCAGCCTCCGCCTCGATGATGTCCCGCGTCGAGGGCGTGCCGACCTCTTCGTCGGGCGTAAACAGCACCGTGATCGGAAGCGGCGTGGTGACGGATGCGCGCGCCAATTGGCGGATGGCCTCGAGCGACAAATAGCTGCCGCCCTTCATATCGTAGATGCCGGGGCCGTAGCATTTGTCGCCGTCGCGGCGGAACGGCAGCTTTTCCAGCGTGCCGACGGGATGCACGGTATCGAAATGGCCGGCGATCAGGATTCCGGGCTGGCCCTGCTTCGGATGCGGGAAGCGGGCGCGGACGCAGCCGGCAAAGCCTGCCCGTCCCGCGATGCGCTCGATGCTGGCGCCCATGATCGCCATGTCGCGCGCGGCGATATCGAGCATGCGCTCGACCGCAGATGCGTCCCAGGTCGGGCTTTCGCATTCCACCCAGCCGCGTAAGCCTGCCAGCATGGCCTCGGAATCGAAGGGAAGGTTGGCCGGGTTCATGATGTCTCGCTTTCAAGCTTCCGGGCGGGATGAGGGGCGCTTTACGAGAATGTCTGCGATGAATTTGGAAAGCGCAAGATTGCACGCAACTTGCATCATTCGCATCGGCCAAATCGCGATTGACGCCGCAGGCGCTTGATGCAAGTCTCAAAATGACAGGATTTACAGCGTGTTAGTGAGCCCAAACAACGGTCGATATGCATAAGCAATGACCGGTGCTTTGACCGGTTTTTCGTCAGGAGACAACGATGGTCCACGCCTTGAACTGGAAACGTTCACTCATCGCCTCGTCGATGCTCGCGCTCGCCGCAATCAGCGCGCCGCAAGCGCTTGCCGCCGGCAAGACCATCACCGCCGTGATGCACTCTGACCTGCGCATCATCGATCCCGGCTTCACCACGGCCTATATCACGCGCGACCATGGCTACATGGTCTACGACACGCTGCTTGCGACCGATTCCAATTTCAAGGTCCAGCCGCAGATGGCGGACTGGAAGGTCTCCGACGACAAGTTGACCTACACCTTCACGCTGCGCGACGGATTGAAATGGCATGACGGCACGCCGGTGACGGCGGAAGACTGCGTCGCCTCCCTGAAGCGCTGGGGCCGTAACGACAATATGGGCCAGAAGCTGATGGACTTCACCGCCTCGATCGAGGCCGCCGACGCCAAGACCATCGTGCTGAAACTGAAGGAGCCCTATGGGCTCGTGCTGGAATCGATTGCAAAGCCGTCGTCCTATGTGCCGTTCATGATGCCGAAGCGGCTCGCCGAAACGCCGCCCGGCCAGCAGATCCCGGAGCAGATCGGCTCGGGCCCGTTCAAGTTCGTCAAGGCCGAGTTCCAACCGGGCGTGAAGGCGGTCTACGAGAAGAACACCGACTACATTCCGCGCAAGGAGCCGGCAAGCTGGACCTCCGGCGGCAAGGTTGTGAAGGTCGATCGCGTCGAATGGATCACCATGGCGGACGCGCAGACCGCCGTTAACGCGCTGCAATCCGGCGACATCGATTTCATGGAGAACCCGTCGTTCGACATACTGCCGGTGCTGGAGGCCAATCCGGATCTCAAGGTGCAGACCTTGAACAAGTTCGGCTTCCAGACGCTCGGGCGTATGAATTTCCTGTTGCCGCCCTTCGATAACGTCAAGGTTCGCCGCGCGGCGCTGCTGGCGATGAACCAGAAGGACGTGCTCGACGCGCTGGTCGGCAATTCCAAATATTACCAGGTCTGCGGCGCGTTCTTTGTGTGCGGCACGCCGCTCGAGACCGAGGTCGGCGCAGATGCGCTGGTCAAGGGCGGCAATATCGAGGCGGCGAAGAAGGCGCTCGCCGAGTCCGGCTATGACGGCACGCCGATCGTGATCATGGCGCCTGGCGACGTCGTCACGTTGACGGCCCAGCCTGTCGTGGCCGCGCAACTCCTGAGGAAGGCCGGTTTCAAGGTCGACCTGCAGGCGACCGACTGGCAGACCGTGGTGAGCCGCCGCGCCAGTCAGAAGCCAGTGAGCGAGGGCGGATGGAACATGTTCTTCACGAACTGGGTCGCCCCCGACGTGATGAACCCCGTCGTCAACTTCTCGATCGGCGGAAGAGGCAAGAACGGCGGCTGGTTCGGCTGGTCGGAGGACCCGACGATCGAGAAACTGAAGGATCAGTTTGCGAGATCCTCCTCCCTCGAGGAGCAGAAGAAGATCGCGGCCGACATCCAGAAGGAAGCCTACGAGCAGGTTATCTACATACCGCTCGGGCAATTTCTCATCCCAAGTGCCTGGCGGAAATCGCTTTCCGGCGTGCTCGACGGCCCGGCGACGCCGATTTTCTGGAACATCGACAAATCGGAGTAGGGCAGGCGGCCCAGGCTGCTGGAACCTGCCCTCCGGGCTGGAACCCCGGCATGGCGCCTTTCGGTGCATGGTGCCTCAAATTTGCTGCTTGGGCCTGTTTGACTCGGGTATCCTGCGGTCCGGTCCGGTCCGGTCCGTGGGCAGGGGCGGAGGGGCGGTTCCCGGTTCCTTCAGAAAGGTTGTCAAAATGCTTTTCGCCAGCCGGTTTGCTGCTGCAGCAACAGCTGCGTTCATTTTTGCAACAGTGGGCTCGCCGGCCGAAGCGGCACCCGGGCCGTGCGGGGATGCGGCCGAAATCCAGGTCTTGCCCTCGCCCTTCGCGCCCTGGAAGGGGATGCCGCTCCGCGTCATGATCATCGCCGAAAAGCCGCTCGAGGGCGCGATGTCGCTGGTCGCGCCCGACGGAAGCATCGCGGCCAAATCGGCCGAGCGGCACGGAGGCGCGCCGTATTTCTGGTTCGCAGAGGTTGCCGAGCCGGCCGCGGGGACATGGCACGCCAACCTAGCGCTCGACCACGCGCCGCCGGATTGCAGTACGATTACACGCGCGATCCCGGTGAGCACGCGCAAGACGGATCCCGTGTCCATTCCGTCCGGGGCCTTCTGGCAGGTGCGCAATAGCTGGAACCATGCGACCGAGACCTTGTTCTCGGCGTGGATCGCCAAGCTGTTCGACGCGCCGCCCGATCAGGATCTGAATTGGAAAGCCTGGAATGAGGTCCTGCGCGACCGGTCGCGCAATTTCCTGTTCAACTACCTAGGTCGCGGCGAGGACAATGTGCAGTCGGGTCTGCGTCCCGACTGCGCCGATTTCGGCTACTTCCTGCGCGCATATTTTGCCTACAAGATGGGGCTGCCTTTCGGCTATTCGAATTGCACACGTGGCTCCGGCGGCAGGGCACCCAAGTGCTACCAGTGGTTCGACATGGAGCACCCGGAGTTCACGCGTCCGCCGCCGCCCCCCGAACAGGAGATCGCATCGGCGACGCTTGCCACCGCCACGCCGCCCTCGCAACCGCCGACGATCATGAACCTGTTTTCCCGATCGCAGTCGGCCGAGCCGCCAGTGCTGGCCCCGATGCCGATGGCCCCGCCGAAGCCAAGGCGGCCGGCGAATTTCAGCGAATATTTGCGGGACGTCGGCGACGTCGTCCATAGCGGCACCGTGCGCGTCGCCGCGAGCGACGAAAATACCGATTTCTACACAGTCGCGCTGACGCAAGAAGCGCTCCGCCCGGGCACGGTGTACGGCGACCCCTACGGCCACGTGATGATGCTCGTGCATCGCGTGCCGGAGGTGGACGGCAAACCGGGCGTCTTTCTCGCCGTCGATGCCGAGCCCGATGGGTCGATCACGCGAAAGCGTTTCTGGCGCGGCAATTTCCTGTTCGTGCACGATCCAGCACTTGGCAGCCCGGGCTTCAAGCACTTTCGGCCCGTGGTGCGCGACAAGAACGGTTCCTTGCGGCGGCTGACCAACGCCGAAATCACCGGCAATCCGCAGTACGGCGATTTTTCGCTCGAGCAGTCGCAGATCAGTACCGAGGAGTTTTACGATCGCATGGATGACGTGATGTCGCCCGAGCCGCTCGATCCGGTCAAGGCGATGACCGACGCCATCGCCAGCCTGAACGAGCAGGTGAAGGTGCGCGTCACCTCGATCGAAAACGGGCGAAAATATCAGGAAAAGCAGCCGGGCGAGATCGGGATGCCCAATGGCCCCTCGATCTTCCAGACATCGGGAGCCTGGGAGGATTACTCGACTCCGGCGCGCGATTTCCGTCTGTTGATTGCGATCGACGTCGTGCGCGGATATCCCGATCGCGTCGCAAGGCGCGCGGCGCACTACGCGATGCCCAACGGCAAGAGCATGGAGGACGTAAAACGCGACTTGCAGGCGGTGCTTGCATCCGAGCTCGCCTCGCGAAAAATAACCTACACGCGCAGCGATGGCTCGCCGTGGACGCTGTCCCTCAAGGAGGTCATCGACCGGAGCGCGGACTTCGAGATGGCCTACAACCCCAACGACTGCGCCGAGGTGAGATGGGGCGCACGGGAAAACAGCGAGGAGGCATCCACCTGCAAGCGGCATGCGCCGCAAGCGCAGCGCGCGAAGATGTCGTCGGACTATCGTGCCTGGTTCCGCGAGCGGCGCTGGCCGACGGTCGGCTGACGAGGCTATCTTCGCTGTCGTTCGGAGGCGACGTGCCGTTTGACCTGATCCTGCGCGGCGGGCGCCTGATTGACCCGTCGCAAAAGCTTGATGCTGTCGCCGACATTGCCTTCGCAGACGGCAAGGTGGCCGCGATCGGAGGCGAACTCAGGGCGGTCCCGGGAACGGACGTGCGCGATGCCGCAGGACTGATCGTCACGCCGGGGCTGATCGACCTGCACACCCATGTCTATTGGGGCGGCACCTCGCTCGGCATCGACGCCGAGGAGTTTTGTCGCACCTCCGGCGTCACTACCGCGGTCGATACCGGCAGCGCCGGCCCCGGCAATTTCGCGGGCTTCCGCAAGCACGTGATCGAGCCGAGCCAGGTTCGTATCCTCGCATATCTGCACGTCTCTCACGCCGGCATCTTCGGCTTCTCGAACCGGGTCATGGTCGGGGAGAGCGAGGAGCTTCGGCTGATGGATCCGATCAGCGCCGTCGAGGTCGCGGAGCAAAACCGCGACCTGATTGTCGGTATCAAGGTGCGGGTTGGCCGCCATTCCTCGGGCACCTCGGGCATCGTGCCGCTCGAGATTGCACTCGAGGCGGCGGATCAGGTCGGCATGCCCTTGATGTGCCATATCGACCATCCGCCGCCGAGCTATGAGGAGGTGGTCGCGCGCCTGCGTCCGGGCGACGTGTTGACCCATGCCTTCCGGCCGTTTCCGAATTCGGCCGCAACCGCGCAGGGCACGGTAAAGAGAATCGTGCTGGAAGCGCGCGAACGCGGCGTGTTGTTCGACATCGGCCACGGCAAGGGCTCGTTCGCGTTCAAGACCGCACGCGCGATGCTCGCCAACGGTTTCTATCCGGACACCATCTCGTCCGACATCCACAAGCTCTGCATCGATGGCCCGGCCTTCGATCAGGTGACCACGCTGTCAAAATTTCTCTGCATGGGGATGCCGCTTGGCGATGTGGTCGCGGCGTCGACGGTGAATGCGGCGATGGCGTTGCGTCGTCCCGAGCTCGG
>Ga0310912_10000474_pt1 | contig 19826 bp, 22 predicted proteins | sample GREbulkMGOX080_FD_203443 | JGI IMG/M metagenome (GOLD analysis project Ga0310912, IMG submission 203443) | Lab enrichment of tropical soil microbial communities from Luquillo Experimental Forest, Puerto Rico - GRE.bulkMG.OX080 | ecosystem: Environmental > Terrestrial > Soil > Tropical forest >...
TGCAGCGCCAGCCGGTATTCCGATTCGTACATGCCAAACCTACAGGGCCCGCATGAACCGGCGGTAAAGAACACGTAGTTGCTGATGATTTCCTCGCGCGACACTCCTCGCGATTCGAGGCTTTGCAGGAACTTCACGAGATTGCCTACCGTGAAGTAGGTAGGGTTGCACTGCCCGTTATTGCCGTATTCCTTGCCAAGCTGGAAGCCGGCAACATCCGGCACGGGAAGAATTTCACAGTGGTAGCCGCATCCTTCGAATACGGCCTGGATGACTTTCTCGTGCTTCCAGGTCAGTCCGCCGAACAGGATGGTCACCTTGCCCCGCTCCTCGGCGGTGAAGGGTCGCTCCACGGGTCGTTGGAAGTGCCGCACGGGTCCGCTATCCAGCCCCATCATGCTAGCCAGCCGCGCACGTTCGCGCGCCAGTTGTAGCTGGATCTCTTCTTCGCTGCGAGGATGGCTAAGCTTCTCCAGAGGAATATCGACACGAGTCACGGGCATGTGGTTTCTCCAATCAGGTTTTGGATTGTGTGCCAAGGACTTAGCTTTTCACTGTGAGTAAACAGACGGAGAGTGAGTGACCGACAGGTACCACTCAGGTGGGACAACGCACTCACGAAATCAACAATCCGGCTTTTACGAATTTGGGTCGACGAGTGAGTTAATGGTTGCGCGAACGAACGAATCGAGTGTTTCTGTTACCTATCGAACGGGCTCGCCGGCGACACCCGGCAATCGCCGACACGGCTCAAAGTGATTCGATTATGCTCGGAATCGAGGGATGCATCAAGAGACCGGAAATTTTTTTCAGCAGAGGCTGTTTTTTGCGTCCGGCGGTCAGAAATCCCGGTGGCAGGTAATTCGGGTTGCCACCTTGGTTCGAGTTCCCTTGGGGAATCCGGTAAGTGGACAGACACATCACGACACAGGGCCCCACAGGGCTGCGGTTTTGGAATCCCGAATCTGGCGCAGACGGGCATTTGCTGGCAGAGAATTCGTCTCTGCCTAACAGATCAACAGACATCGTGGTAACTATTTGTAGTTACTAATCTTATTAGCGTTCTTTCGGTCGCCGGTAAATCCGGTAATTAGAGTGTTTTCGTCCCAGCTCCTCGGCCGACCAAGCTCACGCCTTTGCAGGATCGGCGGCACTTCAGAATGCGAGCAGGGGCAGTCCAAATCCATCATGCTGAATGGTAGGGTTTCGGGTGCGAATAACATTCCTATGGGGACGAATAGGGATTGCGACCAGTAAATAGCGTGTTCTAATACACTTCCGCTATGTCAACTGACCAGGCCCTATTAGGGTCTCGCGCCTTTGAGTCTCGTCATGGTGCCGAAATTCCAAATCAGTTTCAGAGCACAACGCTGATGCGACTCCGCGGCCGGAAGTCCACTGGGATGGTGTGGCTTGTGAGCTATGGAGTGTGGATCTTCATTGCCTTCATGACTGCATTTTCCATGTACTGGTTCAACACTCTTTTCTGGAAGCCGTCTGGGAGCTTCTGGCAAGAGCTGCGAATCCCGCTAATCAATAATCTGATTTTTGCCACCTTCACGCCGATTGTGCTGCAAATCAGCTTGCGTTATCCGATCGAGGTGTCCAACTGGAGGCTGCGCAGTTTGCTTTACTCTGCGGGTGCGATCGTCTTCGCGGCGGCTCACGCGCTCGTCCGGATGCTGGTTTATCCAGTGACTGACAGCATGACCCATCAAACGTTTCCGCTGGGTTGGTCGTTATTCGGGCGTCTCCTTCTCTATAGCCTGCCGATTACCTGGTTCTACGTCTATATGCCAGTCGTCGCTATTGCTCATGCCCTTTGCTACTACTGGGAGTTCCGCGACCGCGAGCTACGGGCATCACAACTGGAAACCAGATTAGCCCAGGCGCAATTGAGAGCATTGAAGAGCCAGTTGCAGCCGCACTTTCTGTTCAATACGCTGCACTCTATTTCGACTCTCATGCTTACCAACGTTCAGGCCGCCGACACCATGCTGGTACGGTTGAGCGATCTGCTGCGAATGAGCCTGGAAAACAACACAGTGCAAGAAACCACGCTCAATCGCGAGATGCAATTCGTAAACGGATATCTGGAAATCGAGAAAATGCGGCTTGGTGAGCGGCTGCAGTTTCGCTACGAGGTGGAACCCTCAACGTTGGACGCTCGAGTTCCACACCTAATCTTGCAGCCACTGGTAGAGAATGCCATTCACCATGGCGTCTCGCGGCGGGCACAGGGCGGAGAAGTGCGAATTACCTCATTCCGGCGCGCCGACAAACTGCACCTCGAGGTGGCAGACAACGGCCCCGGGTTTGCACCTAATCCTGAGTGGCAAACCAAGCACGGACTCGGATTGAACTCGACGCGAGAGCGGCTGCGGGTGTTCTACGGACAGCGACAGCGGCTCGACATTCACAGCGCTCCCGACCGCGGAACGATTGTCAGTATTCAGCTGCCTTTTAATACTGGAAAGGTCCCGGTGGTTTACGACCTCGAAGCCATACACGGCCTTCGGTAAGGTTCATAGAACCGACTTCAGCAATAAGCCGAGGTTGGCGCGATAACCACGACTGGATGGAAGTTCCTTACCGTTTACCAGCGTGACGATGAACTCCCCGCTGTTACACGGCTCCACCCCACGGATCTTCTTGATATTCACGATAATTGAGCGATGGATGCGAAGGAATTGACGCGGATCAAGCTTGCGTTCCATTTCGTTCATCGTGTGCCGCACGAGATGCCCCTTGCCGGCGCTGTACAGCTTCACATAATTGGAGGCGGCTTCGATCCAATCGATCTCATCGGTTGTGAAGAACAGGATTCGGCCCTCAGATTTCACCACAAAGCGTTCAGAAGGCGGAATAGGGGTGGCCTGAATGCCTTCTTCGACTGTAATAGCGCGCTGGGCTAAGTCGGCGAGAATCTCGTTCTTCGCGCGCTTCGCTGCTCGTGCAAAACGCTCCTCGTCGAAAGGCTTCAGCAGGTAGTCGACTGCTTCAGCGTCGAACGCCTGAAGAGCATATTTGTCATATGCAGTGGTGAAAATTATCTTGGGCCGGGTATCAGGCCCGATGGCATTGATGACACTGAAGCCGTCGTCATCGGGCATTTGAATATCAAGGAACATCAGGGAAATACGCAACTCATGGAGAGCGCGGACCGCATCTGTGGCTGTGGCACACTCCCCAACCACACGGAAGTCAGGATCGCGCCCAAGAAGAACGCAAAGCTTCTTGCGAGCTAGGACCTCATCGTCAACGATGAGAGTATCAATTGTCTGCATCGCGATACCCCAATCCCCTTGCGGGGCAACCCGTATTCAAAATCCCCCGCACAATTCCTTGTACTGCTTAGACGCAACCTTCCCCGATTTGTCATAAAAGAGGTACGCAAAGTGCCTGAATATGTTCCACGAAATGAACTTTGACAGCATGCCTGAGCAGATCGGTGAAAGCGCCCCTGGTGAAAGCGCCCCTGGTGAAAGCGCCCCTAAGGTTGGTGCAAGCGTCCCACAGACGCTTGCGTCCAATGTAGTAACGCATAAGCTCGTCCCAATACCGTCGTCCTCGGGATAGCGACTTTACCCTGAGTGCGTCTAAGCAGGAGTTCGACAGTGTTGAACTTGGGGGCAGCGATGGGAAGCATGCCGGTAACTCATCGGATGGAACATTCGCAGCCGCGTCACGGGGCGATCAGGGTCGTGGCCTTCGAGCCGGATGCAGACTACGCTGACGAATTGCACCGCCAGTTATGTGAGTTGAGGGAATTCCGGTTGGTCGGCAGGGCCGTGAGCTGGGATGAATGTCGAACACTACTGGAAGAGCAATTTCCTGAGCTACTAATGGTGAGAACGACCTGCCTGCCTTGCAACTTGTCAGATTCTCTCTGCGAAACGGAATTTCCAGTCGTGCTTGGGTTGGGAAGGAAAGATGGTGCAACACTGCCGTGTGCCTTTGAAACGCTCGACCTCCCTGTTAATCCCGGATCCTTCCGCGAGGCAATGGAGCGCCTGCGCGCTGAGATCTACCGGCGAAAGCTGGGCGACCTCTCTACGCTCTTACGCAGGTATTTGGACTTTTCCCGAGGGCTTCAGCGGTTTTTGACTGCTGTCCGGGAAAATGGCGCAAGCACAGAAATACCCACAGAACATGTGATGTTCATGGTTGCAGACGGCAACTACGTGCGGCTTCACACTGCTTCCGAAGTACACGAAATCCGAGACACAATGTCGGGCATGACTTGCAAGCTCGATCCGGCGCAATTTGCCCGCGTACATCGGTCGTTCATCGTCAATCGTGCTCATGTTGCCTGTGTTCGCCGCAAGGAGGGTGCTGCCATGGCGGTGCTCATGAGTAATGGGACTGAAATTCCTGTTGGCCCTAACTACCGGGCAGAAGTGGAAAGCTTCGACTTCTACACCCAGCTGAGCGCCTGATTAGCCCCGAATCCCGCCAGCGGCAACTAGCTCAGCCGTATCATGACTTGGTTCTAGCGTACTGTCCTTGCAACACTGCCCTGTTGCGTCGCAACAGGTCCGGCTTTCGAAATTCGTCCCGTGACGAAAATCAATTCAGCGCTCGTCTTGTGACGAGTGTCAGGTGTATCCCAAGTCTTGCTTCCCGCCCTGGCATGGTCAGTGTGCAAGTAGGAGCGTTTCGTCGACCAGTTTCAGCCATTCGAACCAGAACATCGTGCATTCGCAATACAGCAAACGGTTCGAAAGGGAATGGCGAAGGTATTGCTCGACCAACGCTATGTCGAGTTGTCAAAGCGGCGACGGATTGCAAGGAGGCAACATGCGGTTTCGAGTTTGTGCGATCACGACGAACGGCGGTTCCTGCAGTTCGCCCTGAAGCTGGCGTTTTAATTGGGCTGACGGTCGTCCGGGTTAACGGGTTGGTCTACCGTCAGTCTGCTGCGCAGCATGGGCGCTCTTCGGAGCGCCCATTATTTTGATCTAACTTGCAAGTTCGTGAACCCCAGGAATGGCGGCTGCGGACTTACGGTTTCAATCCTGAACCAATCTGTCAGAACTATCTGTGTTTCTGTGTGGTTGCCAAGCAGGAACAAGGCCAGGCGGGCATCATTGTTAATGGCTGTGGGAGCAGGGCTTACAGCTGTGAAAGCGTTATCTTCATGGATGTTTGGCCCGAGATGCTGAACCACCGCGCTTCTGTAACGTTGGTGGGGAAACCGGACCCTCCGTTCGCACGCCCGGACGAGCATCTGGCGATCCTCCACTGCCGAGGTCTGGACTTCGACATCAGCAGACAATGGAACCTCTTTCGGCATTACGATTAACAACACACCTCGGGTGGACAGATGCCAGCGATTTCCGAACTTGCCCCAAAAGGGGTTCGAGGAAGGTGACTGCCCCGGTGTTAGCCTAGGGAGAACAATGAAGGCACTAGTGAAAAGCCGTGCTGATCGAGGCCTGTGGCTCGAGGATGTAAAGGAACCTGAAATTGGTATTAACGACGTCAAGATTCATGTGCTCTTAACCGGAATTTGCGGCACCGACTTACACATCTACAACTGGGACGAATGGGCGCGATCAACCATAGGCGTACCGCTCATAGTGGGGCACGAATTTGTTGGTGAGATCGTCGAAGTCGGCTCGAACGTATCGGACTTTTATCCCGGAGACCTGGTCAGCGGGGAAGGCCACGTCGTTTGCGGACGCTGCCGGAATTGCTTGGCTGGGCGTCGGCACCTGTGCGCCCGTACGCAGGGTGTGGGTGTCAATCGGCCAGGGGCTTTTGCCGAATACATCGTTCTGCCGATGAGCAACATCTGGAGGCACGATCCCAAGATCAATCGGGAGATCGCTGCGATTTTTGATCCATTTGGCAACGCGGTTCATACGGCCTTATCGTTTCCGGTTCTGGGCGAAGACGTGTTGATCACTGGCGCCGGACCAATCGGGATCATGGCTGCGGCAGTAGCCCGGCATTCGGGCGCCCGACATATTGTCATTACCGACCTCAACCCTTATCGACTATTCCTCGCCGAAAAAGTAGGGGTTACGCTGGCCGTCGATCCAAGGAAAACGACGCTGCAAGAGGCACAGAAGCAGCTGCGAATGCATGAAGGATTTGATGTCGGCATGGAGATGTCGGGATCACCGGCTGCCTTCCGCGAGATGTTGGCCAACATGAGTCACGGCGCCAAGATTGCCATGCTGGGGATTCCCACTTCCGAAATGGCTATCGATTGGCGTCGCGTGATCTTCCACATGCTGACCATCAAGGGTATCTACGGACGGGAAATGTATGAAACCTGGTACAAGATGACCGTCATGCTGGAATCCGGCCTAGACATTTCACCAGTGATTACGCATCGTTTTCACTATTCGGAGTTTGAACAGGGGTTTGAGGTAATGCGATCCGGCAACTCCGGCAAGGTGATTCTCCACTGGCAGTGACCGTTTTTGGGCCAACTTCCGAACGATGATAGGAGAGTCTATGCGGGAGATCGAACCATCCGATCTCCCGGATTTTTGCAGCCAGCCGACATTGGTACTCGGTTGGGGTAATACTCTGCCTGACTTTACTGAGACTTGGGTGGTGGAACACGAGGTCATCCTCAGCCCGCCTTGAGGTGACGGCCGCCTCTCGCGATGTAAGCAAGTAGATCGATCGGCGTATTCGAGCAACCCTCACGTTCCCAGACTTTACTGCTCATGCCGCGCGTGGGCTAATCTAGGATTACTGCTGGCCAATGAGTAGTGACTCGCAATTGGCACATTTGATGTCCAATCAGATCGACTTATCATGATGTTTCAGCAGAGGGAAATTATCGAAGCGATTCGGGACGAGATCGAGTTAACCGGTCGGGAACGTCGGTTCAAGGTTGCGAACGCTTCGATGCAGAAGAACACGATCAGAATCGAGTTGAGAATCGTCCCCGACGGAGGGCACATCGATTACACCCTGGAAGGAGGAACGGTGATTTGGGAAAGCGCCGCCTCAACCGTGGTGACCGTCTCTGTCGATGAGTCGCTGATTTACGTGCACCGCCTCACCGATCCCGTACCGCGAGGCGGTGACCTGATTCGCATTCGGCCTCCACGCTTCCTAGATGCGCTGCTGGAGTGCTGGATGGACGATGAGCTCTCAACCGCTTCCTTCTCCTGGGCAGCTAAAGCGCTGGTTGGACGCCAATTATCAGGTCTTGAACTCAGTCCAACATTCCTTGAACTTCGGGAGCGACAGAAGGCCGCCTACGCGTTACTTGGTTATCGGGCCGGGTTTCTCTGGGGCCCGCCAGGAACCGGGAAGACCAGGACAGCAGCATCAATGGTAGCGGACCTTGTCATCAAGCAGCCCGCGAGCAAGGTACTGCTGATCGCGCCGACGAATGCAGCTGTTGATCAGCTATTAATTGCTGTCGACAATCGCCTTGCTTCAACTGCCCGGGGGCAGTTTATTCGCGAACACTGTGCAAGGCTGGGAAGCAATTTCTGCGCAGGCTATTACACCAATAGGCTCCATCTTCTCCCGCAAGCCACTGACAAGCTGTTGTTTCGAAAGGCGAAGCTCGAGGCCAATCAGCCAGAACCAGAGGATCCCGACGCCATGGCGGCCTGGAAACGAGAAATGGAAGAATTGCTCGCCGAGACACGTTCCCAATTTGTGAGCACCCTATTACAGCGACGCGTCTTTGCCATGACTGCAGCCCTGGCCTCAATGCACTTCAAGGAGTTACGCCAGCATGCACCATTTACCCAACTTGTATTCGATGAGGCGTCACAAATTGGACGAGCTGTTGCCCTTATGCTGGCCCCTTTGGCTGATCAGGTTGTGATTGCTGGAGATCCTAAGCAACTGGCTCCGATCCACAGTGCAACTCAAAGCGTGGTTGAGAAATGGCTCGGCCGAACTTTGTTCGACGAGTATATGCACCAGCAGCATCCATCCACGTGTCTTCTCAACGAACAATCGAGAATGGCGGCGCTAATATGCAAAATAGTTAGCAGCATCTTCTACAAGGGCGAGTTGCGGGTAAGTACAGACTGCCTCAGGGACCCCATTTGGTCACACGACCGCCGGGGGCTCTCTCTCATTGGTTCAGAAGCTAGGAATGTCCACCTCATACAGATCCATGGTGAAGCGACTCCTCATGCCGGTTCCCATTGGAGACCCGAATCAGCGGAGATTGCGGTACGAATTGCCAGAGAACTAGTGAACAGCGTCGGCGCCTCATCAGTTCTGATTCTGACGCCATTTGTGCCACAAAAGAAATTGATAAAGGACAAACTGAAGTTAGCGGGTCTGAGCAAGGTTCGCGTCAGTACAGTTCACGGTGCACAAGGAGCCGAAAAGCATTCTGTGATCTTTGATCCAGTAAAAGGCGACAGCCGGTTCCTACAAAAGCGTCAAACGGGACCTAGACTCATCAATGTGGCGATGAGTCGTGCTCGAGGGTGTCTTGTCTTGCTGCTTTCCGCGGGAGACTGCAAGAATCCAGTTCTGGCTGATGTGGCCGAACTTGCACGGAATGATAACGGCTTCCAGCTCAACGTGTAAGTCGCGGGCTTGAGGCATATGGTAACCCGTTGCCAGTATCAAACAACTAATGCAGAACAGATGTGCTTGCGTGTGCAAGTGGTCAGCCAATAGGAAATTGATCAGAAACGTTAGGGCTGTACCGGATCCGCCGTGCAGTCGAGAGTTGCAGAGCGCCGGTGCGCTGGGCCGTCCGATACAGCCTGCAGGGAACCGCTTTTGTTCGCTGCGGCCGCTATGGGATTTCAGTTGACCTTGGTTTGGAAGCTGTTGGAAACAAGAGAGATTGCAGAGCGACCACGCAAGGTTTATCACTTTAAACCACCAAGCCGCGGCTCACGATGGCCAATCAAACGGGGATGTGGGAAATTACTGATACTTCCCTATTATCGAATCGCTTTGACTTCATCAGTCACCTGCGTTGCAATGGATAAATTCACCGTCGGATCGCTCACGAAGTGACCCGGATGCGACCAAGAGAGAATTCGCTCATTAGCGCCGTCGTCTTAGCAGCAGGAAAGTCCACACGAATGGGAGAACCCAAGCAGTTGCTCCCATTGAACGGAAAGCCGCTGCTGGAACATACCCTGGCCAACCTGCGCAACGTCAAGTTGAACGAGATCGTGGTGGTAGTTGGCTGCGGCGCCGACTCAGTCCGCAAACGAGTTGACCTGCACGATATCAAAGTGGTGGAAAACAAAGACTACGAGCAGGGCATGGGCAACTCGTTAGGTGTAGGTCTGTCAGCCGTAGCAGAGGCGACAGACGGAGTGCTCGTTGTTCTCGCAGACCAGCCATTTGTCCACTCAGAGACTTACACACAACTTATCGACCAATATCGGCAGTCTGACGCGCAAGTTGTTATCCCGACTTATCGTGGATTTCGCGGTAATCCTGTGTTGCTCGACCGCTCGGTGTTTCCAGAGGTTATGGCGTTGAACGGGGATGTTGGTTGCCGCGCGATTTTCGGGAATCACTCAGAAGGAATCACGAAGGTAGCAGTGGATGATATCGGAATTCTGCTGGATATCGACACCAAGGACGACTTCAATCGGCTACAAGGATATGGAGACAGCGAGCGAGACCAGCAGATTCATGCCGTCGACTTGAGCAACAGAGTCTTCCCCGAAAGCGATGAATCAAAGCGGGCCAGGGGCAACATCATTCTTGTTGGTACAGAACCGGTCGTCATGGCGCTAGCGAAGTTGGCGAAAATTCTGCTGTTTCGTGTTACGGTGTTCGATCCGCTGCTGCGACTCTCCGACCTGCCCGAGGCGGACCAAGTGCTCAATTCTCTCGATTTCTCACATCTTGCAAACGCACGGAGCTGCTATGTGGTCATCGCGAGTCGCGGAAAGTTCGATGAAGAGGCAATCGAGCAGGCATTCGCAGCAGACGTTCCCTACCTGGGCCTGGTAGTCAATCGCAAACGAGCAGAAGTGGTGCGGCGGTGTTTACACGAGAAGGGACATACGCCTGAAAAGCTAGACAAAGTTCGCTCCCCTGCGGGGATTGATATAGGCGCGAACACGCCTGAGGAAATCGCGCTCGGTATCTTGGCGGAGATTGTATCTGTAATGAGGAAAGATGAGGAAAAATAGTATTACGGAGCTTAATTCTCGGTTCGCCTCAGTCCCCGACTTCGCAGTGCCGGATAACTGAATCGGAGGCGTTGCCAGTAGCCTCCAACTCAGATTGCTTCAGCTTCATCGGGGTGACACTGCCACCGCGTCGAAACGCGACCATTTCACTGACGATACTCAGGGCGATTTCTTCCGGTGTTGCTGCACCAAGATCCAGACCTGCAGGGGCGCGGACAGACCCTATTTTCTGCGCTGGAACTCCGGCCGCCGCAAGATAATCGAGCACCAACTTGGCCCGATGACGACTGGCTACGAGCGCTACGTAAGCGGCGTTCCCTTCCAGCGCTTTCTGGAGCCATAGGTGGTCGCGTTTGTGCTGCGTGGCAATCACGACAAAAGTTTTCGGACCGATCGGCGTCTCGGTGAGATCAAAGTCCTCGGTGACTAACCTAGATGCGTTCGGGAAAGATGCTGGATCCGCACCGGGATCATTAACCGTGATGTCGAAGCCCATTACATGACCCAGGGCTGACAGGGTTTCGGCAATGCGGCCGTGACCGACAACGAGCAGCTCCGGCTTGGGGAGTACGGGCTCGATGAAAACGTCCATCTTGCCTCCACAGGGCATGCCAACGCCGAGCTCTTCGTCGCGCATGTCTAAGGTGATGAGCTGGGGCTTGCCGGTTTCGATGCTTTTCAAGGCCTCGCTTTTGACAGCACCTTCGGCGCAGCCTCCGCCGACCCAACCGGTTACGAGTTTTCCGTCGCAGTCGATGATGGCTTTCGAGCCGCGACGAGCAGAGGAAGATCCTTCTACTCGCACCACGGTCGCGACTGCGAACGCCTTGCCGACGGACGTGAGTTGGGCAGCCTGACTGTAAAAGTCCCCGGACATACCTGGTGACGTATCATAGTCTTCCGCTACCGGGCCCTTCAACGGGCGGAGGCAGTCGTTGTACAGCGAGAAAGTCCGAGATCATTACGCTAACCCGCGCAATGTGGGCGCGATAGAGAATCCGTCCGGCAAGGCAGTTGTGCGTAGCCCTATCGACAGTGACACTGTCTTCATCACCCTGCGAGTCGAAAACGGCATTGTTGAGGATGTGAAGTTCAAATGCATGGGATGTGCGGTCGCGATCGCTTGTTCCTCGATGGCGACGGAGATGGTGCTTGGCCAGTCGATTGAGCAGGCCTCGAAGATCACGGAACAAGCTGTGGCCGATGCTTTGGACGGTATTCCGGACTATAAGATGCGTTGCAGCAATCTGGCGCCGGAAGCCATTCGCAAGGCCATTGAGGATTGGCGATGTCGGTCAGCCAGTTGATCCGGCTTGAGCCGCAGAGGCCCAAATTTGACGGGGCGCGGGGTTTTCACGCTACGTGCCCATGTGATAACGTAGCGTCCGCTGTTTGAGCTCTGTAACCCATCTCCATTTGCCGCCGTTCGGTGTGAACCCTCAATGATGGAGTAATGCATGATTCCGCCAGCCTTCGAGTATCTGCGGCCCTCAACCATTTCCGAAGCCGTTGCCCTTCTCCAGCAGTACGGCGAAGACGCCAAGATCCTTAGCGGCGGCCAAAGCCTGATACCAATGATGAAGCTGCGCCTCGCGCGGCCGGCGTATTTGATCGATATCAATCGCATCGCTGGACTTTCGTACATTAAGGAAGAAGACGGACATCTGAAGATAGGCGGTCTGACGCGAGAAGCCGAACTGGAAGAATCGCCGATTGTTCACGCAAAGTTCCCGATTCTGATCGACACCGAGCACGTTATCGCCGATCCGCAGGTGCGGAACCTCGCAACCGTTGCTGGAAATCTGGCGCACGGCGATCCGGCGAACGATCATCCTGCAACAATGTTGTCGTTAGGCGCGAAGGTCGTGGCCACTGGGTCGAAGGGACAACGCGTGATACCGATTGAGGAGTTCTTCTTGTCGGTTTTCACCACGGCCTTGCAGCCGGATGAAATCGTCACTGAGATCCGCATTCCCTTGCCGCCCGCGCGGAGTGGAGGCGCCTACTTCAAGCTAGAGCGCAAGGTCGGAGACTTTGCTACCGCGGCTGTGGCTGCTCAAGTGACCGTGGACAGCAATGGGACGTGTCAGCAAGTGGGTATCGGATTAACCAACGTCGGACCGACACCTCTGAAGGCGCGTAACGCGGAGGCATTCTTGCGAGGCAAAAAGCTCGATGAAGCGACGATTCATCAGGCGGCGCAATTGGCTGCCGATGAGGCGCAGCCGAGCTCGGACTTGCGTGGACCTGCGGAATATAAGAAGGGACTGGTGAAGGAGCTGGCGGTTCGCGCCCTTACGCGCGCCGTTGAACGGGTCGGAAAATAGAGTTTAGATTCAGTGGAGAACGCATGGCTAAGAAACAATTGGTCCGCGTTAAAGTGAATGGCCACGAGCGGCAGGCGGAAGTGGAACCGCGGCTCCTCCTCGTGCACTTCATTCGCGAAGTGCTAGGACTGAGGGGTACCCATGTCGGCTGCGATACTAGCCATTGCGGCGCATGCACCGTTGTACTCGATGGCAAGACAGTCAAGTCGTGCACAATGTTCGCTCCGCAGGCAGACGGTTGCGAGCTTCTTACAGTCGAAGGGCTCATGCGGAATGGCACCCTTCATCCGTTGCAGGAAGGTTTCAAGGAGGAGCACGGTCTGCAATGCGGATTCTGCACGCCCGGCATGCTTATGTCGTCCTACGTTCTGCTGCAGAAGAACAAAAAGCCTACGGAAGAAGACATTCGCTGGGGTATCTCGGGCAATCTCTGCCGTTGCACGGGGTACCAGAACATCGTCAAGGCCGTACTATATGCCGCTGCCAAGATGGGAGGAGGAGCAAAGTGATCCATCCGACGACTCCTGAAGTTGGTGGCATGGGCCACTCCATCAAACGTAAAGAAGATCTACGATTTATTCAGGGCAAAGGCAACTATGTTGACGACGTTCACCTGCCCGACATGGTCTACGGGCACATGGTCCGCAGTCCCTACGCACACGCGCGGTTGAAGAGCATAAACACAGAAAAGGCAAAAGCTCATCCCGGTGTGTTAGCGATTATTACCGGAGAAGATCTGGCAAAGGCAAACCTGGCATGGATGCCAACGCTGTATTTCGACAAACAGATGGTGTTGGCGACTGGGAAGGTCCTATTTCAGTCGCAGGAGGTGGCGTTCGTTGTTGCGGAAGACCGCTACACAGCGGCCGATGCTGCTGAGCTTGTCGATGTGGAGTACGAAGAGCTGCCGGTGTTGGTAGATCCGCACAAAGCGACCGATCCAACTTCGCCGATTCTGCGCGAGGATCGGGAAGAAAAGAGCAATCATATTTTCCATTGGGAAGTCGGCGATAAGGCGGCAACCGACAAGGCGTTCCAGGATGCAGCCGTAAAGGCCAATGTGCATGCGATTTTCCAGCGCTGCCATCCCGCTCCGTTGGAGACATGCGGATGTGTCGCTGACTTCAATCGCGCGACCGGAAGGTTAACGGTTTATCTCACGTCACAGGCACCGCACGCCCATCGGACTTTGTTCGCACTGGTGGGAGGGATTCCCGAAAACAATATTCGGGTGATATCGCCCGACATTGGCGGCGGCTTCGGCAACAAAGTTCCGATCTATCCGGGGTATGTGTGCTCGGTCGTGGCGTCGTTGACGCTAGGCCGACCGGTGAAGTGGATTGAAACGCGCTCAGAAAATCTGCAGTCTACAGGATTTGCGCGCGACTACCACATGACCGCAGAGCTCGCGGCGGACAAAGACGGTAAGATCCAGGCACTGCGCGTCAAGACGTTGGCCGATCACGGTGCATTCAATGCCGCAGCTCAGCCGACAAAGTTCCCGGCCGGTCTCTTCAGTATCTGTACCGGAGCTTACGACTATCCGAACGCATTCTGCGAAGTGGATGGTGTGTACACCAACAAGGCTCCTGGCGGAATTGCGTATCGCTGCTCGTTCCGAGTGACTGAGGCAGCGTATCTGATCGAACGCGCGGTGGATGTTCTAGCTCGGGAGTTGAAGGTTGATCCGGTTGAGCTACGAGAGAAGAACTTCATCCGGCCCGAACAGTTTCCGTACAAGTCACCGCTGGGTTGGAGTTTTGATAGCGGAAACTATCAAGCCGCGATGGATTTGGCTCTAAAGAAGGTTGGGTACGCCGAGCTGCGCAAGGAACAGGAAGAAAAGCGCAAGAAGGGCGAGCTGATGGGAATTGGTGTCTCCAGCTTCGTTGAAATTGTTGGCGCCGGACCAGCTCACACCTTTGACATCGTTGGTATCAAGATGTTCGACAGCGCAGAGATTCGTGTGCATCCCACGGGCAAAGCAATTTGTCGTATGGGAACAAAGAGCCAGGGTCAGGGCCACGAAACAACGTACGCGCAGATCGTCGCGCAAGAACTGGGCATTCCCGCTGCCGATGTTCTGGTGGAAGAAGGCGATACCGATACTGCGCCCTACGGCTTGGGGACATATGCGAGTCGGAGCATCCCGGTTTCGGGCGCAGCCACGGCAGTTGCAGCGCGCAAGATTCGTGAGAAGGCAAAGAAAATCGCGGCGCATCTGCTTGAATGCGGTGAAGAAGATCTGGAGTGGGAGCCCGGCAAGTTCTTTGTCAAAGGTGCGCCAAGCAAGGCGAAAACGATTCAGGAGATCGCGTTTGCGGCGTACACTAATCTTCCCCAAGGAATGGAAGCCGGTCTCGAAGCCGTGGACTACTATGATCCACCGAATCTCACGTTTCCGTTCGGTACCTATATATGCGTGGTGGACATCGATAAAGGAACAGGCGAGGTGAAGGTCCGACGCTTCGTAGCCGTCGATGATTGCGGAAATGTGATCAATCCGATGATTGTCGATGGACAGATTCATGGTGGCCTGACCGAAGGCCTGGCCATCGCTTTCATGCAGCAGATCGACTACGACGAGAACGGCAATGTGCAGGGCGGCAGTTTTATGGACTACCTGCTACCCACCGCTGTGGAAACACCGAATTGGGAGACTGATAAGACGTGCACGCCTTCTCCCCATCATCCCCTTGGAGCCAAAGGTGTAGGCGAGTCTCCGAACGTAGGGTCGCCCGCCGCTTTTGTTAACGCTGTCGTGGATGCGCTGGCGCATCTTGGTGTGCGCCACATTGACATGCCGGTCACGCCGTGGAAGGTGTGGACAATCCTGAAGGAGAAAGGGGTCGTGAGCTAGCTTGGCCCTGCGGATTGAAAAGACCTTTCAGGTGAGCCAGCCGATCGAAAAGGTGTGGGGACTGCTGAGCGATCTTGCGAAGGTCGCGAGCTGCGTGCCCGGCGCGCAGATCACAGAAAAAATCGACGTCAAAACCTACAAGGGCTCCATCAGAGTGAAGGTTGGGCCGAGCCTTACCGACTACAAGGGTGAAGTGCAGATTCTTCGGCTCGATCCACAAAATCACGAAATCGAAATCCAGGGCAAAGGGCAGGATGTGCGTGGCCGCGGCAGCGCGTCGATGACCATGACGGGAAAGCTCGTGGCGCTCAACGAAGGTGGGACCGAAGTGACCAGCATCTCCGAGGTCAACGTCGTCGGCATACTGGCGCAGATGGGATCCCGTGTCATCACGGAAGTCTCGAACATCATGTTCGACAAGTTCAGCCAAAACTTCCAGGATTTACTTCAACAGTCCGCCGATCCGCCCCCGGTTGCGAATGCTACAACAGTAGACACTGCGGTTCCCAGTCCGCGGAACCATCCGCCAGCGCCTATCGAGGGCGGATCCATCGCCTGGCAGGCTATCAAACAGATGTTCCGGAGTTGGTTGCGGGCATTGAAAAGTCTGTTTTTAGGCCAAGGTGCATGAGCGCAGCTTCCCCAGACCCGCAACATCCAGAGACGTTCATGGACGTTGATGCGCTTGTGCGCGAATTCGAACGACTGCGATATGTTGCTGACACGGCTCTAGCCACTGCCATCTACCTCAGTACGCGATTACGCAAGCCTCTGTTGATCGAAGGTCATGCGGGGCTCGGCAAGACGGAAGTCGCGAAGGTGCTGGCGACCGCTCTGGAGACACGGCTCATCAGGCTCCAATGCTACGAAGGTCTCGACATCAGCTCCGCGGTTTACGAGTGGAATTACCAGAAGCAACTCCTTGCCATCAAGCTGCAGGAAAAATCTGAGCAAACGGTAGAAGAGAAAGAGAAGCATATCTTCAGCCGTGAATTTCTTCTACAGAGGCCATTGCTGTTGTCGATCATGGAAGAAGATCGGACTCCGGTGCTGCTCATCGACGAGATCGACCGGGCAGACGAGGCATTCGAAGCATTCCTGCTCGAGCTGCTCTCCGATTTTCAGATCACTGTGCCGGAGCTGGGCACGATCCGGGCGAAACACGTCCCTTATGTGATCCTCACTTCAAATCGGAGTCGCGAACTCAGTGACGCGCTGAAACGGCGATGCCTATACCACTGGATCGACTATCCCAGTTTTGAGACGGAAATGAGGATTGTCCGCGCTAGGCTGCCAGGAGTAGAAGAAGAGCTGGCCCGCCAGGTTGTCCATCTGGTGCAAGCAGTGCGGCGATTGGAACTTAGCAAGCCTCCTGGCGTGGCCGAGACCCTGGACTGTGCACAGGCCGCATCGGCCCTAGGTAAACATGCACTCGATGTCGAGACGCTCGAGCAAATCATGGGCTGCCTTGTGAAATCGATGGAAGATAGCGTCGCATTGAAAGCAGCCGGCAGTGACAGCCTACTGTCGAAATAGGGTATATCGAATACCACATTCATCACGGTCCTTGAAGTGAGGCCATTGCACGAAAACCCGAGTTCTCTCGCGTCGTCAATCGTGTCGTTCTGCCGATTCGGCCGTTCTAGGGGTCTGCAGGTCGGAATGCAGCAGACCTTCGCAGCGCTTGAAGCCGCCAATTTTATCGGAGTCGCTGATCGGCAGAGATTCTTGTTTGTTCTGCGTGCCGCACTGTGCTCATCGCATGAGGAATGGCTGGAATTCGACCGACTATTTGAGGAGTTCTGGAATCAGGAAAATGAGCGATCCGACTATCCGGATAGCCGATCGCGTCGAACATTGGCCGGCTCGGCCCGAGCGCAACACTTAAGTCTACTGGTCGGCATCGAAGACGAATATGTTTCTTCGCCGCGCAGCGAAGGAAAACTTGTGGGAGGAGCGAGTGCGGAACAACGGCTCAAGAAGGCGGATTTCGCCGGAGCCTCGCAAAAGGAAATGGCAGCCCTCGAGAAGCTATCGATTCGGCTTCTGCGCCAGATGAGCATCCGTCTTTCGCGCAGGATGAAGATTGAGGCGAACCGCGATCGAGTGGACCTGCGCCGATCAATTCGACGAAATATTACCCGCGGCGGCGATCCGATGGTACTGGCCTACAAGGGACGGAAGCCGCAAAAGAAACGCCTGGTGATTTTTCTCGACATCAGCGGTTCGATGAATCTGTACAGCTTGTTCCTGCTGCGCTTCGCCTACGCTTTGCAGAAGCACTTCAAGAAAGTAAATACCTTTCTTTTCAGTACGGGCGTGGTGGAAATCAGCGACTTACTGCGGGCTCGCAAGTTGTCGGATGCGCTCACAGGAGTCTCTCAGCGGGTGCGGGAGTGGTCGGGCGGTACCAGGATCGGGGGATCACTGCGAGAGTTCAATCGAGGTGCTGGTCGGCGGGTGCTTTCAAGCAACACCTTCTTTATTATTCTGAGCGACGGTTGGGACACCGGCGCGCCTGAAGTTCTGGCTGCGGAGGTTTGCAAGACGCGCAGCCGGGTGCAAAAGCTGCTGTGGTTGAATCCGCTTTTGGGATTGAAAGACTATCAGCCGATCACGCGTGGCATGAGTGCGGCGCTCCCTCACGTTGACGTTTTCGCTCCGGCACATAATCTGGAGAGCCTGCTGGCTCTGGACAAGTATCTGTAACCAGCAGAGGGATCTGAGATGTTCGATCAATTCCTGAGCAAAGCGGACGAACTGCTGGCGAAGGGCGAACCATTTGCCGTCGCAGTTGTTGTCCGCTTTGAGGCTCCAATCTCAGGCAAGCCGGGCAATAAGGCGATCATCCAGGCTGATGGAACGCTTTGGGGATGGATTGGGGGAGGTTGCTCCCAGCCGGTGGTAGTAAGGGAGGCACTCAAAGCGATGGCCAATGGTCAGCCGCGGCTGGTGCGCATCAGTCCAACGGCGTCCCCAGAGAGAGGAATTGTGGACTACACCATGACTTGCCACAGTGGGGGTACGCTGGACGTTTTCATCGAGCCGGTCCTGCCTAAGGAGCACGTGCTGATTCTGGGCCGCTCGCCTGTCGCCCGCACTCTTGCCAGACTCGCGAAGACCATCGGCTACGCTGTTTCCGTCGCTGCCCCGGGAGCAGATCGCGAAGCATTTCCTGGCGCTGACTCTGTCCAGGCAGGATTGGATCCGGCCCGGTTCAAGATCACACCGCAGACATTCATCGTTGTTTCCACCCAGGGAGAGTCGGATGAAGAAGCGCTGGAAGCGGCGATAAACGCGGGTTCAGGCTACATTGCTTTTGTTGCCAGCAAGGCCAAAGCGGCCAAGACGCTCGACGATTTGAAAGATCGCGGACTACCGGCCGACAAGCTTGCCAAAGTCCGAGCTCCGGCGGGGCTCGATATACATGCCTCGTCTCCGGAGGAGATTGCAGTCAGCATACTAGCTGAAATCATTCAGCTGCGAAGAACTCCAGGTCCCGAACCGCGGCCCACTGCGGAACTGGCAGTGCTCGCTAAGACGGCCAAAGACCCTATCTGCGGCATGACGGTCGACACCATATCGACGAAGTACAAGTCAGAATATGCCGGTGACATGTACTACTTTTGCTGCGTTGGCTGCAAACATACCTTTGAGAAAGACCCTGCAAAGCACGCTCTTCCGTCAACTCAGTAATTAGAAATCTCGCAGGCCCGAAACAGGCTTCGCGTCAATTTGAACTGGAGTTTCGTCTCGCCAGACTGAAGTTCGGCTCAGGAGGTCGCCACCTCGGCGGAAAACGGCGAAATGTCGCACCAGCCAACAGCCTGTCGGCCTGAGCGCTGGTGATAGAGTCCTAGTAGGTTTACAACAACGAACACCTGTTTCCCAACCCTCGAGGTACACGCGATGAGAACGAACCGACGTTCCGTACTATTTGGTCTCGGGATCGTCTCGGTAACACCCCTGCTAGCGTGGCAAAAGCCCGTAGCCACGGAGGTCGTGACTGCCAAGCCTGATGCGAGCCGATTTGCATATGCCAATCCCAGCAGGGAAGGGTGTGGCCTGGCAAACTCACCAGTGAAGATAGCGCAGGCACCCTAAGCATTTTCGAACTGCACACCTTGCCGAGGTCCGGACAGTTCGCCATGTTCACCATCGCGAAGATGAGTGGTACTAGTTACTCTCAGGTAACTTCGTATTCGAGGCGGGAGACAACAAGTACAACTTGCAACAAAGTGAAAGCATCTGGCTCCCAAGAGGCATTCCTCACCTTTTGGGCAAACACAGGCGATTCAGAGGGAAAGCTCGTACTCGCTTGTCAGCCGGGTGGGTTCGAGGAGTTCTTTGATGAGCTGGGAAAGGTGCCCGCGGACCAGATGAATGCCTCAAAGATGACAGAGGTTATGGCGAAGTACGGAATGAAATATATTGGCCCGCCCCTGTTTGGCTCTCTTTACAAGGAGCACTAACTTTTGCTTGTTGCACGTCATCGCGAAGACCGTAGTTGATTTACGATAGGCTTGT
>Ga0310912_10000485_pt1 | contig 19681 bp, 11 predicted proteins | sample GREbulkMGOX080_FD_203443 | JGI IMG/M metagenome (GOLD analysis project Ga0310912, IMG submission 203443) | Lab enrichment of tropical soil microbial communities from Luquillo Experimental Forest, Puerto Rico - GRE.bulkMG.OX080 | ecosystem: Environmental > Terrestrial > Soil > Tropical forest >...
GGGGTGCGAGGGCGCATGCGCGCATCAGAAAATTAGCCTCGATTTGAATTTGGTCAAAACCGCCGGCGTGGTTTTGGTACGAGAGAAACCACTCGTTAAGAGCATAGTCGTCGGCACTTCTCTGCACTTTGTATCCAAGGGCCTTCGTTATTTGCTCTGTTGCTTTAACGATCTCCAGGCGTTCTCGATGCATTTCTTCACGATCGAGTTGACCGATGTAATTCAGATCGATGTCCACTGAGAGTCGGGCAAGCTCAAGATAGAAGAGGTTTACGGCTGTCCCACCCTTCAGAACCAATCGTTCGCGTAGGAAAGGATGTTTGCGGAATTCGATGAGCAGTTGCCTCAGACGGATCACCTTTTCCAGTTGCACAGCGTCGAAACCGCTTGCGTCCGCGATTCGCTTGACGTAGGCCGCGTCCAGTTTCACGTGCGTACCACCGGATCAGTTAAGGGAGCGAGCGTATCAGGCACCATGAGATTCCAGGTGGGAACCCAGCGATTGCCTGGGCGCTTACGGTCTAGATACGCGACTCCTCGAGGAAGCCTTCTTAGAAAAGCATCCCGCGATTTGCCCTTGAAAAAGAGTTTCTCGGCGTGTCGGTCCAAGAGGAAGCCTAGTCGTGCGTAGAGCCAGGGCATTCCAAGAAGTCTGAGATATTCGAGCGCAACGTCAAAATCAAAGGAGGGAAACATCGCGAGCGAACGATCTAGCTCATCTACTCCGCCGCTATACTCAAGGAAGGCAAGGCAGTCAACTATAGATCGCTCTCTGGCCGTGACGCGGACTCTGTCGCGGCTCAACTCCACTTGAAAATCCAATCGCTGCACGCGCATTAGTTGGCGCGGCGGTGCAACACAGTGGTGAGTCACTCCGTCAAAGGCAACGTCCCTTCGAGGACGAACGGAGAGATAGTAGACCGTCTGGAACAATTGGTTCGCTACGCCGTGGAATTCAAGGGCAGAATGAAATGCAACAACAGAGTCCTTGCGCAGTTTGCCCGGCACGCTATATCTGTTCACCGATGTGGTGGCAAGAGCTCCCGCATAAACTCCCTTCGTCACCTGCCGGACTCGGCCCTGGCGTTTGAGCCTGTAAAGCATGTTGCGGACTGAGCGGCTTGGCCCTTTCTTGCCGTAGCGGTGGCCCAACTCCTCTAGCGTAAAGAGCGGTGAGGACTGGGCAAATTGCGTAAACGAGAGCCTGGGCTGCGTCCCTCTCATATAGATCGTTTAAGACTCACTATCTGTATGTCTTTCTGAGTGTGTGTGCAAATTAATTTGTTCTCTATTCTCATATACAATCACTAAGTACCACTGATTATGCGTCTTTGTCAATTTATATGAGAACAGGAATGGCGAACAGAACGGCCACTCCCGCAACCTCGCTGACAGGGGCCGGCGGCAGCAAGACCTGGTGCGGGCGTTGCCCTGATGGAGCGCGAGCGAGAATAATGCCTATCCGTTAGTGTTGACGCTCTCCTATCTCTCGTAAGGTTCGATTCCACTCAAACATACCGCACAAACGCAAATTTCAGTATCACTCGAGAACGACCATGACTACGCAGATCACACAAGAAAGTTTTGGAGCCTTTTTGAAATGCCCAACCAAGTCGCGCTTATACACTAACGGTGCTCAGGGCATTGAGTCTGAGTTCGGTGAATGGCAGCGGCGCACACAGGAGAGGTACAACGCAGCGGCGGCCGAGCAGCTGCGCTCCTCCCTTCAAGCAAGTGAGTGGTGTATCGGCGCTCCTCCTGCGGAGCAATTCAACCGACGTTGCTACCGGCTAGTCTTTGACTACCCTGTCGCCGATACAGAAATTCAGGCTCGCCTTCATGGATTGGAGTTACATCGCTCAGAGGACCGCGTCGAGCGTTATTCATATGTTCCGATCCGCTTCGTCGGAAACGAAAAGCTTGCCGCTTCCGACAGACTGATGCTGGCCTTTGACGCCTTTGCATTTTCCCGGGCCACGGGCAAGTTACCTGCCGCAGGCAAGCTTGTCCACGGAAGCAGGTATTCAACGGTCAGCGTGCCCTTAGCCAAATTGCTCGTAGGGGTCCGGTCTATACTTGAAAAGATCGCCAGCGAATCGACAAAGTCTCCAAGTCCGGTCGTCCTCAACCGCCACTGTACGGAATGTGAATTCCGGACCCAATGCCGTCAAATAGCCCGCGAGAAAGACGATCTCAGCCTGCTCCCAACGATCAGCGACAACCAGCGCAAAAAGTTCCACGAAAAGGGAATTTTCACAGTAACGCAACTTTCTTACACTTTCCGTCCGAGAAAACGCTCAAAGCCTGGGATCACAAAGCACTTTCCTGCCTTGAAAGCCCTTGCTATCCGTCAACAGAAGATTCACATCCTAGGTGCGCCGACCGTGGGCGGATGTGGAACGCCGGTTTATTTCGATGTCGAAGGAGATGCAGACCGAGATTTCTATTACTTGATTGGAATGAGGAGTGAGATCGAGGGTTCGAAAACTCAGTACTCCTTCTGGGCAGATGATCCGGCTGCGGAGGAAAGGATTTGGACAGACTTCTTGGAGCGGCTAAAAGAAATCGATAGCCCTCATCTCATTCACTATGGCAGCTACGAAACGAAATTCCTAAAGCGGATGAGGACGAGATACCCGAACGCCAGGGATCCCGCGTTTATCGACAGGCTTGCGCGCTCGGCACTGAACCTCCTTTCCGTTATCTACAAGCATGTATATTTTCCGACCTACTCCAACGCTCTCAAAGAGGTCGCCAAATACCTCGGCTGTCGGTGGTCCGAGGACGGGGCTTCTGGATTGAATGCTCTCGTTTGGCGGTCCAAGTGGGAGATTTCTCACGATTCTCAGCTCAAACAAAAGCTCCTGACGTACAACGCTGAAGACTGTGAAGCGACACGGAAGGTCGCTGAGGCTCTTGCTGCCGCATGCGAGTCGGCACTTGCAGAAAAGCCGACAACCTCGGTCATCAATGCGGACTCGCTGAAACGCGAGTACCCTCAACGCTTCGGCTCAACGGAATTTGCTTTGCCCGAATTTCAGAAGATCAACGAGGCTGCCTACTGGGATTATCAGAGGAATAGGGTATACGTGCGGTCGGACACGCGGTTGCTGCGCCGGAAAGTACCGAAACAAGACTCAAGGACGAGGTTTCGCGCGAACAAAAGCATTATTGTCGAGCAGGAGCGGCCCGCTTCGTGCCGCCGTTGCAGCGGGACTTTGATCTACAAATGGGGACGGTACAGCCAGACTGTCTTTGACCTCAAATTTTCTCCAGGTAGCATAAAGCGCTGAGTTGTACGGTATTTGTTCTCTCGGTACATCTGTTGGAAGTGCAAGACAACATTTGATGTATACGTCCGCAAGCCTAAGTATGGCGCAGGTCTTTGCGCATACCTGCTCTACCAGGTCATCGACGTACAGACCCCGCAAAATATGGTTGCCAAGACTACTCGCCAGTTGTTCGGTCTTTCCCTGTCGAGAGGATTGATCAGTCACATCAAAGCCGTCGGAGCGGAACGATTGCTGTCCACTTATAGAAAGATTCTCAACCGCATTGCGGCAGGCAAACTGGTGCACGCCGACGAAACCACGGTCTCGGTTGGCGGAAAGGACGGATATGTATGGGTTTTTACCAGCCTAGAGGACGTGGCATTCGTTTACGCCGAAACACGGGAGGGCGGTACGCTTCAAGAGGTCCTCGGAAATTTTCGTGGAGTTCTCGTCTCCGATTTCTATGCTGCGTATGATTCGCTTGGCCAGTGCGCGCACCAGAAATGCCTCGTTCATCTCATGAGAGATGTGAACGACGATCTTTCCAAGCAGCCGTTCAACGAAGAAATGAAGGAAATCGCACAACGGTTTGCCGGTTTGCTGAAACCGATAATCGATACGGTCGACCGTTTTGGTCTCAAGGCGCGTTACCTGCGGAGACACAGGAGGTCGGTCGAGCAATTTTATGAAGTGCTTTCCAGTCGGACTTTCGAAACCGAAGTGGCCGCTGGCTACAAGAAACGTTTCGCGAAAAATCGAAATAGCTTGTTCACGTTCCTGGATCACGACGACGTTTCGTGGAACAACAACAATGCCGAGCACGCTATAAAGGCGCTGGTGAGATTGCGCAGAAGTATCGGCGGAAAGAGTTCACCCCGAGGTATGCGCGATTATCTTGTGCTGCTCAGCATTTCCCAAACCTGTTGCTACAGAGGAGTAAGCTTCCTCAACTTTCTGAGATCGGGGCAGATCGATGTTGCTGACTCGCCGCCGGCCCAGGCTCGCTGAAGCGATGACGTTGCTGATTGCTATGGGCAGCTGTCCGAGTTTGTTCTTACCTCTGCGCAAGCAAAGCGGAATGTGCGTCGCGGTCATCGACAAGCTCGCGTGCTGCCGTCGCCGTTTTGTCGATTTGTTACAGTTCTTGTCCCCACGGTGCTAGAGAGTTTCGCTTTAGAGCATGCCTAGCGCTAACGAAAACATGGATCATACCCGTGGGTGAGTGTGCTGATGTCGTCCCGAATGCTCATAGCACGAACCATGGGAGTGTAATAGAATGAAAATGAAGATGTTGAACGGTTCCCCGGTAGCTCAATGGTAGAGCATTCGGCTGTTAACTTTATTACTTTTCGTTGATTCGACACCGTTTAACCCCGATTTTGCCACCAAAAGAACGGGCAAGTTGGACCCAACCTTGGACCCATCGACAGCTTGTCTTACTTGTCAGGAAATGCCGTACCTCGCTCCCAGCCGGCTGATCGGGTTTTTTTGGTGTTGCACGTTGAACCGGAGTCGCGTGGGTTGGGAATCGGAAAGCGGCTGGTTGACGAATGCGTCCGCTTCGCGCGGCAGGCAGGGTACCAGAAGATGACGCTTTGGACGCAGGGCATTCTTCATGCAGCACGACACCTTTACAAACAGGCAGGATTCCGGATCGTGCGCGAAGAACAGCATCGCAGCTTCGGGAGGGATCTTACGGCCGAGACCTGGGAACTCGACCTTCGGACGACGGCGCGGGCGTGAGCAGCATCACTCAAAACTCATGGAAGGCGCCGATGTCTAAACCAATTGGGGGGGGGTTTATATAGCCTGGAGGACTTCGACAATTCTCCGCTTGCCCTTTCGGATTCGTTTCAAGGAGTCTTCGGTATGCTGCCGAATCGTAGCGCGAATCGAACGGCTGTACTAGAAGAAAAACAAACGTCTGATACTAGCGCGAGTCGCAAAGGGATCGCTCCTGGGTGATCACGAAGGCGTCTGTATAGTCCCGCGATGGGCCAGCTAGTAGCGGGCTTGGTAATTCGTGGCGAAGATTGGCATCCAGGAACGCAGCAACATAGTCTCGCACAGCGGACATGGTTTTCTCTGGGCCCATCGGGCCCGTTTCGATGGCATCTCTGGTCAACCAAATCCAATCGGAGAACGCAGCATGCTCGCTGCCCTGCAGGTTTACGGCGATCCGAGGCCCTTGTAGGTCGCTCCACAAGCGGCACTCGCCTGCATCCCACTGCTGTCTTCCAGCCGCTAGGATTAGGGCGGGTGTTTTGGTTGTGCTGGCCAAAGCTTCGGGTACGGCAGCATCAAGCATCAGGACCGCTTTGAAGCGGTGATCCACCTGCGCGCTGAGGAAGGCTGTCAATCCGCCCATTGAATGACCGGCGACCGCAACATCAGATAGGTCGAGATGCCCGTTGACGGGACTGCCGGTTTGGGCATTCAATCTTCCAAGCTCATTGAGGACAAATTCCAGATCCTGAATCCGTACGCGAGTGGCTAAGGAAAAGGCCGGCTCATCGCCTCGCCACGTGTTGTCCAGATGGCTGCCAAAGACCGACTTGGCCAGCCTGCCGCCAGCCAATTCGACCGCAGTCGTCTCGTAGGTGTGTGCAACCGAGGCGACAATGTAGCCCCTACTAGCCAGATCTTCGAAAAGAAATGTGTAGTCGGTGAATGTCGCCGTGTAGCCTGGCGTAAACACTACCACCGGATGCTCCCCGTCACTGACAGGGGCGTTTAAGCAGCTGTTGGTCGCCACGTGGAACGGCTCAACATTCACAAGGTGCGCAAAATACTTCCAGACGGCGGGCGAAGTGTATTCGGCTGTCTGACACTCCCGCCTCGGCATCGTCGGATACCAGAGACGGACTGCCAGTTCTCTCTTGGCACCACTGGACACATAAGGATCGTTGCGCGTTGGGTCAGTCAGATAGATCACCTCAGTACCCACCACGTTCCGCCCTGTTGGTGCAGGGATAGCAATCTGCCCGGAACCAGTCAAGCCGGAGTGTACCGCCGCAGCCTTCCCCTTCGTGTATCCGACGCCGGCTAAACTCACCTGCTGCGGGCTGTCAGTGCTGCTGTCAGCAATGGAGATGTTAGCGGTGCGGGTGCCGATGGTGATCGGAGTGAAAGTCACCGAAATGCTGCAAGACGTTGCTGCACCTACACTCGAACCGCAGTTGTTCGTTTGCGCAAAGTCTCCTGGATCAGGGCCGGTGATCGTAATGCTGGCTATGCTCAAGACCGAGGTCCCAATATTGGTGAGCGTTGTTGCTTGGGGTGAACTGGTGTTGTGGGTAAGCACGCGGCCCAAGTTCATGCTGTATGGAACAATCTCGACCGTGCCAGCCGTGAGTGTGATGGCTACAGTTTCGGTATTGGCCGGGTTGCTCAAGGAAGCGGCCGTAATTGTCACGGAGGGGTTGTTGGGCAGGTTGGCGGGAGCTTTGTAGATAGCTGGGCCGCCGCTAGGGGTGCTAGAAGGCGCGACACTCCCGCAAGCCGGCGCACAGGCAGTACCATTCTCAGTGAGCGTCCAAGATACGCCCTGATTGTTCGGGTCGTAGGAGACTGTAGGTGTGATCTGAACGTTGGTGTTCAAGGGAAGTAGTGCACTTGGCGGGGTGACTGACACCTGGATAGCTTTCACGTTCGCGGTTGCTGATGCAGACGCTGCGGAATTGGTCACTGATGTGGCGGTGAGCGTAACTGCCAAATCGCTTGATGGCGGCGTCGCGGGTGCAGTGTAGGTAGTAGCCGTTCCGCTCGCGGTGCTGGTTGGAGAAATTGAGCCGCATGAGGCCGCAGAACAAGACACTGTCCACGTGACTCCGTTTTTCGATGGGTCGTCCGTGACGCTGGCCGTGAACTGTGCCGTCGCAGTTGCTTCGACGTCAGCGGCGCTAGGAGCAATTGACACCTTTACCCCAGGGATTGTGATGAATCCTTGGACTCCCTCAGTCGAAACGGCATTGTTCGCAACGGAGGTGGCCACAATGTCCACTTCCAAATCGCCTGCTGGTGGAGTTACGGGTGCAGTGTAAGTCGTGGCAGTCCCGCTGGGTGTGCTGGTGGGCGATACCGTGCCGCAAACTGTAGCTGAAGGACACGGAACAAGCTCGCCATTTTGAACGTAGGTAAGGGTCCATATGACCCCCTGATTAGAAGAATCGTTAACCACGGTAGCTGAGAATTGTTGAGTGCTGCCCACTGGAACAGTCACGCTGGCGGGCGAAATTACAATCGCAATTCCAGGAACACTGATGGTTGCGGAGGCGAGGGCATTCCCGGTCACGGAGGTCGCAGTGAGCGTTACCGTTAAATCTCCGAAGCTCGGCGCTGTGTAGGTTGTTGGTGTTCCGCTTGGCGTAGCCGTTGAAGATACCGTGCCGCACGTAGCATTCACATACGCTCCAGGAAGTGCCGTGGAGCATGAAACACTCCAGGTAACACCCGCGTTCGCCGGGTCGTTTGTAACAGTCGCAGTGACCTGCAAGGTCTTTCCAGGCTGGACGGAGCCGGTGGAAGGAGTAACGACCACAGCAACTAAGCCGGGTGTGCCCAGGAGTGTAACAGCGGCAAAGGCGGATTTGGTGGGATCGGCCAATGATGTGGCGGTGATGGTGACGCTGACATTCGTCGCCGGGGGAGAGGCTGGGGGATTATAAGTGACCGAGCTACTGTTCGAGTTGCTCAATGTGCCCCCTCCACTCGCGGGCGAAATCGCCCAGGTGACACCCTTGTTGGCGGGATCATTTTGGACGCTAGCCGTAAATTGCTGGCTGCCACCCGCCTGCACTATCGCTGACGAAGGTGAAACTGAAACGATGATTTGCGTAGCCCCCATAACGCTGATGGCCGACGAAATGCCCGTAATCGATTTCGTCGCTGTGTCCGTGGCCGTGATTGTTTGGTTGCCGGCAGTCTTCAGCGTGATCTGCAGGGTTGCCGTCCCGCTCGCCAGTGATTGATCACCCGGCAGCACGGCCTGGGCATCGCTGCTCGTGAAATGCACGGTTCCGGAGTAGGTGGGCACCCGGTTGTTCGAGGCGTCCAGCGCCGTCGCGGTAAAACTGAAGGCAATCCCGGTGGTCGCCGTGGCCTGGGCCGTGACCGAAAAATGAGTTGCCGGGCCGGGCGCTGCCGGCTGGGTGTAACTTGTGCCGCCTCCGACCCCGCAACCACCGAGAAGACACGCACCGAACAGCGCAAAGTAGTTCTTCACAGTACCACCTCTGTGCCCATAGTGAGAAACCGGGAAATCCGAAGTAGCAATACCCGATTCTCTAACCTCATAGCCGACCTTCTGTTCCAAACGAGGGACCGTCGGGTCTCACAACAACGGCCACACTCCGAAACGCACGAAGCTGTCAGTTGCGGCTCCTGTGACCATCCTGTCGCCACGGCCCGAAGCGATCGCTTTCAGCGCTCTGTTTGTAAACGCGACGTCTCCGCACGGTAGGGGTCAACACAACCAACACTTAGGGAGATTTAGCGTTCGACTGGGGGGATGGGGTAGAATCGGCTGCAAACCGCTGCGGGTGGAAACGGAACTACGGAGGCCCAGCGTGGAGCCCCAGCCCACAGATGTGACGATGCTGCTCAAGCAGGTGGCCAGCGGCAATCAAGATGCCGCCGCGAAACTGATTCCCCTCGTTTATGAAGAGCTTCACCGCGTGGCCGAGAATCGCTTGCGCCTGGAACGCTCTGACCACACTCTGCAGCCAACAGCGCTGGTGCATGAGGCCTATCTCAAGTTGGTAGCCCAGCGCGACGCCAACTGGCAGAGCAGGGCACATTTCTTCGCGGTTGCTTCTCAGCTGATGCGGAGAATCCTGGTGGATTACGCGCGGGGGCGGCTGCGAGCCAAGCGCGGCGGGAAGCAAACCAGGCTCCCATTGGAAAAGATATTTGTGGTCTCCAAAGGCAGATGCGACGAGCTGTTGGCATTGGATGAAGCCTTGGAACGGCTTGGGAAGCTGGATGCGCGGCAAAGTCGCGTGGTCGAACTACGTTTCTTTGGCGGGCTTTCGGTAGAAGAAACCGCCAAAATTTTAGGTGTGTCCCCGAAAACTGTGAAGCGGGAATGGAGTTTTGCCAAGGCCTGGCTATATGGAGAGCTTAAGGAGCGCCATGGACCCGACGCCAGAACAATGGGAAAGAATAAAAGCGCTGTTTGAGGCAGCCTTGCAGCAGCCCTCCTCCAAGCGGGCGGCTTTCCTCGCGCGCCTCTGCCCGGAACCCGATCTGCGCGGACAAGTCGAGAAACTCTTAGCCGACCATGAAGAGGCCGGCAGCTTTCTCAGCGATCCGATATTGGGCAGACGAACACCCAAGGCCTCTCGGATTGAGCCTCAGGCGATGATGTCCGGCGAAATTATCGATTCCCGATTCAAAATTACCCGCATGATCGGCAGAGGTGGCATGGGCGAGATCTACGAGGCTGAGGACATAAAGCTGCGCCGCCGGGTCGCCCTGAAGTTTTTGCCGGAGGACTTGTCCCGGGATTCCTTTGCGCTCGAACGATTTCACCGCGAAGCTCGCGCTGCCTCGTCGCTCGACCATCCGAATATCTGCACTGTGTATGAAGTTGGCGAACACAATTCGCGACCCTTCATCGCCATGCAGTATCTTGAAGGAGAAACTCTCCAGCAGCAGATTCGCGGCAAACCTCGTAAGATCCAGACCGTGTTGGAACTCGGGATTCACATCGCTGATGCGCTGGACGCGGCACACGCTAGGGGCATCATCCACAGAGATATCAAGCCAGCGAACATCTTCATCACCACTCGCGGTCATGTGAAGATACTCGACTTCGGGTTGGCAAAGCGAGAAACCGGGCACCGCCAGGTTGCGGAAGCCGTCGGAACCTGGGGCGAACCCATATCCTCTATGTCGCAAGAGTCGCTCACCAGCCCGGGTTTTGCTTTGGGCACGGTCGCCTATATGTCCCCTGAGCAGGTGCGGGGGGAAGATTTGGATGGGCGGACGGATCTGTTCTCTTTTGGTGCGGTGCTGTACGAAATGGCCACGGGCCAGCACGCATTCTCCGGCCGCACTTCGGGCGTGATTTTCGAGGCCATTCTGAACAAGTCCTCTGTTTCGCCTCGGCAATTCAACGCGGAAATTCCTCTGGAGCTGGAGCAGATCATCACCAAGGCTTTGGAGAAAGATCGCGATGTGCGTTATCAACACGCCGCCGACATGCGCGCCGATTTGAAGCGTTTGAGGCGGGACACCGAGTCCGGGCGGATCCCTAGTGCAGTCAAGGCCGCGCCTGTTCCTGAAAGACCATGGACGCAACTGACTTCTACACGATGGCGCCGGGTGCTCTCCTCTGTTCTGGCGCTGCTAGCCGTGCTCGCCGTTTTGGTGGCCTTCAATGTGGGCCGCTTGCGCGATCGCGCGACGGGAAAGATTAGTGCTCCAAAGACGTTACAATCGCATAGTCCCAAAGCTCTAGAAGCATTACTGGAGGGCCGTCAACATGCGGCGGAGGCCTTTGACCAGACCATAAGCAAGGGTGGTACCGAGAAGAAAAGCGAGGAGGAGTTCTCGAAGTCTATCGCATCGTTTGAGGCGGCAATTCGCGAGGATCCCAACTACATACCTGCCTACCTGGAGCTGGCAGAGACGATCATGGGAGACTACATAACTCGGCCGCACGCCGATCTCGACGGCAAAGCCGGGTCGGCCCTGACCAAAGCGCTTAGCCTCGACGAGAACAATGTTTCCACCCATTTGCTGGTGGCTGATTACATTGGCTTCGGAGGCGGATCGGACGAAGCAGAGCCCCACTACAAGAAAGCGCTGCAGCTTAGCCCCGACCTTCCCGAAGTTCATGAATCCTATGCGGAGTTTCTCGACGATACCGGGCGCTTTGAACAAGGCATGAAGGAGCACGAGAGGGCACAAGAGCTGGACCCTAACAATGATTATATTGGCCGATCTCCTCTCATGCCGCTGAATGTGCGCATCGAGCGCAAACGAAGGTTCATGCCTGCCGTCAATTATCAGTTGGAACGGTGGGCCCTCGGCGATTTGGAATTTGAAGCCGGGAAATATGCTGAGGCCCTTAAGGACTGGGGGGACGTTGCCCGCGAAGGAGGATGGAAGGAAGAAGCAGATTCATGGGAGCGTGCCTATGCAAAGGGGGGAGGTCAAGGTCTTATTCAAGACGTAGTCAGAGTGTTCGACGGTATCGCCAGAGAGCATTGGTTTCCCAGGAATATGCTGATCAACGCTCATCGGTACGCGGGAGACCGCAAAGGCACACTCGCATGGCTTGAGATTGCACTTAAAGAGAATAATCATGTCGTCCGGAAGGTGAAATCTGACTTCCGGTGGGACCCTTATCGCTCTGACCCGCGGTTTCAAGTGGTCGTGCGTGAGGTCGGACTAGAACCATAGGCCTCAGTCCGGCACATTGGGCTCCCGGAACTCGTGGTCGGCAATTCAGTAGCACGTAGCCAGCAAACGGATTATAAACAGTAGCAAGTCCTTTTCGATTGGTTGCATTGAGTCCCAGGCGGTGGCACTTTCCTGACTGCGATGAGAACCCTCGTGCGCATCCTCGTCGCTTCACTCTCGGGAGCTTTAGCGCTGCTTGCCACGCACCCGTTGCTTGGCCAAACAACCGTTGCCACGGGCAGTATTGTCGGCACAGTGAGCGATCCTTCGGGCGCGATTGTCGAAGGTGCGTTTATTACAGTCTCCAATGTTAGTACCGGCCAGATGATTACACTCATGACTAACTCTTCTGGGGCTTTCAATTCGGGGCCCTTGATTCCAGGCAATTACAAGACGCAGATCTCGGCCAAAGGATTCCGTCCCGTCGAAGTAACGGTCACTGTCCTCGTGGGCAACACCTCCACCCTCATGCTGAACCTGCAAATCGGGCCCGAGAGTCAAATGGTGGAGGTGCAGGCATCGGAAGTGCGGGTAAACACCGAGCAAGCCAGCGTGCAAGGTGTTTTGACAGCGCAACAGATGGAGAATCTGCCTATAAGCGGCCGCAATTTTATGGACCTGGCGCAGCTGGAGCCGGGCATCCAAGTGCAGGATGGCGCGGATATCGAGAAAGACGGCTTCTCCGCTATTTCGTTCGGCGGTCGGTTCGGCCGCACGACTCGCATTGAAGTAGACGGCGTGGATGTTTCGGATGAAATCCACGGCGCCACAACCATGAACATTCCCGCCAGCGGCATCCAGGAGTTCCAGGTCAGCCAGTCGAGCATGGACCTTTCAACCGAGCTCACCAGTTCGGGCGCCGTGAACGTGGCCACGCGCTCGGGAACCAATGACCTGCATGGCGAGGCCTTCGGCTATTTCAGAGACAGCGCGCTGGGGGCGGCCTTACCCTCGCCACCGGGACTCTCCGAGCCTTATCAACGCGCTCAGTACGGTGGCCGCCTCGGAGGGCCGTTGATCAAGGACAAATTTTTCTATTTCTTGGACGGTGAGCGCACCCAGCAGCACTTGCAGGCACCTATCTTGGTTGGCGACCCATTCTCCCAATATTCCGGCTCTTTCAGTGCGCCGTTCACGGAGACAGATCTTCTTGCCAAGGCTGACGTGCAAATCGGTCACTCCGTCCATGCTTTCTACCGTTTCAACTATTTTGAAAACGCCTTGGCCACCAGCGGACAGGCAGGATTCTCCGTCTATCAAGTAAAGAATATCACGCGAACCAATGTCGTCGGAGTGGACTTCAACACCAGAACTTTTGCCCACAGTCTTCGTTTCGAGTACTTGAGCACGAATCAGCAGCGTGTGGATGCAACCAGGGGCAGTAGCTTGCCATTCGGCAATTTCCCCTTGTCGCTTCAGATTGGAAACCTATTTACCGGGCCTAACCTCATCGCGCAATCACAACTGTATCAGAGCGACTGGCAGATGAAGTATGACGGCAGCAAGCCACTCGCAGCGCATCTCCTTCGCTATGGCTTGGATTTCAATCGCATCGTCGCGTGGGGTTTCGTACCGTTGAACACCCTCGCGCCGGCTGCGGGCACCAATCTGGGGGCCTTCGAGCAATCTTTCGCGGCAGCCGGAGATTTCACCTGCCCGGCACCTGACGGTACGATTCTGACCGGTGCGAGCTGTCCCTTGAACTATCCGGTAGAAACGGTCACGGTAAGCAATGGTCTTGGCTACTATAGCCCGGTGCGATGTAAGGATTTTCCTGCTGGCTGCTTTTTCCTTCATCGTCTTGGGGTGTATGTGGGGGACAGTTGGAAATGGAAGAAAAATCTCACCCTCAACATCGGATTGCGATACGTGCGAGAGACCGGCCGCACGGACAGTGACTACCCGCCCATCCCACAGCTCAATGCCTTGATTCCTGGACTTGGGCAGCCGGTCAGACAACCCAATTTGAATTTTGCGCCACAGTTGGGTTTTGCCTGGGACCCAACAGGTAGCGGTAAAACCGCCATTCGAGGGGGTGTTGGTCTTTTTTATGAAAATGTGCTCGCGGTAATCTTCGCCTTTGATTTGTTGAACCGCGCGCCAATGGGCGCGTTTGCCGCGCAGTCTCCTACTGCGTGCAATGGCACGGCTACCCCTCAGCCCGTGCCCATCCCTGGAGGGACCCTGGAACCCAGCTTCTGTGGCACGCCGGGAAATCCGGTTGCCATCGGCGCGGTTGCCACTCAAATTGCAGATTTCCAAAAACAGTACCAGGCCGAGTATCCATTGAACTTGAAGATCCCGAATCCAAGTTACATCGGAACCCTTCTGCAACAAGGGCTGGGAAACGGAGGCTTGTATGACCCCAATTTCCAGACGCCACGCTCACTGCAAATCAATCTGGGCATGCAACGGGAACTTCATCCGGGAGTCGTCCTCAGCCTGGATTTTGTGCGCAACGTGCAGACGCACTACCTGCTGGGGATCGATGAGAGCCATACCGGCGACATTCGCTATTTTGATAAGGGTGCCGCGCTGCAAGCGATCGCTGCGACGAACCAGTCGTTTGGCTGCGGCGCTGGCACCGGGCCCAATAACATCCAATGCGCCATCTTGGCTGGGGTGCAGATGACGGACTATGCCAATAGCGGGCTGACTTCCTCGGCTGACTTCGGCGGAGTGTGCTCTATCGTGAAGGGATTCTCCTGTGCGTTCCCGGGAGTCAATCCGAACGCACCGCCGCTGTTGTTCCTCAATTCAATAGGAAGGTCGGTCTATAACGGTTTACAAGCCAGGCTGGTGGGGAATTGGCAAAATCCAGCCCCCTTTGTCCACGCTGCGAATTTTCAGTTTTCCTACGCGCTCTCCCGCTTCGAGAATACAGGGGGCAATTCCGCATCTAACGCCTTTGCGTCGGATCAGGACGGGGGTATGACCGCACTCGACAATGCCAATCCCAGCCGTTATTTTGGTCCTTCCATCTTGGACCGCACACACCAATTCTCTTTCGGTGGATCCGTGGACTTGCCGTTCGGTTTCGAACTTGGAATTATAGGGCACTTCTGGAGCCCTCTCTCGGTCGGAATGGTCGTGCCCCTAACCAACATCGGCCCTGGCGAAATCTTCCGTACCGATTTCACCGGAGACGGTACAGTTCAGGACCCTCTCCCGGGAACGCGCGTCGGAAGCTTTGGCCGCGGCGTCGATGCCTCCAACATCAACCAGGTGATCTCGAATTACAACAACACATACGCTACCCAACCGACGCCAGCCGGCCAGGTGCTCATCCAGAATGGATTATTCACCCCGGCGCAGCTGCAACAGTTGGGAGCGGTGGCACCCAGCGTGCCTCTGGCACCTCCTGGACAAGTGAATTTCTCTTGGTTGCGGGCTTTCGATCTGAAAGTCAGTTGGTCGTATAGAATTCGTGAAAAGATTTCTGTGCAGCCAAGCGTTGGCTTCTACAATCTCTTCAATTTTGCAAATTTCGATCTACCCGGAAATATGCTGAACGGATTGCTAACCGGTGCGGCCGGACAGATCAACGGAACGACTTCGGAAGGACGCAACATTACCCGTGTCGGGATCGGAACTGGTCTCTACTCGCTTGGAGCGCCTCGTCAAATCGAATTCGGCTTACGTCTCACCTTCTAACGGCCAATCCAAATGGTCCAGAAGTCGTTGACAGTATCTACGAACGGGACGGTTCTACCTGTTTCGCGGGAGTGGTCTTTTAGTCGATTCTTGCGATTTCTGAACACGTTGCTCGCAGCAGGTCATTTGAAGCAAGCCTTGTAGACAGTCAACGGCACAGTGGGTCAGGGACAGTTCGGCCCAACTGGGGAAATTGGTGCTGCGTTAGCGGAGGCGGGTTCTCTCGGATGAATCACGTCGCCAAGATTCTGAATGAACCAAAGGAACTCCTTTGGTACGCGGTGGTCTTGCACAGTCCGTGATTCAGAATTCTGTGACTTACCTCTCGAGCTGAGTAGGGCTCTCAGTTCGATGAATTTACGTAGTAATGGAGGGACAGCCGCGTAGGTCTCAGCCATCGAGTCGAGTTTGCCGATGAGCGGTTCATTCCTCTCAATTACCCAATATCGGTAACTTGCTATCGGCCCTAGCCGAAAAGCATTCTCATCAAGAGCATGCAGGTGAATTTGAGCCGATATTTCACTTCCAGGGGAAATGGAATGTTCTCGAACAAGTGTACCCACAACTGGTCAAAGCGATCGAGCTCGGAGCTGTTCATGCTATTCCTTTGGTTTTTGTCAATCGAGAAGGATGACACCGTCATCTGCTGCGGTGCTTGTAAATCACCCCCGATGCGTGACCCCATTTTTCGAGGAACGTCGCGTTCACAAATAGAGAACTACGAGCGATTTTCTCCTGCAGTGGCCACGGAATCGTTACGTCGGCGACGACGGATATCGCTTAAGGTTCATTGCCAAAAACGAAAGGACAAGTCATGAATGCGAAGATGAGAGTAACTCTGCTTGGGATGCTCCTTTTGGCCGGCGTTGTCTGCATTCCATCGGCGTCAGCCGCGCAGTGCTCGCTGGCGGGCAGCTCAGGGCAATACGGATTCACGTTGACGGGTGTTCTGATTCTTCCCACTGGTCCGGTCACGATTGCCGCGGTCGGCAGAGCCAGCTTGGACGCAGATGGGAATGCCAGCGGCACGGAATCTCGTAGCGTTGGCGGCGAGTTCGCCGACGAAACATTCACCGGAACCTATTCCGTGAATGCGGGCTGCACGGGCACGGCCACGATCAATTTCTACGAATCAGGCCAGTTGGTCCGGACATCTGTTCTGTCGCTGGTTTTCGACGCCAACCAGCGGGAAATCCGCATGGTCCAAAAATCTCTGCAGCTGCCCGACGGAGCTCTCCTTCCCGTCGTGGTGACCGTCGAGGCAAAGAGAATTTTCACCGAAGACGATTAGGGACTGCGGTCCGTCTTTGGGGTGTGGGCCACATTTGCCGTATAGATGCGCCCCGAGACCTAGTCCAATCAGACCAAGCGGAGAATTCATGAGCCAATACGGGAGCAGATGGACCCCCTATACCTTAAGCGGACGGGGACCCCTCGCTCAACATGCGCCTGACCAGCCCGAGTTTTTAGTCCATGGCGCGTGAGAGAGTGTACCCCTGAGACGTTCTCGATTTGCTCCCGGCAAGGGATACGATGCTTCCCAAGGACGGGGTCGCCATGAAGTCGAACAAACGGCTTTTCCTTCTGCAGTTCTTGCTGGTTCTCGCTGCTTGCAACTTTGGATGCGGTGGAGGCATGCAATCACTTCCGCCATCCCCGGATTTCAGCCTTTCAGTTTCTTCCGCCTCCACGAACGCTGTCGTTGGCAACGCCGCGCCCAGTGTTTTGCTTTCCGTTGAGCCACTGAATGGATTCACAGGTACGGTCACGATTACTTTGCTGGGCGTTCCCGCAGGTGTAACAGTATCACCGGGCTTGAGTTTTTCGGCTTCGCCTGGTGTGAGCCAGGCAATTGCGTTTTCGCTGTCTAATTCGGCCGCCCTGGGTCCTTCGGCAATTACGATTCAGGGGATAAGCGGTCAATCATCGCACAGCACGCAGGTGACACTGACGGTTGAATCCCTGGTCCATACATATCAAACAGGATCGGTGCTGTACCTGGAATCCGGGAGCGCCACGGATGTCGCTCGCATCGGCCTCGAGACGAATTGGGGCGGTAGCATTGTGGAAGTCAGCTTAAATGGGATCAACTTTGTCAATCGTCATGATACGGGTCGCGAAGTGCAGCCTTCTTACCGTGACGGAGACAATCAATCCTACAACCCGACCTTGGGCGGCGATGATGTTGACCAAGGATCTCCGACCCTTGCGTCCACCGTGGCGTCAGATTCCCTTTTCGTGCAGGCACAGCCACTCCAATGGTACTCCGAAGTGCACGGAGGAGGCCTGGGTCGCCCAGTTTTGGGAGATGTCCTGGTCGAACAGACGGTTACGGCCGTCGCGACTGAGCCTCACACTTTTGAAGTGCACATCAAGGCCACTCATCTGGGAAGCGATTTACATACCATCACAGGACAGGAATTCCCCGCTGTCTATACCAATCGCGATTACAACCGGTTTATCACTTACACCGGGTCGAATCCTTGGACGAATGCCGCGACCACGGTCACTCTCTTTCCCAATCTTCCGGCGTTTAACCCGGCGATTTACATTGCCGAACGCTGGGGAGCCCTTGTGAACTCTCAAAATCAAGGACTCATTGTGTATTCGCCATCCGTTACCCCTTACATCACTGGCTTTGCTGCGCCGGCTACCGGAAGCGGGCCTACGGATGACTGGACAAACTATTTCGCTCCGTTGGGCAATCTGTCGTTGGGGCCCGGATTTGTCTTTGAAGGCGACTTTTATGTCATTGCCGGCGACCTCGTCGCTGCGCGACAGACTATCTATCGCTTGCACCAGGGACTGACCATACCGGTCATTTTTGCGCCTTTTGAATCTACGGACCTGCCGTCTGCTGGAGCCAGTATCAGCGGCAGTACAACAGTGAGTGGCTGGGCATTCACGGAAGTGGCTACGATTACAAAGGTCGAAATTCTTGTGGACAGTGTGAGCGACGGTACGGCAGGTTATGGGCAGCCGAGGCCGGACGTTCAATTGGCCTATCCGGATTCTCCGCTCAACGTCGGCTTCACCTACACTCTGAACACTGCTGCATATTCGAACGGACCGCATCGCGTATTTGTACGGCTCACAGATAGTAGTGGCAATGTGGCCGTCGCACCCAGCGTACCCGTAACCATTTCCAACCCATCGTCCGCAGCCCGCTCTGGTTCAACCTCCGGCGAGGCACACATCGAAAGGATGCCTCGGCCATTCAAATATTCTCGGCTCCCACGCCGGTTGTTACGAGAGTTCTGACCTCGCACCTTTAGGCTCACGGGCCTATTGCGCGGCAAAGTCTCATAAGTCGTTTTAGCCTCTGCTTGATTGCATACGAATCTCGTGAGCCTTGTTGATGTGATTCCGGGCGACCGAACCCAATCTGTTAGCAGTGATTCGCTCTACTTAATTCGACTCAGGGATTTTCGCCCTCGCACGGCCCGCTTGTCTGGACCCGGCGTAGCCTGGGTTTTGTTTAAACCCCTCAGCACGACGGCGCTCCAGCCAAATAACTCTCCGATATCCGACTCTCACGGTACGTCCTCGAGATCTTGGCGCTATAGCATTCGGTGGTGTGCCGAAAACTCGTAGCGCGAATGGAACGGCTGTACTAAAATGAAAACAAGGTTGTTGCGCGGTTCCCCGGTAGCTCAATGGTAGAGCATTCGGCTGTTAACCGAAGGGTTGCTAGTTCGAATCTAGCCCGGGGAGCCAAAATTCTTTAGTCTCAATCAATTACATCAATGACGTAGAGCATTCGGCTCGGAACCGAATGCTTGAGCATGCGTTGTCAATCGATGTCCTGGAAGTTGTTGAGCCAGCATTCTTTTTCCGTTAGCCGTCTCAAGTGAACGCCAACTGTCATAAAAACGTAATAGCTCGTCAGACTCGCGAACTGCAGAATCGTTGCCGCGGCCGATTAAGACACTTCTCGGTAGCGAACTCTGTCGCCCTACTCCGCCTCGTTCTCGTTTCGATCTTCACCCAGTTGTCACGAGAAATGTCACGCGTTCCGCGGAGAATTTGCTGCAATTTGCTCAAGAGGCTTGAAACCACCTGCCGCAAATTCTTAATTTTGCTGGCTCGATTCTTGCCTCAAGCCCGCTAAGGAGAGCATTCGGTCCCATACCGAGTAACGCGCCCATCAGTCGGCGTCGGCGCAGCGCTTCCGAGACGATGGCATCCATGGTTTTGACTTCCATTACAGGCTGAGTCGAGCCAATCCGGTCGATTTCATGAGTGATACTCGTTGTGAGTCGCAGCGGGTCGCCCGACGACTTGATGGCTAGCCGCATCAGTCGCGACGGGTTCTGCCGGTAAGAGACATAGAGTTCCCCAAAATG